>Ga0210406_10000236_pt1 | contig 83417 bp, 73 predicted proteins | sample IncBWC30MmetaG_FD_155454 | JGI IMG/M metagenome (GOLD analysis project Ga0210406, IMG submission 155454) | Forest soil microbial communities from Barre Woods Harvard Forest LTER site, Petersham, Massachusetts, United States - Inc-BW-C-30-M | ecosystem: Environmental > Terrestrial > Soil >...
AGTGACATCGCCGATCCCTTCCACACCGACCAGGGCATCCTTCACCATCCCTGGCATCTCTCCTGCGACCGGACAGCCCGGCGCGGTCAGCGTCATATCGACAGCCACATCTTTGTTTTCGGCAACGTCCACCTTGTAGATAAGGCCGAGCTCGTAAATGTCCACGGGGATCTCCGGATCGTAGACGGTCTTCAGCGCCGCCACGAGCTTTAGGGTGAACGCTTCCAGCTCCTCGGGAGGGAGCGTGGCGCTCGCAGCCTGCATGTTCAGCGGTTCAGCGCTCATTCGGCCTTCGCGGTTGTTCCGCCCTCTTCCAGCGCCGATTTCATGGTGTGCCAGGCAAGTGTGGCGCATTTGACGCGCATCGGGAATGCGGAAACGCCAGCCATCACGTCGAGCCGCTCGCGATCCTCATCCTCGAGCTCCGAGGCGCTGTCGCCCTTCACCAGATGCAAAAAGCCATTCATCAGCTTTTCAGACTCCTCGAGGGTGCGGCCCGTGACCAGGTCGGTCATCAATGAGGCCGATGCTTGTGAGATAGCGCAGCCCCGTCCTTCGAACGAGACTTCTTCGATGCGGCCCTCGCTGTCCACACGCAGATAGACCTTCACGCGATCGCCGCAGAGCGGGTTATAACCCTCGCCGTGATGGGTAGCGGCTGCCAGCGCGCCGAAATGGTGCGGATGGCGGCTGTGATCGAGTATCACCTCCTGATAGAGCTCGCGCAAAGACTCATCCATCGCCATCAGCCCAAAATCTTCCGCGCCTTGTGCAAACCTGCAATCAGCGCGTCCACTTCTTCATGCGTGTTGTATAACGCAAAAGAGGCGCGTGTCGTCGAGGCGAGTCCGAAACGTTCCATCAGCGGCTGGGCGCAATGATGGCCAGCCCTGACGGCCACGCCTTCCCGATCCAATATGGTGGCGACGTCGTGGGCGTGCATTCCCGCCGCCTCGAATGACACGATAGCGCCTTTGAGCCCGGACGTTCCGACGATGCGCGCCCAGTTAAGCTTTTCGATTTCCTCCGTCGCGTGCACCAGCAAGCCCTGCTCATGCGCGCGGACAAGGCCGCGGTCCTGCGCGGACAGATAGTCGAGCGCAGCGGCGAGACCTGCCGCTTCAATAATGGGCGGCGTGCCAGCCTCGAAACGCGCCGGCGGTTCGGCATACAGAACGTTGTCGCGCGTTACCTCGGCGATCATCTCGCCGCCGCCATTGAACGGCCGCATGGCTTTGAGATGCGCGCGCTTGCCGTAGAGCACCCCGATCCCGGTCGGTCCGTAGAGTTTGTGACCGGTCAACGCATAGAAATCGACGTCCAGGCCCTGCACATCGACGCTCTCGTGTACGGCGGCCTGGCAACCATCGGCCAGCACGGGCACGCCCTTGGCGTGTGCGCGCCGCACGATCTCCGTCAGCGGCGTCACCGTGCCGAGCACGTTCGACATGTGCGCAACCGCGAGGAGCTTGGTCCGGGGACCGAGCGCCGCGTCTACGGCCTCGGGATCGAGCGATCCGTCGTCGTCGACGTCGACCCATTTCAGTACCGCACCGTGGAGTTCGCGCAGGAAGTGCCACGGAACGATATTGGAGTGGTGCTCCATCGTCGTGAGCACGATCTCGTCCCCCGGCCGGATGCGCGGAGCAAGAAAGGATGAGGCAACGAGGTTGATGGCTTCGGTGCCGCCCTTTGTAAACACGATCTCATCCACATACGCGGCACTGACGAAACGGCGCACCGTTTCCCGCGCGGCTTCGTAGCGCTGTGTTGCTTTGGCCGAGAGGTAGTGAACGCCGCGGTGGACATTGGCGTATTCACTAACGGCAAATTCCGTCATTGCGGTGAGCACCGCGCGCGGTTTCTGCGCCGATGCGGCATTGTCGAGATAGACAAGCGGTTTGCCGTAAACCTGACGCGAAAGGATTTCGAATTCCGTGCGGGTGGAATGCACGTCGAACACGTTGTCGCATCGCAACTGAAGATTCATGAGCCGGACTCCAGCGCCTGCGCGAGGCCGCTCTCCAGAAAGTCCCGGACTGCGAGGCGCACATCGTCGCGCTCTATCTCCAAGATCGCTTCCTCGAGAAAGCCATGGATGAGGAGGCGACGCGCTTCGTCTTCCGGCAGGCTGCGCGAACGCAGATAGAAGAGCGAATCGGAATCGAGATCGCCGATCGCTGCGCCATGGGCGCATTTCACGTCGTCGGCGAGTATCTCGAGTTCTGGTTTCAAATCCGCTTCGGCATGCGCCCCGAGGAGAATCGCTTTCGCCGTCTGTCGGCTGTCCGATCCATCGGCGCCTTTGCGCACCGTGATCTTTCCCTGGTAGACGGCGCGCGAATTACCGCCCGCGACGTTCTTGAACAATTGGCGACTCGCCGTCTTGCCGGCCGTGTGATCGATATGCGTTGTCACATCTGCGTGCAGTTTCCCGCCGAGCACGCTTGCCCCGCTCAGCTCGGCTTCGGCGCCTTCGCCTTCGAGCGCGATCGCCAGTTCCAACCGCGAAAGCCTGGCACCTTTGTGCGAAAAATGCCCACGGTAGCGCGCATCTCGCGAGACGCGCATGGCGACCTCCTCGACCTGCACGGCGTCGGGCGCCGAGTCGGCGAGCCGCACATGGATCAGTTGTGCGTTCGGCTCCAGCACGAGTTCTACGCCCAGGTTGATCAGGCCGCGGCTTTTCCCGTGTGATTCCAGCAGAACCAGCGATGCTCCCGGCTCCATCACCAACAGCAGCCGGCAATGAACGGCATCCGCATTTTGCAGAAAATCGAGATGAACAGGCGTCGTGGTTGCAGCAGTCACGCGCATGGCAATCCCGCCGCGCATCATCCCGAGCGACGCCTCGCCCATGGTGTTGCGCGAAAGCGCCTCGCCAAAATTCTGTCTCACCCAATTGGGTGCTTCGTCGTCAAGTCGACCAAGGTCGAACAGCTCTATTTCCAATGGAATCTGTGAACTCGGCTCCTGGAGACAGCCATTTGAAATCGAGAGCTGGAAAGCTGAAATCGCAGCAAACGGATTACCATCCGAATGCAGCACCGGTCCTGCTAAAACCGCTGCGCTCTGCGCCTCCAGCGCGCCGCGCAGATCCGTATATTTCCACTGTTCTATTCGGCGATTGGGTACGCCTTCCTCGCGGAAATTTTGCACGGCGCGGCGGCGCCGTTCGTCAAGCCACGATGGCCGCGAAGCCGGTCGGCTCGCGACGTCTGCGGCGAAATCCTGCAGGAGAAATTCTTCGGCGGTTGCGCGCTCGTTCATGCGGCGTCGCGGGCCAATCCCGCATATCCCTTTGCTTCGAGCTCGTGCGCCAGTTCCTTCCCGCCTTCGGCAACGATGCGGCCCTTGTCGAGCACGTGCACGCGATCGGGAACGATGTAGTCGAGAAGCCTCTGGTAGTGCGTGATCACGAGGATGCCGCGGTCGGGGGTGCGCAACGCATTGACCCCGTCCGCCACCAGCTTTAGCGCATCGATGTCAAGCCCGGAATCCGTCTCGTCGAGGATTGCAAGCACGGGCTTGAAGAGGGCCATCTGCAGAATTTCCAGCCGCTTCTTCTCGCCACCGGAAAAGCCGACATTGAGCGCGCGTCGGAGCATCTCTTCCGAGACGTTGAGCGCGCCCGCAGCCTCGCGCACGGATTTCAGCACGCTCATGGCGTCGAGTTCTTTTGCTCCGCGGGCGCGGCGTTGAGCGTTGAGCGCCGTCTTGAGGAAATTCATTGTGGTGACGCCCGGTATCTCCACCGGATATTGAAACGCCAGAAACATTCCCCGCGCGGCGCGCTCTTCCGGGGTCTGTAGCGCGAGATTCTCGCCCCGATAGAGAATGCGCCCCTCGGTGATTTCGTAACCTTCGCGGCCTGCGAGCGTATACGACAAAGTCGACTTGCCCGATCCGTTTGGCCCCATGATGGCATGCACTTCGCCCGTGCGGATCACGAGACTAAGGCCCTTCAGGATTTCCTGGCCCTGAACCACGACATGCAGATTCTCGATCTCGAGCATGTTCATCCGACGCTGCCTTCCAGGCTGATTCCGACAAGTTTCTGCGCTTCGACTGCGAACTCCATCGGCAATTGTTGCAGAACTTCGCGGCAGAAGCCGTTGACGATGAGGGCCACCGCTTCCTCCTGTCCAATGCCGCGCGACAGACAATAGAAGAGCTGGTCATCGGCGATCTTCGATGTGGTCGCCTCGTGTTCGATCTGCGCCGAAGGATTGCGGCTCTCGATATAGGGCACGGTGTGAGCACCGCATTCCTTGCCGATGAGAAGCGAATCGCACTGCGTGTGGTTGCGGGCACCCGTTGCGCGCGGGTGCACGCTCACGAGCCCGCGATAGGTGTTCTGCGCGCGTCCGGCGCTGATGCCCTTGGAGATGATCCGCGATCTCGTGTTGCGGCCGAGATGGTGCATCTTCGTACCGGTGTCCGCCTGCTGGAAATGGTTGGTGATGGCGATGGAATAGAACTCGCCGACGGAATCATCACCACGAAGAATACAGCTCGGATATTTCCAGGTGATCGCCGATCCCGTCTCGACCTGGGTCCACGAGATTTTCGACGCGCGGCCACGGCAGTCGCCGCGTTTGGTGACGAAATTGTAGATGCCGCCGCGGCCTTCCTCGTCGCCCGGATACCAGTTCTGCACTGTCGAATATTTGATCTCGGCGCGGTCGAGCGCCACAAGCTCGACGACAGCCGCGTGCAGCTGATTCTCGTCGCGCTTGGGCGCCGTGCAGCCTTCGAGATAGCTGACATAAGCGCCTTCGTCCGCGATGATGAGCGTGCGCTCGAACTGGCCGGTCTCCGATGCGTTGATGCGGAAATAGGTGGAAAGCTCCATCGGGCAGCGCACGCCTTTTGGCACATAGACGAACGACCCGTCTGAAAACACCGCCGAGTTGAGCGTCGCGAAGAAATTGTCGGTGACGGGAACCACGGTGCCCATGTATTTGCGCACCAGGTCGCCGTGGTCGCGAATCGCCTCAGAGATTGGACAGAAGATCACGCCGGATTCGGCGAGCTTTGCCTTGAAGGTTGTCGCCACAGAAACCGAATCGAACACCGCGTCGACGGCGACGCCCGCGAGCAGCTTCTGCTCGTGCAGGGGAATGCCGAGCTTCTCGTAAGTCTCAAGAAGCTTGGGATCGACCTCGTCAAGATTCGCAAATTTCGCCGACGATTTCGGCGCCGCGTAATAGTAGGCCTTGTCGTAGTCGATCTTCGGATAGTGCACTCGCGCCCAATTCGGTTCGCGCATTTCGCGCCAACGCCGGAAGGCGCCGAGACGCCATTCGAGCATCCACTCCGGTTCACCCTTCTTGGCCGAGATGAGACGCACCACGTCCTCGTTGAGGCCCCTGGGCGCGCGCTCCATCTCGATGTCGGTAATAAAGCCGTACTTGTACCTTTCGCCCAGCGAGGCGACGTGTTCCCGTGTTTCCTGGATCGCCGCCATGTCAAGCTGCCTTTCGTGCGGAAATGCGCGTACCGAGTTTCCCGAGAGAAGCAAGCGTTGCGTCGACGTCGGATTCCGAGGAATCCCATCCGAGGCTCACGCGCAACGCAGACCGCGCCAGATCGTCGGGCACGCCCATCGCCTTTAGAACATGCGATGGCTTCACCTTGCCCGAGGAGCAGGCCGCACCCGAGCTCACCATCACCCCATCGAGATCCAGCGCGATAAGCGCAGTTTCGGCAGCGATTCCTGGAAGGGCAAAGTTCGACGTGTTGGCTGTTCGCTGCGAATTATGTCCGAACACTATTGCTGCCGGAAAGCAGTTCCGGAGACCGGATTCAAATACATTGCGCAACATTTCGAGGCGCGAAATATTGTCGTCGCCAATGGCTTTCGCGACGCCGCCGAAGCCCGCAATTCCCGCCACGTTCTCCGTCCCCGCGCGGCGGCTTCTCTCCTGCCCGCCGCCGTGAATCTGCGCCGCGAACGGCGCATCCTCCTTCATTACCAGCGCGCCGACACCCTGCGGTCCGCCAAGCTTGTGCGCGGAAACAGTCAGATAGTCGGCGTCGAGCGCGGCGAAATCCGTTGCGATCTTGCCGCAAGCCTGTACAGCGTCCACGAGGAGCAATCCGTCGTGCTGGCGCACCAGTTTCGAAACTTCGGCAATCGGCTGAACGACCCCCGTCTCATTGTTTGCCGCCATGACGGCAACCAACGCGCGTCCGCTGCTCTCCCGCATCAGATCGCGTAAGGCATCGAGGTCGACCGCACCGTCTCGCGTCGCCGGAACTTGGGCTCTGCGAATCCCGGTGGCACGGACGGCAATCGCGTTCATCGTGCCCAAAATGGAGTCGTGCTCGATTGCGGATGCATAGAGCCGCCGGACCAGACCGCCGGATTCCGCGGAGCCATGGACGGCGCCCCAGAGCGCGAGCGCATTGGCTTCCGTTCCGCCACTGGTAAAGATCACATTGGCCGGATTTGCGTTGACGAGCCGCGCAACCTGCTCCCGCGCGTCTTCAACGAGCGCGCGTGCGACACGCCCCGAGCGATGCACGGACGATGGATTTCCATGAATCTGGCAGGCGCGCGCCATCGCCGCCCGGGCCTCGGGGCGGAGCGTCGACGTGGCGTTGTGGTCAAGATAGGGCATTTGCGCGTCTCATGCGGCTTCCCGCGCTTCCGGCGCGGTCGAGTCGTGTGGATGAGCGCGTCCGAGCACCCGGCGCTCGACGACGTCGGCCAGCGAGACGGAAGACAAAAAGACATGAATCTGCCGCCCGAGCTCTTCCCACAAATCATGCGTGAGGCAGCGCGACGTGGTGCCCGTGCAGCCTTTAGGGCTTCCCGTTTTGCAGCGGGTCGCGCTGATCGGCTCGTTCACCGCAAGAATAATGTCCGCCACGCGCAATTCGCTGGCGGGCCGGCTCAAGCGATAGCCGCCTCCGGGCCCGCGAGCACTCACGACCAAGCCGCCCCTTCTTAGTTTCGCAAACAATTGTTCGAGATAGGAGAGCGAGATCTCCTGCCGTTCGGCGATTTCGGCGAGCGACACGGGCTTGGCAGCAGCTTCCCGGCTGGCCAGATCCGCCATCGCCATCACAGCGTAACGACCCTTCGTGCTCAGTTTCACAGGGCGAACTCCTTTGTCCGGTGTATTCCGAGCTTGCTCTTGGGGGGCTCATTCGGTGTAGAAACAGCTCCCTCGGGCGAGGCGGCGCACCTGACATTTCGCGCCGGGTATAAATTCTCCTACTGCGGCGGTCAAGAATTTGAGCAATCTGCTCCGAGAGATGGCATTTTTTCCCGGAAATTCAAGGGTTTTTCGGCCGCTCGTCCACAATGCTTTTCCTGGTTCCCGAGTCTGGATTGAGCCCACGCCGCAAAATGTCATTCCCGCGATGATCCCCCGGTTTAAATGGAGGAGAATCCAGCCAGCGCTCCGCACGTACGCGGGTGTCAGCGCATTGAACGGACGGCTCTACCGGCTTCCCCTGGGTCCGCGCTTGCGCGGGGACGACACGCTTTTGTTCAGTGCAAACGAGACTCGCTCCAGCGCAGTCGAGCGGGCCTGAAAGCACGACCCATGCCAGATATCATCCTGCCAGGTCCCGCCGGACGAATCGAAGCCCGCTACCAGCGCCAAAAAGTGCCAGGGGCGCCGATGGCGCTCGTGCTGCACCCGCATCCGCAATTCGGCGGCACGATGAACAATCCGCTTGTCTACGATCTTTATCACATGTTTCTGCGGCTCGGTTGCACCTCGGTCCGGTTCAACTTTCGCGGCGTCGGCCGCAGCCAGGGGACATTCGACAGCGGCGCTGGCGAACTGTCTGACGCGGCCGCAGTGCTCGACTGGATGAACACGCTCTATCCCAATCCCACTTTCGTCTGGGTCGCTGGAATTTCCTTCGGCGCGTGGATCGGCATGCAGCTGCTGATGCGCAGGCCTGAAATCAGCGGCTTCGTATCGATTGCGCCGCCCGCGAGCATGTACGATTTCGCCTTCCTCGCCCCCTGCCCGGCCTCCGGCCTGATCGTTCACGGCACGAAGGACCAGGTTGTGCCGGAACCCGATGTGCAGAAACTTGTCGATCGCCTGACCGCGCAGAAGGGCATCAAGATCACCTATGCCAAGATCGACGGGGCCAACCACTTCTTCGACCGCCACGAATCCGACGTGCTCGAAGCGGTCGAAGCCTATGTGTCGAAGACCATGAGCTCGCCGCGCGAGGGCCGTTGACGCCATGTCAGGTGTGCCTCCGCGTTTCCGCTCGGATTTCCTGAATACCATCGCGGCCCGCGGACAATATTACGACTGCACCGACCCCGCCGCACTCGATCGTCGTCTCGAGCAGGGCTGCGTACCCGCCTATATCGGATTCGACTGCACGGCACCGAGCCTGCATGTCGGCAATCTGGTCCAGATCATGACGCTGCGGCGCCTGCAGCACGCAGGGCACAGGCCGATCGTGCTGATGGGCAGCGGCACGACGAAGGTGGGCGACCCTTCGGGGCGCGAAGAGACGCGCCAGCTCCTGACGCAGGAACAGATCGACGCGAACAAGCGCACCATACTTGCCACCTTCGAGCGGTTTCTGTCGTTCGGCGGCGCTTCGTCGGACGCAATCATGGTCGACAATGCCGAGTGGCTCGACAGGCTTGAATACATCCCCTTTCTGCGCGACGTCGGCCGCCACTTCTCCATCAATCGCATGCTGACGATGGACAGCGTAAGGCTGCGGCTCGAGCGCGAGCAGCCGCTGAGCTTTCTCGAATTCAATTACATGATCCTGCAGGCCTGGGACTTCGTCGAATTACACCGCCGTTACCAGTGCCTGCTCCAGTGCGGCGGTTCCGACCAATGGGGAAACATCGTCTCCGGGATCGACCTCGCGCGGCGTATTGACAGCGCGGAGCTGTTCGGACTGACCTCGCCGCTGATCACCACATCGAGCGGCGCCAAGATGGGCAAGACCGCCGCGGGCGCGGTATGGCTCAACGCCGATATGTGTTCGCCCTACGACTACTGGCAATACTGGCGCAACACGGAGGACGCCGATATTGGCCGCTTTCTGCGCCTGTTCACCGATTTGCCAGAAAAGGAGATTCTGCGCCTCGAGACTCTGCAGGGCGTCGAATTGAACGACGCGAAGAAGATACTTGCGACCGAGGCGACTGCACTCTGCCACGGTTGCAATGCGGCAGAGAAAGCAGCCGACACCGCGCATCGAACTTTCGAGTCCGGAGAATTCGCGGAGGGTCTTCCCACCTTTGAGGTTGCGCGAATAAGACTCGAGGAAGGATTTCTCGTCGCCAATCTCGCTCAGCTGATCGGCCTGACTTCGTCATCCGGCGAAGCCCGGCGGCTCATTCAGTCCGGCGGACTCCGCCTCAATGACGTCGCTGTGACTGATGTGAAGACCGCAGTCGGCATCGCCGACCTTACGCCCGAGGGTGTGGTCAAAATATCGATCGGTCGCAAGAAGCACGCACTGGTCAGGCCGGTGTAGGGGTGAGCTTAGATCGAGTATGCAGCTTGCACAACCGAGAGCGCAGTTGTGGTTATGGATAAACTATCCTCGTAATCTCTTTCCTCGACCAACGTAGGGAGGTGTCGAGTACAGCGCAGAGGGTTGATATGCAGTATTCCTCTTCCGGCCGTTCGGGCCGCCGCCCACGTTGGGACATTCCGCATACGGCTCGCGTTCATGCCGACTGCGGTGGATGCGCAACGCATTGCCGCCAACGATGATGGCTGGCGAAGGGGATACGTGATGGCCATGGGTTTCCATTCCATAGTTATTTCAATTGCGCTTTCAACAATTTTTCTGCTCGTGAACGCAGCCGGCGCAGAATCTGCCAAGACGGAGCCTCCCATGTCTTCCGCACCTGTCGTTTTTTTTGACGTCGCCGGCCCGGACGCTGCCAAGCTAAAAAGTTTCTACTCGGAGAATTTTGGGTGGGCCATAGATGCCGCAAATGGCATCGCGACGCCCGGCCTGAAAGGCACAATACGCCAGGACCCGGCAGAAACTCTGATCTATCTGGGCGTTTCCGACATCGACGCCACGCTGAAGAAGATCGTGGCGTCCGGCGGCACTGTCGTCCTGTCGCGAACAGTGGTGCCCAAGGTCGTAACCTTCGCGCTTTTCAAAGACCCTGCGGGAAATCGCATGGGACTTGTGGAAACGGGCAAGTAGGGCGCGCATTTGCCCCGTCGGTCTATTGCGGGCGCCCTCGCACCCTCAACAGTGACGGTGTCGGCGCCAACTGCGGCGCAGGCTCTCCCCACGAGGTGGAGGTCAGTTCTAAAGTGGGCCTGGAAATCAGTTCCAGACGGCGAAATGTGCAAGTGCCGCGCCGGGCCTTGGCAATGCTCTCTAAATATCCCCGTTCCTTCCGGTCCCGAAGCAGTGGTAGGGGGTCCAATGCGCGTGCCTGCCGTCCTCGCAGTGGTGACGTTTGCGGCTCTCCTCGCGGGCTGCCACGCCGAGAAGCCGTCTCCCCCGTCCCCGATCGTCTACGTAGCAAAACCTCTGAAGAGGAAGATCGTGGATTGGGACGATTTCGTGGGCCATTTCGAGGCGGTCAATTCCGTCGACGTGCGGCCGAGGGTCACGGGCTATCTGCAATCCATCGAATTTCGCGACGGGCAGATCGTGCAGAAGGGCCAGCTGTTGTTCGTGATCGATCCGCGGCCCTACCAGGCCGTGCTCGACCAGGCCCGGGGGCAACTGGCCCACGCGGTTTCGGCCGAGGCTGACGCCAAAGTAGAGCTGGCGCGCGCCACGAAGCTCCTTGCCGACGGCGCCATCGCGGAACAGGAATATCAGACCCGGCTCGCCACCGAACAGCAGGCGTCCGCCGACGTTGTCGCCGCCAGGGCCGCGGTGGAGGCAGCCGCGCTCAATCTCACCTATACACGCGTCACCTCGCCGCTCGCGGGCCGCGCGTCAGACCGGCGCGTGGCGCCCGGCAATCTGGTGACGCAGGACACGACGATCCTCACGAACATTACCGATCTGAATCCCATTCGTTTCACCTTCGATGGTGCGGAGTCGCTCTACCTGAAATACCAGAAACTGGGACAGATGGGTGTGCGCCCGGAGTCGCGCTACTACGCCAATCCGGTGGAAATACGCCTGCAGGATCAGGCGAACTACGACATCAAGGGGCGTATGGATTTCGTGGACAATGCGCTGGACACCAATTCCGGCACCATCCGCGGCCGGGCGGAGGTGCCCAATCCGCGCTATCTGCTTACGCCCGGCATGTTCGGGCATCTGCGGCTGTTGGGCTCCGGAGTCTATGACGGGTTGCTGATTCCCGACGACGCAATCACCACTCAGCAAAGCGACCAGGTTGTCTATGTGGTCGGCCACGACGGCAAGGTTCAGCAGCGAAAGATCGCCACCGGCCCGCTGGTAGACGGTTTGCGCGTCGTGCGTTCGGGTCTCGCGCCGACGGAGAATGTCATCGTCGAGGGTGTCGAGCGCGCGAAGGTAGGCCTTAGTGTTTCCGCAAAGCCGGGACGCATCGTGCCGCCCAATCCCGGCCAGTCGCCCACTCCAGCCGATCTTGCGCCGCCCCCATCATCAGCAACCTTTGCGAAACCCCACTGAGTATTGAGCGGTATGAAGTTTTCCCACTTCATGATCGACCATCCGGTGTTCTCGGTCGTCATCTCCGTGCTCATTACCCTGCTTGGCGCAATCGCCTTTCCCAATCTTGGTGTCGGCCAGTACCCGGAGATCGTGCCGCCGACGGTGAACGTGACCCTGACCTACGCGGGCGCCTCCGCCGAGACGATTGCTGAAACGGTCGCCGATCCGATCGAGGAGCAAATCAATGGCGTCGAGGACATGCTTTACATGTCCTCCCAATCCACCGGCGACGGCAATCTGCAGATCACCGTTACCTTCCAGCTCGGCACCGATCTCGACAAGGCGCAGGAGCTCGTCCAGGACCGCGTGAACACGGCGCTGCCGCGCCTGCCGCAGCAGGTGCAACTGACGGGCGTTACGGTGCGGAAGAGCTCGCCGGACATCCTGATGGCGGTGCACATGTACTCGCCGGACGGTTCGCTGGACCAGCAATACGTCGCCAACTACGTCACGCTGCAGATCATAGAGCCGCTGCTACGGGTTCCCGGCGTCGGCGACATCGTGACCCGCGCCGCGCGCGACTATGCCATCCGCATCTGGATCGATCCCGACAAGGCGGCAGCGCGCAATCTGACCGTTGACGACATCGTCAATGCGCTGCGCAGTCACAACGTCCAGATCGCCGCAGGCAATATCGGCGCGCCACCCTTCGGCCGGGCCCCATCCAATTTCCAGCTGCAGGTCCAAGCGCTCGGCCGTCTCGTCACGCCGCAGCAATTTGCCGACATCATCGTCAAGCGCGACGACCAGAACCGCATCACGCGCGTGTCCGACGTCGCCCGTGTTGATCTCGGCGCCCAGAACTATACGACCAACGCCTATCTCGGCTTCAAGAAAGGCAACCGGCCGATGATCGAGCCGGCGGCTGCGATCGGCATTCTGCAGTTACCGGGCACGAACGCCCTCCAGGCGGCCGCCGGGGTGATCGAGGAAATGGCGCAGCTGCGCAAGAGCTTCCCGCCCGGTCTCGATTACCAGATCATCTACAATCCCACAGAGTACGTCAGCCAATCGATCCGCGAGGTCTACAAGACGCTGTTCGAGGCGCTGCTCCTCGTCGTGATTGTGGTGATCGTTTTCCTGCAGAACTGGCGGGCCGCGATTATTCCGATCCTGGCCATTCCTGTGTCGCTGGTGGGCACGTTTGGCGTGATGCTGGCGGCGGGATTCACGCTGAACAATCTCTCGCTCTTCGGACTCGTGCTCGCCATCGGCATCGTCGTCGACGACGCAATCGTAGTGGTCGAGAATGTCGAGCGCCACCTGGAAGCGGGAACGAGCCCCCGCGAGGCGGCACACCTGACAATGGACGAAGTGGGCGGCGCCTTGATCGCCATCGCGCTCGTGCTTTCCGCCGTGTTTATACCCGCGGCTTTCATTGCGGGTATCTCCGGGCAGTTCTACCGCCAGTTCGCACTCACCATCGCTACGGCGACGGCGTTCTCGCTTATCGTCTCGCTGACCCTTTCGCCGGCGATGGCTGCCCTGGTCCTGAGGGCCAGGCGGCAGGACGAGCAGCCCACGCGGGCGTGGATGCGGCCCTTCGCCGCTTTCGGGCGGCTCTTCAACAAGGGCTTTGGAAAGCTCGCGCATGGCTATGCCAATCTGACTGCGCGGCTCGTCCGCATCGCGGCGGTGATTCTCGCCATCTATGCCGGCGTGTTGGCGTTGACCGTCTGGCGGATCGAGGCGACACCGGTGGGATTCATCCCGGCCCAGGACCAGGGTAACGTCATCATGTCTGCGACGCTGTCAAACGGCGCATCGCTCGCGCGTACGGACGCCGTGATCCGAAGGACGATACCAACAGCGCTTGGGACGCCCGGTGTAATCGCGGCGTCTTCCTATGCCGGAGTCGATGCCCCGACGCAGACCACGAATTCCGCCTCGGGCCAGGCCTATCTGATCGAGAGCTCATTCGAGGACAGGCAAAAGCGGGGCATCACGCTTCCGGGCATGATTGACAGCCTGCAGAAAGCCCTTGCCGCGATTCCCGGCGCCGTCATCCGCATCCTTCCACCGCCGCCCGTTCGTGGAATTGGTACGCAGGGCGGCGTGAAGATGATCGTAGAGAACCGCAGCGGCAGCGCCAATTATCGGCAAATCCAGCAGGTCACGCAGAACCTCGTTGAAGCGTTCGGCAAGGACTCCGACATTTCGGGTGCGTTCGAGACGTTCAACACGGATACGCCGCGAATCTTCGCCGACATCGACCGCACGAAAGCGGAATATCTCGGCGTTCCGGATTCCGCGATCTTCGACACGCTGCAGACCTTCCTCGGCTCGACCTATATTGACGACTTCAACTATCTCAATCACACCTATCAGGTGTTTGCGCAGGCGGATGCGCCCTATCGCCAGGACGAATCGGAAATCCTTCAGCTGCAAACCCGCTCGGCCAATGGCGCGATGATGCCGCTGGGCTCGGTCGTGACACTGAAGCGGATCACGGGCCCATATCGCGTATTGCGTTACCAGCTCTATCCCTCGGCCGAGGTGCAGGCCAACACGCCGCCAGGACGCTCGACCGGCCAGACCATGGCGGCGATGGAGCGCATCGCGCAGAAAACATTGCCTCTCGGCTACAGCTACGAATGGACCGAACTCGCCTATCAGCAACAAGCTGCGGGAAACACGGCGGTGCTCGTCTTCGGCCTCGCCGTCACCCTGGTCTTCCTGCTGCTCGCTGCGCTCTATGAGAGCGTCACCATGCCGCTCGCGGTGATTCTGATCGTGCCAATGTGCCTGCTTGCCGCAATCACCGGCGTAAACGTCATGGGCATTGACAACAACATTCTCACCCAGATCGGCTTTATCGTGCTGATCGGCCTCGCGGCGAAGAACGCCATCCTGATCGTAGAATTCGCGCGCCAGGGCGAGCTGGAGCACGGACACGACCGCTATGAGGCGACGGTGGAAGCAGCGCGCACGCGATTGCGCCCCATCCTGATGACTTCCTTCGCTTTCATCCTGGGCGTCATCCCGCTTGCCTTCGCCACAGGCGCCGGCTCCGAGCTGCGCGTTGCGCTCGGCGTGGCGGTGTTCTTCGGCATGATCGGTGTCACCGCGTTCGGATTGATCTTCACGCCAGATTTCTACGTGATCTCGCGTTGGCTGAGTGACCGGATTCCCCAGCCGCCGAAGAAACCCATCTCGCCGAAGGCGCAGGTGACCGGCGCTGGCGGTAGCGGAGCTTCATGATCATTCGAGGATTGCTGCCGGGAGCGCATGCAGCTGTTGTCATCGCCGGCACTAACCTGCCCGCAGCATGCAGCGTGGGCCGCGCCGCCAACTCCGCGCCGAACCGGCGAACAGATCGAAGTAAAATAACCGCGGAGAAGCCGACACTTGTTCCGCACGACATTTCCCTCCCTACCCTCTCACTTACTGCGTCTGTTTCGCCTGCGCGGGCGGCGATGCCGGTTTCACCGGCGCGGTCGGCGTGGAGCCTTCGAAAATGCGGCGCAGGATTCCCGGCGTCAGCATCGAGAGCGGGTTCGTGCTGAGTTTGGGCTCATCGAGATCGCCGCGCACACTATAGGTTACGCCGAACAATCCCTCGCCTTTCTTCGAGACGAACACGTCTCCCAGAACAGGAATGACACCGAGTATCCCGTTGATGCCATACATCGGCGCCATCGCGCCCTGAAGCGCGATCTGATTGGAGCCGCGGTCGACGTAGCCGTCCGCGGTCACGCCGACGGAAGGTCCGGACGCGCGTGCGTCGTGAATGTCGATGATGTCCCCGTTGACGCGGAACGGAATGTTGATGCTGGAAAGCGAAATGCCCTGTCCCTGCATCAGGTCAACAACTCCACCGGGGGATCCGGACGAAAACAGCCTGGTGAAGAACGCCTGGTTGAGCACGGTGCAATTCTTGACTGTCACCACGCCGGAATATTCGGGCACGCCCGGTTCCTTGCGCGAAGCCGTGGCCGCCGACGGCATAGTGGCATTGAGGCTCAGTTCGCCACCCCTGATGCTCGTCAGGCCGAACAATCCCTTGAGCAGTGTACCGGCATCCCCGGCCTTCATGGTGAGACGGCGCTGATTTCCTTCCGGCATCACGCTGATCGATAGCGGCGAACCAGCGAGGTTCCCGGTCGCCGACAACGCTCGCGGGTGCTGGCCGGCGCCGCTCGCTTCGAGAGCGAAGGGCGTGATGCTCACTCCGTTGTGCAAGACGAGCCGATCGACCTTCACGCCCACGTGAAACGGCTCGCTCGTTTCGCGGGCGCTTTCATTCGGGCTCGTCCCGGATTTCCGCTTACCGATCCCCGAGGCATCGAGCGAGTGACCCGCGATTGCAACATCGAGACCGCTGGAAGGTTGCTCTTTCATCGTCACCGCGAAATCGTTCGCCGTGCCGGCGCGCACACTCGGAAGATTCAAAGTCTCGAGCGAGCCGCCTGCAAACGAAGCAGTTCCGCGCGCCACAAGACTTGGGCCGTCGATTGAAAGGTCGGCCGCTCGAATGTCTCCATTGCCATCGAGTTTTGCGGATATCTGGGCGCTGGCGGGAGTTCCGGGCAATTTTTTCCACGCGAGCATGTCCACGCCGTAACTCGCTTCGGTGAGATCGAGATGGAGCACTGCCTGCGCGATAGCGCCGCGATGGCCCGTAAGCGCAGCATCAAGTCCGACTGGGCCCGATACGAGCGTGCCGAGAGGCAGGCCAAGCGCTTCGCGCGCGGTGTCATCCAGCGTGCCGCGGAGGGAGACTTGCGTGGTAATCGGCCCTTGCGGCTTGAACGCCTCAAGCCAATCGATGCCCAGATTCACTCCGCCGATTTCAACCTTCCCCGACGCGCGCAGCTGGCTATTGTCGACATTGAAATCGAGCGTCCCGTTCGAGATTTTCGTATGCGGCCCGAGCGAAATGGCAAACGCGCTGGCTGTTCCCCTGACAGAGATGCCGACCGAATCGATAGTTTCGCCGCGAATCGTCGGCACGCGAAACGACACGTCGAATGCTCCCGTACCCTGCGTCGAATTCGAGTTGATGTGGAACCGAGTCGGATATTGCAGCGGCTTCATGTCGAGTAAGGCGAGAAATTGCGGTACCTGGCCGGTGACATGCGCGGCAATGTTGGCCGGCGTGCCATCCACATGCAGTTCCGCGATCGTCACGCGGCCATGAGTCACCGAGAGGGGCCCGACGACGGCCGAGTCGAGACTGGCCTTGAATGTGTCGCCGCTCAGATTTCCAGTGCCCGCGACATTGGTGAGCGGGGTCAATCCATTCACATACCGGATCGTCGCGCCCGCGAGTGGAAAAGTGACGGAGAGCGCTTCATCGGGAAGCGCGGGGCGGCCGAACGCGCCAGCGGGAATATTTGTGTGGACGAGAACCGGACCAAGACGTCCCGACGAGACTCTTTCCGAAATCCACGCGCGCGGGCCCGGCACGACCCGCAGCGGCCAGTATGAGAGCAGATCGCGAACGGCGATTGCTCCAATCCTGCCGTCGAAATTCAGCTCCGGAGACTGGTTGGCAGCAAGAACCATGCGTCCCGCAAATGTCGCCGACAGCGGTCCTCCCGAGAGATGCCCCTCCTCAACGACGATGCTGTTGTCCGCGGCGGTGTAGGCGCCTCTCACGACGGCATGACCCAGGGTGACGGCCCGCTCCATCGCGCCAGGCAAATCGATCCCGATCCGGTCGAGCGCCAGCGCGAAGCTTGAGGAATTGAGTCCGCCACCCTGATTGAAGGCGAGAGCGGCGCTTCCCGTCAGATGTGCACTGGCCTGCTCGCCCGCGAGAACCGCATCGTCGATCAGCAAGCGTCCTGTCGCGCCATCGTAGCGTCCGACGAGGCGCAGCGACTTGACGTGCACCGGCCGGCCGAAACCGTTCACATAGCCGTAAGCTCCAATTCCGAAATCAGCGAGCCTGAGATCCGTGCCGTTCACCAAAGTCCATGAGCCCGTGACGTCGGCTGTCAACGCCAGCGGCGCCAGGAACGCAAAGCTCTTTCCATCGCGGGCAAGTGCGGAAAGGCTCAATCCGCTGATGCTGATGTCGCCCGTTACGACATTTCCTTTCTGCGGCAGATCGATGCTGGCGTAGAGCCGCGCGGGCTTTCCCGATATCTCGATACGGGCGGTCAGATTTGCATTGATGGAGTCTTTCGCAGCCGATGCATTGTTTGGCGTTGAAATCTGCAGTTCGGCCTCAGGCGCCACGACGAAGGCGCCCGTCTCCTCGTCGTAGAATGCGAGGCGTGCTTCATGGACCGCGAAACTCTTGAGCGACGACGCGCTCCCGCCGTGATTGCGCGAGATCGCGTCGCGAATGCGCTTCAGGACGTCACTGCCGCCTTTCTCAGACTCGACGCCGAGACGCAATTCACCGCTCTTCATGTGCACGAGCGTCAGTTGAACACCGACCAGCGCAATACGATTCACGACGATATGCCCGCTCAGGAGCGGGCCGGCAGACAGGCCGATTTCAGCTTTCGGCGCCTGCGCAATGATGTGCTGGCCTTCATCGAAGACACGCGTGCCCAGAATGACGAGATTGACTCGCCCCTCCGAGCGCGTCCATTCGAGAGCGGCATCGTCGAAACGCACATCCAGACCCGGTACGACTTCTGTCAGTGCGGCATGAAGGTCACCGTTGAACGGTCCAAGCGACACCGGCCCCATCAGAAGGCGGAACAGGAGCCCCAGACAGAAGAACACCGCCCCGGCAGCAAGCGCGATTGCGAGCCAGCCTGCGCGGCGCAGGACAAGCGAAGCAAGCCTCGCGCGCTCGGCGCTGAAGAAGTGCATGGGTGATTCCGAAACCTTCAATCAAACTCCGGGCTGCCGCCCGACCCGCGCCCCCCGCTTGCACCGGTACCAAACTCAGCTTATCCCCAAAGCGCGTCGATCCGTAAATCCCGCAATCCCCCTTCGGACAAGCTCATGACCAAGGAACTTCGACCAGGCGATCGAGCGCCGCCGTTCAAGCTGCCCACCGATGGCGGTTCCGAAATCTCGACGGCCCAACTGAAGGGCAAGCCTTTCATCGTCTACTTCTATCCCAAAGATGACACATCGGGGTGCACGAAAGAGGCCATTTCCTTTACCGAGGAAAAGAGGAAATTCGATTCGCTCGGTGTCGAGATTATCGGAATATCCAAGGATACCGCTGCTTCGCACGAAAAGTTTAAGAAAAAATACAAGCTTGGAATCACGCTTGGGTCAGATTCGGAGATCAAAGTTGCGCAAGCCTACGGAGTGTGGGTCGAAAAGAGTTTGTATGGACGACGCTATATGGGCATGGAGAGAGCGACATTCCTGATCGACGCGAAGGGCGTCATCAAGCAGATCTGGCGCAAGGTAAGGGTGCCGGGCCATGTCGCCGCAGTTCTGGAGGCCGCGCGCACGCTCTGACGAACTCGCAAACTGGACCTGAGGTTGTTCCAGAATTGGACTTCTAACGCCAAGGGCTTGAACGATCATCGAGAATAGGGTGCAATGATGGCACAAGGGGTTGGTGGGGGGTCTGCAGGAAAGGAAGGCTGGGGCATGGTGGACCCGCTCATAGAGCGTGCGTGGGCGTGGCTTCACGCGACGTTTCCGGAGCGGCAAATCTACATCCGCAGCGATGGCCGGGTGCAGTTTTTTACCTTCGGGTCGACGCTTCAGGCAACCTGCGCGGGCCTCACCCTCATTTTTCTCGGTTGGGTCGCCTTTGCTTCCGTTAATGTCATTTTCAAAGACCGGATCATTACGTCGAAAGATCATCGATTCCAGCAGATGCAGGCGAATTACGAGAATCGGGTTGCCGATCTCCAGCTTTCCTACGATGAACTGAACAACGCGCTCGTCTCTGCCGAGGACCGGTTCAAATCGACTGCCGATCAGCTCGAGGCCAAGCAACAGACCGTCGAAAATCTCTTGGGACGCAAGCAGGTCATCGAGGCAACTGTTGCGAGTCTCGGCTCAGGCAAAGCCGCGGCGGCTGCGATCAAATCTCTCGACGTTGCGAGCACGCAGCCATCGAACGCTCCTCCCGACGCGGCAAGCGACAGTCTGGAAGCCGACCCGGCGCTTGGCCGGCCTTCTGCGTCGCCTGGATTCACAACTGTGCCGGTCGCCCCTCAGGCAAGCGGCGGTTATTTCGGAAGCGGCGCATCGCAGCTGAACGTCATGCCGCAATCGGTGGAACCGCAGCCTCGTACCGCGCGGCCGACGAGAGCAAGCTTTCTCGACGACACCGTGTTGCACTTTGCTGAAGTTTTGTTCCGGAGGCACCCTCGTGTGAACGCGCCGCTGCCCAAGACGCCCGCACTCCAGGCTCTCGCTCAACAGACCGAACGCGTTCGCCAGCTCGACTCGACGGAGACCAGCCTGCTCGTGGGCGTGGACCAAAGGATTTCCGGGCGCATTGGTGACGTGCAGAGACTTCTCGGGCACGTGGGCGTGAATGCCGACGATCTGGAACGGCAGGCCACCGAGGGTGGCGTCGGAGGTCCCTTTGTCTCCGCCCAATCTGCCCGCCTCGACGGGGTTTCCGATACGGTGTTCACGGCGGCGTATGAGGGGGCCGTGGCACACACGGATGAATTGAACACGCTGTTCGCGGCGCTTCGCCATGTGCCGCTGACAACGCCGGTGCATGGCGCCCAGTTTGAAATGACCAGTGGGTTCGGGGCGCGTGTGGATCCGTTCACCCGGCGCATTGCTCTTCACACCGGCATGGATTTCGCCGGTCCATGGGGATCGACCGTCACGGCGACGGCGCCCGGAGTCGTCACCTTCGCTGGTCCACGCGGCGGATACGGCAATATGGTGGAAATCGACCATGGCCTTGGCTTTCACACGCGTTACGGCCATCTTTCCTCGGTTCTTGTCAGACCCGGAACGAGGGTGAGCGAGGGCTCGCCCGTTGGAAAGCTTGGCTCGACTGGCCGCAGCACCGGACCTCACGTACACTATGAAGTGTGGGTCGCCGACGCCGTAAGAGACCCGGGCAAATTCATCGAGGCAGGGAGACATGTTTTCGAATAAAAACCGCGACCGCGACGCAACCGAAATCGCGTCATCCACGCCGCCGTCACAGCCGCAGACCGCAAAACGCGCCGGCCGCTCTGGCGCCCCTTCAATCATCAGCGCCGATCTCACCGTGAACGGAACACTGACATCGGCCGGCGACGTTCAGATCGACGGATGCGTCGAGGGCGATGTGCATAGCGCCGGACTTGTCATCGGCGAAAAGGCACTCATCCGGGGCGAAATCGTAGCCGAGGACGTCACCGTGCGTGGCCGCGTCGATGGCAGCATCCGTGCCCGCAAGGTGCTCCTCTGCTCGAGCTGCCATGTGGAAGGAAACATTCTGCACGAAGCATTTGCTGTGGAGGCCGGGGCGTTCTTCGAAGGAAACTGCCGGCATTCCGACAATCCGCTCTCCGACGATGCCGGGCGGCCGAAGAACGCAGAATTAAGGCAGAATGCGGTCGCGAGCCCGACTCCTCCGCGACCCGATCTGACGACATCCGTGCAGCCGGTGCGGCAGAGTTCTCCCGAACCTGCAGTGATGCCGCTCAGAAGTGGCGCCTGACCGGCGCGTACGACTCGCTGCGCTGACCTCCCAAACCTCGACCTGGCGCGGCCATGAAAGAGTCATAGGGGGGTTTGCGGATTCCGCCCTACTCCATGTGCCGACTCTTGTAGCGAATCGACGTTGCGCGCGTCGCGGGGGGCTATTCGATGTCCGCTATGATTTCGCGCGGCTTGCCACCGATCGCCTGGGCCAACGCAGCCGCCATGAACGGATCGAGGTTTCCATCGAGCACGTCCTGTGGCGCGCGGCTTTCGACGCCGGTGCGCAGATCCTTCACCAGCTGATAAGGCTGAAGAACGTAAGAACGGATCTGATGTCCCCATCCGATGTCCTTTTTCTGGCCGATATGGGCGGCGGTTTCCGCCTGCTTTTTTTCAAGTTCAATCTCGTAGAGTCTCGAGCGCAACATGTCCCGGCAGATTGCCCGGTTCTGATGCTGGGACCGTTCGGTCTGGCAACTGACGACGATGCCGGTCGGCAGATGGGTGAATCGTACGGCGCTGTCCGTCTTGTTCACATGCTGGCCGCCCGCGCCTGATGAGCGATAGGTATCGACGCGCACGTCCTTGTCCACGATATCGATCTCGATGGTCTGGTCGATGACGGGAAACACCGTGACGCTGGCGAAGCTTGTGTGACGCCGTGCATTGGCATCGAACGGGGAAATGCGCACCAGCCGGTGCACGCCGGCCTCGGTCTTCAGCCATCCATAGGCGTTCTCGCCCTTGACCAGCAGCGTCGCGGATTTGATGCCGGCGCCCTCGCCCGCGCTCTCCTCGATAAGCTGTAACTTGAAGCCCTTTCGCTCCGCCCAGCGCATGTACATGCGTTCGAGCATCTCGGCCCAGTCCTGGCTCTCGGTTCCTCCCGCCCCCGCATGGATGTCGAGATAGGTGTCATTGGCGTCCGCCTCGCCGGACAACATCGATGCGAGCCGCAGCTGTTCCGCGCGTGAGCGCAGCGCGGCGATGAGCTGCTCCGACTCCCGCGTCATTGCCGCATCGCTATCTGCTTCGGCCAGATCAAGAAGGCCCAGCGCGTCCGCAAGCTCAGATTCCAGGGATCGCACGCCGGAAAGGGAAGCATCCAGCTTCTGCCGCTCGCGCATCAGAGACTGCGCGGCCTGCGGATCGTTCCATAGAGACGAGTCTTCGGCTCTTGCGTTCAACTCGTCGAGTCGCCTGAGCGCACGATCCCAGTCAAAGATGCCTCCTCAGCAGGCCGATTGCCTGCCTGATCTCTTCAACACTGCGCTCGATTTCTGGACGCACGGACTATTCCCTCTGGCCAGTATCGATATGGCCGGGGTCATCGCGCTTGTAAAGACCCGTCCAAATTCAGTTTGACGGAGTGGGCACCTGAGGAAGCTGAAACTCGATCTTGACGGTCGTCCAGTCCGAGACGGTCTCGCCATCGCGAATTGCCGGCAGGTAGCGCCAGTTCAACACGCCTTCGATTGCCGCGTTATCGAGATCTTCGAATCCGCTCGACCGAGACACCTTGACCTTGCTGGCACGCCCATTTGGATGAACATACACGTCGACCAGCACGGTCCCCTGCTCTCCGTTCAGTTGCGCCGAATCCGGATAGGCAGGCTGCGGATGAGGCCTCGAGATATCAACACTCGGTGGCGATTCAGAAGCCGGTGCTGAATGAGCACCCAAGACTGTCATGCACGATGCCACTGCGCACAGCGAAGAATTTCGCAAAATACGCCAAGATTTCCCGCTCAGCATTGTCAGCTCGCTCGTTGAGTCCGCTCCAAAATTATACCCCGAAACACCCGATCCAACAATCACGACAGCGTGTGGATGTCGGCATCGCCGCAGTCAGCCAGGCGGGCTCTGTCCGAGGGCAAAAAGATCCTGCTCGCCCAACTCAGCGCTTCGGCGGCGTTCGAGCTCCTGGGCGTAGCGCCGCAAGGCATAGGCTTCCGTCAGGTAACCCACAATGCGTGGATCGGCCCGCGCGGAAAGAACCGGCAGGGTCTCGGATTGCGCGTCGTCGAAGCGCGCTAGCGCAGTGCGCACATTCTCGCTCGGAAGCAGATACTCCCCCCGCCCCTGCACGACGTCCGCAACCGCGCCCGCCTCCATCGCGTCGTCTAGCTGAGGGTCATGAACGAGAGCCATGTCCACCCAGCCAGCGTAGTGACCGTCTGGCGCCGTCGCGAATACCCGCTTGGCCGTGCCGGGCGGATAGAGCTCGCGCAGAGCCTTAAGCGGCATCGACGTCGTCACCATCTTGGGATCCGATCGCATCAGTCGCGAGACCGTCAGGTCGGAAATCCAGCCCACATCGTGTGCGCCCCTGAGGCCCAGCCCGCGCACATGGAAGCGCCACGTCGAGAACGAGTAGCCAAACATCAGCCGCGTGATCGTCGCCGACGCGATGACGCTCACGAGCACGCCCGCGGTAACAGGAAAGTCGCCCGTCGATTCCAGGACGAGAAGCACCATGGTGAGCGGCGCACCAATGATGGCCGCGGCGACCGAACCCATGCCGACCAGAAGAAACGCCATGTACTGAACCGCGAAATGCGGATCGAGCCATGACACGCATTTCGCGAACACGCCTCCGAACAGACAGCCGAGAAAGAGCGCCGAGCTGAACAGGCCGCCGCGGAATCCCGATCCGACCGAGACCGCCGAAGCGAGCAGCTTGGCGACGAGAAGCAGCGCCATTGGCAAGAACGGCAAAGTGGCATGGAGGTAGTACTCGATCGCGCCGTGTCCACTTCCGAGAACCTGGGGATAGAAACTCGCGATGGCGGAGAGTACGACTCCGCCCACGCATGGCCGCAGCCAATCCGGAATTGGTGAATTCTTGAGGCTGCGTTCCGTCCATGTCACGGCCATCATCGTCGTGATCGCGATTCCAGCGGCAAAGACACCCATCAGTCCGAACAGCACGTAACTGTGCACGTCGAGGGGAACGCCGCCGGCAACGGCGAAGAGCGGTTGCCCGCCACCGATCAGACGTTGGGACAGGGCGCCGCAAACGGCGGCAACTGCCACCGGCGCGAGAGCATTTGGCATGTAGCTGCCAAGAATGAGCTCGTAGCCGTAGAAGGCGCCCGCCAGCGGCGCGTTGAACGCAGCCGCAATCGCTGCGGCGGAGCCCGCCGTCACGAACACGCGCTGATCGGCACGTCTCAAATGAAAATAGCTGGCGATGCCCGAGAACACTCCCGAGCCGAACTGGGTGTAGCCCGCCTCCATGCCGAGCGAGGCGCCCGCAGCATTGGAGATGACCGTCGAAGCAGTGAGTCTCAGGCTGTCCGCGAGCGACATGCGCCCGCCATAGAGCGCGTTAGCCTCGATAGGATCGACGATGTCCCTCGTCGCGAAACGCCGCGCGACGAGCGCGAGCATTCCCAGAACGAGGCCGCCGAGGGCCGGTACAACGAGGATTCGGGCCCGGTCGGTGTTGAGCCCAGCGGACAGCAGCACGCCACCCATCATTCCGAAATCGACTTCGTGAAGGAACTGCACGAGAGCGCGCAGCATTGCCACCGCCACGCCAACTCCAGAACCAATAAAGGCGCACGCGAAAATCTGCACCAGTTCGTTGGCGCGCAGTTCACGCTGGAACGTGGCGTAGAGAAAGCGTGCCGACCGGGCGAAATTGACTGCACCCGCCCTGGGCCGCAATCTTTCCAGTTCGCGCTCGCTCGAATCCATATGCCATCCCGCCGGCCGTGGCCTTGCGTGCCACGTCCGACTAGTAGAGGCCTCCAGTACCCTGGTCGACGGTGGCGCCGGGTTTGTTGTCGTTCGGATTCTGGGGCTGGTCGGAATCGGCGCTTGCGAGTCCCGGCTCGGTTCCTGATTTGAAAGCTTCCTGGATGGCACCCGGATCTCCCGAGTTCACCAATGCTCCCGAATGGCGATCGATCGTCACAAGATCGATTCCTGGCGGAACCCGGAACGGCGTCGCCGGCTGGTCGGCGAGCGCGCCCTTCATGAAATCGCGGAAGATAGGGGCTGCGGCGGTCGCGCCCTGCTCGCGCCGGCCAAGAGTTCGCGGATTGTCGAATCCGACGAACACGCCGCAAACGAGATCGGGCGAAAATCCGACGAACCAGGTGTCCTTCGAATCATTGGTCGTGCCCGTCTTGCCGGCGAGCGGCTTTCCCACGGCGCTAACCGCTATGCCGGTGCCGTGCTGTACAACCCCTTGCAAGAGCGAGACAATCTGGTAGGCGGTCCTGGGGTCGATGACCTGTTCGCGATCGTCAGGAAGCAGCGGCTCCGCCTGGTTCTGCCAGCGCCCGTTGCATCCTTCGCAAAAACGCGGATCGTGGCGGTAGATGTCGCGGCCGTTGCGATCCTGGATGCGGTCGATCAGCGTTGCATTGATCTTCTTGCCCCCGTTGACGAATTCGGCGTAGCCGGTCGTCAACCGCACCAGCGTCGTATCGGCTGCACCGATCGCGTTCGAAAGCCAGGGTGTCAGCGAATCGTAGACACCGAAACGAATCGGATAAGGCACGACATTCTTCATGCCAACTTCGTAGGCGAGCCTGATCGTCATCAGGTTGCGCGACAGTTCGATGCCGCGGCGTAAAGTCTGGAGCCCGAGGTATTTGTTCTCGAAATTCTTGGGCGTCCACATCGGCAGGCCAGGGCCCTGAGGCAGCGAGATGGGTGCGTCCTCGACCTTGCTGACCGGCGTAAACCCGTGATCGAGAGCGGCGGCATAGACAAAAGGCTTGAAAGCCGAGCCGGGCTGGCGTTGCGCCTGCATCGCGCGATCGAACTGGCTTGAGGCGTAGCTGAAGCCGCCCGAGAGCGCGAGCACGCGCCCCGTATGCGGATCCATAGCGACTATCGCTCCGTTGACCTCGGGAACCTGACGCAGCCCGAACTCACCGGCCGTTCCGGTCGGCTCGACGTAAACGACATCGCCGACCTTGACGACTTCCTGCGGCCGTTCCGGCACCGCTCCTGCCAGCGCCTCGTGCAGTTCCTTGCGCGCCCACAAGAGTTCACTGAACGGAATCCGGGCGCGCGCGCCGTCGTCGAGCCCTATCTCGACAGATCGCTCCGGCCCGAATCCGAGCACGACAGCGGCACGCCACGTATCGATGCCGGAGCGGTTCCCAACCGCCGCGAGCGTCTCCTTCCAGCTGCCGGTAACGGGAATATTGCTGCGCGCGCCGCGCCAGCCATGTCGGCGATCATAGCGCACGAGGCCGGCGCGCAACGCATTCACGGCAAAGTTCTGGAGCCGAGCATCGAGAGTGGAGCGAACCTGCAGGCCACCATCGTAGAGCGCGCGTTCGCCATATTTCGTGTAAAGGATGCGCCGCACCTCTTCGACGAAATAATCCGCGTCCACAGCCTGAATGCCAAGCGGTCGCATCTGGGTCACGAGCGGCTCGGCTATCGCGGCTCTGGCCTCCTCATACGTGATGTATCCGTTTTCCGCCATTTGCCCGATCACCCAATTGCGGCGATCGAGGGCAGCGGCCTTGTTGAAACGCGGATCGTAGTTGCTGGGCGCCTTCGGTAATGCCGCCAGAAAAGCCGCTTCGGAGATATCCAGCTGGTCGAGCGACTTGTCGAAATAGTTGAGCGCCGCAGCCGCCACGCCATAGGAATTTTCACCCAGAAAAATCTCGTTCAAATAGAGCTCGAGGATTTTCTGCTTCGGATAGGTGGCATCGAGGCGTACCGCGAGGATTGCTTCCTTGATCTTGCGCGAGAACCGGACCTCGCCATTGAGCAGGAAGTTCTTCGCGACCTGCTGCGTAATCGTCGAGGCGCCTTCGAGACGCTTGTGCTCGACCACGTTGACGACGTCCTTGAGCGCGGCGCGCAGAATGCCGCTCGGATCGATTCCGGGATGCCTGAAGAAGTTCTTGTCCTCGGCCGATGTGAAGGCGTTCACAACCAGCTTCGGCACGAAGGCGATCGGCACGAAGATGCGCCGTTCGCGCGCATATTCGCCGAGCAGCGTTCCGTTGCCCGCGTAGACGCGTGTCGTTACCGGCGGCTGGTAATTCTTGAGCGCCTCTACACTCGGCAGATCCCGCGTCGTGGAATAGACATACACGACGGCCCCCACCAGCGCGGCGAGCAGAAGTCCGCCAAACGCAAGTCCAAGTGGGAGAAAGATGCGACGGAACATTCTATCCTTCACGCCCAGCCTTGATGCCGCGCGATTATGGCCTTGGCAAGGCGTTCCGTCACTCGGTCTCCTGCGCCGTCTCCGTCACGGGAGCAACCGTCCGCAGCTGCCTGTCTACCGCGTTCGCGAGGGCCGACGCCACCCTGTCGCGCCAGCTTTCCGTCGCCATCTGCGCGCAGTCTCTTGGGCTGGAAAGGTAACCCAATTCGATGAGCACCGCAGGAACATCGGGCGCTTTCAGTACGACAAAGCCCGCCGAGCGATGCGGATCGCGCGGCAAAACGTCCGTAACGTGCGCCAACTGGGCGACCGCGGACTGGGCAAAGCGGACGGACCTGTTCATTGTATCCCGCTGGGCAAGGCCGATCAGGATCGATGCGACGGGGCTGTTTTGACCGGAGAGATCGACGCCTGCAATAACATCCGACAGGTTTTCCTTCCGCGCGAGGGCGGCGGCCTCCCGGTCCGACCCCGCTTCCGACAGGGTGTAGACAGACGCGCCGTACACCGACGGATCGGAATTGGAGTCCGCGTGCAGTGAAACGAACAGATCGGCGTGCAATGCGCGCGCCACATTCACCCGTTCGAGAAGCGGGATGTAGAGATCGCTATCCCGCGTGAGGTGGACGGAATAGCCGCGCCGCAAGAGCTTCTTCCTTAGCCGGAGCACCTCGTCCAGAACGAGGTCCTTTTCAAGGACGCCATCCACGCCTGACGCGCCGGCGTCAATACCGCCGTGGCCGGCGTCCAGCACCACCACGCGCCTTTCCGAAACGGCATCCGCAGACGTTGTTGAACCAGGGGGAGATGCGGTCGCAAGCCGTTCCGCCGTCGCTTCCCTTGCGCGCAGATCAGCAGGCCATCCTGCGGTTGACGCAAATTTCCCCTGCGTAGTCGGCTGAAGGTCGAGGACGATGCGAAAGCCATTGCCTGCTTGTGGCGGAAGCATCAGAGGCTCCGAAATTTTCGCGGGCCGGCGGAGATCGATCACGAAGCGGGAATTTCCTGGACGGAAAAGACCGTAGCGATAGCTTCCGACGGTGCCCTTACCGCTCGGACGATCTTCGCTTGTGAGCCGCCAGAGCATTTCTGGCATGTCGATGACGACACGATTCGGATTGGCCAACGTAAAAACGCGAATTTTGACGGGATCGGAAAGCTCGACAATGAAGCGGGTCCGATCGGCGCGTTCATCGATGCGGGCGCTCATGACCACGGGCTCCGCATCGGTTTCCGCGGTGCCCAGGGGTGCGTGCTTGGCCAACGAAATTTCAGCGCGAAGCGGCCTTGCAGACGCTCCGCTCGCAACGAACGCCCCCACGGCGGTCCCCAGGAGGAGCAGTCCCACACCAAGCCCGAATCGCTGTATCATCGCCGAATCTTGCCCCAATGCGTCGCCTATTCGCACATGGTCTGTGCCTGCGGCATCGCCAGCTTTGAAAATTAAGGTGAATTCTCCATTAACAATTCGGGCCTAACCTCTTGCCGCGGCGGGGTCCGCCACCTAAAAGGAACTCGTCCTGTGGCGATGACCGCGCCCACCCTCTTCGGGTTCCGGAATGGCCGGAACCGGAAAAGCACCGTTCCTCGAACGGCGAGGGATCCAGGCAGCAAGCGGTTTCACAGACCTCGTGCACACGCACGACCGCGAAGTGAATTGCGATGACCTACACAACCCAGCCGAGATCCTTTCGTCCAGCGGCACTTCTGCCGGCGCGAGTTCTCGCGGGCCAACATTCAATGCGACCGGTGTCACCATTGAGCTGCGGCATTGCCCGGAAGGTATGCTCTTGCTCGGGTGCAACGCCGTCGCCCGGAGATTCGAATGCCAAAGCGCATGATTATCGATGCCAGCCACCGGGAAGAAACCCGGGTTGTCGTTCTCGACGGACAAAAAGTCGAAGAGTTTGATTTCGAAGCCGCAGCCAAACGGCCTCTCAAGGGAAACATCTATCTCGCCAAGGTGACGCGTGTCGAGCCGTCACTCCAGGCCGCATTTGTTGAATATGGCGGCAATCGGCAGGGATTCCTCGCATTTGCGGAGATTCATCCGGATTACTATCAAATCCCGATTGCCGATCGCATGGCGCTGCTCGCAGAACAGGAAGCCGAGGCAAGGCGTCGCGCCGACGACGACATTGAATCCGTCGAGACCACCAGTATCCCGGCACAGGAGTCAGCGGCCGAAGCCGCCGCCTCCGTGCAGGATGTTTCGCAGATGGAGGCCTTTTCGGGCGAAGAACAGCCAGACGCGGATTCCTCGAATCATGTCCTCAACGAGCAAACCCCCGATGAGCACGTCGATCAGCATGAGCCGACGCTGATTTCCGAGTCCGATCTGGCGGAGGTGGCGCCCGGGATCGAAGGGGCGCAAACAACGCCGAATTTGGCCGGCGGACATGACGAAGAGGGAGTCGATGCCGCGGCTCCCGCGGAAAGCAAATTGCTGACAGCGCGGCCTGCTCAACGCTGGACACGCAAGCGGCACTACAAGATCCAGGAAGTCATCAAGCGCCGCCAGGTGATCCTGGTACAGGTGGTCAAGGAGGAACGCGGCAACAAGGGCGCTGCACTCACAACCTATCTTTCGCTCGCCGGCCGATACTGCGTTCTCATGCCAAACACGCCGCGGGGCGGCGGCATATCGCGCAAAATCACCAGCGCGACGGATCGCACCCGGCTGAAATCCGCCGCTCAATCGCTCGAATTGCCCGAAGGAATGGGCCTGATCATACGCACCGCGGGCGAGAACCGCACCAAAGCGGAGATCAAGCGGGACTACGAATATCTCCTGCGCATGTGGGACACGATCCGGGAGCTGACGCTGAAATCGAATGCGCCTGCCTGCGTGTACGAGGAAGGCGATTTGATCAAGCGCGCGATCCGCGATCTCTACAACAAGGACGTCACGGAGATCGTCGTCGAAGGCGACGAGGGCTACCGCAACGCCAAGGACTTCATGCGCATGCTGATGCCCAGCCATGCCAAGAATGTGAAGCCCTACAAGGAGCCGATTCCTCTCTTTCAGCGCTATCAGATCGAGGCGCAGCTCGACGCAATGTTCACGCCGAGCGTCACGCTCAAATCCGGCGGTTACATCGTCATCAACCAGACCGAGGCCCTGGTGTCGATCGACGTCAATTCAGGCAGGGCAACCCGCGAGCATTCGATCGAGGACACGGCGTACAAGACAAATCTCGAAGCGGCGGAAGAGATCGCGCGACAGCTGCGTCTGCGCGATCTTGCGGGCCTCATTGTCATCGATTTCATCGACATGGAGGACCCGCGCAATGATCGCAATGTCGAAAAACGCCTGCGCGATAGCATAAAGAACGATCGCGCCCGCGTACAAATCGGCAAGATCAGCCAGTTCGGCCTTCTCGAAATGTCGCGACAGCGGCTGCGCGCCGGCGTCGTCGCCGGGTCGACTGTGCCCTGTCCGCATTGCGGTGGACAAGGCATCGTGCGGTCCGTCGAGTCCACGACGCTGCGCCTGTTGCGTGGGCTGGAAGAAGAAGCTCAGCGGCAACGCGCCGCAATCCTCTGCGTCCGTGTGCCCACCGAGGTGGCGATCTACGCCCTCAACCAGAAACGCCGCGAAATCGCGCACATTGAATCCGAATACGGTCTTGCGATCCAGTTCGACGCCAAAGAAGGAATGCTCACCGGAACTTTCGAGGTCGAACGCATCGGTCAGCACGCGCCGGACGAGCGCGTCAAGGTCCAGACAGTTTCCGACGGCGCAACATCGGCTGCAGATCCTGTCGCTGCCGACGCAATTGAGCCGGGTGAACCGGAGCAGAGCGAGGAGGAGGTGGCGCGGGCTCCGGAGGCACAACCTGGGACTCCTGCGAGCGGCAAGCGCAAGCGAAGACGGCGGCGCGGCCGCGACAGGGACCGCGCGAGCCTGCCGCCGGGCGTAGACGCGAATCGCGCGATCGCCGCGGAGGCAATAATCCAACAGAATTCGCCGGAACCTCCCGCATCCGCTTCCCCGGGCGATCCTCCTGGCAAGGAATTGAGCGCCAATGGCGACGGGACGGTGCGCAAGCGCCGCCGGCGCCGGCGCGGCCGCCGCGGATCGCGAGACAACAACTCCGCCACTCTGCCAAATGGGCAGAACGCTCTGATTACCGCCGATGCGCCGGATGAGCCCGGCGTTCAAGTGGCGCGCGCGGGTGGATATGAAGGCGTCGAACAATCCGCGATCCCCGTAATCGCGACCCCCGCGGTTGCCCCAAACGCTCCATCGGACCCGGTGTGGTCGCTATCGTCCGATGTGAAGCATGTCGTGGACGTGAGCGCGGGGGGCGGTGAGCCGCTCGAAACCAAACCTGCCGTGTCACCAATGGCCCAAACGGCCAATTCTCGTGTGGAGGCCACTGAGCCCTCGCAGCCCGCTCGTGACGAGCCGAGCGGGGCGCCGCGCAAAGGCTGGTGGCAACGCCCATTCCGCCCGCGCGAGTAGCACTGGCTTAAGGCGCCCCTGACGCTCCAAGCCCATGGGCGCCAGGATCGGATACGGCGGTACAAACACTGTTTTGGCAGCCGATCACGTTGACCGTGTCATAGGGCGCGATTCCGGTGGAATGCAGGACGCCGGGCCTGGTCACATCTTCGCCGCGTGCGAGCCTCAGCAAAGCGAGTGCGATTCCGGCGGTACCGTTTGGTCCTCCCGCACCCGCGCCAACCAGTGAAACCGCGCCATCGGATACGGCAACGACCGGCGTGAGAAATGCCGCCGCCAATCCGGCCTCGCCCTGGCTCGGGGCATTGGCGAGCGTAATGCCGGTGCCGCTCGCCGTATGCCCGGATCCGAACGGCCCGTTCATCGTGACTGCGCAGGCCACCGCAAGACCTTCCGGATCCTCGGCGGCGAATCCGGTCGCGCCGAGGTCACGCGGCAACGCCGCAATTCCGTAAGCATCGAGCGATCCTTTTGTGGCCGATGCGACGTCGGCGTTGGGATTGCCGGTTGTTCTTGCTTGACCGTTTGCATCCGCAAGGTGCGACAGAAGCGTCGCGGCAAATCTTCCCGCGCCCGTTCGCAACGCGGGAAGATAGACAGTCTGGTTTCCGACCCTTACGAGGCCCGGAGCACTCCGTTGCGACGCATAGGATGCAAGGTCTTCAATCGATATTGTTCCACCCTGTCCTTCGGAATAGGCGACAATCGCATTGGAAATCGGGCCGCGATAGAAACTGCCCGATCCGAGCGTGCGAATACTGGAAAGACTTTGCGCAAGCGCGGGAGCCGTTACGAGCGTGCCGGCCGGCCTGACATGCCCGGTTTCGTCGAGGAACTCGGCTGCGAGCCCTGCATCGAGTCTGATGACGTTCTGGCTTCCTGCGAGCCGCGCGGCGAGTGCCTGCGAGATAACGAATCCTGCCGCAGCGGCGCCTTCGGCCGGAGACACGACACGCTGCCAGGGAAGTCTGCCGTAACTCGCCTGCATCAGCGCAAAGCCGGCCACGTTTCCTGGCACTGCGTAGGGACCGTCATGGCCGGCGTCGCGCGCGAGAAAATCGAATGCTTCCATTCTGGATCTCGCGGAATCGTCGACTATGCACAGGCCGCCGCCGCCCAGTCCTGCCGCCACTGGATATGTGACCGAAAGGGCGAAGTAAGTCGCAGTTGCGGCGTCGACGGCATTTCCGCCATGAGCGAGCACCTGGGCACCCGCTTCCACAGCATCAGGTTCGTCGCCGACGAGCAGACCCCCGCTCGGCAACTTGCTGCCAGAATCGCCCATCATTGAGCAAGCCGCTACGCAGAGGAACACGGCCGCGGCGGCAAGAATGCGAAAGCAAAGCATTGCAAAACCCGGTATCGCCGATCTGCACGCGCAACGCGTTGACGCCCGAGCGGCGTGCACTTACCGTCGCGGGCGGCCGAGCAGAACGCGGCAGGAGAATTCAAGGCTTGGCAATTTGCAACCCCGCGAAGATTCGGGTGTCGACCATTACGGCTTTTGTGGGCCGGTGGGCGTCGGGCCTTCTGGTCGCAGTTTGTGCGCTCTCCATCACGGTCGAGCCCGCAGCCGCCCAAGAACTGCAGCTTATCCGCGATACCGAAGTCGAGCGGCTGATCAAGTCCTACGAAGATCCCATTCTTGTCGTAGCAGGTCTCGATCCGGCTGCCGTCAAGATGTACATCGTCCAGGATCCATCGATCAACGCGTTCGCGGCCGAGGGTCAGAATATCTTCGTCAACACCGGTCTGCTGCAGCAACTCCACACACCCAACGAAGTGATCGGCGTATTCGCGCATGAGACCGGACATATCGCCGGCGGCCACCTGATCCGCGACACCAACGCAATCTCCAAGGCGATGATTCCCATGCTGATAGGCATGGCGGCGGGTGTTGCCGCAATGCTCGCTGGCGCCGGCGAAGGCGGCATGGCGATCATGGGTCTTGGAATGAACGCGGCACAGGCGCAGTTCATGCAGTTCAGCCGCGCCCAGGAGGGAACGGCCGATCAGATGGGCCAGAAGTTCCTGCGTGAAACTCATCAATCCGGTCAAGGAATGCTCGATGTATTCGAAAGACTGGCCGACGAAGAGGCGATGTCCGCCTACAAGATCGACCCGATGGCAATGGATCATCCGGCTTCGCGCGAGCGCATCGATCTACTGCAACGGCTCGTCGATTCTTCGCCGTACAAAGACGTCAAGGACAGCCCCCAGGCACTTCACGCATTCCGCATGATCCAGGCCAAGCTTGCCGGCTTTCTCGATCCTGTCGATCTCGTGCTGACGCACTATCCCCCGACTGACACGAGCGAAGAAGCGCACTACGCCCGCGCCGTCGCCTATTTTCGCCAGCCCGATCTGCAGAAGGCGCTTGCCGAATGCGACGCGCTGGTGAAAATCGAACCGCGCAATCCTTATTTTTGGGAGCTTCTGGGACAAATCTATGTGGACATGAGCCGCCCCGAGAAAGGGGTGCCGCCATACCAGCAATCGGTCGATCTCCTGCCCGACGCGCCGCTCCTGCGTGTCAGCCTGGCTGCGGCGCAACTCGCAACGGAAAAATCTGCGTTTGCCAGGCCCGCGCTCGACAATCTCAAGATTGCGCTAAGGCAGGAGAACGACAATACGTTTGCGTGGTTCGAAGCGGCACAGGCCTACAGCCAACTCGGAAACGAGCCGATGGCCAATCTGTCGACTGCCGAACGCTACTACAACGCCGGCGCAATGCCGGCCGCCGCCCATTTTGCGATTCTGGCTCAAAAGAAGCTGCCGCAGGGCTCGCCGGACTGGCAACGCGCGAGCGACATCATGGCGGTCGCCGGCCCCGAAGCCGAAAAGCACAAGCACTAGTGGAAAAAAACCAGACGCTTGGCACACGTCCGTCAGAATTTGACCAACAGGTTTGGCGCATGAAGGGCTCTTGGAAAATGGCAACGATGAGCGGCTTCACGGGAGCGGTGATTGCATTGACTCTGGTCTTTTGTGCGCGCGCGCTCGGCCTTGCTCCGTTTGCCCCCGTCGATGCAGACGCCATGCATTCCTATCTGCTTGCCCATCCCGACGTGCTGGTCGCCATGACGAACAAACTTCAGGTGCAGCAGGACGACGACCAGGACAATGCGCGGCAAGCGGCCGTCGACAAGCTTGGCCTGAAAGCCTTCTTCGATCCGCGTGTCGCCTTCGTGACGGGACCTGCCGGAGCAAAGACAACCGTGGTCGAGTTCTTCGACTACAATTGTCCCTATTGCCGTGCATCAGTTCCGGCGATGAAAAAATTCTACCAAGCGCACAAAAACGCCCGCTTCGCGTTCATCGAATTTCCGATCAAGGGGCCGCTATCGATTGTTGCCGCGCGCGCAGCGATGGCGGCGCGCTTGCAGCCGGACAAGTACGTTGCGTTCCATTTCGCCCTGATGAACGAGGAAGGCCAGGTCGACGAAGACAGCGTCTACGCCGTCGCCAAAAAGACGGGGCTCAATGTGGCCCGACTCAAATCGGATATGACATCTCCGAGCGTCGATCGCGCAATCGATGCTGCGCACACGCTCGCCAAGGCCGCCGACATTGACGGAACGCCCGCCTTCATCGTCAACGGAAAGGTCCGCGAAGGCGCAATGAACGACGACGACTTCGCGAAAATGACGAAGACGTAATTCTCAAATCAACCCCGCGAGTGGACTTGACGGATCGGCATAACGCTTCTTCGCCATCCGGCCGGCAAGATAGGCAAGCCTGCCCGCTTCGACAGCGTGGCGCATCGCTCGCGCCATCAACACCGGATTCCTCGCTTCTGCGATCGCCGTGTTCATCAACACCGCGTCGCAGCCCAGCTCCATCGCAACCGTTGCATCGGACGCCGTGCCGACGCCTGCATCGACGATCACGGGAATTTTGGCCTCTTCCACGATCATGCGGATATTGACGGCATTCTGCACGCCGAGACCGGAGCCGATCGGCGCGGCAAGGGGCATGATCGCGACGGCTCCCATCTCCTCGAGACGCCTGGCCATCAGCGGATCGTCGCTGCAATAGACCATCACCTGGAATCCTTCGCGAATAAGCAGTTCCGTGGCGCGCAAAGTTTCCAGCATGTCCGGATAGAGCGTCTTGCGGTCGCCCAGGACTTCGAGCTTCACGAGCGTCCAGCCACCGGCCTCGCGCGCGAGTCGCAATGTCCGCACGGCATCCTCGCCGGTGAAGCAGCCGGCGGTGTTGGGCAGATAGGTGACTTTTTTCGGGTCGATGTAGTCGACAAAACGCGGCGCGCCGGGATCGCTGAGGTTCACCCGCCGCACGGCAACGGTCACGATTTCGGCTCCCGACGCCTCGAGCGCCGCAGCATTCTCGGCATAGGTCTTGTACTTGCCGGTTCCGATGATCAGTCGCGACGCGTAGATCCTTCCGGCGATTGTGAGCGGCTTGTCCTCGGGTAAATTGGCAATGGGCGCGTTACCGCCGCCGATGAAGTGCACGATCTCGATCCTGTCGCCCTCGCCCAGCCTGATATCGGCGTAGCCCGACCGCGGGACGATCTCGAGGTTGCGCTCGACGGCGATCTTGGCGGGATCGAGGCCGAGATAAATCAGCATTTCCCGCACGGTAAGCGAGTGGTCGAACCGTCGCTCTTCACCATTGATTTTCAGAGCCAATGCCATGCACCGTTGCCTTATCCAGGTTTCCGTCGCCGCCAATGGCCGGTATAAAACCCGCTGATCGCGCTTCGACCGGAGATTTCGTGGCCCAGTCCCGCAAACGTTCACTTCCGATATATGTCCTCAACGGGCCAAATCTCAATCTGCTTGGCAGCCGTGAGCCCACGATCTACGGCAACGCCACATTGGAACAAATCGGCGAAGCCGTCGCCGCCCGGGCGCACACCCTGGGTTTGGAGATCGTCTTTCGGCAAAGTAACCGCGAAGGCGAACTCATCGACTGGGTTCAGGAAGCGCGAAATGGTGCACTTGGCGTTATCCTCAACGCCGGGGGATACAGCCACACATCGATCGCATTGCTCGACGCCTGCCGCGCGCTTGAAATACCTCTCGTGGAGGTCCATCTCTCCAATCCTTACCGGCGCGAAACCTTTCGGCGTCATTCCTATATAAGCGAAGCGGCTAGCGGAGTGATCTGCGGTTTTGGGGCCGCCGGTTACCTGTTGGCCATCGACGCACTGGCTGAATTGCTCAAGGCCCGATCATGAACATGAAGGACGTGAAGCAGCTGGGTGCCCGGCTGGCGACGGGCGGAAAGGCGAAAGCGCCGTTCGCTGTCGACGCCGGCGCCATTCGGGAACTTGCGGAGCTGCTTGAAGAAACCGGCCTCGGTGAAATCGAGATCGAACAAGGCGGCTGCCGCATCCGCGTGGCCCGCCCGGCAGCAATGGCGCCCACCGCCGCTCACGCGCCGCTCTCGGTCATGTCGGAGCCACTTGCCGCGCCAGGACGGGCGCCACCCGAAAGCCCTGCCGTGAAGCGCAATGGCGACGGTGCGATTTCGTCGCCCATGGTCGGAACCGTGTATGTCGCGCCGGAGCCCGGCAAGCCTCCTTTCGTCAAGGTCGGAGATACGGTCCACGAAGGCGACACCCTGCTGATTGTCGAAGCCATGAAGACGATGAATCCGATCATCGCCCCGCGCTCCGGCATCGTGAAGGAGATCTGCGTCGAGGACGCGCAGCCAATCGAGTTCGGGCAAACCCTTCTCGTCCTTTCCTAAGATTTAGGTTGAAGACGGTTTCGAGGCGCGCGCACACGGCCAATCATGTTTGAAAAGGTTCTCATAGCCAATCGCGGCGAGATCGCACTCAGAATTCACCGTGCCTGCAAGGAGATGGGCATAGCCACGGTCGCGATCCATTCGACGGCAGATGCCGACGCCATGCATGTGCGCCTTGCGGATGAAAGCGTTTGCATCGGGCCGGCGCCGGCGGCGCAAAGCTATCTGAATGTGCCGCAAATCATTGCCGCCTGCGAGATCACGGGCGCGGAAGCGGTCCACCCAGGTTACGGTTTCCTTTCGGAGAACGCGCGCTTTGCGGAGATCGTCGCCGATCATGGCGTGACCTTTATCGGGCCGCGCCCGGAACACATCCGCCTGATGGGCGACAAGATTGCCGCCAAACAGGCCGTGGCGCAGCTTGGAATTCCCACCGTTCCCGGCTCCGAGGGCGCCGTCGGAAGCGATGATGACGCTGCAGGAATCGCGGCCTCGATCGGCTATCCCGTCCTCATAAAGGCCGCAGCGGGCGGCGGCGGCCGCGGGATGAAGGTTGCCAGGCGGCCGGAGGACCTGCCGCTAGCCCTTACCACCGCGCGCGCCGAGGCGAAGACTGCCTTTGCCGACGACTCCGTCTACATCGAAAAATATCTCGAGCGTCCGCGTCACATCGAAGTGCAGGTGCTTGCCGATTCCTTCGGGAAGGTGCTTCACCTTGGCGAGCGTGATTGCTCCCTCCAGCGCCGAAATCAGAAACTCTGGGAGGAGGCGCCCTCCCCCGCCCTGAACGCTGCCCAGCGCGAAGAGATCGGCCACACCGTCACGAGCGCGCTGTCGAAGCTCGGCTATCTGGGCGCTGGCACCATCGAGTTTCTGTTCGAGGATAGCCGGTTCTATTTCATCGAAATGAATACCCGGCTTCAGGTCGAGCACCCTGTCACAGAGGCAATCACCGGCATCGACATCGTGCGCGAACAGATTCGAATTGCCGCCGGGAGTCCCATCGAGCTTGAGCAGAGCGACATCGTGATTGCGGGAAACGCGATCGAATGCCGGATCAACGCGGAAAACCCGTTCTCATTCCAGCCTTCGCCGGGTACCATCACGCAGTTTCATGCGCCGGGCGGGCTCGGTGTCCGCTTCGACTCGGCGATGTATACGGGCTACCGCATCCCACCCTATTACGACAGCCTCGCCGGCAAGCTCATCGTGCATGGGCGCAACCGGAACGAATGCCTCATGCGTCTCAGGCGCGCGCTCGACGAGATCGTGGTGGGGGGAATCGAAACGACGATTCCGCTGTTCCAGAAGCTGGTGCGGGAACCGGACGTCCTGAACGGCGACTATCACATCCATTGGCTCGAGCAGTACCTGGCCGCTCACGGCGCCTGAGGCCGATGCGATGCACGGAACGCCGCGTTTCACCGCCGAGATGCTCCTCCAGGCTTATGCCGAGGGTGTATTTCCGATGGCCCAGCGGCGCGATGACGACGAACTCTACTTCGTATCGCCCGAGGAGCGCGGCGTCATTCCACTCGACGGATTTCACGTTTCGCACCGCCTGGCGCGAACCGTGCGCAGCGACCGTTTCGAAGTGCGTGTCGACAGCGCGTTCGACGAAGTGATCCGGGCGTGCGCGGCAGCAGCGCCGGGACGGGCAGAAAGCTGGATCAACGCGGAGATCGTCACGCTCTACAATGCGTTGCACCGGCGCGGCAACGCCCACAGCGTGGAATGCTGGCGCGACGGCAGGCTGGCCGGCGGCCTCTATGGCGTGAATCTCGGCGCTGCGTTCTTCGGCGAAAGCATGTTCTCGCGCGAACGCGACGCCAGCAAGGTTGCGCTGGTTCATCTAGTTGCGCGGTTGAGACGGGGTGGATTTGCGCTGCTCGACGCGCAATTCCTGACCGAACATCTCGCGCGCTTTGGCGCCGTCGCCGTTCCACGCAGCTCTTATCTGGAGTATCTTGAATCGGCGATACACAAGACCGCCGAATTTCCGTGCGGCCTCTACTGTCCCGAGCCTTCCGGCAGCTCAGGCACAGCTTCCTTCGCTTCGGCGTCCGGGGATGTGGGCTTCACGGGAGCGGTAGAAGCCACCACAGGCGCGACCTGGCCAGGCTGGTTCGTCTTGCAGCTGATTACCCAGACGTCATAGAGCGGGTGCTGCAGCCCGTTCAGGGATGGACTGGATGCCAGCATCCAGCCGGAAAACACGCTGCGCGCGGGCTGATCGGGTCGATGATCCTGGATTTCGACGAACGCGGTCGTCTCCGGCGGCTCGCTTGGCGGTGTCGAGTAGCAATACCGGGCCGTGATGGTGAGCGAAGCAAAGTTCACCGGTACCCCGACCGGCGCAAAGATGTTGGTCGGGCGGCCCGTGATCTTGTCGAGCCCGCGCAAAACGAGCGCCCGCTTGATTCCGTCCTTGCCTGGCAGGGCATCGGCAAGGCTCAGCGCCTTTTGCAAATGCGGAACATTCACCGGTTCCGCGCGCGCCTCTGTCAAAGCGGGCGCAGCCATTGCGATGGCGCAGGCAATTCGAACTCCTGTCAATGCGATTGCCATTATTTGCTTCCTGAGTTTCCGTAAATCGCGCGGCCGATCAGTCCCATCAGATCGATTGATCCCTGCGTATTCGTAATTTGCCCCCCTGGAGGTATCATTTTTTCGCTGCCGCCCGGCTGGATGGCGAGATAGGAACTTCCCATGATGCCTGCGGAGGTGATCTTGATCGAGGAATCGTCGGGAAGTTTCACGTCGTCGCGCACGGTAATCTTGACGATCGCAGCATAGGTCTTCGGATCAAGCTCCAGTGACGACACCCGGCCGATCTTGATGCCGTGCAGGCGCACATCGGTCCCGGTGGCGATGCCGTCGGCACTGGCGAAGCGCGCGCCGAGTTCGTAGCCACCCAAAGATCCGACGCTGGTCGAAGTATAGGCGAAATAGAGAAAGCCCGCGGCCACCAGGATGACCACCGCGCCCATCAGCGTCTCAAAGGTGTTGTTCTGCATGGTTCGATAAGCTCCAGCGATTTTCACTCAGGTTTCCAGGCGCGGTAGTCGCCCGTCGCCGGCGCGCGCTGGCCTGACGCACCCAGGCTGCCGGGAGGGCGATAGGCCATGTCGGTGCCCGTCAGGTTTGGGACGTGCTCCTTCTCCCACGGCCTTACACGTAGCGGTGCGACAGTCGGCGGCTCGAGGAATGTGTGATGCAGCCAGCCATGCCATTCTGCGGGCACCCGCGAGGCTTCGACGGTTCCGTTATAGATCACCCAGCGCCGCAAGGCAGCCCGGTTCTGGTAGTAGCGGTTGCCGAACTTGTCCTCTCCGACGAAATGTCCCGACAGCCACGTCAGCAGCAATGTGCCGGGCGTCGCCCGTTGCCACCATACGAAAATTGCCCGCAACCAGGACATGCTATTCACCGAATCCAGGATCGCAGCGACTATAGAAGTTGGCGCGGGAGGGCGCCAATCCCAGTCGACGAGCAGACTCGATCGGCGATTTTGCGTGCGCTCTGGCGCATTGGCCCCGCCAGGGTCGCTTCGGTTGAAAATATTTTCGGGCGGATCTCGCGCCACCCTCCTTGACATGCCGAATCTGCCAGCAATTCCGCCATCTCAGACGAGGCCCAAGATGTTGTGGGTAGACGCTCGTTTACCACTTGTCTCTTGCGTGCGCCGGCAACGTGTGCCCATAGTTGGGGTCTGCCGCCTCGCCGCGGCACAAAATCTGGGAACGATCGAACACCCGACGCGGTGGTCGCCGGCCGAAAGGCTGGCTTCCCGCGACGGAGAACCGTCTCCAGGACGCAGCGGCGGCGACGCGGTTGTGATGAACACAAAGCCTGGGGGAAAAGATGCGCATTCGTCGTCACTTCACATCGGAAGGCCGTTCCGCTTTCGAGGGAATCGCATTTCGCGCCGCGACAAGCGAAATCCGTAATCCGGATGGTTCCGTGGTGTTCCGCCAGGCAGACATCGAAGTGCCCGCTGAGTGGAGCCAGGTCGCCTGCGATGTGCTGGCGCAGAAATATTTCCGCAAGGCCGGAATCCCGGTTCGCCTCAAAGCCGTCGCCGAGGAAGGTGTCCCTGAGTTTCTCTGGCGCCACGTCGCCGACAGCGAAGAGCGCACGGGCGAAACCTCCGCCAGGCAGGTGTTCTGCCGCATGGCAGGCGCCTGGACCTACTGGGGTTGGAAGGGCGGCTATTTCGATTCCGAAGGGGATGCACGGGCATTCCAGGACGAATTGTGCCACATGCTCGCCGCGCAGAAGGCAGCGCCCAACAGCCCGCAATGGTTCAACACCGGGCTTCATTGGGCCTATGGGATCGATGGTCCGAGCCAGGGGCACTATTACGTCGACCATCTCTCTGGCCGGCTGGTGAAGTCCACCTCGGCCTACGAGCATCCCCAGCCGCATGCCTGCTTCATCCAGAGCGTCTCCGACGATCTCGTCAACGAAGGCGGCATTATGGATCTGTGGACTCGCGAGGCGCGTCTGTTCAAATACGGTTCGGGGACGGGCACGAATTTCTCCAGCCTGCGGGGCGAGAACGAGAAGCTTTCCGGCGGGGGCAAATCTTCCGGTCTGATGAGCTTTCTGAAGATCGGCGATCGCGCCGCCGGAGCGATCAAGTCGGGCGGCACGACTCGGCGCGCGGCCAAGATGGTCATCGTCGATGTCGACCATCCCGATATCGAGCAGTTCATCGACTGGAAAGTGGTCGAAGAACAGAAAGTCGCCGCGCTTGTGGCCGGCTCGAAGCTTGCGGAGCGGCACTTGAAGGCGGTCATGCGCGCCTGCATCAATTGCGAAGGCTCGGGCGACGATTGCTTCGATCCCAAAAAGAATCCGGCATTGCGCCGCGAAGTTAAGGCCGCACGCAGATCGATGATCCCCGACAATTACATCGAGCGCGCCATCTCCTTCGCACGCCAGGGATTCAAGGAAATCGACTTCCGCATTCCGACCTACGACACGGACTGGGACTCCGAAGCCTACCTTTCGGTTTCCGGCCAGAATTCGAACAATACCGTCCGCGTCACCGACGCGTTCCTGAAGGCGGTCGAAGACGACGAGGATTGGCGCCTGACCTATCGCAAAGGTGGCATCGCCCAGGAGATGCCCGCCCGCGCGCTGTGGGACAAGATCAATTATGCCGCCTGGGCCTGCGCAGACCCGGGCATCCAGTTTCACACCTCGATCAATGACTGGCACACCTGTCCGGCAGGCGGCGAGATTCGCGCCTCGAACCCGTGCTCGGAATACATGTTCCTGGACGACACGGCCTGCAACCTCGCCTCGCTCAACCTGATGGCATTTCGGAAGGCGTCGGAGTCTGAAAAACGTTTTGACGTCTTCGCGTTCGAGCATGCGGTCAAACTATGGACGGTCGTCCTCGAAATCTCGGTGATGATGGCGCAGTTCCCGTCGCGCGAGATTGCGCAACGCTCTTTCGACTATCGCACGCTTGGCCTCGGCTTCGCGAATATCGGCGGGTATCTGATGGCGGCCGGCATTCCCTATGACAGCCGGGAAGGCCGCGCCATTGCGGGCGCAATCTCCGCAGTGATGACTGGCGTGTCCTACGCGACCTCGTCCGAGCTCGCAGGTGAACTCGGACCTTTCCCGGAATACGGTGCCAATGCTGAAGCGATGCTGCGCGTGGTCCGAAACCACCGGCGAGCTGCTCACGGTGCAACCGACGGATACGAGGAGCTTGCGACTGTGCCGGTGCCCTTGGACCTCGCCGCGGTGACCGACGAATCGCTCGCGACGGCAGCTACGCGTGCGTGGGACGACGCTCTCGCCTTCGGCGAGGAATTCGGCTTCCGAAATGCACAGGCGACGGTTATCGCGCCGACCGGCACGATCGGGCTCGTGATGGATTGTGACACAACCGGCGTCGAGCCGGATTTCGCGCTGGTGAAGTTCAAAAAGCTGGCCGGAGGCGGTTATTTCAAGATCATCAACCGCTGCGTGCCCGAAGCGCTTTCGGCGCTCGGCTACCAACAGAGTGAGATCGACGACATTGTCGCTTATGCGGTCGGCAACGGCACCCTCGAGACACTCACCGACGGCGTGACCCACGACGCCTTGCGGGTCAAGGGGTTCGACGACGAAACGCTCGCCACCATCGAATCCGCGCTGGAGGCCGCGTTCGACATCCGCTTCGTCTTTAACAAATGGACGCTCGGCGAACGGTTCTGTGCCGAAACGCTTGGCCTCGCAGCAGCGCAACTCGACGCGCCGGAATTCGACATGCTGAAGGCGCTCGGATTTTCCAGATCGGAGATCGATGCCGCCAATCTGCATGTCTGCGGCGCAATGACTCTCGAAGGCGCTCCCCATCTGAGCAGCGAACATCTCGCCGTATTCGATTGCGCCAGCCCGTGCGGACGGATCGGTACGCGCGCGCTTTCGGTGGAGAGTCACATACGCATGCTGGCCGCCGTGCAGCCATACATTTCCGGCGCCATCTCCAAGACGATCAACATGCCCAACAACGCCAGCGTGCGCGACTGCGGCGATGCGTACATGCTGTCATGGAAACTCGGCCTGAAGGCCAATGCACTCTATCGGGACGGTTCGAAGCTGTCGCAGCCGCTCGCTGCGCAGGTTTTCAACTTCGCCGACGACGATGACGCGCTCGATGACATCCTCGCCGCGCCGCTCGCCGCCAGGACTTCGATGGTTGCCGAACGGGTCGTGGAGAAGATCGTCGAGCGCGTGGTCAGCCGCGAACGCGAACGGCTGCCGCAGCGCCGCAAGGGGTACACGCAGAAAGCGGTGGTTGGTGGACACAAAGTCTATCTGAGAACCGGTGAGTACGAGGATGGGCGACCGGGCGAAATATTTATCGACATGCATAAGGAAGGCGCAGCCTTCCGCAGCCTGATGAACAATTTCGCCATCGCCATTTCCATCGGCCTGCAATACGGGGTGCCACTCGAGGAATTCGTCGAAGCTTTCACCTTCACGCGCTTCGAGCCCGCGGGCCTCGTGATCGGCAACGACTCGATCAAGAACTCGACCAGCGTGCTCGACTACATCTTCCGCGAGCTCGCGGTCTCCTATCTCGGCCGCGACGACCTCGCACATGTGCCGCCAACGCACGATGAGGATCTGGGCCACGGCGCGCACGCAGGCGACGAGCGGCGCGAGCCCGCCAGGGATCTTGCGCAGACCCTGTCGCGGGTTGCGTCCACTGGCTTCATGCGCGGACAGCTCAAATCCTTCGCAATTGTGGGCGGCAATACGCTAGCGAGGACAGCGCCGGTCCAGGAACACGACCACGAATCTTATGTCGGCACGGCAGCCGGTTTCGAAAATCTCGTCGCCGATCCGGTGACGGACGCGTTGAGCGCGGTGCGCGTAGCGGTCATGGAAGCGGCAGGTGCAAATCCTGTCGGCCAGACCGTCGCCCGGCTGGAAGCGCGCCTGACGCTCGGGGAGGGTGTGGGCTACGCGCGCGCCCGCCGCGCCGCCGAAGCGCGCATGAAGGGTTATGAGGGAGACGCCTGCGGCGCCTGCGGAAACTTCACCCTCGTCCGCAACGGCACCTGCATGAAGTGCAACACCTGCGGTGGCACGAGCGGGTGCTCGTAGGAGAGCGGTCTTTTTTGACTAGGCGCGACAAGGCTCCTGGCGCGCAGGAAGTGCTCGCACGTTTCGGTTGCCCATTATTCTGCGTCCCAGGTGCTACCTCAGCGTCCTCCGCGCCGAAACTTTCTTTGTGCAACATCAGCCTTCGATTCCGCTGTCACCCCCGCTCGACGCGGCAGGCGTAGCAGCCGCGCTTGGCGAAATGGATGTGGGCGTAGGCGGTTTCGCAACAGCCGAATAGCCGTTCGAGCAATGGTTCAAGCGTGTCGCCCTCCGCGACGTCGGCATCAACCATCATTCCATCATGCGCATAGGCGCGCACGGACAGCGTGCGGCCAGAGAGAACCCCGGGACTCGCGCCTGCGCGGTCAAAAGTCTGCCGCGCATTCTCACGGACGAAGATCGGGCCGCCCGCGCGATAGGGCGTCTGCGCGGGCTGGTGTTCGAAGGGCAACAAAAGAAGGCGTTCTCCTTGCTCGGCGTCCTCGAGCGTCACCCGGCAGGGAAAGCCGGGCTTGCTGTCGGCGACGACACGGCGGATGTAGGCGGACGCAAGTTCCTCGTCGCCAAGCGCGAACAAATGGGCAAATTGTGCGGCGTCAAGTCCACTGAATCGGAATTGCATGACGGTCGTCCCTGGCGGTTGCGGCACGAAGTTCAGGCATTCGTGCGGCCCGAGCGACCCGATTCTTGCGCGTACGGCTCCGAAAATGGCGGCAAATTCTCTCGAATGTTAATTGTTTTCACCGCAAGTATGGGACGTTCAATTTTTTGTGCCGGCGCCTGAAGTGATTCGAATTTTCCACTGCGGCGTACTAAACTGGAGCCAGAAAGGACGGGGCGCATGTCGGCAAAATTCTGGGTTGCGCTGGGAATTGAGGCGGCGATCGCCGTGGTGCTGTTCGGCGCGGCGGGCACTTTGAGCTGGCCGCCGGCATGGGCGTTCGTCGGCGTCTCTCTCGTCGTGGCGTTTCTGATCACCCGCATGGTCGCGCGCCACGATCCGGCAATCCTGAAAAATTCACTGCGCTGGCCAATCCTTCGCGCGGAGCTGCCTTGGGATGGGATTTTCAAGGTTCTGTTCACCGTCCTCTTCCCCGGATGGCTCGCGCTGATGGGACTCGACGCCGTGCGTTTCGACTGGTCGTGGATGCCCGACTGGCTGCAGATCGCAGGCGGGATCGGCGTGGCAGCCGCCCTCTCGTCCATCTATCGCGTCTTCGAGGAAAATACGTCTCTCTGGCGATCCCTGCGCCTGCGGACCGAGCGCGGAAGGCAGATCATTTCTACCGGTCCCTACGCGGTTGTTCGTCACCCGCTTTATGCGGCAGGCGTCATCCTTTTCGTCTCGACCGCCCTTCTTCTGGGCTCATGGCTCGGATTGGCGGGGGTTTTGGTGCTCGCGAGCGCAATCGTGTTCCTGACTGCCATGGAAGATCGCGAATTGCGGCTGAAGCTCGAAGGCTATGCGGATTATTCCCGCCGCGTGCGCTACAGGCTCCTTCCCGGCGTCTGGTAGAACGTTCTTCTATTCCGCGGCTTGCGGCAACGGTTTGGGCGTCCAGCGCAGGACGGGCTTGCGCGCGGCGCGGGTTTCGTCGAGGCGGCGACGCGGCGCCAGATGGGGCGCGCCGGCAAAGCGTTCCAGCCGGCCGGCCTTCGCTTCCTCGGCAAGCGCGCGCATGACGTGAATGAAGCGGTCGAGGCTTTCCTTCGATTCCGACTCTGTGGGCTCGATCAGCATTGCGCCGTGCACCACGAGTGGGAAATACATTGTCATCGGATGATAGCCCTCGTCGATCATCGCCTTGGCGAAATCAAGTGTGGAGACGCCCGTTCCTTCTAGAAATGAATCGTCGAACAGCGCCTCGTGCATGCACGGCCCTTCGAACGGCGCGCTCAGCGTGTCCTTCAACGAGGCAAGAATGTAGTTCGCCGCCAGCACGGCGTCTTCAGACGCCTGACGCACTCCGTCGGCGCCATGGCTCAGCATATAAGCGAGCGCGCGCACGAACATGCCCATCTGTCCGTGAAAGGCGCACATGCGGCCGAACGGTCGCGCTCCCGGTGGGACGTTCTCTCGATCCTCGACCAGCCTGAAGCCGCGTCCGTCCTGCACGAGCAGCGGCAACGGTGCGAACGGTGCGAGCGCAGCGGAGAGCACCACCGGACCTGATCCAGGGCCGCCGCCGCCATGCGGCGTAGAAAACGTCTTGTGCAGATTGATGTGCATCGCATCGATGCCGAGGTCTCCCGGCCGCACGCGGCCGGCGATGGCGTTGAAATTCGCGCCGTCGCAATAGAAATAGGCGCCGGCCTTGTGCACAGCATCAGCGATTTCCTTCACCCGCTTCTCGAAGAGTCCGCAGGTGTTGGGATTGGTCAGCATGATGGCGGCAACGTCGGGCCCAAGCATCTTTTCAAGCGCATCGGCGTCGACATGGCCATCGTCTTTCGCAGGGACTTCGTCCACGGAAAATCCCGCGAGCGCTGCAGTCGCGGGATTGGTGCCATGCGCGGACGAGGGCACGAGGACCCGCGTACGTTTCTCGCCGCGCGCCGCGACGGCCGCGCGAATGGTCAGCAGCCCGCACAATTCGCCATGGGCGCCAGCCTTCGGGCTCATCGCGACCGCGGGCATGGCCGTCAGCGTCGTAAGCCAGCGCATCAACTCGGCGATGAGCACCAGCGCGCCCTGTGTGGTCTGCTGCGGCTGCAGTGGGTGGAGATCGCCGAAACCCGGGAGCCGCGCCATCTTCTCGTTGAGACGCGGATTGTGCTTCATCGTGCACGAGCCGAGCGGATAGAGGCCGGCGTCGATCGCATAGTTCATGCGCGACAGGCGCACATAGTGGCGGACAATCTCTGGCTCCGACAGTCCCGGGAGCCCAATCGCCCCCTTGCGGCGCAAATCGCCCAGAGGGCGGCCAGATATTTCCGTAGACGGAATATCGACGCCGCTGACGCCCGCGCGGCCGAGCTCGAAGAGCAGCGGTTCCTCATGGTCGAGCCCACGGTCGCCCGAAATCGTCGGCGGCGACGGCGGGGTCGCAGCGCCGGTCGAAGTGGGGCGTCCGATTGCGTTCATCGTCATGACAGGCACTCCGCGAGCGAATCCGCAAACGCTTTGGCATCATCGTCAGTGGTTGTTTCCGTCGCCGCGACGATCAGCAATTCGCGCGCGACCGGCTCGTGCGGCATAAGGCGCGATGCCGGAACGCCGCCAAGAATGTTGCGCTCGGCAAGATGATCGACGATTGGCGCTGCGGCATTCGGAAGCCTCAGGGTGAATTCGTTGAAGAAGGATGGCGTGACCAGCGAGACGCCGGGAATCGCGGCAAGTCTCTCCGCCAGCGCGGCCGCGCGCGCGTGATTGGCGCGCGCCAGCCGCACAAACCCCTCCTCGCCCAGCAGTGCCAGGTGAATGGTGAAGGCGAGACAGCACAGGCCCGAATTCGTGCAGATGTTGCTCGTCGCCTTTTCGCGGCGGATATGCTGCTCGCGCGTGGAGAGTGTGAGCACGAAGCCACGGCGCCCTTCCGCATCCACCGTTTCGCCCGCCAGCCGCCCCGGCATCTGGCGGACGAATTTCTCGCGAGTCGCAAAGAGCCCAACATAGGGGCCGCCAAAATTGAGGCCGTTCCCGATCGACTGGCCTTCCGCGGCTACGATGTCTGCGCCCATCGCGCCGGGCGATTCGAGCAGGCCGAGCGAAACGACTTCCGTCACGACCGCGATCAACAGAGCACCTTTGGCATGCGCGGCTTCCGCGACGGGGCCCAGATCGCGGACTAGACCGAACACGTCCGGGCTCTGCACGACCACGCAGGCCGTCTCCGCGTCGATCAGAGAGATGAGGTCTTCCGCGCGACCTGGCGTCAGCGGCGCGCGCACGACTGTGCCGGACAGCGCGCCAAGTGTTTCAACAGTTTCGGAGTAGTGAGGATGCAACCCGCCAGAAAGGATCGCCTTTGGCCGCCGTGTGAGGCGCTGCGCCATCAGCACTGCTTCGGACGTCGCAGTCGAGCCGTCATAAAGCGAAGCGTTCGCCACCTCCATGCCGGTCAGCATCGCAACCTGGGTCTGGAATTCGTAGAGGTACTGCAGCGTGCCTTGCGCGATCTCCGGCTGGTAGGGCGTGTAGGAGGTGAGGAATTCCGAGCGCTGGATAAGATGATCGACGGCAGCGGGGACATGATGGCGATAGGCACCCGCGCCGCAAAAGAACGGCACCGAGCCGGCAGCGACGTTTTCGGCGGCGAGGCGAGCAAGTGCGCGTTCCACTTCGAGTTCGCCCTGATGATCGGGCAGCGCGAATGCCTCGCGCCCCACCACAGCTTCCTTCGGCACGTCGCGGAACAGCGCGCCCATGTTCGGCGCACCAATCCTGCCCAGCATCACACGCCGGTCATCTTGTGTCAGCGGAAGATAGCGCATCGGCCGTTACCAGACTCGTGAGAAGGGACGAAACAGAGAAGCACTTAACGCAGAGGTTTCGTGCAAGACGCGGGGTAAGTAATCGCGTGCCTTTGGCGCGCAATCTCTTCTCTGCGTCCCCAGCGCTGCCTCCGCGTCCTCTGCGTTAAATTCTTTTCGCTGCATGAAACACCAAACTCGTGATCAGAGGGACTTTACGAATTCCGTGTACTGAGCCTCGGACATCAGCTTGCCGAGCTCGGATTTGTCGGCGAGGCGCATGCGAAAGAACCAGCCTTCGCCCTCGGGGTCGGCATTGATCTTCGCCGGTTCGGCGGCGAGCGCCGGATTGGACTCGCTGACCTCACCGCCGACCGGTGCGTAAACCTCGCTGGCTGCCTTCACGCTCTCGACGACGGCAATCTCGCCGCCCTGCCCGACCTTTCGGCCGGCCTCCGGCAGCTCCACAAAAACAACATCGCCAAGCTGGCCCGCCGCATATTTGGTGATGCCGACGGTTGCCACATCACCGTCGATGCGCACCCATTCGTGCTGATCCGTGTAGCGTACTTCGCTCATTCTTCTCACCCCGCTTTTGAAACAGTTTCCGTGCGCTTGTAGCGATGTGGCACGAACGGCATCGGCGACACCCGCGCCGGGAGCGGCTTCCCGCGCACGAGCAGGTCGATCTCCGTGCCGTCCGCCGCGAACGCCGTCTCGACGTAACCCATGGCCACCGGCGCGTTGGCGCTCGGGCCAAAACCACCGCTCGTCACCCGTCCGATGATGCGGCCCGTCTTGTCTGCAATGGCCGCGCCTTCCCGCGCAGGCGCCCTGCCCTCGGGACGAATGCCGACGCGCTTCTCGCGCGGACCGTCTGAAAGCAATTTCAGAATTTGCTCGGCCGCGGGAAAGTCCCGGTCGGCTTTCCGTCGTTTGCCGATGGACCACACGAGATTCGCGCTGACAGGATCGATGTCTTCGTTCAGGTCATGCCCGTAGAGGCAGAGGCCCGCTTCCAGCCGCAGCGAATCGCGGGCCCCCAGCCCGATCGGCAGCGCTTCGGGCTCGTTCAGCAGCGTACGGGCGACACGCTCCGCATCGCCGGCAGCGATGGAGATTTCAAACCCATCCTCACCTGTATAGCCGGAACGGCTGACGATCGCGGGCGCTCCGGCGACATCCATCCGCGCGACCTTCATGAAGGTCATATCCTTCGCGGCAGGTGCGTGGCGCGAAAGCACCTTCTCCGAAGCAGGCCCTTGCAGCGCAAGCAGAGCGCGGGCGGAATGGGGCGTGAGAGTTGCCCGGGCCTTCAGCTGCCCGGCCATATAGGCAAAATCGCCTTCCTTGGTCGCGCCGTTCACCACCAGGTGGAGCGCCGATTCTCCCTCAAGCCGCGCCACCATGAAATCGTCCTTAATGCCACCTTCCGGATTCAGGAGAAGTGCGTAGCGCTGTTGGCCGTCCTTCACCCCCCTCACGTCAGCAGGCGTCAGCGATTCCAGGGCCGCTGCGGGGTCATGGCCGGAAAGCGCCGCCTGCCCCATATGCGAGACGTCGAACAGCCCGGCCTGCGCGCGCGCGTGCAAATGTTCTTTCAAGATGCCGGGCTGGTAGTGAACCGGCAGTTCATAGCCCGCGAAGGACACCATTTTACCGCCCAACTCGATGTGAAGCGCATAGAGCGGCGTTCGGCGGAGATTCTGGTAGGTCGAGTCTGACATAGCGGCCCGGCAAGAGGTTGGAACGGCGCGCCCGGCGGACCGGAACCCGCGCCCCTCTGTCATCGGACCTGAGAGATTTCGCCGGCGTTGGGTTTACCCTTCCGCCCAGCTTACCCCTTCGGTGAGGATGGCGTCGTCACCATCCCGCTTTCCAGAGTTTTATCTCCCCACGCGGTCCTTTTGCCTGAGAGTTTCCGGGGCGGTTGCTCCTTCGGCGCTCGTCTTTCGACGAATCTCTCCCGCGGGGGATCTCGCCGCCAGCGGCGCGCCTCTCGGCGGACCATGACGTTGCGGCACATCATAGGTGGGAACGCCATTGAGTCAACGCAACTGCCTCTCTCGGCAGTTCGCTGTTTGCGCGAGCCGTGCCGAACAAGCCTGTTGGCCGCGCCGACCTACCACCGCAGCCGCCCGAGCAGCACATGGCCGAGCATGCCAACGCCGAAGACAATGACGATGATCCCCGTCACATGGGTGATGATTCGCATCACGCGCGCATCGATGCGGGCGTGCAAAAAGCCCACCACGGTGGTGAGCGTGAGCCACCACAGGGCCGAGCCGCACAATACGCCGCTGACGACAAATCCCGCCTGCGCGAGGCTCGCTCTCGCTCCCGCGACGATTCCTCCGAATCCGGTGAAGAGGGCCGCGAACGCGAAAAGCGTCGCCGGATTGGTGATCGAGATGGCAAAGGTCGAAGCAAAAGCGCGCAGGAGGGAGGAATTCCGCGGTGCATGATCGGCGGGATAGCCGATTTCTTTTCCGCGCAACGGATCGGCGAGATAGGTGTGGACGCCGAACCCCAGAAGCAGCGCGCCGCCTGCCAACTGCAGTGCCTGGGAATAGCCTTCGATCCACTGGCTGATTGCGGTCAGCCCGAAACCGACGATCGCCGCATACACGCCGTCGCCCACGGCGCCGCCAAGCCCGGACAGAAAGCCGTTCAAGGATCCGAACGCCAGTGTGCGGCGGATGCAGATCAGATTCACCGGCCCGATGGGCGCCGCGACGATGAAGCCGATAACGAGACCGGTGACGATGAGAACCAGATAGTTCATGCGCGGTGGGCAGCCAGCGGCAGGTTTTTCATTGCGCGACCCTGACCACAAGCCGGCCGCGTACCGTGCCCTCAAGAACATCTTCCGCGACTCGGGGAACTTCGTGCAGTTCGATCGTGCGCGTCATGGCGGCGAGCTTTTCCCGATCGAGATCGCGCGCGAGGCGCTCCCATGCCTGCCGCCTTCGCGGCATTTTCATGTTAACGGATTCGATGCCAAGCAGCGAAACGCCCCGTAAAATGAAAGGCGCCACGCTGGTGGGCAAATCCATCCCTCCCGCAAGACCGCACGCCGCTACAGCTCCGCCATAACTCGTGGCGGCGATGACGTTGGCCAGTGTCTTCGAACCCACGCTGTCGACGGCGGCCGCCCAGCGTTCCTTGGCGAGCATGCGCGGCTCGCCGCCAAGTTCGCTGCGCGAGATGATTTCCTGCGCGCCCAGATTTTTAAGATATGCCGCTTCCGCGACGCGGCCGGTAGAAGCGATCACGCGCCAGCCGAGCTTCGACAGCAGCGCGACCGCAACCGAACCGACACCACCGGCCGCGCCCGTTACCACAACGGGCCCACTTTCCGGTTTCACACCTGTATCCTCAAGTGCAAGAAGGGCAAGCATCGCCGTGTAGCCCGCCGTGCCGATTGCCATTGCCTCGGCGAAGGAAAAAGCTCCCGGAATCGGCAACAGCCATTCGCTTTTTACGCGCGCCCGTTGCGCGTAGCCGCCATAGTGCGTTTCGCCCAGTCCGAAGCCGTTGATCAGCACCCGGTCGCCGGGACGGAATGCAGAATCTTCCGACGTTGCGACCGTACCCGCGAGATCGATTCCGGGGATCATCGGAAATTTGCGCACGACTGGCGCGCGTCCGGTCAGCGCGAGAGCGTCCTTGTAGTTCATCGTCGAATACGAAACGGCGATCACGACGTTGCCGTCCATGAGATCGCCGGTCGAAAGTTCGGCGTCGTGGAGCTTCTGGCCTTCGCCGTCTTTCGAAATCAGGAGAGCCCTGAAGCGGTCTGTCATTGGCACTTCCGGAATGTGACTGCTGCCAGAACGGCAGGCGTGTCGCGCGCGAAACACTAAGGCACAAAAATAACGCCCGCCGTCAAGAAGCGGGCCCTTTTACAGGGGTTCCTCTCCCGGCGGACTGGACAGGGAGGGAACCGCTACCCAAACTTTTTCCTTACGAATCTGTGCCTTCATTGGCAGCGAGAAAGGCCAAGGAAACGAAAGACGCAAAGGCGATTCACAAATGCACAAGTTCGAGTTGACGCTGCAGGGCTATCGGCTGACGACCGCCGAAATTCTTTATCACATGCCGGATCATCCGACCGTGCTCCAAAGCTACATCTGGCAGGAGCTAGATATCGCGCCGAAATTTCCCATCCTTACTCGTTTTCTCTGCTTCTGGCGCGACAATCTCGAAGGCAAGCTGCATTCGGTCCGCGTTGCTGCGCGCGGCCTCATCTCGCCCACGGAACTGAAGCACGCCGGCTCCGAATTTACTCTGCACTAGGCACACGCGTTACCAACCAAAGGATTTGCACGCGGAGGCGCGGAGGAAAAAATGACCACAATGGGGCAGTGAGACAGCGAGAACTATTGCGCGCGACTCTTTCCTCATCGTCTCATCGTGAACCATTTTTTCGCGCCTCCGCGTGGAATAGTTTTTGTCTAGGTAACAGGCGCTAGTGTTTCCAGAAATCGTACCGGAGCGCCCTTACCGGGCAATACAACTGCACCGTCGCGCATGACGATCTGTCCACGGATGATCGTGGCAACGGGCCACCCCGTCGTTTCCATGCTGTCGAACGGCGTCCAGCCGCTCTTTGACGCAATCCAGCTGTTCTCGATGCGCCGCTTCGCCTGAAGATCGACGACGGTGAAGTCCGCGTCATAACCCTCGGCAATCCGGCCCTTGGCCGCGATGCCATAAATTCGTGCTGCTCCCTCGCTGGTGAGATCGACGAAACGCGACAGCGACAAGCGCCCGGCATTCACATGGTCGAGAAGAATCGTCACCAGCGTCTGCACTCCCGGCATTCCCGACGGGGTTTCGGGATAGGTCTTGTCTTTCTCGGCGCGCGTATGGGGCGCGTGGTCGGAGCCGATGACGTCGATCAACCCTTCGCGCACGGCCCGCCACAAGGCGTCGCGGTGCGTGGCGTCGCGGATCGGCGGATTCATCTGCGCGTAAGTGCCCAGACGTTCATAACACTCCGGCGCTGCGAGCGTCAGATGCTGGGGAGTGGTCTCGACCGTGGCGATGTCGCGCGCGCCGGCGAGAAGAGGCAATTCCTCGGCCGTCGTGACATGCAGCACATGCAGCCGTCTCCCTGCGCGCCGCGCCAGCGCCAGGACGCGCTCGGTTGAGCGCCGCGCCGTCTCCACGTCGCGCCACACCGGATGCGTTTGCGGCTTGCCTGATTCCGCCAGCGCCTTTCGTTCCCTGAGCCGCGCTTCGTCTTCGGAGTGCACCGCCATCCGCCGGTGCCCTCCCCTCAGCGCCCCCAGGATCGCCTCGTCCTCATCAAGCAGAAGCGTGCCCGTGGACGAGCCCAGGAACGCCTTGACTCCCGCGCATCCGGGCGCGCGTTCGAGCTCGCCAAGCGCGCCGATATTCTGCGGGGTCGCACCGACGAAGAACGCGTAGTCGCAATGCATCCGGCCGCGGGCGCGGGCAAGCTTGTCGTTCAGCGCGAGCCTGGAGGTGGTGGGCGGATGCGTGTTGGGCATTTCGAAAACCGACGTGACTCCGCCGAGAACCGCTCCCCGGCTGCCGCTCTCCAGATCGTCCTTGTGCTCGTTTCCGGGCTCGCGGAAATGCACCTGGGTGTCGATGATCCCCGGCAGGACGTGGAGCCCTCTCGCATCGTAGGTTTCGGCAGCCGGCGCGCCCGAAAGGCTGCCAATTGCCGCAATCTTGCCGTCGCGCATTCCGATATCGGCGCCACCGGTCCCCATCGGGCTGACGACCGTTCCGCCGGAGATGAGGAGATCGAACATTTGGGGCGCCGCCGGGTATCGTGTTATTTCCACTTCCACCTTCCACCTTAGCCCAGCTCCCGCGATGATTCTCAACTGCATGCTCGGTACCGGCTATGGCGGTCTCGAGAAGCTGTTCCTGGACGAGATCGAAATGCTTCCGCTGGCCGGCCTGGCGGCGCGAGGGCTGGTCAGCCGCAAGAGTCCGCTCGCGCGTTACGCGCGCGACCGTGGCCTGGCATTCGACGAGATGATGGCGTTGAGCGATTGGGATCCGCTCAGCATCGCGGGCGCGCGCAGAATTGTGCACCAGCGGGCGCCGCAGCTCGTGATGTGCGTCGGCCGCAAGGCGCATCGCCTCCTCGGACGCTCGATTGGAGCGCGCATTCCCATCGTCACCATGGTGCAGAAGCGCCGCTTCGATCACGATTTTCCCTATGCGGGCGTGCTGGTCGCTGCGGAACATCGCCGACGCACGCTAATCGAAGACGGTGTTCCCGCGCAGGACATCATCGTCATCCCGAATGCCGTGCGACTTCCGCAGCATCCCAAGGAAGATTATCGCGGCCACTATCCGGCAAAAATCGTGGCGCTCGGGCGACTGCACGAGAAAAAAGGTTTCGGCGTTCTCATCGACGCGATGAGACTTCTTGCTGCCCGCTCGGTCGATTGCACCTGCGTGATTGCAGGTGACGGGCCGGAACGCGGAAAACTGCAAAGCCAGATCGATCGCGAGCGTCTCGCGTCCCGGATATTTCTTTCCGGCTGGACAGACAATGTCGCCGACTTCCTCGCGGGCGGCGACATATTCGTGCTGCCGTCATTCCAGGAGGATTTGCCGCTTGCCGTTCTGGATGCGATGGCAAGCGGAATACCGATCGTGGCGAGCGACATCGACGGGCCGAACGAACTCCTGGTGGATGGCGAGACCGCCCTGCTCGTCCTGTCCCATGATCCAGTGGCGCTTGCCGATGCACTGGCACGGATCGTCGCAGATACGGCGTTGCGCGAAAAGCTCGGACGTGGGGCGCGCGCCGCGGCCGAGCGGAGCTACAGCTTCGAAGCCATTGGACGCCGCCTCGCATTGGCCCTGCAGAACGTGCTCGAGGGCCGGCCGATTTCGAGCGGCGCGTGAGCGGCCAACCCCGCGTGAGTCCAAAGCAGCTGCATCTTCTCCTCGCCCCCAAGGAGCGCTTCGAAGCGGGCGGCGCGGGCGCCTTCGCCCTAAACGTTCTGGAGACGTCGCTTGCCAGCCGCTGGCAGGCGGGCATCACGGTCTTCGGATCGCCCGTGACCCTGCCCTTTCCGGGAATCCGTTTTCATCCCGTTGAGGTTTCGAGATGGTCCCTGCGCGGCCGCAACGTCGCGATGGTGGGGCGCTATATGGACATGGTGAAAGGAAATCCGCCCGACCTGGTGGAAATCTACAACCGCCCCGTCATGATCCAACCGCTCAAGCGGCAACTGGCGCGCGTTCCCATTGCTCTGCATTTCGGCAACGACCCGCGCGGAATGGACGGCTCACGATCGATCGACGAGCGGCGCGAATTGCAAGCGCGGTGTGGTGCAATTATCTGCGTAAGCGACTTCATCCGGCGCTGTTTTCTCGAGGGCGTCAATGAACCTCACGGCGAGAGGGTGTGCGTAATTCACACGGGAGTCAGTTGGTCCGATGATTTTCCAACGCAAAAGCGGCACAAAATCATCTTCGTCGGCCGAATCGTTCCCGAGAAAGGCGTGCTGCCACTTGTCGAGGCGCTTGCCCGCGTCTTGCCGGCGCATTCTGATTGGAGCGCCGAAATCATTGGGGCGCGCTGGTTCGGCAATGCCGGATCCCCCAGCGACTACGAGCAGAAAGTGTCGCGCGTGGCCAAGGATTGCGACCGCATCGTGCTCTCTGGATTCAAGCCGCACGACCAGGTCGTCGCATCGCTTCGCACCGCGAACATCGCGGTCGTCCCGTCGCTCTGGGACGACCCCTTCCCCCGCACCGCTCTCGAAGCTCTCGCACAGGGCTGCGCGCTCATTTGCAGCCGCAACGGCGGCATCGCCGAGATCGGCGCCCAACGGGCGCTATTTCTTGATACGATATCCGCCGATGCGATCGCTGGCGCGCTCGAACGCCTGATTTCGAACGACACGGAACGCCTTGCGCTGCAGCGCCGTGGGTGGGAGTCCTCGCCCTTCGACATCGTCCGCACGACGCGCCAGCTCGACGATCTGCGGGGCGCCATCATGCAGGCTTCGCCCGGCCGATAGCGGCTTGGCAACCGCATGGCGACGGACTACCTCAGGGGCCATGAGCTCCCCCTCCGTTCTGACGGATCGCGCGATCCTTGCCGTGTCGGGCGCGGAATCGCAAAATTTCCTGCAGGGGCTGATCACAAATGACGTGGGCAGGCTCGCGTCCGGAACCGCGCTCTATGCCGCGCTCCTCACGCCCCAAGGCAAAATCCTTTTCGATTTTTTCCTCTATTCGGATAGAGGTGGAATGCTGCTCGACTGTGCAGCTGAAGCTGCGGAAACGCTGCACAAACGTCTCTCGCTCTACCGGCTGCGGGCAAAGGTCGACATCGCGCGCCGCGACGATCTTGTTGTGCTGGCGCGATGGGATGGGGAAAGCGGCTCAACTGACTGGTCACGCGATCCGCGGCTTCCCGCGCTTGGCTGGCGAACAGTCGTGGAAAGAGCGGATGTTTTCGCCGCGGCATCGCCTGCATCGGCCTACCTCGATCATCGTCTCGCCCTCGGCGTGCCTGAGGGGCCGGATTTCGGACAGGACAGAATGTTCGCGCTCGACGCCGACCTCGAAGAGCTGAACGGCGTGTCCTTCGACAAGGGCTGCTATGTGGGACAGGAATTGACGGCGCGGATGAAGCATCGCGGGACTGCGCGCAAGAAGTTGCTGCCGGTCGAATCCAGCGCTCCTTCTCTGCCCGAAGCAGGAACGCCCATCACGGCCGCCGGCAGCGAGATCGGCGCGATAACGTCGGTCTATGACGGAAGGGGATTCGCGCTTGTCCGCACCGATCGTCTGGAAGGTGCTGGAAGCGCTGCGTTGGACGCAGGGGGCGTTCCCGTCCGCGTCCTGAAACCTCAATGGCTTTTTTCTTGACGCGACGGGCGAAACGGTAAGAGTGCGCCTTCTTTCAAGGAGACTGCACGCATGCTTCATCATGTTTCCGTCGGTGTGCGCGACGTCGCGAGCGCGGCGGAGTTTTATGACGCCGTTCTCGGCGCGCTCGGCTACAAGCGCACCGCGCAATACCTGCCCTACGCGATCGCCTATGGCGAAGGCGTTTCGGAATTCTGGATCCAGCTTCCGCACGACCGCGACGCGCCAAGTCCCGGCAACGGCGCGCATGTCGGATTTTCCGCGCGAAGCCGGGACGCCGTGCACCGGTTCCACAAGGCCGCTCTCGCCGGTGGCGGAACCGACGATGGGGCGCCCGGCCCGCGTCCCGATTACGGTCCCGACTATTACGGCGCATTCGTACGCGATCCGTTCGGCAACAAGGTCGAGGCGACGCTACATGTCGTGGCGAAAAAGAAGACGGCGCCGCGTACGAAAGCCCGCACCAAACCTGCTGCACGCCGGAGCGTGAAAGCCAAGGCCAAAACGAAATCCAGGCGCCCCGCAGCGAAATCTGTAAAGCGCAAAGCCAAACGTCGGTGAACGCCGGCGTGATCCGCTGCCCCTGGCCGGGCGAGGATCCGCTCTACGTCGCCTATCACGACGAGGAATGGGGAGTTCCGGAATTCGACGACCGCGCGCTCTATGAGAAACTAGTCCTCGACGGATTCCAGGCTGGATTGTCGTGGATCACCATCCTGCGCAAGCGCGAGAATTTCCGTCGCGCCTTCGCCGGTTTCGAACCACAAAAGATTGCGCGCTTCGGCGAAAGGCAGGTCGGCCGCCTGCTTCAGGACGAGGGCATCATCCGCAGCCGCGCCAAAATCGAGGCGGCGATCAAAGGCGCGCGCCTCTGGCTGGAGATCATGGAGAAGGACAAGGGCGGCTTCACACATTTCATCTGGAAACATGTCGACGGCCGGCCGCGAATCAACCGCTATAGAACAATCGGCCAGATTCCCGCGAAGACGAAAATGAGCGAGGCGCTATCGAAGGATCTGAAGGACCGCGGATTCAATTTTTGCGGACCGGTGATCGTCTACGCATTTGCGCAGGCGGTTGGCATGGTCAACGACCACATCGTCGCCTGTCACCGCTACGAGCCCTGCGCGAAACTGGCTGCAGTAGCGGAGCGCCGATAGACGTCATCCCCGTCCGCGATAAGGCGCCACGCCGGGATCGGGCAGCCAGACGCCGCGCGGAAGTTTTCCCGTCTGCCAGAACACATCGATAGGAATGCCGCCGCGCGGATACCAGTACCCCCCGATGCGCAGGAACTTCGGATGGATCGCCGCAATGATGCGCTTGCCGATGAAGAGCGAGCAGTCTTCATGGAACGCGGCGTGATTGCGGAAGCTCGCCAGCAACAGTTTGAGCGACTTGGACTCGACGAGCTGCCGTGCGGGACAGTAATCGATAACGAAATGGGCGAAATCCGGTTGACCGGTGATCGGGCAAAGCGTGGTGAATTCCGGCGCCGTGAAGCGGACGACATAATCCTGATCGGGATGCGGGTTCGCGACTGTTTCCAGATGGGCCGACTTCGGCGAATGCGGCACGGACACCCGCTTGCCCAGTTGCGTCAGCTTCATCCGCCGCACCATCAGTTACGGCTCTTCGTAGAGGCAGGACTGCCCACAGGATGGCCGTCGGATGCGAACACGGACGACTTCGGACAGCTTCTCTTTGGCTCTTCCGAAGATGAAGCGCGCCAGATTCTCGAGCGTGGGCGCGCCGAGTCCTGGCACGTCGTTCAGCATGCGATGATCGAGCTCCTCCGCGATCGCCGCGAGCACCGATTTGACCTCGCCGAACTCCCGCAACATTCCGGTCGCCAGCGCCGGCTCGCCGCGAAGCGTCACGTCGACATAGAAAGAATGACCATGGACGCGACGGTTCTCCGGCGCGCCGGCACCAAGAGAGTGCGCCGCATCGAAAACGATCTCCTGCGTGATCTCGATCATGGCGGGCGCGTTTGGCAGGCTGCGCCGCGCCCGTCAAGCATCGAGGGCTATTTCTGAGCCTGCGCGTCGCGCCATTTCTTGACCGCGGCGAGCGTCAGCTCGACATGCTTGTCGGGATTGAGGTCGGTATAGGTCATCAGGATCGTGTGATCGGGCGCGATCACGTAGGAGGTGCGGTTTGCGTATTCCGGTTTCTGCGCCAGAACCGCGTCGTAGGATTTGATCACCGTCTCGTCCGGATCGGCCGCAACCGGAAATTTGCTGCGGCACTCGCTGACAGAGAACTTGTCGAGCGTCCCGATCGAATCGTGCGAAACGCCGATTACGGTTGCTCCTAGAGCTGCAAATTGCGACGTGGCCTCGGCGAAATCGTGCGCCTCGATCGTGCAGCCCTTCGTGAAGGCCGCCGGATAGAAATAAAGGACGACCGGGCCTTTCTTGAGCGCGTCCGTGAGGGAGAAGTTGAACTCCTTCCCTCCCAACGAAGCCTGCGCCGAGAAATCCGGCGCCGCAGCGCCCACCGCAAGCGCAGCCAAGGCCGGGGCCGCGAAAGCGGCCGCCATCAAAGACGTGCAAACCATCAACCTTCTCATAAGACTTGGTCCTCATCGGTTAGGCGCCGAGGATAAAGCAATTCGTGGAGGCGCGTGCCAGCCCATCAATTGCGGCGATTCTGATTGGGGTTTTCCTTTGGCCCTCAAATTCTGAGAGTGCTCGCGCCAGATTGTTGCGCCGGTTCCGGCCCCATGCTAACTGCACCGCGCGCGGGCGTCGGGGAGATTCCCTGCGTGAGTAATTCCCTTGCGGATTCAAACAATTACCGGCGGGCTCGCCTGTCGAGGGCAGCGCCGAGAAACACGACATGGCTGGCAAAGACGCGCAAAACACAGGACTGGCGGGCCGGTACGCAACGGCGCTATTCGAACTGGCGATGGAAGAACGCAGCCTCGAGAGCGTAGCGCGCGACCTTTTGCAGCTGAAGGCGCTTCTGGCGGAGAGTCCAGATCTCATGAGGCTGGTCAGGGCGCCGGTCTTCTCCGCTCACCAGCAAAGGCAGGGCATGGAAGCGGTTTTACACCGCATCGATGTGGCCCCGCTCACATTACGGTTCGTGCTGACCCTGGCGAATAAGCGCCGGCTCTTTGCTCTGACAGACATCATTCGCGCCTTTGACATCCTGCTCGCCGGTCAGAAGCGTGAAATCGATGCCGAAGTCAGCTCGGCCAGGCCCTTGAGCGATGGCGAGATCGCGGAACTCAAGCGCACGCTCAAGGCAAAACTCGGCCGCGACGCTCGGCTGACCGCCAAGGTCGAACCGGAACTTCTGGGCGGTATTGTCGTGAAGGTCGGCTCGCGCATGATCGATTCATCCCTGCGCACCAAGCTCGAAGGCTTGCGCGCAGTCATGAGAGGACATTGAGATGAAGATTCAGCCTTCCGAAATCTCGGCGATCCTCAAGCGCGAAATCGAGAATTTCGGCGCCGAAGCGCAAGTCAGCGAAGTGGGTCAGGTGCTGAGCGTCGGCGACGGCATCGCGCGCGTGTACGGCCTCGACAATGTGCAGGCGGGCGAGCTCGTCGAGTTCCCGGGCGGCATCAAGGGCATGGCGCTCAATCTCGAGACCGACAATGTCGGCGTCGTGATTTTCGGCAGCGACGCCGGGATCAAGGAAGGCGACACCGTCAAGCGCACGGGTGCCATCGTCGACGTGCCGGTGGGCAAGGGGCTTCTTGGCCGCGTCGTCGACGCTCTCGGCAATCCTATTGACGGCAAAGGCGACATCCAGAACGTCGCCGAGCGTCGACGCGTGGACGTCAAGGCGCCCGGCATCATCCCCCGCCGCTCCGTGAGCGAACCGGTGCAGACCGGAGTGAAGGCGATCGACAGCCTCATTCCGATCGGCCGCGGCCAGCGCGAGCTGATCATCGGCGACCGGCAGACCGGCAAGACCGCGATTGCCATCGACACCATCATCAACCAGCGCACCGTCAATCAGAGTGGCGACGAGAAGATCAAGCTTTACTGCATCTATGTCGCGATCGGACAGAAACGTTCGACTGTCGCGCAGATTGTGAAGACGCTCGGCGATGCGGGTGCGATGGACTACACGATCGTTGTCGCCGCCACCGCGAGCGAGCCTGCGCCGCTGCAATATCTTGCGCCCTTCTCCGGCTGCGCGATGGGCGAATGGTTCCGCGACAACGGAATGCACGCGCTCATCATCTATGACGATCTGTCGAAGCAGGCCGTGGCTTACAGGCAGATGTCGCTCCTGTTGCGCCGCCCGCCGGGACGCGAAGCCTATCCGGGCGACGTGTTCTATCTCCACTCTCGTCTGCTCGAACGCGCAGCCAAACTGAACGACGAACACGGCGGCGGCTCGCTGACGGCGCTGCCCATCATTGAGACGCAGGCGAACGACGTGTCCGCCTATATTCCGACCAACGTCATCTCCATTACTGACGGTCAGATCTTCCTCGAAAGCGACCTTTTCTTCCAGGGCATCCGGCCCGCGGTGAATGTCGGCATCTCGGTCTCGCGCGTGGGCTCCTCGGCGCAGATCAAGGCGATGAAGCAGGTGGCAGGATCGATCAAGCTCGAGCTCGCGCAATACCGCGAAATGGCGGCGTTCGCGCAGTTCGGCTCCGATCTGGACGCCTCGACCCAGCGCCTCCTCAACCGTGGCGCGCGCCTCACCGAGCTTCTGAAGCAGCCGCAGTTCAGCCCTATCCCGGTCGAAGAGCAGGTCATCTCGATCTTTGCCGGCGTGAGGGGCTATCTCGACAAGCTTGCCGTCGCCGACGTGCAGCGATTCGAAGGCGAGCTGCTGCGGCTCATGCGTGGCAAGCACAAGGATGTTCTCGACGGCATCCGCTCGCAGAAGCAGCTCACGCCCGATGCCGAAGCAAAACTCAAAACGATTCTGGAAGAATTCGCGAAAAGCTTCGCCTGATGCCAAGCCTGAAGTCCTTCCGCAACCGGATCGCCAGCGTCAAATCGATCCGCAAGATCACCAAGGCCATGCAGATGGTGGCCGCGTCGAATCTGCGCCGTGCGCAGGATGCGGCGGAGGCTGCGCGCCCCTATGCAGAAAAGATGAATGCGGTGATCGCGAGCCTCGCGGGAGGGCTCAAAGACAACCCAGGCGCGCCCGCGCTCCTTGCCGGGAGCGGAAAAGACCAAGTCCATCTGGTCATCGTGGCGACAGCCGATCGCGGATTGTGCGGAGGGTTCAACACCAACATCGTGCGCCGCGCGCGTCAACACATCCAGGCGCTCGAACGCGACGGCAAGGAGGTGAAAATCCTTTGCGTCGGCCGCAAGGGCCGGGACCAACTCAAGCGCCAATATGCGAACCGCATCATCGACACCGTCGAGTTCGTCCAGGTCAAACGCATCGGTTTTACGAATGCCGCGGCGATCGGCCGGCGCGTGCTCGACCTGTTTGCCGCGGGCGACTGCGACGTGTGCTCGATCGTCTATTCGGAATTCAAATCAGTGATCAGCCAGGTACCAACCCTGCGTCAGCTGATTCCGGTGGTGATCGAGGAATCCGGGACGCTCGTCGGACCGCAGGGGAATGTCTACGAATATGAGCCCGACGAGGCGGCCATCCTCGCCGATCTTCTGCCACGAAATGTAAATGTGCAGATCTTCCGCGCTCTGCTCGAAAATGTCGCAGGTGAGTTCGGAGCCAAGATGGCGGCGATGGATTCGGCAACGCGGAACGCCGGAGAGGTGATCGACAATCTGACCCTGCAATACAACCGGACGCGCCAGGCGATGATCACCAAGGAACTGATTGAAATCATATCGGGCGCGGAAGCGCTCTGACGGAGCAGATGCCATGAATGCGATGACGGAAACGAACAGGATCGGCCGCGTCACCCAGGTAATGGGAGCGGTGGTGGACGTGAAGTTCGACGGTCACTTGCCAAACATTCTCAACGCGCTCGAAACCGATAACCATGGCCACCGGCTGGTGTTGGAAGTGGCGCAACATCTGGGCGAATCCACCGTCCGCACCGTCGCGATGGACGCGACCGAAGGTCTCGTGCGCGGCCAGTCCGTGAGCGACACGGGCACGGCCATCAGCGTGCCGGTGGGTGACGGTACACTCGGCCGCATCATCAACGTGATTGGCGAACCCGTCGACGAAGCCGGTCCGGTGAGGGCAACGGAACGGCGTGCCATCCATCAGGAAGCGCCCGCTTTCGTCGACCAGTCGACCGAGGCGCAGGTGCTGGTCACCGGTATCAAGGTCATCGATCTGCTCGCCCCCTATGCGCGTGGCGGCAAGATCGGCCTGTTCGGCGGTGCTGGTGTCGGCAAAACCGTCCTCATCCAGGAACTGATAAACGCTGTCGCCAAGAATCACGGCGGCTTTTCGGTGTTTGCAGGTGTCGGCGAGCGAACGCGCGAGGGCAACGATCTCTATCACGAGATGATCGAGTCGGGCGTCAACAAGGACCCGAAGTCGGGTTCGACGGAAGGCTCGAAATGTGCCCTCGTCTACGGCCAGATGAACGAGCCGCCGGGCGCCCGCGCCCGCGTCGGCCTCTCGGGCCTGACGGTCGCCGAATATTTCCGTGACCTGGGCCAGGACGTCCTGTTCTTCGTCGACAATATTTTCCGCTTCACCCAGGCGGGCTCCGAGGTCTCGGCGCTCCTCGGCCGGATTCCCTCGGCTGTCGGCTATCAGCCGACCCTCGCAACCGACATGGGCACGCTGCAGGAGCGCATCACGACGACGACGAAAGGCTCGATCACCTCGGTGCAGGCCATCTATGTGCCGGCCGACGATCTGACCGACCCTGCTCCCGCGACCTCTTTCGCGCATCTCGACGCGACTACCGTGCTGTCGCGCGCCATCTTCGAGAAGGCAATCTTTCCGGCGGTGGATCCGCTGGATTCCACTTCGCGTCTGCTCGATCCGCGCGTGGTCGGCGAAGAGCATTACAACGTCGCGCGTCAGGTGCAGCAGATACTGCAGCGATACAAGTCTCTTCAGGACATCATCGCCATTCTTGGCATGGACGAATTGTCGGAGGAGGACAAACTGACAGTGGCCCGCGCCCGCAAGATTGAGCGGTTCCTCTCGCAACCCTTTTATGCGGCAACCGTGTTCACGGGGATGTCTGGCATCAGCGTAAAACTCGAAGATACGATCCGCAGCTTCAAGGCTGTCGTGAACGGCGAGTTCGATCACCTGCCGGAATCCGCGTTCTACATGGTGGGCACGATCGAGGACGCGGTCACCAAGGCGCAGAAGCTCGCCGCCGAAGCGGCCTGACATGACCGATAAAATCGCCTTCGACATCGTCTCGCCCGAGCGGCTGCTTCTGTCCGACGAGGCCGACATGGTCACCGTGCCGGGAAGCGAAGGCGATTTTGGCGTGCTCGCCGGCCATATGCCGCTGATCTCGACGCTGCGCCCCGGCGTGATCGACATTCGGGGCGGCAACGAGAGCGGGGATCTTCGCTTCTTCGTCCTGGGCGGCTTCGCCGAGGCCAATCCCCGCAAACTGACGGTGCTGGCCGAAGAGGCCATACCGATGACCAGCGTCGACGCGGCGACCCTCGACCAGAGGATCAAGAACACCGAAGAAGATCTTGTTTTGGCTAAAAATGAGGGCGACCGCGCCCGGGTTGCCGAGCAGCTCGACCATTTGCGCCAGCTTCGCTCCGCTGTGTGACGGGATTCTGTCAGCAACCCATTCTGGTGTAAGGCATTGTGCTGCGGTGGCTATGGATAGAGGCGGGATGACCGACACTACAGTCTACGCGCCCGGGTGGACGCTGGACGACATTCACTGGGAAAGCTTCGACCCTGCAAAGGTCGAGCGGGGGCTTCTCGCGGCGGTGAAGAGCGCCGCGCTCGTCGAGCTCAACGCCCCCGACTACGTCACCTATCTGCAGCGCGTATTCCGCGATTCAGACGCCAATACTCTTGCCAACATCGAGCAATGGGGCCGCGAGGAAATCCAGCACGGGCTCGCTCTGGGACGGTGGGCCGAACGCGCCGATCCGTCGTTCGATTTCAAGAGCGCCTTTGCCCGGTTCCGCGCCGGATATATGGCGCCCCACTTTGCCACGGATGATCCCGATTCAGTGCGCGGCAGCCGCCGCGGCGAGATGATCGCCCGCTGCGTGGTCGAATCGGGAACTTCCTCCTTCTACAGCGCCATCCGCGACTCCGCCGATGAACCCGTGCTGAAGGAGATCGCAGGCCGCATCGCTGCGGACGAATTCCGCCATTACAGACTGTTCCTCGAAACCCTTAACGCGCAGGACGAACCCGAACTGCCCTGGTGGCGCAGGGTTCTCGTGGCGGCCACGCGCGTCAACGAATCGAGCGACGACGAACTCGCTTACGCCTATTACTGCGCCAACGTCCCGGCCTCCCAGGAAAGCTCAGTTCCTTACAGCCGCAAGCGGTTCGCCCGCGCCTATCACGCACGCGCGATGCGACTCTACCGCCGCCATCACGTCGGCAAGCTGGTGCAGATGGTCGCAAAATCGGTCGGTGCCAATCCGCAAGGCCGGCTGACCCGCGCCGCGAGCGCGGTGTTGTGGAGCATACTCCGCCTCCGCGCTGGCCTCGCGCCGGCGGGGTAGATGGAAGCGTAAATTTTCCGCGCCTTCTTTTCCTCTCCAACGTGGGGGAGGAAGCCCAAAAGCTCTACAAACTCCGCTTCACCAGCATCTGCTTGATCTCGCCGATGGCGCGGGCGGGATTGAGGCCCTTGGGGCAGGTTTGGGCGCAATTCATGATGGTGTGGCAGCGGTAGAGGCGGAACGGATCTTCGAGCTTGTCGAGCCGATCACCTCTCGCTTCGTCGCGGCTGTCGGCGAGCCAACGCCAGGCTTGCAGGAGCGCGGCGGGACCGAGGTAGCGCTCGGAATTCCACCAGTAGCTCGGGCACGAGGTGGAGCAGCAGGCGCAAAGAATGCATTCGTAATAACCGTCGAGCCTGGAGCGATCCTCTGGCGACTGGCGCCATTCACGCTCGGGCTCGGCTGTCTTCGTCTGCAAGTAAGGCTGGATCGAGGCATATTGCGCGTAGAAGTTCGTCATGTCGGGCACGAGGTCCTTGACCACATGCAAATGCGGCAATGGATAGATGGACGCGGAGCCCGAAATGTCGGAGATGGCCTTGGTGCAGGCAAGCGTGTTGCCGCCGTCGATATTCATCGCGCAGGAACCGCAAACCCCTTCGCGGCAGGAACGCCGGAAGGTCAGCGTGGGATCGATCTCGTTCTTGATCTTGATGAGCGCGTCCAGGACCATCGGCCCGCAGCTCTCCAGATCGACGCGATAGGTGTCGATGCGCGGATTTCCGCCTTCATCCGGATCGTAACGATAGACCTTGAAGTCTTTCGTCCGCTTGGGTTTTTTGCCATTCGCGGTGACGGGCGCGGGCCACGATTTCCCCTTTTGGGGCTGGCTTCCCTTCGGTAGCGTGAACTGAACCATCTAGACCTCGAATGGTGCGCAAATCTGGATAGCAAGCCGGCCCGCGCGTGACAAATTCATGGTTCGACACGCTCACCATGAGGGCGTTGTTCGCTCATGCCGAACCTGTCTGGGCTTCTGCGCCGATCTGCTCGAACGCCCATGCGGTCTCCACCGGATCGTCTTTTACAAATCCAGTTAGAACAAGCTGCTCGGCGCGGCGCACGCTTCCCTGCCCCAAATACACGCTCTCTTCCACCGAGATCATGCCGCCATGGCGGAAACGCCAGCCTTCGCCGCTCGGCAGTTTGAGAAGAATGTCTCCGCGGTGCGACAGCGAAACCCGCACGTCCGGATGGATGTGAAACCGCACCGCAAACGTCACCGGGCCACGTCTGCGGCGCGCTGCTTCGGGAAAAAGCCGATCGCAGCCGGAGAGCTTCGTGCCCTGCTTCGACAGCATCATCTCGCGCTGATGCCGGATTCCGAATTCCTGCAGATAGAAATCGTGGCTCGCCTCCACGCGCCAGCCATGCGGAGTCTCGTGCCGCTCCGTGTCGATCCGCATGGGCCCGCCGAGAATTCTCGGTCCGAGCAAATCGCGAGCAAGACCAGGCGCCAGCACCGGCGCCATCGACGTGTCCGCAAGCGTCACGGTCGAATGCGCGGCGGTCGCGCGTAGCGCCCCGTCCCAGCGCGGCGAGCTCTCGCGATCGGCGCCGCAATTGACCACCAGCCTTTGTGCGCTCGCGCTGAATTCAAACGCCAGACATCCAGCATGGGCATGCTGCGAAAATTGCGCCGGCGGCAGCCCCCCGCAATCCAGGATCGCGACGGAACGCGCTGCAGCGATGCGCTGATAGCCGGAATGCGGCGCATGCAGGAACGGCTGACCGCGCACTTCGTCGCGCGCCAGCAGCGCCGCAATCATGCTAGCATCACCCTCACCACCGCCATTGAACAGCGCCAGCGCTCCATCGCCATGGCGAAAGAACCGCAACATCGGAGCGAGCCGGTCGCGGGCGCCGCGCAAACCGGAAGGCACCGCAACGCCCACTGCTGCGAGGGCATCGACGCTCATAACAATCTGGCGATAGGCGAGCAGAAGCTCCTCGGGCGACCGCGTCACGTGTCCTCCGTCCGGAAGGATTTGCGTGGCAATCTCCTGATCGAGGCGCGCAAGTCCGGATTCGAGCCGCCGCGGATTGTCGTCGAGGCAGGCGCACGACAAGACATGAGCGGCGGTGGCTTCGAGCCGCGCCAGGCCAGGCGGCGCCTCGCCTGTGATGCGGCCAAGCTGCGCCGTCTGCTCGCGGAGCGACACAAACATCTTCGAGCGCCAAAGAACGTCGGAATTGGCAAGCATGAACTTCCCATGCGCGAACACCTGCACGAGACGCCGCGCCGTTACCTCGGGCAGCCAGGCCGGTTCCGCGTAGCGCGCATTGCGCGCCATCCATTCCGACACGAGTCGAATCGCCAGGCTCCTCGCAGCATCGCCGCCCGCAGCGGACAAAGACGCAAGCCAGTCGAACCCGTGCAGGGCGGCGGCCCAATTGCGGCTCGGTGCGGGGCAGTCGAAGATTGAGCCCTCATTCGCGTCCACCATTTCTCCCGCAAAGCGGAAACGCCCCTTCAGCAGCATGTCGGCGTCTTCCAGGCGCCGCGGCAGAGCGTCGAAAGGATGATGGCGGATGCGGTCGGGCATCCTGCTCTTCAGAAGGCGGCGATAGAGCCAGTTTCGCCGCCACCCGATCCTGATCGGCGTGAGCGCACGCCGAAGCGCCGCGCGCCACAAATCGGGAATCATCGCAAGCGTCGGACCACGCCGCCGCTTGGCCGCCTCGCGGGCCACGCCGCTAGCCGCGGAGCGCGGCGATGTTCGCAGCGTAAGAGTCAGATCCGCCATGAAACACTGCCGTTCCGGCGACGAGCACGTTCGCGCCCGCGCCGATCGCAAGCTTCGCCGTTTGCGGAGTGATGCCGCCATCGACTTCAAGCGCGATCTCGCGTCCGCTTCGCGCGATCCGTTCCGCCGCCGCTTCGATCTTGCGCAGCTGGCTGGAAATGAATTCCTGGCCGCCGAAACCGGGGTTGACCGACATGATCAGAACGAGGTCGACCAGATCGAGAAGGTAATCGAGGGCATCGATCGGCGTGCCGGGATTGAGCACCACGCCTGGCTTCTTGCCATGCGCGCGGATGAGCTGGAGCGTGCGGTGGATGTGCGGTCCGGCCTCGGGATGCACTGTCAACCCGTCGGCGCCCGCGTCCGCGAACGCTTCGATGTAGGGATCGGCGGGTGCAATCATCAGATGCACGTCGAGCGGCGTCTTCGCATGCGGACGGAGCGCCTTCACCACCACAGGCCCGATAGTGATGTTGGGCACGAAATGCCCGTCCATGACGTCCACATGGATGAGGTCGGCCCCGGCGCGTTCCACCGCCTCCACCTCGGCGCCCAGGCGCGAGAAATCTGCGGAGAGTATCGAAGGCGCAATCCGGATCCTGGGGGCCATCAGGTGCCATCTAGTGGCGGATTCGCACCCGCCCCGCAAGGCGAAACAGGCGTCGTCGCAGCGTTGTCGCGCTCTTTGCCATCACCTCGAATCAGAATCGGCAAACGCACGATGGAACCGCAGTCGAAATTCTGCATGAATTGGTCAAGCAAGATGGTCGTTCGGCCGCCATGACGACCGCAACGAAATCATCAGCGCAAATGGTGCGAGCCAGATCAGGCGGGACTGGTAGCGATCGTGCGGGCCGGAGAGCACGCCGCATATGATCGCATTGCCGACCAATGCCGCCAGGACAAAGCCCGGCAAAACTATTCGTTCGTCGCGCCGTCTCAAGATCGCGAACTCCAGAAACAGCACGAGACCGATGAGCGACAGAGCGCCCACGATGACGTGCAAAGACGCCATGACGCGGAAATCAATTTCGCCGCGCTGCTGGCGCGCGGCGAGATAGGCGCGCATCTGATCGGGCAGGTAGTGCGCCAGCACGGGATAGAGAACCCACTCCTGCGGCTCGATCTGGTCTCCGGTCCTGAAACGTATGAACTGTATGGCCGCGTCGCGTGCCGAATATTCAAGCTGCAATGAGGGATAGCGCAGCGTCGCGTCTCTGACGATGCGTGCGGATTCGGCGGCGGTGCCCTCAAAATGGCCAAGCTTGAAGAATGGGCTGTCGGGCGTCCACAGCCAGCCGTCCGCGGTGGGCGGTAATGAGTTCCGATAGGCGCAGAGTGTGTAGCCGGACTTTGGACACGTGTCGTCGAGCAGCCGCATGACGATGCCATCCTGCAGCATGCGTGCAAACACGAATGATGCCCCTGCCCGGCTGATGAAAATTTCCTGCGTGAATAGAAAATTGGCGCCCACGATGAGCGCCAGGCCGAGAATGCCAACGATGGTGGGTTCCAGCAGCCGCGGTTTCGGCCACCGGTGCGCGATCTCCACGACAGCGCGCGCCGCGACAATCACAATTACGAGAATACCGGTGAGAACGAGGTGTGAGGGATGCGCCGCTGCGGCAAAACCGCCAATTCCGGCGAGAACGATTGCACGCGGGCGCCCAAGAATATTTGCGCGAAAGGCGAGCAGGTAGATCGCAAGGACGACAAGCGCCGTGAAACAGTCAGGCTCGATCTGGCCCACATACCATGGAAACCCTGTCGCAATCACGAGAAAGGCGACCATCAAAAGCAGAGCGGCCGGCTTCAGCCGGGGGATTTCTGCACGTGCGCATTGCGTGACAACATATGCCGTGGCCGCGGCCTGGATCAGAACGATGAACCAAAGGCTTGTTCCCGCGCCGGCAACGCGCAGGAACAATGAATAGACGGGCGAACGCTCCGCCATGAAATGGCCGCCGAGGCCTTCGAGGACATAGGCGCCCGTGTCGTAATAGATGAGCGGGAACCCGTTCCAGAATACCGCAGCGAGCAGGAGTGGAATCAGGAGTGCTATCGCGCCACCTTCGCCTCGAATATCGCCGAGCGTGAGGTTCAACAGGCGGGAAATACCGCTGGCGTTTCGTGCCGGAATCGCGCCCGTGCCGGCGCTCATTCCCGTGTTACTCGCGCGGTTGACTTGATCGGCTTCACCCCTACACTCCGCGCCGGCTCAACATTTCGGTGATCTCTCCATGGCGGAACAGGCCAAATCCACGGCAACCGCTCGCCCGCTTTCGCCTCATATGCAGATCTATCGCTGGCCGGTGACGATGGCCACATCGATCGTGCATCGCGCCACAGGACTCGCCCTCGCCTCAGGCACGCTTCTTGTCGCCTGGTGGCTGATTGCCATCGCCACCGGGCCTCACGCCTACAATCTTTTCTCGATGGTCGCACGCAGCCTTGGCGGACAGATCGTGCTGTTCGGGTTCGTGTGGTCTCTGGCCTTTCATCTTTTCAATGGCCTGCGGCACCTCGCCTGGGATTCGGGATTTGGTTTCGAGGTTCGCACCGCGAACCGTACCGGCGTCGGAGCCGTCGCATTGTCGCTGCTCGCCGCGATTGCCGTATTCGCATACGCCTATCTCGAAAAAGGAGTATACATTTGAGCGCGCAGACGCCGATCGCGCGCGTCGAAGGTCTGGGTGCTTCGCATTCCGGTACGGGTCATTTCTGGCGGCAGAGGGTCAGCGCATTGGCGCTTGTGCCGCTCTCGATATGGTTCGTCTGCATGGCGCTTTCCCTCATCGGCGCCCATCGTCACGAGGCGATCGCATTTCTCTCGGCGCCCGTAAACGCAATTCTCATGGCGCTCTTCATCATCGCCGCACTCCATCACATGGTGCTGGGCGTCCAGGTCGTGATCGAGGATTACGTACATGGCGAGGGACCAAAAATCGCGCTGCTCGTGTCGAACCAGTTCTTTGCCTGGCTGGTCGGCGCCGCCTGCCTGTTCGCGCTCGTGAAAATCGCACTTTGAGATGCCGACCTCGCCAGCCTATCCGATCACCGATCACACCTTCGACGTCATTGTCGTTGGCGCCGGCGGCGCGGGACTGCGTGCCACTCTCGAAGCGGCGGCGCGAGGACTTCGCACCGCCTGCATCACCAAAGTCTTCCCCACGCGCAGTCATACGGTTGCGGCGCAGGGCGGAATCTCGGCCGCGCTCGGCAACATGGGCGACGACGACTGGCGCTGGCACATGTACGACACGGTCAAGGGATCGGACTGGCTGGGAGACCAGGACGCAATTGAATACATGTGCAAGAACGCGCCTGAAGCCGTCTACGAACTCGAGCATTTCGGCGTGCCGTTCAGCCGTACGGCGGAAGGCAAAATCTATCAGCGCGCTTTCGGCGGCATGACCTCACATTTTGGGCAAGGCATCGCGCAGCGTACCGCCGCCGCCGCCGATCGCACCGGTCACGCGATTCTGCATACGCTTTACGGCCAATGCGTAAAACACGACGTGAACTTCTTCATCGAGTACTTCGCCCTCGACCTGATTGTGGAAGACGGCGCCGTGCGCGGCCTGATCGCCTGGAATCTTGATGACGGCTCGATACACCGATTCCGCGCGCACAAAGTCATTCTAGCCACGGGCGGCTATGGGAGGATCTATTTCTCCTGCACCGGCGCGCACACCCAGACGGGAGACGGCAACGGGATGGTGCTCCGCGCCGGTCTGCCGCTTCAGGACATGGAGTTCGTCCAGTTCCATCCGACGGGCATTTACGGCGTCGGCGTTCTCATCACCGAAGGCGCTCGCGGCGAGGGCGGCTATCTGACCAATTCGGAGGGTGAGCGCTTCATGGAGCGCTACGCGCCGAATGCGAAAGATCTTGCCTCACGCGACGTCGTCAGCCGTGCGATGACCATCGAGATCCGCGAGGGCCGCGGCGTGGGACCGAAAAAGGACCATATCGACTTGCATCTCTCGCACCTCGATCCAAAGATCATTCATGAGCGGCTGCCGGGCATCACCGAATCTGCCCGCATCTTCGCCGGCGTCGACGTCACAAAGGAGCCGATCCCGGTACTGCCGACCGTTCACTACAACATGGGCGGCATTCCCACGAACTACATGGGCGAAGCCCTCACGCTGCGGGACGGCAATCCCGACACGATTGTTCCGGGGCTGATGGCGATCGGCGAAGCAGCGTGTGTATCGGTGCACGGAGCGAACCGGCTCGGCTCCAATTCGCTGATCGATCTCGTCGTATTCGGCAAGGCGGCCGGCATGCGCGCGGCGGAGGCGGTCAAGCCGGGCGAGCGACACGCCGATCTGCCGAAAGATGCCGGCGAAGAGTCGCTTGCGCGCTTCGATCGCTACCGTCACGCCAATGGAGGCACGCCCACCGCGCGGATTCGTCTGGCGATGCAGATGGCGATGCAGGAAGACGCAGCGGTGTTCCGCACCGGTGAGACGCTCAAAAGGGGCCGCGCCCGCATCGACGATATCTACAAGCAGCTGCCGGATCTCAACGTGTCGGACCGCTCGCTCGTCTGGAACAGCGATCTCGTGGAAACGCTCGAGCTCGAGAATCTTCTGCAGCAGGCGATCGTTACCATCGAGAGCGCGGTCACGCGCACCGAGAGCCGCGGCGCGCACGCCAGGGAGGATTTCCCCTCACGCGACGACGCAAACTGGATGAAACACACGCTCGCCTGGCTGGATCCCGCGACGGGCTGGGCGCGTCTCGACTATCGCCCCGTGCATTCCTACACGCTGACCAACGACGTGGAATACATTCCGCCGAAGGCGCGGACGTATTAGCGTTACTTCACCGCCCTGAATGCTGCGCAGAACACTAACGTCCTCGCCAGTGGGGTGGACGCTTTTCGGCGAAGGCGCGCGGGCCCTCGGCAAAGTCATCGCTGCGGAACATGGCGGCGACTGCGGGATATTCGCCCTGATTGGCGAGGGCCTCGCGAACGGACGCTTCCGCAAGCCCGCGATAGACCGCCTGCTTGGAGGCGCGCACCGACATCGGGCTGAGTTCGAGTATCTGCGCCGCCCAGCGACGCGCCGCCTGCAGAACGTCGCCGGCCGGAACCACCTCGTTGACGAAGCCGAGTGCCAGCCCGTCGCGCGCGCTCACTCGCCGTCCGGTGAGGATCATGCCAAGCGCCTGTTTGACGCCGATCTCGCGGGGCAATCTGTGGAGTCCTCCCGCAAGGGCAGCGAGGCCGACACGGGGCTCCGGCAGTGCGAATACCGCCGTTTCCGCTGCGATGATGATGTCGCAGGCGAGAGCAATTTCGAAGCCGCCGCCCATGGCGATTCCGTTGACCGCGGCGATCAAGGGCTTGTCGAGATCGAACCTGCGCGCAATGCCGCCGAAGCCGCTATCCGGTATCGACATCGCACCGCCGGCGGCCCGGTACTTGAGGTCGTCTCCGGCGCTGAAGGCCCGCTCTCCCGAACCCGTGATGATGGCTACCCACTGGTCGCGGTCTTCCGCGAAGACGTCGAACACTTCCGCGAGCTCGGTGTGGGCCGGCGGATGAAGCGCGTTGAGCACCTCTGGCCGGTCGAGAGTAACGATGGTGAGCGGCCCTTCCCGCTCCACTCGGCAAAATTGAGGCACCACCAGCTCCCTTTCCCTCATTCAGGCCCTGAAAACAAGCTTGGCGCGGGCGCCTGGCGCCGCGCAAGCCTCGATTAACCATTTGAAACTAATTTGACGCGGCAGATTGTGGACGCGTCGCTCAATGCCGGGCTCGTGGACGATTAGCGTCGCCGGACGGACCTACGGGCCCTATAGCGCGCACCAGATGAAGGCGTTCGCCGCCGAGGGTCGGCTTGGGCGCCAGTCGCTCGTTGCCCACATGGGGGAGACGAATTTCCGCAAGGCTGCCGACGAGCCGGAACTGTCGTATATTTTTTCGCCACCTCCGCCTCGCGAAGGAGCTGTTGCGCAAAGCCTGCGGCGCGACAATCCTGGCAGTGCTTTCGGGCGCAACGACATCCAGCCGCAAAGCGGCGAGCGCACGCACATCGTGATAATCGCCGACATGAAATCGGGGTCGATCGCGAGGCTCGAGGAAGAGATCGCCACGTTTGGCCCCGCTTGCGCGATCCTGCCACAGGTCTGGCTGCTCGCGAGCGACACTTCGGTGACGAATGTGCGCAATCACCTCGTGCAGCAGCTGGGCAAGCTCGACATGCTCTTCGTCATCGACGCGACGAACGACAAGGCCGCCTGGTTCAATTTCGGGCCCGAAGTCGATGCCCGAATCCGCAAGATTTGGCGAACGGAAACAAAACTGCGCGCCGCAAGCTGACGACACGGCGCCAAGCGACCAGACGAATTTCACAGTGAGACGGTGTGGAAGAGATCGTGCGCCCAAGGCGCGCAAAGATTCTCGCTGACTCCCACCCGGTTTAACCGGGTGTCTTCCTGCGATCCTTGGGTGAGATAGGGCGTTTACTCGACGGCTCTGAGTTGCGCGCGGAAGCGTCGGTGGTTTTGCACATACACTTCCGCCGACATCTTTATCAATTCGATCTGCGACGGGCTCACTTCGCGAATTATTCGCGCGGGGGCGCCCAGCACGAGCGAGTTGGCGGGAATTTCCTTCTGCTCGGCAATCAGCGAATTGGCGCCGATGAGGCAGTTGGGCCCGATCCTCGCGCCGCTCAAGACCGTCGAGCCCATTCCAATCAACGTGTTGTCGCCGATTGTCGCCGAATGGAGAATGACGCTGTGGCCTACGGTCACGTTCGCGCCGATCTTTGTCGGCAGTCCGGGATCGGTGTGCACGACGGAATTGTCCTGAATATTCGAGTTCTCCCCCACCTCGATCCACTCGTTGTCGCCGCGGAGCACTGCGCCAAACCACACGCTTGCATTTTTCAGGAGCCTGACACGCCCGATGAGAGTGGCGTTCGGCGCCACCCAGAACTCTTCCGCAGCCGGTAATTCCGGCCGCGCATCATCAAGCGTGTAGACTGGCATGTTCGGTTTCCGCATCGGACAAAAAGAGAGTGCGCGAGTAAATCAGCGCCTTCAAGCGCCGTTCCACCACACTGGAAAAAAACGGACGGAGCACGCGACGCAGAGCCGAAAACGCGCTAGCCTCGATTCGCGCACTGAGTCGCAATCGGGGGCACCATCTGTGCGGGACCTCTCGTCGCCGCGAATTACTTCCTCGAGCCGTTCCGGGCACCGGCTGTCATGCCGGCGCAATCTTTCCAGTATCAACTCCATCCATGATGCGTCATTGACCAGGGAGTCTCCATGGCCAAGCGTTCCGCGCGTCGAAGAGACCGCGATTTTCAGCTTCCCGACTCCGCAACCATCCACCCTCTTTTCCCTCCGAGGCCCGCGTACGACCCTCTGGATCCGCAGGGACGCGATCGAAAATATGTAAAAAACGTCCGGGCCATGAGCGCCACGCAGCAGCTGCTCATGGATGCGATCGACGCCCACAGCGTTGTCGCGGCGCTTGGTCCGGCGGGGACGGGCAAGACCTATCTCGCCATCGCCAAGGCCGTGGAAGCGCTCGAGCAGAACCGCGTCGGGCGAATTGTTCTGTCGCGGCCGGCCGTCGAAGCAGGAGAGAGTCTTGGATTTCTGCCCGGCGATCTGCAGGACAAGCTCGCGCCCTATCTGCGACCGCTATACGACGCGTTGACTGAGCGGCTGGGCACCAAGCGGCTCAAGGCGCTCGTGGCCGAAGGAGCGATCGAGATCGCGCCCGTCGCCTATATGCGCGGCCGCACGCTCAACGACTGTTTTGTCGTCATCGACGAGGCGCAGAACTGCACTTACGGGCAACTCAAGATGCTTCTGACACGGCTGGGTTGGCGTTCCACCATGGTGCTGACCGGTGATCCCGATCAGACGGATCTGCTCAGCGGACTGTCGGGTTTCGGCGACATCGCAAATCGCCTCGACCGGGTGGCGGAAGTGGCGGTCGTCCGGATGGGCGAGAGCGACATCGTGCGGCACCCGCTGGTGGCGAGCATGCTCACCGTGCTTTGAGGGCGAGCGCCACCTGAATGACGAGCAGGCCTATCGCGAGGCTCCAATAGCCGGCGAGCGCCGCGGCGAGCCAGAATGCGACACCCGAGCAGGCTTTCTCGCGCCATGCTTTTGCGGCCTTTTCGAACAGGACCGACGGCCCGGCGACAATCATGACGGCCACGAAAATTGCACGGTCGACCGAGGAATGCGCCTCCTTGACGAGCAGGTGATAGAGGTTGGCACTGATCCCGGAGGCGGTGAAGCCTGCCGTCATGGCGAAGAGCGCTACCCACACGTCGTGCATAACTGTCCCACCCGGCCACCTTTGGCGGAGGGGATGCAGCGACCGTGCCTGCAAAATGGCGGCAAAAATGGCTCTGCCGTCCCATAGTGGGACGTCCGCGTGGTTCGATCCGCCTTCGCCAAGGCTTCGGCGGACAAGACGCGTCTCCACACCCACCGTAGCTTTAGCGGAGGCGGGCAGGCTCACCATAAGGACCCCTCCCTCCCCTCATCCTGAGCCCGAAGGACCTGCGTGACGATTTATCCGGCTGGTGCCGGCGACGAATCGAGGCATGGTCGCGGTTGGGGCAGATTGTGCGTGCAGTCGAACCAATGAGCCGCCGGGGTAACGGATTCGATGGGCAGGTAAAGGAACGATCCGGCTGTCTGCTGCCGCTCGCCGTCTTCGTCGTGACGGCCGTCCTCTCGGCCTTGTTCCTGCTTTATTATCTGGCGCCAAATCCTGGCTCGTTCATCGAAGAACATCCTCGGCCGACGTCGCGTACGGACGAGGTGAAGCTGTGGATCGGCGGAATCCCCTTCACAATCCCCGCCAACTATCTGCCCTATGCCGGTGAGCGAAACGGCGGCGTGCGAAAAGAAGTGGCGCTGTACGCCGCACTTCCCGACTTTCGGGGCTACTCCGATGCGGATGGTTCCATTTTCTCGGGAAACAACGCGGGTTCCCCCATCGTGTACATGCTGATCCGGGAGGAGGCGTTCAATCTTCCGGAAGCGATGCGGCTGCAGCGAATATATCTGAACGATGTCGTCGACGGCCGCGGCCGCAAAGGGCCATTCGGACTTGTACTATATGAATTCCGCGACGATTCTGGCTATCGGGGCGAAGATCTGTTCGTAGGACAGACAGGGCGTGGCGTCGTGGTGATGCACTGCGTCCGCCTGAGCCAAAACGTGCCAAGCCCCAGCTGCCTGCGCGACATGGTGCTCACCCGAGGCGTCGCGCTCAGCTATCGATTCAAGCGTTCGCAGCTCGCCAGCTGGCGCGATATCGCAAACGGCGCCAACCGCCTCGTCGCTTCGTTCCGGGTGGCGGGAAAGTAACTACGGGCACATTCGCGATCGGCGCGCTGCGGTGATCCATATCTGGCACGCTTCACTCCCAAAATTTGTCATGGCCCGCCACCCCGGTCCGCGCGAGAGCGCGGCCGGAGTGTAAACTCCGAGCGGGCCACCCAGACGAGACCGCTCCGAGCGTTTATTCAGCGCGCGGACGCGCGCCGGTTGGGTGGCCCCGGGTTCAACCGGGGGACCAGCGGGGCCATGACATTTTTTGTGATTTAGAACCGGACCACTGACGCACGCACCCTATCCCGCCCGCGAGGGAGGCGGTTCGGGGAGGTCCATCTCCAGGATCGCCATCTGCAGCGCGTAGGAGACTTCTCCGTCCTCGTCGTCCCTGAAAATCACTCCAATGAATTCGCCGCTGACATGCATCTCGACGGAATCGGGCTGCTTCGGCCGCTCGATCAGGGTGATCGTGTCGAGCCGGAACAGATTGCGCAGATATTTTTCAAGGCGCCAGATTTCCGTGCGGGTCAAGTCGCATTCTCCCAGCAGAATGCGCTTGAACTCGCATGCGAACGGGCAACCGGTCAAGACGACGGCATCGGAGATTGCCCTTGACCGCACGTCGCGCCTGCTGTCGCAATCGGTCATGCCCGAGCAGGAGCCGCAAGGATACTACGCCGCGAGCATCGCGCCTGAGCCTCCCAGGCCGGCGCTGAATGGCCGACGGACATGCGACATCTGCGTGGTTGGAGGTGGCTATACGGGCCTTTCCGCCGCTCTCCACGCAGCCGGGACCGGTGCGCGCGTTGTCCTCCTCGAAGCGCAACGCGTCGGCTTCGGTGCTTCCGGACGGAATGGCGGACAAATTCATACTGGCCTGCGCAAGGAGCAGAGCGAGCTTGAAGCGTGGCTCGGCGCCGCGCACGCGCGCGATCTCTGGTCGCTGAGCGAAGAAGCAAAGGCGCTCCTGCGTGCGCTCGTCGCGCGCCACGAAATTGCGTGCGAATTGAGAACAGGCCTCATCACCGCGGCGCACGACGCCGGCGCCGCGCGTGCGCTTGCAAAAGAAGCGGAGCATCTGGAGCATAGCTACGGCTATCGCGCGATGCGGATGCTGGACGCCGCGCAAACGGCGAAACAGACAGGATCGCGTCTCTATCGCGGCGGCCGCTTCGACGAAGGCGGCGGGCATTTGCATCCTCTTCTCTACGCCCGTGGCCTGGCACGCGCGTCAGAGGTCGCGGGCGCCGCGATCTTCGAAGAGTCTCGGGTCGAAGCCATCGACGACGCGCAGGGACGCGTGGAATTGCGCTGTGCAAACGGCAGCGTCGTTGCGGATCACGCAATCCTGGCGACGGATGCCTACACCGGCGCCATTGCGCCGGAACTCGACCGCTTCATCGGCCATGTCGAAAGTTTCGTCACCGCCACCGCTCCGCTGCCTCCCTCACTCGCCTGCGCGATATTGCCCGGCGACGCCGCGGTGGCCGACACGCGCCATGTGCTCGACTACTACTGCAAGAGCGCGGACGGACGGCTGCTGTTTGCGGGCCGGGAAGCCTATTTCGGATTGCCGGCCGACATTGCGGCCCTGGTCAGGCCGCGCATGCTGAGAGTCTTCCCGCAGCTTCGCGACGTCGCGACCGAATACGCCTGGAGCGGTACCGTCGGCCTTACGGTCACCCGCATGCCGCATTTCGGAAGATTGTCCAAACGCGTCCTCTTCGCGCAGGGCTATTCCGGTCAAGGCGTCGCACTGGCAACGCTCGGGGGCAGGCTATTGGCCGAGGCGGCGATGGGACACAACGAACGCTTCGATGTCTTTGCGCGCGTCCCTGCCCGCCCCTTCCCTGGCGGACGCTTTCTGCGCCGCCCGCTGATCGCGGCAGCACTGATGGCATACAAGTTGGCGGACTCGCTTTGAGCAGATTTTCGATAAAACAAACAAGAAGTCTTGAAGCGAACAGAACGAATCCGGTGACACGAGCTTCATTTTTCCAGTCTGTCGCGAGGAGGCCGTGTCGGCGAGGGAGGAGTACGTCGAATGCGTAGTGAAGGTAGATGTTGTGTCGCCAACGAGGGCAATACGTATTCGCGAATGCACTCACAAAGTTGCGCGCAGTCCGACCCACATGGCAAGAGGCGCAGCCGGGACAATGAAGCGCGGGTTGGTGAATTGCGGAAATGCGCCGTGACCCGTGGGATCGCCATAAAGGCCGAATGTCGCGTAGTGCCGATCGAAGATATTCTCGCCTTCGAGATAGAGCTGGAATAGTGACGACAGCTGATAGTCCGCCTCCGCATTGAAGGTGACGTAGCCGGGCAGCGGCGACTCAAGATTGGCTTCGTCGCCGCGGAGATATTGCGAAGATTCCGCGTGTGCGCCGAGGACGAGACGCAGAGCGGGCGACGCCGCATAAGCCAGTGAAAATTTGGCGGTGGAGAGGGGAATGTTCGCCATGCGGTCGCCGGGTTTGACGAAGATAGTCCCGTTTGCGTCTGCGGCAGGATTGTTCGGGCTCTGCTCCACAAATGCCGACTCGAAGGTCGCATTCACATAGCCATAGCTCGCGCGGAGATCGAAGCGCTCCCATTCGACGGCGGCGGCAATTTCCGCGCCCAGCCGTTGCGTCGTGCCGACATTCGCAAAATAACCCGAACCGATGGAGGGCCCGGAGCTTTCGAAAAGAATGTCGTCCTGGTTCCGGGTGCCGTAGACATCTGCGGACCAGTCCACGGAGACGGCATCGAAGCCGGTTTGACCCTTCGCGCCCATCTCCAGTGTTCGGGCGATGACCTGGCGCAACGGCGGATCCGAAATGAAGCTGAGGGGGAAAAGACAAGGCTGCGCAGAATTGGCGCAACTGAGTTCCGCGGGCGTCGGCGTCCGGCTCGACTGTTCGAATTCGGCGTAGGCGCTTACTCTGTCGGAAACAACCCAGTTCAGCTCGGCAGCCGGGTTCAAACCGGCATAGGTGTGATCGCCGGTGAGGGATGTTCCCAGCCGGTCTCTCAGATCGATGCGGTCCAATTGGAAACGGGCAGAGAGTTCGAGCGAGAGTGCGGCCGTAAGCGCGATCGTGTCTTGGGCGAACAGACCCTCATCGAACGAGACGGCGCCCAGGCGGAGATTCCAGTCGGGCCCACCAAGGTCGATTCCGATCGGTTGCGCCGTACTGCCGCCGTTCTGGAGGGTTAGATTGCCGAGCGCAGTGGTCGACCCAAATCCCGTCGTGGCGTAGTCGAACGTGTTGCCCAGGACAATTGAATTTCTGCGTTCCAGCAACGAGCCGGAATGATCGATTTCCAGAGTTGCGCCGATCGCCGTTGTGGCGATCGTCTCCGCGCCGACAGTTCCCGCTCCGCCGAGTTTCGAGGGGATCGGCACACCTGAGGTGGTTTGGAGCGGATCGCCGTTGCTGTCGCACAGGATCGAGGGTTGGCCGGCGCAAGCCGAGAAGCCGGAAGGCCCCCCGTTTGTGGTCTGGATATGCGTTGCGCGCAGCCAGGAATTGGCGCGCAAAATCGTCTGCGCGTCGAAGTCATATTCGCCGCGGGTCTGCAGGAGGAAATCCGCATTGCGTGCCGTGTCGGGAATGGCGAATGCGGCATGGACGCTGTCCTGCACCGGCACCGCGCCATTCTCGTTGAGGAGATCGCTCGCCAGGGCAAGATCGACGCCAAAGCTTGCCTTTTGCGAACGCAACGCGAAATCGCCGTAAGCCTGGTACAGCTGCGATGCGGAACTGCGTCGCCAGCCCGAATCGTCCACTGCGGAGACGCCAAAGTAAAAGGCGTGGCTGTCCGTATGATCCGCCATCTGTGCGACCGCAAGCGCGCGGCCGAAGGAACCGCCCGCCACATTGAGCTGCACGCCCGATGCGGTGTCGAAACCGGTCTTCATGTCGAACACGATCGCGCCGCCCAGGGCATTGAGACCAAAAAGCGGATCGGAGCCTGGAACCACATCGACGCGGGCGATGGCGAACGATGGCATCAGGTCCCAGAGCACCGTATCGCCGAAGCGCTGATTGATCCGGGTTCCGTTCTGATAGACCGCAAGACCCTCCGGCGTGCCGAGCACGGGCGAGGCGTCGAAGCCGCGGAAATAAAGGTCTTCCTGAAAGGGCGAGGATTCCGTGTCGGAAAGGAAAACCGACGCGACCTGATCGTTCACGAGGTCGGATGCCGTAAGGGCATGCGAAGAGGCAACGTCGTCCGGGCCAATCTGGCGGGCGTCTGCCGGCGACGTTCCGATGACCAGCACGCTCTCTACGTCGTCACCCGCCCGCGCCGCGGTGGC
>Ga0210406_10000237_pt1 | contig 83101 bp, 72 predicted proteins | sample IncBWC30MmetaG_FD_155454 | JGI IMG/M metagenome (GOLD analysis project Ga0210406, IMG submission 155454) | Forest soil microbial communities from Barre Woods Harvard Forest LTER site, Petersham, Massachusetts, United States - Inc-BW-C-30-M | ecosystem: Environmental > Terrestrial > Soil >...
TGTGCGGATTGCTTTTGTTCGTTGGCCTGTGCTTCTGCGATAAGGAAGTCCGCGAGACGGCCGTAGGGATTGAATCCGATGACGCGCTCGGGATCGGCGACAAAATTGGAGAGCGCGTTTACGTCGTAGTAGAGCAGACGGCCAGTCGTGTCATCAATGACGTATTCGACGCCGCCGACTTCTACCGAAGCGAGATTCATGATGCGTTCGACGGCGTTGATTACTTCGCGCGGCGGTTCATAGGCTTCCACCGTGAGGCCGTTTTTTGCGGCATCTACCGGGCAACCCGGGCGGCGCTCCAATTCTTCGCCTGCCGTGCTTTGGCAGATGTCGCCCGGGCAAAGGTTGTAGGTTTTTCCAGCGGTGCGAATCTTGATCGCGTAGAGATATTTTCCGCCGAGGACTTCGACGCGGGTGATGATGCCGTCGCGCGGAGTGAAACATTCCTGAACGAGCGCGGTTTGGTCCATGCCGAAGCTGAGGCGATTTTGTTCGACGGCTTGTTTGAGTTGAGCGGGCGAATCGAAGCGCTCAATGCCCGCGCCGCTGCCGCCGATGTTCGGTTTTACGACGAGCGGATAGCCGATGGCTTCCGCGGCGTCCATGACCTGAGATGGCTGGTTCACTATGCGCGCTTTGGGATAGTCGAGCCCGAGCGATTCAAGATTAGTGAGTTGGACGGCTTTAGAAATTTCGTGGGCGAAAGCGCATGAACCGTTGACCACGCGAACGCCTTTCTTTTCAAGGTGCTTCAGGTAATTGACGGTGTAGAAGATTCCGTGCCCATTGCCGCGTTGCCATGCGGAAGGGCTCATGCGGTTAAAGAGTAGTGAGTATTGGAGGTCGGCGCCAGGATCGTATTGGTGATTGCGCGCGTCCACCTTGATCCAATTTGCGCCGCGCGCGTCGAGTTGCTGAAACAACGGGACGAACCAGCTTTGCTGCTCGTAATAAATCGCGATTGGCTTTTCTAGTGAGACTGATTTTCCCGAGACGGCCATAAATCCCCTAATGCCTGCGTCTATTGGCTTAACAGAAGTAACCAGTATATCGCTTGGTTTATTCCGAAGGGAGGAGATCGGGGCGGTTGCGGCGGGTCTTTTCGAGGGCTTGCTGGCGACGCCATTTGGCGACGTCGGCGTGATTGCCGCCGATAAGAACTTCGGGGACGGTCCAGCCGCGGAAATCGGCGGGGCGAGTGTAGTGGGGGAAGTCGAGCAGGGAGCGGCTTGCGGACAAAGCTCGATGCAATTGGGCGGCTTGGGATTGTTCGGCGCGCTCGAGCAAGCTGAAGGACTCGTTTTGGGAGGAGGCTTCGTTACCGAGAGCGCCCGGGAGGAGTCGCGTGACGGCGTCCACGATGAGTGCGGCGGGAAGTTCGCCGCCGCTGAGGACGAAATCGCCGATGGAGATTTCCTCGGTGGCAAGATGATCGGCGACGCGCTCGTCCACGCCTTCGTAACGGCCGCAGATGAGAATGATGCGATCCTGTTGCGCGTAGCTGCGGGCGGTTTCCTGCGTGAAGCGTTTGCCCGCGGCGGAGAGAAGAACGATTGTGGTTTTTTTGTCGTGGAGATTTTTTTGCGAGGAGTCTCCGACGGAACGGCCGAGGAGCGATTCGACGGCTTCGAAGAGTGGCTCGGGCTTGAGGACCATGCCTTCGCCGCCGCCAAACGGGCGATCGTCCACGGTGCGATGACGATCTCTTGTGAACTCGCGCAAATCTTGCACGTGAATATGCACGAGGCCTGCTTCGCGGGCACGACGCAGGATGCCGTGATCGAGCGGGCCCGCGAAAAATTCTGGAAAAATCGTAATCAAATCAAATCGCATGGTTTGGCCAGACTAGTTTAACGAAATGGCGCGGGAATCGTGAGGAAAGGGCGAACGCCAGGGCCCGCACCAATTCTGTACGTATGGCCAGTATTGCAGCTGCTTCTAAACGAAGTAATCTACTGGCCCTAACCCAGAACCACACCAACCGAGTGAAGACCTATGAAGATGGGGTGTGAAACAAAGCGTGCGCAAGCCTGCCAGTGCGTGATTGCATTTGCGCTGGCGTGCGCGATTACGGGCTGTGGCGGCTATGGGAGCGGAAATGGCGGTGGGGGCGGGGGAGGCTCGGTGCCCGCGGTCGTGACCGGACTCGCTGCGACACCGGCGAACGCACAAGTGAATTTGACGTGGAATGCGAGCAGCGGGGCTACGGGCTACTACGTGAAACGCTCGACAACGATCGGCGCGGAGATGCAGATTGCGGCGCAAACGGGCACGAGCTATTCCGACAATTCCGTCACGAACGGGACGAAATATTATTACGTGGTTTCGGCGTACAACTCTTATGGCGTGAGCGCGGATTCCGGCGAAGTGAGTGCGACGCCAACGGCACCTCCGCCTCCGGCCCCGACAGGGCTGATCGCGACGGCGGGAGACAAACAAATTGCGCTCGCATGGACGGTGGTTACGGGCGCGACGAGCTATCACGTGAAACGTTCGACCAGCAGCGGCGCAGAAACACAGATTGCAGCGCCGACGACGAATACTTTTACGGACACGGGGCTTACCAACGGCACGAAGTATTTTTATGTTGTAAGCGCGGTGAGTGGGTCGGGAGAGAGCGGCAATTCAGCGGAAGTGAACGCGACTCCGCAGGCTGTTGTGACGATTCCCGCTTTGCCGACGGGCTTGGTGGCTACGGCTGGAGATACGACCGTGAGTTTGACGTGGACAGCGAGCACCGGCGCGACGAGTTACCACGTTAAGCGTTCGATGACGAGCGGCAGCGGCTATGTGCAGGTAGGTGTGCCGACGGCGGCGAGTTTTGCGGATTCTAGTTTGACGAATGGGACGACGTATTTCTACGTGGTGTCCGCAGTGAATTCCGCGGGAGAGAGCGCAAATTCATCGCAGGCTAGCGCGACGCCTGTGGCCGCAGTCGTGAACGTGACGATTACCGTTGACCCAACGAAGACGAAAACGATTTCGCCATACATTTACGGGACGAATTTTTACTCGGGGAACACGAATGCACCTGCTCTCTTAACATTCGATCGCGACGGCGGAAACCGCTGGACAGCGTACAACTGGATCAACAATGGATCGAACGCGGGTAGCGATTACTTCTACGAAAACGACAATTACCTGTGCAATGGGACATGCAACGACGGCATTCCTGCCGAAGCAGTGAGGATGTTCATCGCCGGGGATCAGCAATCAGGATTGGCCAGCCTGGTGACATTCCAAATGCAGGGATACGTATCGAAGGATACGGCGGTGGTACAGGTACCGCAACCATTCCCGAATCTGACCTACTTCCGTCCGGTGGTGGACAAGAAGAGCACGGTTTCCGCGCAGCCATTTACGCTAACGCCGCCGCCGTCTTCGACCGACAACAACGTGTACATGGACGAATTCGCGTGGTCGCTGGACCAGAGATTTTCGGGCAAGAATATTTTCGGCGCCAGCCCGACGCATCCAACCTTCATCAGTTTGGACAACGAACCGGAGCTTTGGAATTCGACGCATGCGGAAATCCAAGGCGCAACGATGGTCGCTTCCGACGCTTACATCAGCAAGACGATCACGCTGACGAAAGCGTTGAAGAATCAATTTCCTGACATGGTGATTTTTGGGCCGGCGCATTACGGATTCCAGGGGCTTTATAACTGGCAGGGAGAACTTGCAGCGACACCGACTGGAACGAATTGGTTTCCGGACAAGTATTTGACGGCGATCAAGACTGCTTCGACTTCTTACGGGAAGCCGCTGGTGGATGCGTATGACTTCCACTGGTATCCGGAGGAATACGACGCGAGCAGCACGCGCATTTTGAATTTGACAGGTACGACCCTGAATGCGGCGCAGGTGCAGCTGATCGTCCAAAGTCCTCGTGTTTTGTGGGACCCCACGTTCAATGACGCGGCAAACGGAAATAGCAATCCTTGGATTTATCAAGAACTCGGGAATACGCCGGTGAAATTATTGCCGCGGCTGCAAGCAAAAATTGATGCAGAGAATCCCGGAATGAAGATTGCCATCACGGAATATGAGGGCGGCGGGTGGAACCACATCGCCGGAACTATCGCAGAGGCGGACTACCTGGGAATTTTTGGCGCGCAATCGGTTTTTGCAGCGAGCCTCTGGCCGCCGGGCGGGACGTATGATTACGCTTTGGCGGGATTCCGCGCGTATCGCGGATTTGACGGAGCGAATGCAGTGTTTGGAGATACTTCGCTCCAAGCTACTTCGAGCAACGTGGCGAATGTGATGGTATACGCAAGCTCGGACAGCACGACGGCAGGACATTACGTTTTTGTGGCGATTAACCGGTCCACGTCATCGCAAGCAACGGCAATCAATGGCGTGACGCTTTCGGGAACCGCGAACTTGTATCAGATGACGGCGGCTTCGGCGCAAGGGCAGAATCCCGTGCATCCTGTTTCCATTGGGACAATGGCGGTGAGCGGGGCGTCCTTGAAACTGACGTTGCCAGCGCTGAGCGTGACGACGATTGAAGTTAGGTAGAGGGCGGGCGGTAGGGGCTGAAGCGCGGAATCCAGCGGCGAACGTGGCGGCAGTAGTCTTCATATTGTTCGCCGAAGGCGCGGCGAAGATGCGGCTCTTCGTAAAATAAGACAAACAAATTCACGCAAACCAAGGCGAAGATCAAATATTCAAGAATTGCGAACGACGAGCGAGCAATGGATTGCCCCGCGATCATACAAGCAACGCCTACATACATCGGATTCCGGACAAAGCGATAAAGGCCGTTCACGACGAGTTTCTTTGGAGCGTCAATTGGTGCAGGCGTTCCAAGTCCTTTGACAGAAAAATCCCAAGCGCACCAAAGATAGATCAAAGCTCCCGTTAAAAAGAAAAAACCAGCAACGGCTAATCGGACGGTGGAACTACGTTCAAAGGAGAGCCGGATGTCCACTGGTCCACCAACCCGATACGGAATCCAGATGGCGACGGTGCCGGGGACGAAGATAGTGAAGAGTAGAGTTTTGAAGAGAACCCAGAGGATTTGACGGGTGCGCATGGATTATTCCGCTTTGTCGGGATTGCGGAGGCCTTCGGGGAGAAGGACTTCGATGCGGCGGGCCGCGACGTCAATGCGGGTGCAGATGTCTTCGGCGAGAGGGATGAGGAGTTCACCGGATGGAGTGTCAACCGCAAGGAGTGGCGTGCCGGGCTGGGATTCGCCCGGGAAGAAGACGTCGCGAACTTTGCCGAGAAGCGCGGGGGCTTCCGAGAGAGAACAGGGCGAAGAAGAAACTGGGGATGGCGCAACTGGAAGTTCGAAGACGGAGCAGCCGATTAGGTCGGTTACGAAATATTTTCCGGCGGGAAGAGAGACGCGTTGCTCGAAGGGGATCTGAATTTCTAAGCCGCGCAGCTTTTCGGCTTCGTTAATGGACGTGAACCCTTCGAAGTGAAAGACGCCGAAGCCGGGATGGTTGCGGTCCGTCCAGAATGATTTCAATTGGATAGAACGCGGGGCGGATTTTCCATCGGTGAGGAAAAGTTCGCGGAGTTCCTTGAGACGGTCGGGAAAATCAGTGAGGAGTTCGGCGGCGACTTCGCCTTTATTACCGCGCGCGCGAAGGACGCGGGCGACGGTGATGAATTGGGGTGCCAAGGATCGGTTGAGGTCCTTCATGCGCGAAGAACGCGCATTCAGGATGACACAAAAGAGGCGCGATTGGCCCGGCTTTGGACGAAGGACGCAAGCTAAAGCGTAGGCTACAAATTCAGTCTTCGTGGATTTCGAGGGTGTAACGTTTGTGGACTTTGGTGCCGCTGGCCGCGAGCAACGTGCGAATGGCCTTGGCCGTGCGGCCCTGGCGGCCGATTACTTTGCCAAGGTCTTCGGTGTGAACGCGAAGCTCAAGAACCGCGCCTTGCGGCTCATCCACGACCGTAACTTGCACGTCCTCTGGATGATCCACGAGGGCCCTGGCGATGGATTCCACCAGTTCCTTCATGGGGGCACCTCCTCGACTACGAACTTAGAGGGCCGGGACGGGGTGATTACGCGATTTTCTGCAAACGGATGAAGCTACGAACGGTGTCGCTCGGTTGAGCACCCTTGCTGAGCCAGTGCTTCACGCGGTCTGCGTCCAACTTAATCTCAGCGGGCTTCTTGAGCGGGTCATACGTACCCACCGCGTCCACAACGCGGCCATCGCGCGGGCGAGTTCTCTCGATTACCACGACGCGGTAGAAGGGCTTCTTTTTCTTGCCAATCCTAGATAGACGAATCGTCAACACGAAAACTTTCCTCCTGAACTTATCAATTGTACCGTGCGGTGGGCTTTCGGGCAATGCGAGAGTGCGGGAGGCTTTGGGCGGACTGCGGGCTAGGAAAGGCGAGTTACGACCAGATTATACGGCTGCATTCGAAGATTCCTGCGAGGGGGAGTCGGCCGCAGTGGCTTCGGGGGAGGACGTCGGAGCATGGATGAGTTGCGCGAGGTTGGAGGAACGTTTTCGGGTGCCGTTGTTGTTCAAGGGGAGGTCGCCCCTTTGCGCCAGATTCATCAGATATTCCTGCGCCGAAAAACCGTGACCGTTGCGGACGGAACGCGGACGGACGTAGCAACCCGATGGTTCGAGCAAGCGGGCTTTACGATTATCCGAGAGATACGCAGCGAGAACTTCGTTACAGATGCGTTCACGAAGCTGTGGGTCTTTTACGGGAAAGAGCACTTCCACGCGTGCGTAGAGATTGCGCGGCATCCAGTCGGCGCTGCCGAGATAGACGTCCGGGTTTCCTCCGTTTTCAAAATAGAAAATGCGGCTGTGTTCGAGGAAGCGCCCGACGATGCTGCGGACGCGGATACGGCTGCTGATGCCGCGTAAGCCGGGAACAAGAGCGCACTGGCCGCGAACGATGAGGTCAATTTCAACTCCCGCTTGCGATGCGCGATAGAGCGCTTGAATGACCGGCGGGTCAAGAAGCGCATTGAACTTGGCAATGATGCGAGCGGGACGGCCGCGGCGGGCGTGGCGCGTTTCGCGATCAATGAGGGCGATGCAGGTTTTTGCTAGATCGATGGGAGCTACAAGCAGCGGCTTGTAATGCGGCTGTTCGGCGTATGCGGTGAGGAAATTGAAAACGTCGTGGACGGCGGAAGTGATGGCGTCGTCGCGGGTGAAAAGACTGAAGTCCGAATAGAAACGCGCAGTGGAAGGATTGTAATTGCCTGTGCCGAGATGCACGTAGCGGCGGATTTTCCCGTCCGCATCGTGGCGAACGACCAGCGCGAGTTTCGCGTGAGTTTTCAGGCCGACGAGACCGTGGAAGACCTGGACGCCGGCATCTTCCAGGCTGCGCGCCCAGCGAATGTTTGAGGCTTCATCAAAGCTGGCTTTCAGTTCGACGACCACGGTGACTTCTTTTTTTCCTGCGGCTTCGAGCAAGGCCTGGGCGATGGGCGAATCAGAGCTGGTGCGGTAGAGAGTCTGTTTGATGGAAAGCACGCGCGGATCGTGCGCGGCGGTTTCAAGAAAATTCACGACGGCGTCATAGGATTCGTACGGATGGTGAAGCAAAACGTCCTGGCGGCGCAGCGTGTTGAAAAGAGTGTCGGCGTCGCGACCGATGCGGACGGGCTTGGGGCTAAATGGCACGTATTTCAGATCGGGGCGCGGGGTTTCCTCATAGAGATGGAAAAGGCGCTGGAGATTTACGGGACCATTGACGCGAAAGACGAGCGGTGGATCGAGCTCAAACGTTCCGGCGAGGCGATCCACGATGTCTGGATGAGCGCCGGCTTCGATTTCGAGGCGCACAGCCCAGCCTTTGCGGCGCTGCGCGACTTGCGAATCCACAGCGTCGAGCAGGCTGCGCGTTTCCTCTTCTTCAAGATAGAGATTGCTATTCCTGGTGATGCGGAATGGCGCGGACGCGAGGATTTCGTATCCGCGATAAAGCTTCGGGGCGTAGGCAGAGATGATGTCGTGGAGAAAGACGTAATGGACGGCGTCGCCCGCGGCAGGAATGCGCAAGAGACGCGGCAGCGCACGAGGCACGGTGACTACGCCAAAGAGCGGTTTGGAGTTCCCTCCACGCTTGCGGCGCAAGAGAAATGAGATGCACAAAGCTTTGTTGAGCACGTGCGGAAAAGGATGTGAAGGGTCAACCGTGACCGGCGTAAGCATGGGATAGACACGGCGCTCGTAGAAGGTTTTGGCGGTTTGCGCGGCTTTGGCGTCGAGTTCGGAAACGGAGAGGACGCGGATGGACTGCTTTGCGAGTGCGGGAAGGAGTTCATCGTTCCAGCATTTGTACTGGTCGCGGACGAGAATGTGCATCGCCTCGGTGACTTTGGTGAGTTCTTGCTCAGCGGTAAGGCCGTCCGGGCTAACACGTTGCGAACCCTGCTCGATTTCCTGTAGGAAACTCGAGACGCGGACTTCGACGAATTCGTCGAGGTTATTAGCGGTGATGGCAAGGAATTTGACACGTTCGAGCAGAGGATTGCCCAGGTCGCGGGCTTCTTCGAGGACACGGCGGTTGAACTCAAGCCATTGGATATGGCGGTTGAGGTAGTAGCGGGGGTCTTCGAGAGAGACGCGGGCCATAGGGGTATTACACCAGTCGGGGCCAAAGAGAGATACAGGAGACGTGTTACAGGAATATGAATGGGCCTGGTGGTATGCTGCGCCGGAGAAACGGAGGGAAGCATGGAATTGCGGATGAGTGGGCTGCTTTTGGCGGCGGCGTTGCTAGCGGCGCCTCGAACGGGGGCGCAGAGCGCGGGAGTTTCCGTGGAAAAACAGATCGCGGCGGTTTTCGATGGAATTGCAACGGACAAGACGCCTGGATTGGCGGTGCTGGCGAAGAAGAACGGGAACGTATTGTTCGAACGGGGATATGGGCTGAAAGAGCTAAGGACGAATTCGAAGATTGATACGAAAACCAATTTCCGGCTGGCGTCGGTGACGAAGCAATTTACGGCGATGGCGGTGATGCTGCTGGTGCATGACAAAAAGTTGAATTACGAGACGACACTGGGCGAGGTGTTCCCGAATTTTCCTGACTATGGGAAAAAGGTTACGGTGCGGCAGCTTTTGAATCACACAGGGGGATTGCCTGATTACGAAGATTTGATGGATACGGTCGAGAAGGTGAAAGGAACGATCTGGAGTCCGGAGAAGCAGATTCAGGATGCGGAAGCGCTGGAACTGCTGGAAAAAGAGACGAAAGGAAAATTTACGCCCGGAACTAAGTGGGACTACAGCAACTCAGGTTATGTGGTATTGGGACTAATCGTTGCGAAGATTTCGGGAAAGCCATACGGAGAATTTCTGCATGAACGAATTTTTGCACCGCTGAAGATGGCGGGCACGATCTTTTACCAAAAGGGAAAAAACGCGGTGCCGAATCGTGCATACGGACACGCGAAGGAAGGAGAGACCTTCCGCGAAACGGACCAAAGCTCAACTTCTGCAACGCTCGGCGACGGGGGGGTGTATTCGAGCGTGGACGATTTATCGAAATGGGATGATGCTCTACGTAATCACACGCTTCTCAGCGAAGAAGAAATGAAACCAGCATTAGAGTCAGCCAAGTTTGGTGGAGCAGCAAATGCGGTGTTGCCGGACGATGCGCCGGCTGGCTTGCATGGCGTTCCGGTGGAGTACGGATTCGGATGGTTCCTGGATCCCTACAAAGGGCACGCGCGCATGTGGCACTACGGCGACACGAGGGGATTCAAGACGGCAATTCAAAAATTCACGAAGGATGGATTGACAGTGATTGTTTTGTGCAACCGGACGGATTTGGATCCTGGTGCGCTCGCGATGCGCGTCGCTGATCTGTACCTGGCCGGGCGATGAATTAGCCACATCCACGTCCAATTGTTGGTCCGGAGACTGCCGCCCTGGTTCATAATGCCGAATCATGCGACAGGTTAGTTGCTCAAGGTGCAAGGCGAGTTTTCCGCTGCGAAGCACGCTCAGTTTGAACGAGCAGACTTACTGCGAAAATTGCGCGCCGACGATTGCGCGCGAGTCGAAAGAGACTGGGCAAGCTGCCGTATTTACGAGAAATATTGACGGATCGCTCTGCGCGCTTTGCGGAACAGAGAATCCGTCCGGGTCGGATTTTGCTTTTCGAAAGAAGCTGCCTTTCTGCGAAAAATGCGGTCCGTTAGTGGAACGATGGCCTTATCCGGTGTGGCTGAAGCTTTCCCTGGCGGGACTTGTGTTGCTTCTCGCCGCGTCGCTTCTGCATGGCCGGAGGTATTTTCACGCAGGAAGCGAAATGTACCGCGGAGAGGGACTGGTGAAGCAGGCGAAATATGCGGAGGCGGTTCCGCATTTAACAGAGGCGGTGCGGATCGCGCCAGGGTCGGACAAAGCGGTGCTGCTTTTGGCGAAGGCTGCGCTGAAAACCGGCGATGTGCAAACGGCAGCGAAGGCTCTGCAAGGACACGAAGAGGGGCGTTTTGAAAACGGACAGGATGAAGATTTTCTGGAGATGAAGGCGCTTTGGGACCGTGCGACCACGGCAGCCAAAAAGGCCAATGAAGCAGGCAAACTCGCGCTTGAAGGGGCGAAAGACGTCGAGGCGGCAAAACTTTTCCGCGAGGCGGCCGCCGAGTACCCCGAATCGAAAGAGATGACGGCGGCGGTGCCCTACTTCGATGAGGGGGCTGCGTTTGAACAAAAGGACTATGACCGGTTTCTGGCGCTTGCGCAGGAAGTGTTTGCCAAAAAGCCCAACGCAACAAACGCGGCCACCATCGCGAGCGCATGGGCCTGCAAATATGCCGTCTCAGGAAATGCCCACTTCAAGAACGAGGCCGAACAATTTTTGCTGAAGGCTCAGCAGATGCCGCAGTCCGACACGGAAGAGACCAAGCAAATGGAAGAGTATGTGCCGCGAATTCGCCACCGGATTGACAGCCGGCAGATCATTACCAAGCAGGAATACGACAAGAGATTCCGAAGCGCCGAGAAAGGCAAAAAGTAGGAACGCGTATGTTCTTTATTCCAGGAATTGTGATTACGGTTTTGACTTTCCCAGGCGTGATCGTGCACGAAGCGGGGCATCTTTTCTTTTGCCGGCTTTTCGGCTTGCAGGTTTACAACGTCTGTTTTTTCCAGTTTAAGAATCCCGCGGGTTATGTTGTTCACGAAAACTCCGACAATTTTACGGCGCAGTTTTTTGTGAGCATGGGGCCGTTTATTTCGAATACGGTCTTGTGCGTGCTGTTTTGCACGGCGGCTTTCCTGCCGGTGTGGGAACTGAAGATTGCCGATCCGCTGGCGTATTTCTTCTATTGGCTGGGCATTTCGATCGGGATGCACGCTTTCCCTTCGACCACAGACTTGAAGCATTTGTGGGAACGTGCTCCTGCGCTAGCGAAAAAGGGGAATTTGCTCGCGATACTGAGCTTGCCGCTGGCGGGCATATTGGTGGTTCTCAACTACGGGCGGATCGTTTGGGCGGATTTAGGTTACGGAATTCTTGTTGGCGTTCTCGGACCGATCGCGATCTTCAAAGCCCTGGTGCGCTGAGTTGCCCCAGTAGTTCCTTGTGTTAAATTCTGGACGAGATCAGGAAAGGCCGGCGAGTTTGCCGAGGCCTTTCATTTTGGCGCGGGCGGCCATGGTGCCGTATTGCTTCATCATCTGGCGCATTTGCATGTACTGCTTCAGGACCTGATTGACGTCCTGCACGGAGGTGCCGCTTCCTCTCGCGATGCGCTTGCGGCGCTTGCCATCAATGACGTTGTGGTCGTTGCGCTCCTGATTCGTCATTGAATTGATGATGGCCTCGATCTGCCTGAGCTTGCCTTCGTCCACTTTGGCGTCTTTAGGAAGATTTTGCAGCGGGCCCATTTTCGGGAGCATGTCCACGATTTGTTCTAGTGGACCCATTTTGCGGATCTGTCGCAACTGATCGCGAAAATCTTCGAGCGTAAATTCATTTTTGCGCAGTTTGCGTTCGAGTTCGATTGCGGCCTTTTTGTCCACGGCCAGTTCGGCGCGCTCAATGAGTGAAAGGATATCTCCCATGCCAAGGACGCGCGAGACGATGCGCTCCGGATAAAAGCCTTCAAGGGCATCGTATTTTTCACCTAGGCCGACGAACTTGACGGGAGCGCCGCTGACTTTGCTGATGGAAAGGGCCGCGCCGCCGCGGGCGTCGCCATCGAGCTTGGTGAGAACTACGCCTGTAAGGCCGAGGCGCTTGTGAAATTCTCCGGCGGAGCGCACGGCATCCTGGCCGATCATCGCATCCGCGATAAAAAGGATTTCGCTCGGCTGCAATTCCTTTTTGAGAGTGGAAAGCTCATTCATCAACTCGTCATCAATGTGCAGCCGGCCGGCGGTGTCCACAAGGATGACGTCGGATGCGGAAAGTTTTGCCTCCTTGATGGCGCCGCGAACGATTTCGAGCGGCTTATCCGTGCCGACGCCGGGCCAAACGGCTGTCCCCACGGCTTTGGCGACCTGGGCAAGCTGTTCGCGCGCAGCGGGGCGGTAAACGTCTGTTGAAACAACAATCGGGCGATGGCCGTGTTGCGTGAGCCATTTGGAAAGTTTGCCGGTGGTGGTGGTCTTGCCGGAGCCTTGCAGGCCGACAATCATCCAGACGGAAGGCGGACGCGAGGCAAACAGCGGTTTGGCGTGTTTGCCAAGAAGTGCAGCGAGTTCGTCGCGGACAATTTTCAGAACTTGCTGATCCGGCGAAAGCTGGAGCATGACTTCACTGCCGAGCGCCTTGCCGCGAATGTTGGTGAGCAGTTCTTCCACAACACTGACCGCGACGTCGCCTTCGAGCATGGCTTCGCGAATTTCGGCGAGAGCGGCGTCCAGGTGCTCTTCGGTAAGCTTACCCTGGCCGCGGAGATTCTTGAATGTGCGCTGAAGCTTCTCTGTAAGGTTTTCGAACATTGGAAATTAGCCCGTTATTCTTCACCCCAATTCTAGGGGTGGAATGTGGCGCGGTCAAACGTCGACGTTCGACTCTTTTAGAGAGCTTCGCCGAGGGAAAGCAAGATGCGGGATGTGACCGTACCCTCGGCGAAGCAGTGGAGTGAATCAATCGGCCAACACCCGATGTAGTGGTGAGATAGACGTGCGGGGTGGCCGGCCGGTTACAGGCGGCGTTGCTTTGCCGGGATCGAGTCTCAGACGCGTTGTAAGTGGGTGTCTTTGAAATGGGTAGGGTATTTCAGGCCAAAGCCGAGCATGCGGTCCATGCCGATATGAGCGACCCAGATGAGGGATAAGGGTAGAAGAACGGGGTATTTAACGAAGGTGGAGACGACGACCAGGGCAAGCGGCCCGACGTAGGTGTGAACGGCGTTGTAGAACGCCGCGCCGACGCGAACGTTCAGAAGATAGCCGAGCATGGCAAGATCGGGCGCGAGAATCAGCACAAAGAAGAGAAGCCAACTGGCGTGAATTTCCCTGTAGAGGATGACGCTCAGGAGCAGGACCAGAACGCCTTCCATGTGCAGTAGAACCCGCGGTTTGTTCAACATTTGCCTCAGCCTCTCAAAGCGGCCTTCCTTGCCAAGAATTAATGAAGGTGCGCGTCAAACCAAGCGACGGTGCGGACTATGCGGTCGCGGTTATGCTCCGGTTTGACGAAGTGATGACCTTCGTGTTCGTAGACGACAAGCTGCGTTTCCACGCCGAGCGTTTTGAGCGCGTGCCAAAATTCGTACGACTGCGGCGTCGGGCATTCGCCATCACTGTCGCCGACGAGAATTAGAGTTGGCGTATTGACCTTCTTGATGAAAGTGATGGGAGAGCTCTTCGCGTAAACGCCCGGATCGTCATACACGGATTTGCCGAAGAACGGAATCATCCATTGATCGATTTTGTTTTCGCCGTAGTAGCTAAGCAAATTGGCTATGCCTGCCCCCGCGACGGCGGCTTTGAAGCGGTCCGTTTGCGTGACGCCCCACATCGTCATGTAGCCGCCGTAGCTCCATCCGGTGAGGCCGAGGCGTTTCGGATCGATGGGAGCATTCTTGATGGCTTCGTCCACGCCGACCAGGACGTCTCGAAAATCGCCGTAGCCGAAATCTTTTACGTTGGCACGCGTGAAGGCTTCACCCTGGCCGAAGCTGCCGCGCGGATTGGGAAATAACACAAAATAGCCTGCCGACGGGAGCGCCATCGCAAAATTTGCGATGCCGGGCCATGAGGATTGCACGGCCGCTCCCGGGCCGCCGTGCACGTTAACCACGAGGGGGTATTTTTTGACGGGATCGAAGTCTCGGGGATAGACGAGCCAGCCCTGTACGTCGTACTCGTCGCTCTTCCAGTGAATGCTTTTCACCTGGCCCCAGGCAGGCTTTACATCTTTGTTGCGAGAGGTGAGTTGCGTCCAGCGACCAATTTTGCCGGTCCAAATTTCGGGCGGCGCGTCAAAGGCGCTGATTTCGACAGCAGCAGTTTCGCCATCGGCAGCGAGCGAGAGATTTGGCCCCCAAAGTCCGGCCGAAATGGATTCGCTGCCTTGATAAAGTTCTTGAATTTCTCCCGTTGAAGCGTCAACGGAAGCAACACCCGAATCTCCGCCGAGAACTTCTGCAAAAACAATTTTTTGATTTTTGGTCGAGGCGAGCCAAGAGGCGGACGATCTCTTTTCCCGCGTGAGATTTTTTGGAGTGCCGCCCGTGGCAGGGATGACAAAAATATCTCCGCCGACCGAAGATTCATCGCTCATAAGACCTGCGATGAAGGCAATGGTTTTTCCATCAAGCGCCCAGACAGGCCGCGCGATTTGCTGCGCCGGTTTGTAGATGGATTTCATCGCGCCGCTGGCCGCGTTGATCGTGAAAAGCTCGGCGATGTACCAATTGCTGTCGCCGTTGCCGCGCGCGGCGGTAGCGACGATGTTTTCGCCGTCCGGAGCCCAGGCATATTCGTAGATGTACATGTCGGCGGAAGTGATTTGGCGAAGTTTGCCTGTGGCCACGTCCACGAGGGCGAGGCGCTGTTCGAAAAAACTGTCTTTGATTTCGCCTGTTTCCGGAGTTTCAGCAGCGAGGGGCCCGGAGACGCGGGGCGCATTCTCGATGAAAAGTAGCGCGATGGTTTTTCCATCTGGTGACCAGCGCGGAGCATCGAGGAAACCCTTCACGCTGGTGAGTTTTCTTGCGGGGCCTCCAGCGGCGGGAATAACGTAAAGCTGCGATTGGCCCGGCTTTGCGGCGTCGGAGAGAAACGCAAGCTGCTTGCTATCTGGTGACCACCCGATGCCACTTTCCGTGCGCGCCACGGCTGCACTCGCTGAAACATGGCGCGGAGGAGTTTTTCCATCCGTGGGCGAAACATGAATTGCGGATTTGCCCGTTTCGGTTCCGTCTTTACCCGGAATTGCTTCCACCCATGCGACGCTCTTGGCGTCTGGCGAAATGGCGACTTGCTCGAAAGTCCGCGAGGCTGTGAGGGTCGCGATGGCTGTCTCAACAGGGGTGAGTGACTTCGACTCATGCAGCCCTTTCGCTCGAGGCGAGTTCTTGTAAGCGGCGGCTTTGGGTTGTTGCGCGTGGCTTTTGGGGACAAGAAGCGCAGTTGCAGCAATACAAAGAAAAATGGAACGAGAGAGCATTGGTTCTCCAAGCGACTAGCTGAAGCACACGTACGATAGTGCGACAGGCTCAGTGTCGCAAGTCTGAATGCAGGGGAGAAAGGTTGTTGGGCGGCACGGGACCGCGTAGAATCCGCACGAAACACGAATGGAGGACGAGCAATGGTGAATCGTCGTGAGTTTCTGTCTTCAATAGGTGGGGTGGCTGGCGCGATTGGAATTGCGCCGCGTTTGGAAGAGCTGCTAGAGGCGCCGCCGCAACTGCCGGAATCGGCGCTTTATGAAAAAGATGAAGAGGCATATTGGACGGAGTTGCGAAAGCAATTCCTGATTCCCGCTGACGAAGTGTATTTGAACAACGGAACCGTGGGCTCTTCGCCCCGGCCGGTGCTGAAAGCGATTTTCGATTCGTACGAAGAATCTGAGCGCCTTGCACAAACTGAGCCGGAGGACTATCCGATTTGGGGCTACGCGTCGTGGAATCAATACCGTGATCCGCTGGCGGAATTTGTCGGGTGCAAGCGTGATGAAATTGCTTTGCTGCGCAACGCGACGGAGGCGAACAGCTACATCGCGAATGGCGTGGATTTGAAAGCCGGCGACGAGGTGTTGATGACGGATCAGGAGCATCCGGGTGGGGAACATCCGTGGGATTTGCGGGCTAAACGCTACGGCATTGTGGTGAAGAAAGTGACGCTGCCAAAGCCGGTGCCCAGTGCGGCAGCGGTGTTGAATCTTTTCAATGATGCGATTACGCCAAAGACGCACGTGATTTTCTTCAGTCACATCACGACGGTTACGGGAGTGGTTCTGCCGGCGAAAGAGTTGTGCGCGCTGGCGCGTGCGAAAGGAATTTTGAGCGCGGTGGATGGAGCGCACACGACCGGCATGATGAAGCTGAACGTGCATGAGCTTGGCTGCGATATGTACACGTCCAGCCCACACAAATGGCTGCAAGCTCCCAAGGGCAGCGGATTTTTGTACGTGCGCGACGAAGTGATTGACCGCGTTTGGAACACGATTGCAACGGAAGGCTGGGACGATGTAAAGATTCGGGCGGAACGTTTCCAGCGAATCGGAAGCTCGAACGTGCCTGCCTTGGCAGGCTTGCGAGCGGCGATTGCGTTTGCGAATCAGATCGGAATGGACCGGATCGAGAAGCGACACCGGCAGATGGGGGATTACATCCTCGCTGAAATGATGAAGCGCGGCGCGCACTCGTGGACTTCCTCTGATACTGCGCTGCGTTGCGGAATTACAACAGTAAATGTTGCGCCGGTGAAAATGCCGGATCTTGAGAATTGGATGTGGAAGGAAAAGAAGATCAGGATTCGCGGAGCTGCGCCGTCGAAGGTACGGCAGTCAACGCCATATTTCGTTTTGCGCAAGGATGTGGACCGCTATCTCGCAGCCTTCGACGAATACAAAAGTCACAAGCAGGCATGATGCTTAAAAATATCGCCCATCAGCGCAGCTGAAGACGGCCGCAACACGGTCCATCTCTCTTCGTTAATCGGGCTTTATCGAGGGTCCAGCCTGAGTAATACTCCCGGGAACCAAGTCCGTCTTGATCGCAATTTTTTGCCGCTCCAACAGGTTGACCTCCGTTTCGAAAGCTTGATAGCCGGGGAGGGCGATTTTGATCCGATGCTTCCCGGGACTCACGAGCATTGCACGTCGCGTACCGCTGAATTCGCTGACGTTCCCGGCGAAAGCATCATCCACAAAAACAGCGGCTCTCTCAGGGGTCACTTGAAGCTTGATCTGAGAAGTGACTTTGGGAAAGTTCGCGCGAGGATCCTTCAACATTGTAACGTTCAACACGACTTTCTGACGCGGTTCTACAACGACTTTCTGTGTGAAATCCGTGTACCCCGATTGACGCACGGCAATCTCATGTTCGCCAGGTAGAAGCAGGAGTTTCTTATCGTTCTTGAGTTCTTTGACATAGCCGACGTACTGTCCATCGACCCAAACTCCGGACGTTTTGTCCGCCTTAGTCTTCCCGACCAGTTGCACTTCTCCGAGGACTTGGTTTTGAGGATGGGCCGCGAAAGGAATAAGCAGGAGGGTAAAGCTGACTGCTCTGCAAAATAGGCTAAGCATTCTCATCAAAAACCCCCAGGTATGGCCGCGTTGGCATCCCGAATCGCCTGGGAACAATTCGACTTGCTGCAAACAAACTTTCACAATCATTCTAACTCCAACGGAGAGAATTCGCGCGGGATTCTTCCTCGAGAACTGGCCAGGTGATTACAACCGTTACGGTAGCTCCCGTGAAGATGCCGGATCTGCAGAACGCTTTGTGGAAGGATAAAGAAGATTCGGATTCGGGAGATGCGCCGTACAAAGTGAGGATTTCGACTCCATTATGTGCTGCATCCAGGTAGGGGTTTGAAACATAAACGGGAATACGGCATCCGTTCGCAAGATCAGTCGAAAATCACCGCAGCGATCTGAAAATTTCTGAATTCAGCGGGCTTCTTCATTTCACAAATTGAACGCGAAGAGCAACAGCCGGGTTATGAATAAATCCACCATGAGAACAGCTAGGGAACCCACAACGAATGCGGTAATCGTTGCGCGGGCCACACCTGCTGTCCCTCCCTCCACGCGAAACCCGTGATAACACCCCACGGTGGAGATGATGAAACCAAAAACTACCGCCTTCGTGAATGCCATACAGAGGTCGCCGAAAACCAGCGCTTTGATGGCGTGGCTCATGAATTCCTCCGGGCCAAGGTGCAGTACGAAATTTGCAATCACAAAACCGCCAAGAAGTCCTGCAACGAACCCTATTGCCACGAGCAACGGTAGCGTTATCACGGTCGCGAGCACGCGCGGCGTCATCAGCTTGCGGACTGGGTCAATGCCGAACACCCGAATGGCATCCACTTGTTCGGTCACCACCATTGAACCTAACTCGGAAGCCATCGCGGTAGCGTTACGGCCTGCTACCAGAAGTGCTGTGAACACTGGGCCAAGCTCGCGCATTAGCGCAAGCGAAACGGCGTTACCAGTCAAAACCGTCTCGCCGAAACGGGCAAATTGTGATGCTGCATTTAAAACAACTACGCCGCCGACGCAAAAGAGCGCTACGACGACAATCAACACCGAACCCACGCCAATCTGGTCCATCTGGTTGACCAAATCGGAGAAGTAACGCGTGGAGGCAAAAATGCTCCGCACCGACTGTATGGTGAGGAGTGAGTAGTCCTGGAGGAAGGAAGTCCACATCTTCAACGTGCTCCCGATAGCTGAGGGAACTGAAGTTGAATTCATAGTCACGCCCTTTGTCATAAGTGGAAGCTTCCACAAAGTGAAGCAAGCCATTGTGAGGCAAAGTACCGATCGCCAAAAACACTCAAATTTCAAGTGTGTGCCAGAGCAGTAGGTTCCATATACCACGATTTCTTGACGTGTAAGCTTATAGAGTGGGGAAAAGTGATACACCCGCTTCCAAGAATGACTTTGCGTGGTCGATTAGCAAGACTGTCTTCGTTGAGAACGAATGGGTCGCGCTCTAGAACAAGCGCTCAATAGCTTGGATGACGCGCGCTGCGTCCCACCCTTACTACCTCCTCCATAATCGTCCCCCGCAGATTCAGGTCTTTACCCTATCTAGAACCCCAGAGACTTGAATTCGAATTCCGCCGCTGAGACAAAATCGAAAGAGAGCGCGCTCTGTTTGGACTCGATCGCGCGAGTTTCTGGCACAGCTACTCCGCTCAATGCAGAAAAGAAGCCGAGTCAGGTGACAAATCCAACTAGCGCTCCACTTCGTTTGATCTGTCCAAGAACTGAGGACGAATCGTCATCAGCGACAAAATGTAGCCCAATTTCCAATGCGCAAAACAACGCACCAACGCTTTATACGGCCCGGCTTCCCCGCAGCTCTCGTCGACGATCGATTCACGCACTGCTTCTTTCATGGAAACCATGGAGCTCTCCCTGGGTGACCGGGTTCTTTGGCCATCGTTTTTTTGGCAGAATCAGACGATCGGTCCTTCTGGGCCAGGCATTGCTGCGGCGTTGGAAGTGTGAGTTCAAACGCGATTGGATTGCCATGATCGACGCCATGCGTTGCCAGAGACGAAAAAAATCTTTTCTTCACTGACTATTGCAGCCTACCCGCTCAATCAGCCTGCTGACCAAGTAAAGTTGGAGCTTCCAGGATTTCAGCGGCTTTGTGGAGACAAACGCAGCATACAGAGAAAATATCGTAGTAATTCTTACTCTCGTGCAAATATGATTTGCTTTTACCCTGAGCCGGGTTGGGGCGTTATCTTTCCTCTTCCGAGGTCTCCGGATCCCGCATCGTCAGGTAGCGTCCTGAGGTGTTCCTTACTGAACGGTTGGCCGATCCTCAGACTGGGTACAATTCAGCCTCCGGAACAGCTCTGGAGTTCGCATGGCCACGCGCCGCAAAATCGCTCTTCGTCTAGTCGTGATCGTCATCTGTGTGATCGTTGTTACGATTCTGCTGGTTCCGGTGTGGTTTAACCTCGATCGCTATCGCGCGCAAATCATCTCCTACTTCGAACAAACCACCGGGAAAAAAGTCGAAATCGACCGCGTCTCGCTAACCTTCTTCCCCAGGCCAACCGTTCACATCGATGGCTTTGCCGTGAAGAGCCCTCCGTTATTTCCGCCCAGTTACATTCTGAAAGTCCCGCACACCGACACCGTCCTCGATTTTTGGGCGTTGCTGCACCGAAACGTAGTGATCAGGTCAGTGGTATTGGACCAACCGCAAATCAAGCTAATATCCGATCCTGACGGCCCCTGGAACTTTGAGAATCCCGAAACGCCGAATTCCAAGAACCTCTTTCCCTTGGGCATCATCGACAAGGTGACCATCAATCACGGCCAATTGATTGCCTCTATTCTTTTACCTTCCGACGCCCAAGGTCCGGTCTTCTTTGAAGCTCGGGACATTTCGTGCGAACTCGATCGCGTCGATCTGGCGGCCATCGTCAATCCTACTTCTTCGGCGTTGAATGGCCAGGGCAACTGGAAAGCCTCCCGTTTGCGTTTTGCTGCCATCGAAACGACCAGTGTCGAGGCAAAATTCCGCCTGGAGTCGCGTGCGGTTTTTTTTACCGACCTCAAAGCCGACATCTACGGCGGAAAAGCCACCGGCGATTTCTCCATCAGTCTAGCGAAAAGCACCCCTACCTTTAAAGCCGACTCGCAAGTCCACGGAATCAACACGGCCCGTCTTCTGGCGGCCTTCCACGATTTGCGCGGCTTACTCACCGGAAATTTGGACGGAGATTTTAAGCTTGCGGGGGCCGTCGAGCACACCACCAGTCCATTCGCGCGAATGCGTGGAACCGGGCACTTGAAGGTCACCAACGGTCAAATACCGAGCCTGATGCTCAACGCAAACCTGATGAAGCTGGCTCATTTCAATGATCTCGGCCCCGCCAAAGAAAATCCCGCATCCTTCTCCTCGATTACCTCGGACCTTCAGCTCGAGAACCTCCGCATTACCAGCAACGCCATCGATATTGACGGCTACGGCGTCGATGTGGACGGCTCGGGTAGCATAAGCGTATCCGGCTCCGACGAACTCCACTATCAAGGTTTGGCGGCAATCGCCGCCAAACAGGGTTTTTTCACCAACACTGTCGCCCGATTGGAAGGCGCAAAACTCATCGACGGTAAGTTGTCTTTCCCATTCCACATAGATGGCACCATCGAAAGCCCCAAATTCTCCAAAGGAACGAAAATTCAGTAGGACAGTCTTCTCTCGGGAGCCCCAGGTGTCGGGTTGGAAAGTTCAGGTTGTTGGAGGGTCCGGCCCGATTTAGCGAAAGAATTGATCCACATTCTTCCGGGAGGCGTCGGGCTCCGGACCCTTCCGTGGTGGTCCTGACGGGAACATAGAGCCGCCCAGCCCTGCCGGGAACTGTCAAAGGTAACAGTTCTCCACGCGAGAATAGGAACTGGGCCGACCGATTAGCAGGAGACAAGGGGCGAGAAGGATTGGAGTCAGGAGCCATTCACGCCAGCTAAAACGGACTCAATGCCTGGTAAACGCGGAAATTCGCAATCAAGTGGAATCCGCCGCGAAAGCTGACCAAGCACATGTCCGCTTTGGCGACTACACAGGAGCCAGCTACGGTCCGCCCAAAGTAGGGTGACCGGGAGTGAAAATAAAAATCCCGGAAAGAAAAATCCGATTCCGAGAAGTATCGGCTTCGCCAAGCTGTTATCTGGCTTACTCTCGCCCGACAACGCAAATCGTAGAAAGCGAATTCCGATCCACAAGCCAGCAATAGCAATTGAGCACATGAGGAGTGCGCCCAGAACGCTGGGCCAGAAGGAGATATCAGGATTCCCGAAGTCCTTAAATATCTCGAATGCGTATAAGAGCGGCAGAAGGCTCCCGAATGCCGCAATTGCGCCCAATATTCCTGAGACTATGCGCTTAGCCATCACACCAGATTCTCATCAACGCAAAAATTCCCACCTAGCGTAACGCCGAAAGGGCCTGGCGTGGCGGCGAAAACGAGGGGTCCCCGTACATCGAAAACGAGGTGTATCACTTTTCCCCTCTCTATAGCTGACCCCCACGATTTCTTGACGGGGTAGGCTATAAGGAGGGGAAAAGTGATACACCCCTACAACGCGATTCGCTCGGATCGACACTCTGTTTAACGCGTGATAATTTGTTTTCACGGATAGCTCAGCCGTGCGAACGAATCATGAAGATTAAGCCGATATGTGAAATCGTGACCCTGGAACTCGCTCAAATGACGCCATTTGGCATAGTCGTTGCGTCTGTTTGAATGAAATTCGTGCAAAGAAATGAAGTTACTGATCGTATGCACACACGGTGAGGCGTGAATACAGGTTTAAATGGATAACACTGTGGATTCCACTTCTTCGCTTTGAGTAACTAGAATTCGCGAATCTGTTCGAAACATTTTTATACAGTTGGCAAATATCCCGGCCTTGACTCACACATCTCCTCTCAAGTGATAAACTCCGCACCAGGCGGCCTAAACGAAGACGGCGCCACGAACGCTCTCACCAGCAGTCTTCCAGACTTGCCCTACATCGAAGAGACCATCGAACACGGCGGAATCAGCATCGGAATCATTCCTCCGCTCAAGGAATGTATCGCTGTAGCCCACGAGGGACAAAACTCACTGGCCATGCTGAAACGCCGCACAGGTGAAACTCTGGCACAGCTATTGTCCCGCCTGGATCTCGCCATCGCCAGGGCTCACACAGATGACATTTTCACCGACGAGATTAACCCGCCGGCAAAATCGCAGCGCCCCTAGCATTTGCATCCCTTCGATACAAGACGGCCAGAAACGAACGCTTACGACCCTGATGCGCCTGCTCGCTAACAAAAAAAATCAGCTAGAGATTGGCTCAGATGCAGATCTTGACTGCCCGGCGGATTTCTTTGAGGACACGTTCGCTGGCGATTCCACTGGCAGAAGTAACAGTTCCAGAAGAACGGTGTCTATGAAACAAATCTAATGGCAGCCAGGTTTCGCCAATCGCAAGGAGCATCCATGCCGAAGATTCGAGCTGTACTAATTGCAGTTTCAGCTTCACAGACGTTTTTGCAGGCTCCCGGAGAATGCCCGTGAAAGCAAACTTGTGGGCTGGCATGTTGCCAGGAATGTTGCTGGGGGGTCTATGCGTGCTCGTGGTAGTCAAGCCGTACGAAAAAGCGCTGGCCCAGGAATCTTCTTCACAATCTCAAGTGATCGTGGAGCAAAGTGTGTCAGATCAGGATATTGAATTTATGCGCCAGAACTTGCGCGACAAGAAACGACAAATTATTGCCGAGAATTTGCCGCTATCTGAGACAGAAGCAGAAAAATTCTGGCCCATCTATCAGCATTACACAGATGATTTAAAGCAAATTAATAATGAAAAGTATGATTTGATGAAAAATTACGCGCGCTCATGGGGAACCATGTCCGATCATGATGCCCTCATCTATATCCGTCGTTGGCTGGAAGTTGATCAAGAGGTGCACGCGCTTCGTTCCAAGTACGTGCCGGCGGTCAGCGAGGTTTTGAGTGGAAAAGGCACGGCCACATTTTTTCAATTGGATCGTCGCATCAGCATGATGATGGATATACAACTGGCCTCTCAAATTCCGTTGGCGCAAGGCAAGAAGAAGTAGCGAGTTTATTCAGGCGAGATCAACGGCGGGCTGCCTCGAATGTCAAAAGTGACAGTGCCAGCGACCGTATCTGCAGCCAGCCTCCTTTTACAGCGATGGTGAACCGGACGCACATCTGGTTGGAAGGTCGCATCATGAAGCTCATCTTAGGAAGGGATCGCCCGAGACACTGTCCTAGCTGTGGCAGCGCATCGATTCATAGATCCAGGCGAAAAGGCCTTGTGGAGTCCTTGCTCCACTACGTTTTGTTTATGAGCCCGTATCGGTGTGACGGATGTGACGAGCGTCATCTCCGCTTTCGTTTGGCGAAGCATGTCCAGCACTCCCCAACCCACAGTCCTAGGCATGCCTCTTAGCCCGGTTAGCGGACATCAACCGGACAGCCGCCGACTGTAAGGCGTGCGTCGTCCGAGAATCCGGGCCAGAGAATAGAAAACGACGAAGGCGACGGCGCGAATAGTGACAGTGTGGAGTTCGCTCGCTCTCAAATATTAAGTCCCATTCTGCTGATATCCGCGAAAAGACAAATTAGGTGTTTCGATTTCCATCGATGGCCTAACGCTTGGAATTGAAGGAGTAACAGCGCAAAAAGCCGCGATAGAGGAGGAATATGCGCGACACGACAGCAAGATACTCCTGGAGCCCGAACAAGCGTCCGCGAAGCTGAAAGCGCAATTAGTGCGGCTCGAATCTTTGGCATGGCTGCTCTTTGCGATTGGCAAAACATGCACGCCATCAGAGTTGTTTCATAGGCACCGTCTCCTGGAACTGTCACTTCTGCCAGTAGATCGCAGTTTGGTCGTCGTTTATGAGTGCAGGATGCCTGATTAACGGTGTACCAGGAGAAGTGGGTACGATGAGGAACAAGTCCGGTACGCCGACTCTCCAGGAACTTGTTGCCAAGTCCTTTAGAATCAATAAATCGTTTCAAGACAAGTTCCTGGCACTAGCGACGCGTCGAAGACGCAGTTAGGGCTTATCAGGAGTAATCCGAATAAATCCAGCCCAGAAAGAGAAGCAGCATGACGCCGGAAGAACTCAGCAACATTGCAGACGAATTGAAACGGCTCGGTGGAGAGCTAAACCTATCTGACAGCCAGAGAGACCAGTTCAAGACCTTTCTGACGGAAAAATACGTACAACTGCAAGAGTATAAAAAGCAAAACCCGAACCTGTCCAAAGAAGACATCATCCAATATATTGCGAAAAATCGTACTGCAGGAAGGGAGAAGATCGAAAAATTCCTGACTCCCGAACAGCTCAAAATATGGGACGCCGAGGTGGCGAAAGCAAAGGATTTTCTAAGTCAACGCGCCGCATCGGCTTAATAATCCGCGATCCGCGATGGATTTCAAGACGGGAACAAGAGGGACGATTCTGTCGACGACAGAACGTCTCTCTTTCGCCTTAAAGTTCAGCCAATCGGGGCCACTGTAAAGACTGGTAGAAATAACAGCCTGTCAAATTGTCCTCTTGTGTTACTTAGACAGTAGAGTTACTAGCTAGTTCGATTTCGACAGCTCTCCAGGTCCCAGGAGGTCCGCCGTGGCGTGTGCGTCGTGTGGTTTCCAAAACCAGGACAAATTCCAGGCAGAGATTGCCATTCATTCGCGTGACATACAAGATCCCCCCGTGCTTGTCTTTCCAAGAATCTTGGTCTGCATGAATTGTGGCAAGCCAGAATTTACGGAAGAATTTGCCATTCCTGATGATCAATTGCGATTACTGTCAAAGCGTGGAGTTGCGCGCAAGCTCTAGTGCCTTACACGATTGACAGGTGCGAGTGGGCGCTTTAGCGACCCGGCTGGCAGAAATGACAGTTCCAGAAAAGAGATGCCTGCGAACAAATCGGCATGCTGAGTAAGACGCAGAAAGGGATAGAGAAGCATTTTGACTTAAACGGAATTTCCGGATTGAGCGTGACATCAAGGAGGATGGGTATGGGATTCCTGACTTGGATTGTTGTTGGACTAATCGCAGGTTGGCTTGCCGGTCAAGTAATGAAGGGTGGCGGCTACGGAGTGCTGATCGATATCATTCTTGGCATCTTGGGCGGCGTTCTTGGAGGATGGATTTTTGGAATGCTGGGGATCTGGCCCGGAGGCGGCATAATTGGTTCAATCATCGTGGCATTTATTGGCGCGGTGGTTTTGGTGTGGGTTACTCGCTTGCTGAAAAAAGCCTGAAAATACAGAGCGGAAACACAGCAGGTAAGATTTGCATGGGATCGGAGCGTGGGAGGGCAGTTTCACTCTCTCCTATCCCCTTCGCACCCTGTTCCCTTCGTGCCCGAGAGTCGCCTTTACCACTTGATTGCATAACAGTGTCGGCTCCGCGGTGCGGCACCTCAATCAAGAGTCGAGCTTTCTGCCGCAAAAGACCGCTGCCGCACGACCGTAGCACGTCCAACGAGTACGTTTTGCGATCGCCATCCTTCGGCGCTGGAATAATAGGATCCCTGACGCGGTTCCAGGCTAAGCCGTAGATCCATCGTGGCATCTGGCAAAACTACGAGTGAATCGCTCTCAATGCTCTGGGAAGGAATGACAAGCTCCGGCATGTCACGAGGCAAGCGGAGTGGCTCGACATGCCCATCGGCCAGGATGATGCAATTCCATCCTGTCTCTCCACAGGCGTTTTCGCCGGGAAACTTTTCGGCGCTCGTTGGGTACCCTCGAAAAAATTGCAGGCGGACTTCGCCGTAGCTTCCCACGGGAACTTTCGCGCTCGCAAGCAGAATCGCGGGTATAGAATTGCCTATCAAATCAATTTGACGGAGTTCGAGGTGAGGGGCGAGTTCGAGCCAATCGAAAGAATTTTTGTCATCGCTGGCGCTCGGGCGAAGTTGAATGCTTCGCAAGGTCACGAAAACATGTGCCACGCGGGCGGCAGCCGTACAGGCTTCGCAGACTGGGGATTTGAGCGCAATCACATTCATTGTGCCGTTGGACTGAGAAAGTGAACAGGTGGGCGGGGGATTTCCCGCTTTTACGATGACACCGCCGTTGCCATTATTGGAAATGCCAACAAAACAGGAATTACCGCAGCCAGCAAGTCCGACGGCCGTAAACATCGCAGCACAACTAAAAGTATTCCGGAGATGACATCGAGAGAACCACATGGATTAGCTCCAGGCTTTGTCACTTGTCCCCGTGGAATCGGCCTCTCAGTCCTCCATCTTACGCCGCATTGGTCACCTGCGACCCGTCATCTCAAAAAATCATCCCTCTTGTCGAGACACTACTACCCAGTTGATTGCATAACAATGTCGGCTCCTTGACCCGAGATCACCCGAGCTTTCAGGCGATTGCATTTTTAATGGAAGAGACCGGTGAGTGTGGTGAACAGGAACTGAACCACAGTGATGGACAAGCAGAGAAATTCTATCGAGACCTGAAGCAGCGAGGAATCCACGTGCGGGTAGGCATGGAGGCTACCGGATATTCACGCTGGTTCGAGCGGCTGCTGGCAGAGTTAGGGTTCGAAGTATGGATGGGCGATCCCGCGGAGATCAAGGCCAAGCGAGTGAAGAAGCAGAAGTTTGACCGCTATGATGCTCGACTCTTACGCCGGCTGATGCTGGAACATAACTTCCCGCAAATCTGGGTACCGGGTCCGGAAAATCGGGATCTGCGACAACTGTTGTGGCACCGGCATCGGTTGGTGCAGATGCGCACGCGGATCATGAATCAGCTGCAGGCGTTGGCCATGAACGAGGGCTATCGCTGGAAGAAAAAACTATTCAGCGAGCCAGGGCGAGCGCAGTTAGAGAAGCTAGCGTTGGCTCCTTGGGCCAGTCGACGACGGCAAGAGTTGTTAGAGCTGTTGGACCGCATGAATCCGACCATTGAGGAGTTAACCGCAGCCGCTGAGCAAGAAGTCAAGAAGCGACCCGAGGCGATGCGGCTGACGACTCATCCCGGCGTCGGTCCGCTTACGGCCCTAGCCTATGTGTTGATCATCGGAACTCCGGAGCGTTTTCAACGCGGCAAGCAGATCGGCACGTACGTGGGGATGATCCCGTGTGAGGAGTCCAGTGCCCGCAAGCAACGGCTGGGGCGCATCAGCAAACAAGGCAACTCCTTATTGCGATTCTTGCTGGTGGAGGCCGCCCAGGCGGCAGCACGAAGCAATGCGGAGTGGCGACGTCGGTACACTCACCTGGCAATGCGTCGGAACAAGAGTATTGCCAAGGTAGCGATGGGGCGGAAGCTGGGGGTTCGCTTGTACTGGATGTGGCGGAATGGTTGTGCGTATTCGCCGTCTTTCGAGTTCGGTTCGTATGTGGGACAGCTCGGTACCGGACATGGTGTGAAGTAGACGCCTGAGCAGTTGAATGGGCATCCCACTCCCTGCAAAGGGAGTTTGAACTAGTAATCATGGTCGAAGTTTTGATCGAAGAGATGTTTAGGTCGGACTGAAGCCGACCGCTAGATTACGGAACGAGCCGTGGTCGTCGATGCAGAGAAGAAAAGAAACGAAGAGAACGAAAGAGAAAAACTCTTTTAGGCGAAAAGAAAGAAGTGTGTTCAAAAAGAGTTTGACAGGGCCGACATTGTTAGAGATGTCCGGTTAACGTTAATCAGGCGCGTGCCAGTTTTCTAGATGCTGAAATGAGGGAAGCAACGGTCCCAAATTAGTTTGAGTCTCTGGCCCCTCTTCTTATTCCGGTTCCGCTTTTTGGATTTCATCGGCCCACCTGCTTTCGGAGGACCGATTTGGACTTTGGACGAGTTAGGTGATCATGTTTGGAAAACAGATCTAATTCTGTGCGTGTGACTAAGCGTCGTCTCCCCACACGAATAGATTTGATTTCTCCGGAAGCGACTAGTTTTGTGGTGGTTCGTAGCGAAATGCCAGCGAGAAAGGCAAATTCTTTGAGGCTTAGTAGGACTTTGGTAGCGAGCAAGGGATTTTCCCCAGCATGGACACACCAACAACGTGTGTCATCTGCCGGGTCCGCTTGCTCCCTATAAGGATCAATAACGCTGGCAAAGTTGAAAGGAATGCCCAACGGACACAGTGGGCATGACTGTACACGATGAAAGGCGGTCTACCCGAATACTTCTGTTTAGGCGGGTCGACTAAAGGGCGGCGCTTCGAAGCGATAGGACAACTGAGCTAAGCCAAAAATTGGCGAACTCAATACAGCGCAGATAATTGGTTGAAAAAAGAACGACAGACGTTGGTCCAAGGATGGACAACCCATTAAGGTTGAGTAGGCCCAACCGAGATAGACAAGCCTAAAAACAACCAAGAACATCGCCCGCATGGCGAGGCGTCTGACTGGTTTCGTTGTCTTCGTATAGAGATGCAAACCAGAAAAATGATATGTACTGATTTCGGCACTCAGTACAGCGCCGAAGAATAATGTGTAGATGACAAGAAATAAATTGCCCACGGCGTCTGGATGTTAGTTACGTCTTGTCCGATCTGCAAGATCGCAAATGAGGGTGTATCACTTTTCCCCTCCCTATAGCTATACACCACGATTTCTTGACCGTGCGAGCGGCAGACAAGTACACTTGTAGATTCGAAAACTGCCGCGGAAGCGGCCAGTGCGGTGTCGTTTGGGCTTTCGTGAAAGATTTGCCCTGCGCGACGCGTAATTTAATAGGGGGATTGCTTTGCCAAAGCGCACATATCAACCGCGCAAGCGACGCCGCGCCAAGACGCACGGATTTCGCTCGCGCATGAAGTCCGTAGGCGGCCGCAAGGTCCTGGCGGCACGCCGCAAGAAGGGACGCCATCGCCTTACGCCCGAGTAAAGCCGGGCAGGAGTATCCGCGCGAAGCGCGGCTGGTGCGCAAGGCGGAGTTTGACGCCGTGTACCGCGCCGGGAAGCGCCGCTCGAGTTCCCACTTCACTGCTTTTGTAAAGGCGAACAACCTGCCGCAGAGCCGATTCGGCTTCAGCATCAAGAAGGCTCTTGGCGGTGCGGTTGTGCGCAATCGAATCCGGCGGCGCATGCGAGAGATCGCGCGGCTGCACCGGGAGGAGATACCTGCGGGATGGGACATCGTCATCCATCCGAAGAGTTCAGTAGCGAAGGCGCAGTTCGAGGCGCTGACGGCGGATTTTCTGCGGCTACTGAAAGTCTAATGGCCCGGGGCGTAGCCGTCCGCGCGGCGCTGTTTGCCCTTCGCGGATACAAGGCGTATCTCTCCGTGCTGTTCGCGGGAAGCTGCCGGTTTGAGCCTACCTGTTCCGTGTACGCATATCAGGCGATTGAGCGATTTGGCGTTCTGCGCGGCATGTGGCTCGGCACGAAGCGCCTGCTGCGCTGCCATCCATTATCAAGGAAATTTGGGTACGACCCCGTTCCGGAGAGTTGGGAAGAGATGAATCCGAACCACGCTGCTGCAGAAGATCCAGAGGTACATTCGTGAGCGAAACCCCTCAGGGAACAAAACTAAGGCCGGAATTGCGCATTTTTATCGCTTCGGCGCTCTCCATCATCGTGATTCTGCTGTGGGCGAAATTCTTCGCACCCAAACCACCCGCGCAATCTCCTCAAACAAATAAGCCAGCGGCTACTGCACCTGCAACCACAGGAACACAGCAGAGCAGCAACGCGCCAAGCGGCGGAGCTCCGACTACTTCTTCCGCACCCGCAACAGTTTCCGCAGCGCCGCCTGCCTCAGTGAAAGGTGACTCACAAGAACGCACGGTTGTGGTGGAAAACGATCTTTATCGTGTGGAGTTTTCGAATCACGGCGGCGTGGTGAAGAGCTGGAAATTGAAGAAATACATGGACGATTCAAAGCCGCGCCAGGTGCTCGACCTGGTTCATGCGAAAACTTCGCAGGAAGTAGGCGGCTGGCCTTTCGCGGTGGTGCTGGATGATCCACAATTGGAAAGCACCGCAAACTCCGCGCTGTTTGTACCTTCCGGTCGCGATAAGGTCCCTACACCAGCTGATTTGAGTTTCTCGTGGAGCGACGGCCACCTGGAAATCACCAAGCGCTTTCATTTTGACCAAAGCTATGTGGTAAAGGCGGAGATCAACGCGAAATACGACGGCAAGCCCATCACCGCTGGCCTCGCGTGGCTTGGCGGATTCGGCGATCTGACAGTGACGAATCCCCGGCCGATCGAAACCGTTAACATTGTTTATAGCGAAGGTGGAAAGACCAACGCGCTGCCGTATAAGAAGGTGGATGACCTCGACAAAATAGGCCGCGGAGTTTGGTGGGGCGGAAAAGATTGGGCAGGCATCGAAGACCGCTATTTCGCGGCCGTGTTCATGCCTCTGAACGGGACTGCACCTGGGACACTCGAAACACGCTACTGGAAGCTGTGGCATCCAGTGCAGATTGATGGCAAGGATGCGGCCGAGCCCGTTCCGCAGATCGCCACAGCGATCCCTTCACCGACCGAGCTGCGCGTGTTTGTAGGTCCAAAAGATTACGACGACCTGAAGAAAATGAATCCGCCGCTGCACGCGCTAGTGAATTTTGGCTGGCTGGAATTCATTGCCGACCCGCTATTTCACGGCATGAAGTGGCTGCAGAAATACATCCCGAATTGGGGATGGGCGATCGTCGTGATGACGCTCATCATCAACATGCTGCTCTTTCCACTGCGCATTTCCAGCTACAGGACGACGCAGAAGATGCAGCGCGTCGCGCCGGAGATCAAGGCGATTCAGGAACGCTACAAGAAATATTCGATGCGTGATCCGCGCAAAGCGGAAATGAACAAAGAAGTGATGGCGGTTTATGCGCGCGAGGGAATCAATCCTGTGGGCGGTTGCTTTCAAATGCTGGTGCAGATGCCAATCTGGATCGGCTTGAATACAGCGCTGCGCTACGCGATTGAGCTGCGGCACGCGCCGTGGTTCGGCTGGATTACGGATCTCTCGGCGAAGGATCCTTACTACATTTTGCCGGTGGTGATGGCAGCCTCGATGTATCTCGCCACGAAAATGACGCCGATGACTACGACGGATCCTCAGCAGCAGGCGATGATGAAGTTCATGCCGATTTCGTTCGCGGCGATGTTCATCATCTTTCCTATCTCTTCGGGACTTGCCGTGTACATTTTGACGAGCAGCCTGGTCGGCATTGGGCAGCAGTGGTATCTGAATCGGACGCATCCCTTGAAACCGACTGACAAAATAGTGAAGGGCAAGAAGGCGTAGCGATTCGCGCCGTTAGCGGCCCATCCAGCCTTGAGAAACGACGTTGCCTGCCGCGTCGAAGTGAACTCGATAGGTGAAGCCGCCTGGCCGATCCGGACGCATCTTTGAGAAACGCAAATCAGAAATCTCCACGATGGCGTCGCCGTTTTCCGTGTGAAATTGCGTGACGGGAAACCGGGCAAACCACAGCACTTTTTGTACTTCGGGTAACTGCCTCGCCCGCACGATCCATGGATTTGACGGCGCGTCGGGAACATACTTGTACTCGATAGGCGGAACCGAGGGATCCAAAGAAACAGCGCCAGCACTTTCATTGAACGAGGCCTTTTTGCTCAAATCCATTTTCATTTCGTAAACTCCCCGCGAAGTCCGCACGAGACCATCCCAATTCAAAATGGAAGGCGGATAAGGCAAAGCGCCGATCGCTTCGGGATGAATGCGTTCGAGTGCTACGAACTTTTTGACGCGTTCGAGTGCGGCGCGATGCGCAAAAAAAGCGAGGATGAGATAGACACACGCGGCTCCGAATCCGGCGCGGTTCCACGTGACAGGTTTGATCCGAGCTCCCCAGCCGCGAAAAGCCGGAAGCAAAAATATCAGAGAAAAAAGAAGGCAAGCGGTGATGACAGCGCCGTCCGAAATCGGTGCGCCGACAATTCGCGCGATTGCAGCGATGAAAAAAGGCGACGGAACGAAAATGACCCACATGATCAACGCGCGGCGCTTCGCGTGCAACGAATCGCGGTTCACCCATTCGAGCAACTGAGGAATAAGCAGGATGCCGGAGAAAGAAAAATCAACGATGAAGAGTAAATCCCACGCGGGACGCGACCAGTCGAGTGGCGACCAGATCATTGTCCCGAAAGTTGTAACTAGGTCCAAAAAAATGTGGCTGAAGATACCGGCGGCGTAGATCCCGATGAGCGCGGCGAACGACAGAGATTCCCATTTTCGCCAACGCGCGAACCAATACGTGAGACCGGCAAGAAGCACGGCAAAAATCGGCAAACAGAGAAGCGAATGGGTGATGCTCCGATGCCAGGTGATCATCAAGAGTTTGTCGCTCGAGAGCACGTCGCGAAATACATCCGAATCTGGAAAGACGGCGCCGAGCATCAGCGCCCAGGTGACGACGCGCGCGCGATCCATAGACCGGCGCGAAAAAAGATCTTCGCCGCGAAACAGCGCTTTGCCAATGAGCGCGCCTGCAATGCCGTGAGTGATTGTGTCCATGCGTTCAGTTTAGCCAGACGCGGGGCGATGCACTAAGTTACATGAATAAGCGGAGATTGTTTCTGGAGGACAATTCCCACAGGGGAAGCCAAGGCACCGTGCTGCTGGAGCAGTTGGCGCGCTAGTTCCGCAGCGCGCGCGTCAATCGCGACGAGTAAACCGCCAGAAGTCTGGGGGTCGAATAGTAACGATTGATATTCCGATGAAACGCCCGGCCCAAATTCCACGCAATCGCCGATGAACGCGCGGTTATTTTTCAGGCCACCGGACAGATGGCCTTCGCGTGCGGCGTCGAACGCACCGGGAAGATACGTAAACGACGTATGCTCGATCTCAAAGGAAACGGGAGGGGTGCCCGCTGTGGGATTTCCGAGCGCCATTTCCCTCGCGTGGCCTAGAAAACTGAAACCCGTCACATCCGTGACCGCGTGAATCGGATTTTTTGTGGCGGAATTCTGCTCTACTTCGTGAAGCGCTTCCGCGGCGGCCGCATTTAGCATGGTCATCGCCTGAATCGCAGCGGCGAGCGACTCTTGCGATGCGCGTTCCTTTTTCAAGGCGGTGGTAATCACGCCGGTGCCGAGTGGTTTCGTGAACAAAAGCACGTCACCGGCACGCGCGCCGACATTGCGCCAAATTTTCTCCGGATGGATTGTACCCGTGACCGCATAGCCGAAGAGCAGGTCGTCTGTGCGAATCGAGTGGCCGCCGACAATGCTGCAATGCGCTTCCTGCATTTTTGATAGACCGCCGCGGAGGATGCGCTCCAGAATTTCCGGATCGGCTTTTTCTGGAAACCCGACGAGAGAAAGCGCAGAAATCGGCTTGCCGCCCATGGCATAGACATCGCTCAATGCATTTGCCGCAGCGATTGCACCGAAAAGTTCCGGTTCATCCACGATCGGCGTAAAAAAATCAACCGTTTGTACGAGCGCGAGCTCGTCGTTCACGCGATAGATGCCAGCGTCATCATTCGTATCAAATCCTACGAGAACATTCGGATCCATTTGCCTCGGAAGTTTACGAAGCACGGAATCGAGCGTCGCAGGATTGAGTTTTGCCGCACAGCCTGCGGCCTTTGCCATTGCCGTCAGCCTCAAAGTGTCTTTCAAAGGGAACCTCTCGTTTCCTATTATATGGATGTCCGGCGCATCTGTTTCGCGACATCCGATGGCGTACCTTGCGCGCTTCCGCTGTCTCATGGTCTTATCGCACGATGCATTGGGACTTTCTTCTGATTTTCTTTGTGCTCGCGGTGATCGTGCCGTGGCGCGGATGGGCGCGGCTGCAACGCCTGCTTGCACTGCCTTCCACAACTTCCCGCGAACGAATTCGTCTCTATCTTTCTTCGATTGCCTCGCAGTGGTTGATTGCGATTGTCATCGCGTGGCGAGCCTTTGTCCGAGGACTTAACTATTCGGATCTGGCGTTGCACTTCGAGCCTTTGGCAGAGCTGGTGTTCTTTGGTTTGGCAGGGGCGGTAGCCATGGGCGTCGCTCATCGGTTCAATTTGAGGCGCGTCGGCCGCTCGAAAAATCCCGCAGTAGAACGGGTCAAGGCAATCGCATTAAGAATATTTCCGCATTCAAATCGAGAGCTTGTGATTTTTTGCGGATTGGCAGTCACGGCGGGTATTTGTGAGGAGTTCATTTATCGGGGTTTTGTGATGGGCGCGCTTTTCCATATTTCCCTTCCTAACTGGGCCGTGCTCATTATCTCGTCTGCGTTATTTGGGCTGGCGCATACCTACCAAGGCCGAGGCGGAGTGATCGGCACCCTGCTACTCGGTACAGTGTTCGGATTGGTCAGAATCTTGTACCATAGCCTCCTGATCGTGGTGTTTTGGCATGTGACGATAGACCTCGTCGCTGGATTTGCGGGAAAGCGCTATCTAGTTGAAAATAAATAGTTTATATCGCTGAAAGGTGCTCGCTAGTTTCCAGGATTAGTTTACTATTATGCAAACAGAAAAATCTGCGCTACCATCCAGCGATGCCATTCAGCGTGCCTTGACAGAATTTCAGGTGACGGCAAATGAGCAGCAAGTGTTGCAAATTCAACAATATATAGACTTATTGTTGCGCTGGAATGAGAAAATAAACTTGACCGCGATTCGCGATCCGCTGGAGATACTATATCGTCACTTCTGCGAATCCATGTTCGGGGCCATAGTTATTCCCGTAGAAAAGTGTCGGCTGGCCGACGTGGGCTCTGGAGGAGGCTTTCCGGGCGTTCCAATGAAGATTATTCGACCGGCAATGGACCTTTTCCTCGTCGAATCGAGCGCAAAAAAGGCCACGTTTCTTGCCGAAGTGATTCGAGAATTGGGACTTACGGACGTTCGAGTGCTTGTGAGCCGCTACGAGGAGCTTTCTGAAGAAGTTGCGCCGCTCGATGTGGTCTGCTCGCGGGCGGTCGGAGAGTTCAGTCCATTCCTCGAATGGGCGTCGTCTCCAGGCCTCGGAACGCAAAAAGTAGCTCTATGGATTGGCGCGCAAGACGCGGAGTCTGTCCGGCGAGTTGGTGGGTGGTCTTGGGAAGAGCCAAAACCGATTCCGCACTCATTGCGGCGGTTCATTCTAGTCGGACAGCGCCAGCCATAGCCTTCCTCTGTTGTTCATGCTACGTGCCGGCAGTGTTCCACGTGGAACGTTTCCGCGCACAGATTGGGCATCCGAGTCGATGCCCTTTCCGCAGAACAAGTGTTTCACGTGGAACACTATTCTAGCCTGACTCTTCCACAAGTCCTCAAAACGTTTCACGTGAAACATCTTGCTTCCCCTTTCGACCTTTGTTAAATTTTCGCCGTTCGGGGGAATCCTTGGCTCGTATTATTGCGGTAGCAAATCAAAAAGGCGGAGTGGGAAAGACTACTTCGGCCGTAAATCTGGCAGCTTGTCTTGCCACCGCGGAACAACCCACTCTTCTTATCGACTGTGACTCACAAGCCAACGCGACTGCAGCAATTGGCTTCGCCAAGGACCCATCTCGCAGAACTCTCTACCATGCGCTGATTTTGAATGAATCTTTCGAGAAGATTGTCCAGAAATCACAAGTGAATAAACTGGATGTCGTCCCCGCCGACAAGAATCTTGCTGGGGCCGCGGTGGAGCTGGTCAATTCCGAAAATCGTGAATATCGACTGCAAACTTTTCTGCGCGAAATCGAGGATCGCTACCGATTCATTGTATTGGATTGCCCACCTGCGCTAGACCTGCTGACGTTGAACGGTCTCGTTGCGGCAAATTCGGTCCTTGTGCCCATTCAGTGCGAATACCTGGCGTTGGAGGGCGTTTCCGAGCTGTTGGACACACTCATGCGGATTCGACGAACACTGAACCCAAGCCTAGAGGTCGAAGGCATCCTATTGACGATGTATGACGAGCGAACAACACTCTCGAGGCAGGTAGCGACGGACCTGCGCAGTTTCTTTGGGGCCCAGGTATTCCAGAGCGTGATTCCGCGCAACGTGCGGCTCGCGGAAGCACCCAGTTTCGGGAAACCAATCATCTTTTACGATATTCACAGCAAGGGCGCCGAGGGTTACACCCAACTCGCCCAGGAGGTCATCAGCAATGCCGAGAAACGCATTGGGGCGGGGGCTCGGAGCGCTCATTCGGGAGCCTGAACCGCAAAAGCGTGCGGCTCAAGAGCAGCCAATTGCAACAACGTCCGAAGGAACGGCGGCCGCTCCTGCGCGCGAGCCTGTGACGAGCGGGCCGCTGCAGATTGATGTTGATCTGATTGAGCCGAGTCCGTACCAGCCTCGCACGCGTTTTCGCGTGGAAGCGCTTGATGAATTGGCTCGCTCCATCAAATCGAGCGGAATCATCCAGCCATTGGTTGTTCGGCCAATCGGCAACCGCTTTCAGTTAATAGCGGGTGAACGGCGGTGGCGTGCAGCGCAGCGCGCGGGACTTGGCAAAGTTTCGGCGATTGTGCGCCAAGTACCGGATGAACTCGCCTTGGAGATGACGCTCGTCGAGAATATCCAGCGGGAAGATTTGAACCCGATCGAGGCAGCTCGCGCTTTTGAACGCTTGATGGATGAGTTCGAACTTACGCAGGATGTGGTCGCCGAAAGAACCGGCAAGGATCGAACGACTGTTGCAAACGCAATTCGATTGCTTAAACTCGAAGCGACGATTCAGGAATGGATCGAAGAAGGCAAATTGAGCGCTGGACACGGGAGAGCGTTGCTGGCTGTGATGGATCCTCAACTGCGCATGCGCTACGCGCAGCGCGCGTCGCGCGGGGGCTTAACTGTCCGGCAGATTGAAAGGCTGGCGTCTCGCCGAGCGCGAGGCCAGCGAGGAGCAACCGAGGCTCTTGTGGATGCAAACGTTCGCGAGGCGCTCGAAGAACTGCAACGCCACTTGGGCACCAAGGTCGTGTTACACCAAAAGACGAAAGTACGTCCTGGTCAATTGATTCTTGAGTATTACGACGAAGCTCAGCTGATGGGTCTATACGATCGCTTGATGAAGTAGCCGCGAAGCTCCGCAGAAAACTGCCCGTTCGTTCAGTCATCGCATTCGACACTTCGCGTTGTCGCGAGCGTTGACTTGCTTTAGGAGACGGCTAAAGTGAGAGTGTTGTCCTTTGGGGGAAATTATGGCTTGGAAATGGCCGGGATCATCGCACAGCGGAAACAGTGAAGAGTGGACAGGGTTTATTGATCAGGGCGTCACGCTTGAAGGCACGCTCACCGTGACGGGCACGTTCCGCATTGACGGAAACGTAAAAGGAAATGTGATCTCCGAGCAGACATTGATCCTCGGCGAGAATGCGAAAGTCGGAGGACAGATTGAAGGGAATCGCGTGGTGATCGCGGGCCGCTATGACGGTGTGATTTTCGCCAAAGGTCGCGTTGAGATTCAGGCAAAAGGAGTCGTCACGGGAGAAGTTCATTCACCATGCCTTGTGATTGATCCAGGCGGCATCTTCGACGGACGCTGCCACATGCTGGGGTCTTCAGACGCAACCTCTAGCGTCACCATTCCGATTCGCGCACTCAGCCAAGCGTAAACTATAAGTCTCTCGTTCCATGCGCTTCCAATTGCTGAAGTAGTCTATGCCCACATACCTAACCTGTAAATTGAAGTGAAAAGGTTAGTATCCGCTTCCGTGGATTCGTGCGCCAGCCCATGACTTCGGTTGATCAAACAGCAGCAACGGGGGACGAAATGCGTTGAGCACTTGCCTAGTAGCCGACAGGCATTGACACTCTCTGGAGCGGCGACTATCGTCACAAATGCAATCTCGGTTCATCGGCAAAGGATCACTCGTGAAAGTGTTAGTGATTGGCGGTGGTGGCAGAGAGCACGCGCTCGTGTGGAAGCTAGGTGAGAGTGCTCGTGTAGAAAAAATCTGGTGCGCGCCCGGTAACGGCGGAATAGTTGCGGAAGCGGAATGTATCGCGATTGATGCTGGAGATGTTACGGGTCTTGTTCTGTTCGCAGAGAAGATGCGGCCGGACATGACCATCGTTGGACCAGAGTTGCCGCTGGTTAAGGGTGTCGCAGACGCGTTTCGCGCGCGGAATCTTCCCATCGTTGGGCCGTCGCAAATTGCCGCACAACTCGAAGGAAGCAAGATTTTTTCGAAAGAGTTTTTGCTGCGGCACAAAATCCCCACGGCCAAAATGTACGGAGTATTTGAAAATCCCGAGGAAGCAATCGCGGCATTGAAGGACGTCCAATACCCGCTTGTGATGAAGGCCGATGGATTGTGCGCCGGTAAAGGCGTGCTTCTTGCCTTGAATGAGGAGGAAGCGCGGGACTTCATTGACGCGGCGATGCGGAAGAACGAGCTGGGCCCAGCGGGACGAAAGGTGATGCTGGAAGAGACGCTCGAAGGCGAGGAGCTTTCTTTCACCATCGTAACTGACGGCGACCGTTATGCTTCTCTTGTTCCCACACGCGATCACAAACGAATTTTCGATGGCAACTGCGGCCCCAATACCGGCGGCATGGGCGCGTTTTCAACCGACGAGCTCTTGTCCGATTCGCTTCGCGAAACCATTACGCAAGCGATTGTCGATCCAACACTGCACGGACTTGCTGCAGACGGCATTCGCTACCAAGGTTTTTTGTACATTGGCTTGATGATAACGGCTTCCGGACCAAAGGTGCTGGAGTTCAATTGCCGCTTGGGCGACCCGGAAACACAGGCGATTCTGGCGCGTCTCGATTGCGACTTAGCCGAAATTCTTCAGGATCTAGCGGCAAAGCGGTTTGATCCCGCCAAGTTTCATTGGAAGTCAGGCGCGAGCGTGTGCATCGTTTTGGCGTCCGAAGGTTATCCAGGGAAATATCCTGTGGGAAAGCCAATCAATGGATTAACCGGTGTTACGACGAAGAGCGGTGTGAAAGTTCTCCATGCGGGAACGAAGCTCGTTGGAGACGTGCTAACGACCTCAGGTGGCCGCGTTCTCGGCGTGACTTGCGCCGCTCCAACCCTCGATGCTGCGGTGACCTCTGCCTATGCAGCCGTAAACTCGATCAAGTTTGACGGCATGCAGTTCCGCCGGGACATTGGCACGCAAGCTGGTCTGGCACATTCTGCCGGGGACTAAATTCTTGGCCCAAGTAGCTCATTGATTCCGCGCTCCGAAGAGGCGCCTCCCCATGGAGCCTCTCGAGGAGGCAATAGCTATTCGAAACAAGGGACTGGATGGCTGTGCACGCTAGGTTCGGCGGAAGGACGTCAGCTGCTCCTGGTCGACCACGAAACTCTCGGGGCGATAGCTTTAGTGATTCGCGAAAAACATCACCACGGAGGGAATCAACGTGAATCGGCTGACTCGGGGGCCAGCGACATCGCGTGGGGGGCGAACACTGGAGGTCAGCGCAGTCTCAAACGCCCTGTGGCCAGCTTGAGAAGGTTCGCCCGGGCCTTCGGAGAGAGCTCTATGGCCGGCGCGGACCATAGAAAAAATCTAAGCCGTGGAGATTTCCTAGAATTCAGTTGTCAGGCCGTTTGCGAAGGGAAGGAGCTTCTGGCGGCCGATTTTTGTCGTCCTTGTCCACTTTCTCAACCGGCTCTTCCGGCGGCAATATCCAGTCAAAACCTCTTTGATCCTCCATTTTGCCTATAAAAAAGCGCTGCTTCGGGTAAAGCAGTGGAATAGCTGCGCGAAGAATTTCCGTCGCGTCTTTGGGTTCGACCTTCTGCGCCTGGCCTTTAATAATCAGGTCGAGAGCTTTGCTCATTTTGGCGTCAGATCGAAATGAGGAAAAGCGCGGGTCGTTTCCCTCGAAGAGCGTCTGTAGTGTTGGGCCCTTGCCGACTGCAGGGAACGCTGCTTCGACAAGTGTTTTTGGTGCGTGCTTTTCTGGTGGGTAGATTTGCGTGAACCGTGGTCGCAAGACACGCGTTTGCCAGAAGTCGTCGCGCGTTGTGAGCAACTGTTGAGTAATCCGGAACTCCACGGTCCAGGCCTCGGGGCCATAGCTGTCTGGCCCATAGCCGATGACCACCATTTCAAAGATGGGCTGGTCGGAAGGAAAATCAATTTTGTGACGCAGCTGAGCAACGAGAGGGCGCAGCTTTTCCAGGAAAGCGGTGCCCATGATTTCCAAATCGGGGTCGGCCTCACCGTTATAGGCATTGTTCCGGTGATCAACGCCAGAAACTCGATGAAAGTCGCGATCCATGCGAATGGGCCTCGGATCGGCAGGAGAGCGCCACTCGGAAGCACCGAAGAGGATGGCAACGTGTTGACTGTCCAAGTCCAAAAGGCGCGGCGGGACAGCTCCTTGTTCGACGGGCTGATCAACCGCAGCGAAGAGAATGGCATCTTTCGCGAAGTGAAGAATGACGCGGCCACCGGTCAAACTGGTAACAATTTCCTCGTCGCTTTCCCGATTCTGAGCGAAAGCGGGCGAAAAGCTGCAACTGGCGAAGAGAAAGGTCATTAAGAGGGCCTTTGCGGCACGTCGGTGAACTGCCTGCTCGTAGATGAAGTGCCCGGTGCCCACAATAGTTGGACAGTAGCACAGTCCCCGAGGTTGTTTGAGCGTTTCCCGTCGGCGGCTGGTTCCGGTAAAATAGTGGGCTGAATCCATGACAGGGGAATGAACTATGGGGCTCACTAAACCCAAATCCATCAAGCATAACGGTAAGCGCCTTTCGGAAATCCTGGAAGCGCATGACAAATTCTTCTCCGGCAAAGATGGCGGTGCGCGCGCGGACCTCGCCGGGGCAAACCTCAGCGGAGCAGACCTGAGCGGCGTCAACCTGACAGGGGCGATTCTGCAGAATGCGAACCTCGAAGGCTCGGATTTGCGGAAGTCCAGACTGGCGCATGCGAATTTGAGCGGCGCGAATCTCCGTAAAGCGGATTTGCGCAACACAGACATGACGGAGGCGGTACTTCCGGGATCGAATCTTTCCGAAGCTCAGGCGAGCGGCATCGAGTTTTTTCGCTGCGATATGTCCAACGTGAATTTTGAGCGGGCGAATTTGCGCAACACGAATTTTCGGAACGCAAATGTAAATGGCGCGAAGTTTGCGGGCGCGGACCTCGGCGTCGCCATTCTGCGGGAAACCGATCTTTCACAGGTTGACCTTTCCGGCGTGGACCTTTCCACGACACTGCTACCTAAGGGCTATGCTCCAGGCATGGCAAAGAAAACCACTGCCTAAAGCAGTCCGCGCCGAGTGTTCTGGCCGTCGCGCTCGACATATGTATAATGTGCGGGCGAATCCCATTCGATAGGAGACAGGCCCATGCCGAAATTCGTGATTGAACGTGAGCTTCCCGGAGCCGGTTCCTTGACCACCGAGGAGTTGCAAGGCGTTTCGGAAAAGCCCTGCAGCGTGCTGCGGAATCTTGGGCCGCAGATCCAATGGGTGCAAAGCTTCGTAACGGATAACAAGATCTATTGCATCTATATCGCGCAGAACGAAGAAATCGTGCGCGAACACGCCAAGCAAGGCGGTTTCCCAGCCAACAGCGTTGCACAGGTACGAAGAGTCATTGATCCGACCACCGCGGAAAACTGAGCGATTGCTTGCCGTCACATCGCACTTCCGGAAACTCATTCGAAACCGGTTTGGCGCGCGGGTGGCAATTCGCAATCTCGCATGATAGCCTCACGCTGAAGTACACAAGCCTGCAATTCAACTCCAGTGGCCACACCAACTACCCAAATCGATAGCTCGGCCTTGCGCGCGCGTGTTTTGGAAGTTGTTCGCCAATTGCTCGTCGAATTGGGGAGTCATGGCGCACTGCCTTTACTCAGCCTTAGTTCCAATCTTGATCGTGATTTGGGCCTCGGCAGTCTTGAGCGTGTCGAACTAATCTCGCGGCTCGAAACGGAGTTTGGCGTGCGGTTGCCCGACTTGGCCGCAGCGCAGACCAGCACGCCGGAAGACTTGGCTGCGTTGATTGACGGCGCGCCTTGCGTTTCGATTTCCGTCGAGGATTCTGCTTCCGCTTTGCGCGCGGCCATTAACACGCAGAAGTTGCATCTCGAAGCGGAGGACAAAGGCGTATTCGCAACGCAAACTTTGAACGAAGTGCTGCGCTATCGAGCCTTGCACGACGCGGCGCGCGTGCACTTGGACATCACGGAAGACGCTGAAGCGGGCGAGAAGAACCTTACGCTCACGTTTGCGGAATTGTATGCCGCAGCGCAGCGGTGCGCAGGAGAATTGGCAAGGATCGGTGTCCCGCCGGGCGGCCGCGTTTCGCTGATGCTTCCGACTTCGCGCGCGTTTTTTGTTTCGTACGCGGGAATTCTCTTAGCCGGAGCGGTACCGGTTCCCATCTATCCGCCTTTTCGCGCCGACCGAATTGAAGAATACGCGGGACGCCAATCCGCGATCCTGAATAACGCTGAAGTTTGCTTGCTGTTGACGTTTCGTCGCGCGGAGGCGGTCGCGAAGCTATTGAAGCCGCGCGTACGTTCGCTGGAAACGGTACTGGATGCTGAAAAGCTTATCGAAGTCGCAGAGAAAGCGCCGCCGCCCTCTCCGGGAGCTCTGCCGGCCGACCTGCATGGAAGCCGTCTCCGCAAACCGAGTGACGTCGCGCTGCTCCAGTACACCTCCGGCTCGACGGGCGACCCAAAGGGCGTCACGCTCACGCACGCAAATCTGCTTGCAAACATGCGCGCGATTGGCGAAGCCCTCCAGCTCACCTCCGAGGACGTCGGCATCAGTTGGCTCCCGCTCTATCACGACATGGGCTTGATCGGCGCGTGGCTCACGCTGCTGCACTACGGCACTCCGCTGGCTGTGATGTCGCCTCTCGCGTTTCTCACGCGGCCGGAGCGCTGGCTGCAAGCATTTCACAAACATCGCGGCACCATCACGGCTGCGCCGAATTTTGCGTACGAGCTCTGCGTTCGAAAAATCGCCGACAAAGATATCGAAGGGGTGGATTTGAGTTGCTGGCGCGCGGCGTTGAATGGAGCCGAGCCTGTGAATCCGGAGACTCTCGAGCGGTTCGCGGAGCGATTCGAGTCATACGGTTTTCGGAGTACTTCGCAACTTCCCGTATACGGACTCGCTGAGGCGTCGCTGGCCGTCACCGTTCCCCCGCTGAACCGTGGCCCTCTCGTGGATCGCGTGGATCGCGAAACATTTACAGCGCACGGCCAAGCTGTGCCTGCCGACGACGAAAGCTCATCCATTTCGTTTGTTTCGTCTGGGCAACCCATACCGAATCATGAAGTGCGTATCGTGGACGACCAAGGCGAAGAAGTAAGCGACCGCACCGAGGGTTTCCTTTGGTTTCGCGGCCCTTCGGCAACACGAGGGTATTTCAACAATGCGGAAGCAACCGAAAAACTTTTTCCGATGGGAACTGCTCCAGAGGGCGAATTTGCCTGGGTAAATAGTGGCGATCGAGCGTATCGCGCCGATGGGGAAATCTTCGTTACTGGCAGAGTGAAAGACATCATCATCAAAGGCGGCCGCAACTTATATCCGCATGAAGTGGAAGAACTCGCGGGACGCGCGAACGGCATTCGCAAAGGCTGCATTGTCGCGTTCGGACTAAGGGATGGAGGCACGGGAACAGAGAAATTGATAGTTGTCGCAGAATCGCGGGAGAAAGATTCCACTGCGCGCTCAGCGATCGCCGCGGCGGTTACGGAACAGATTTCGCAGGGGCTTGGCCTGCCGCCGGACCGCGTGGAGTTGATTCCTCCAGGAAGCATTCCGAAAACATCAAGCGGAAAATTGCGCCGCGAAGAGACGAAACAACTCTATGTCGCGGGTACGCTATCCGCAAAAAAGTCGCCGGCGTGGGTGCAAATCGTAAAGCTGGGCACTTCCAGTACAGCTCGAACTGCGGGACAAAACATTTCGTCAGGCGTGCGCCGCGTGTGGGACATGATTCGTGGGATCTACTTCATTTTTTTGTTTATCGCCTGGATAATTCCCGCGTGGACGATCGTTCTCTTCTTCAAAGATGAGCGCGCCGCGGGCCGTTACACTTCTGCTGCATTGAAAGTTCTTTTCGCGCTTGCCGGCAGCCGAGTCCGCGTCATTGGCAAGGAATATATGGACACGCCCGGGCCGAAAATCTATGTCGCGAACCACGCGAGTTACTTCGACGTTTTGCCATTGATGCTGGGGCTCGGCGTACCGTATCGCTTCGTCGCGAAAAGCGAAGTACTCAACATGCCGTTCATCGGCACATTTCTGAAAAAGATGGGCCACCTCTCCTTCGATCGAACAAACACTGGAGCGCGCCGCAAGGCCGCGCAAAATATCGAGGGGGTACTTCGCGCAGGCGATTCCGTTTTTGTTTTTCCTGAAGGTACGTTCGTTCCGGAACCGGGCATTCGCCCGTTCCAACTTGGCGCCTTCAAAGCCGCAGTGGATACGGGCGCTCCGCTCATTCCAGTTTCGCTCGCGGGCACGCGCAATTTTCTTCGCGACCATACATTTCTCCCTCGTCCGGGGAACGTCACAATTACACTCTCTCCACCGATCTATCCTCGTAGCTCCGGTAATTCGCAGTCCGCAAATTGGCAGGAACTCGTGCGCTTACGCGATGCCAGTCGCGAAGCAATCGGGCGCTATTCCGGCGAACCCGTTCTGTAACGTTGACTGGTGAAATTCTTTTCCTTGCAACCTGCGTGATTTCCTCGGCATCTCTATAGAGCACAGCGAGAGAGTCTTCGCGGAATTCTGCTTCCTCTGCCTGGGGCGGCCCGCGCATCGCAAGGTCGCGCCACTGGCGCGCACCTGCGGAAAAACCAAACCTCATGGAGGCTGTATGAAGTTGAAGGCGGTAGTGTGTTTGCTCGCATTTTTTTCGTTCACGGCGGTTGCGTTCGCGCAGGACACGGCTAAAGTGGACATCTTCGCTGGCTATTCGTACGTTCGCGATAATCCCAGCACTTCCGGCGTGAGCAGCTTCAATCTGCATGGTGGCAGCGCTTCCGTTGCGTACAACGCAAATCATTGGCTCAGCGCGGTTGCTGATTTCGGCGGCTATCACGCAAACAATATTCTCGGCAGCGGAATTGACGGCACCATTTCTACATATCTTTTCGGTCCGCGCGTTTCTTATCGCAAATTTGAACGTGTTACTCCCTTTGCACAAACTCTTTTCGGTGTAGCGCACGCTAGCGGAAGTGGTTTTGGCGTGAGCAGCACTAGCAACGCGTTCGCCGCTACCTTCGGCGGGGGAATGGACGTAAGGCTCTCTCATCACTTTTCGTTTCGACCGGCGCAAGTGGAATATCTTCTGACGCGCTTCCCGGAAGCCACCAGCAGCCGGGAAACGCAAAACAACCTGCGCGTTTCCACCGGCTTCGTTTTTCATTTCTAACAATCTCGGTTGCTGGGTGTGCTTGAGACTGCGGAGCAACATAGGCAGCCACGGCCTCCACACCTTTGCGTAACTGATGGCAAAAAGAGGCCGCAGTGTAGTGCCTGCGGCCTTTTTTGTGCTCTGTGCGACGGACGAAGCGACTATTGGTTGAGCGTGTAAACAACCGTGATGATGGTTTCTACTTCCACGGGCTGGCCATTCAGGATCGTTGGCCGGTACCGCCACTGTCCCACGGCTTCGAGGGCTGATTGATAAAACCCGGGATCACCGGAAAGGACCTGCAACGATTCAATGGTTCCATCTACGGAAATAATCGCCCTTATTTCGACTTTGCCCGACCGGCGAATATTGCGCATTAACGGTGGATAGGACGGCTCCACTCGCCGGATTAGCATGGCTTGCTGGACATCTCCGCCTTTGACCAGGCGCTTCTTCTGATTGCGGTTTGGATCTTCAGGAGCCGCGGGGCCGGTCCGCCTATCAAAAAGTCCCGAGCCGGCAGGGAAATTCCCGGGCACGTCGATTACTGGGCCGTCGCCCGGGGGAACGTCACTGTGCGTCAGACTGCTATGCATCGCAGGTCTCGGCGAAAGATGATCGTTGAAACAGACTACGCACTCAATCCTGCGAATTGCCCGCGTTTGCCTCGTGTCCGCAGTCGGTTGCTGCGCTGAATGGTAATACTGAGGAATCGGAGTAAAGAGCGTCGACGGAAGTTTTTCCGTTCGCCCAAGGAGTGGAGTCAAAACGAGCGCCACGAGTACAGCGGCCTGCAACGTCATTGAGATGATCAGCGCGCGGCGTTTTGTTTTTCGCTCGCGCGCTTTCTGTTCCGAGTCCCCTTCAATCAAACAACTGCTTAATGTGCCGATTTGTTCGGCGGATTTCTTGTTTTCTTCGACAGACATCACACACCTCTCCAAAATTCTCTCGTGAGTTGACCGCGAGATTATTGCCACGCCGGCAGAAACAGGTTGCCTTGTCTCTGCCGGCGCAGCGCTCGCAGGGATGTGAGGTGCGCGCGTCCTCTCATTTCTTTGGACACCAGAAACGAGTGCAAGTTCCCGCGTGTTTACTTTTCGATTAGTTTGTTGATTTTCAGAAACGTCTTGGCCTAGCCCGTCGAGCAAAAACAGACTTGCCATAGGGCAGCAAATCCAGCACTTTCAGGCTTTTATGACTCTGTAACAAATTAGGCCTTTCGTGCATCCATGTTGATAGGACGTGGATCCTAGGAGGGCTAAACCCGTGGAACGGCATTATCCCGAAACATTGGGAGTGCGCCGCACCGGTTGGGCGGCTCTGGACCGCGATCCGCAGCTGGACACCGTGGAATTTGTTTGTCCCCACTGCGGCGCGCGTGACCAGAAGAACGCCCGGCGCGAGCGGACACTCTATCGTTTTACCGACGGCTTCTTACAAGACTTGCAGGGCGAAGTGACCGTGTGCCACTCGTGCAAGCGGCAGCTTCGCGTTGTTCCGGTTGTGCTTTTGCATGACCAGGACGAACAGCGGCGGTTTGCCGCCGTTTTCTCGGACGATTTTTCGCTCGTCACACGTTAAATTTCTACCCCCAATAAACGCCAGGGCGCGAGGAGCAATCCTCGCGCCCTTTTCTCTTGTCCGTTGGCGTAACTCTTAGCTGCGCTTAGCGGTAGCGCCAGCAATGGTCGCGATAGTCCCAATACCGATAAACGCGATACCGATGGTACGGGCGATAAGCCGGGCCGACATAAACCGGCCGCGGGCCGTAATAGTATTCTGGGTAGTACCCTGGACCCACAAAAACCACGTGCGGACGCACATGCACATAAACCACGGGCCGCGCCGACGCAGTGCCGGCTCCAAAGAATGCGAGGAAGCCGCCCAGCGCTACCGTGGCGAGCGCTGCTTTCCCAAACAGCTTCTTACCTTTTGCAAGAATCGTATTCATGTTCTCCCCCCTGCGTTCCGGGCCGGCTTACTGGCCTCTTGCAGGACACTCATAAAACACCCCTCCCACAGAAAGGTTGCGGATGCACGAAACCCCTTTGTTTTGGCGGTTTTTTGAGTTTCCGGGTAATCTTAGGTGGTTTAGTAAGCCTGCAAAAACGGATCCACATCCATGTGGTATTTTTCGAGTCCGGCGCGAACTAGATCAAACGCGTCGTCCACGTTGTCCGCAAACTGCAGAAGTTCGTATTCGTCTTCGTTGATCGTGCCCCAGCGGACCATCGCTTTCCAGTTCAAAACGTCATCCCAATATTTGCGGCCGTAAATCAAAATCAAATTATTCTTTGCGAGTTTTCCCGTTTGCAGAAGAGTCATCATTTCCCAAAGTTCGTCCATCGTGCCAAACCCGCCGGGGAAAACGATCAGTGCTTTTGCGATTTGCGCAAACCACAATTTGCGCATGAAAAAATAGTGAAAATTGAAACTCAGTTCCGGGCTGATATAAGGATTCGCAAATTGCTCGTGTGGCAGCTCAATCGAAAGGCCGATGGATTTTCCACCTGCCTCGTACGCACCGCGATTTGCAGCTTCCATGATCCCCGGACCTCCGCCGGAGCAAACCACAAAACGCCGCGGCTTCGGTCCCAGCGAAAGAGCCCACGTCGTAAGTTTGTGGGAAAGCTGGCGCGCCTCTTCGTAGTAGCGGGACATTTCGAGCGAGCTTTTCGCGGAACGGATAGCGGCGTGATGTTTTGCCTTTGCTTCCTTGCTCAATTTTGAGACCTTTCTCTCTTTCAAGCGCGTCAGCCGTGCCGCAGCCACTTCATGCGAATCGAGCCGCGCCGAGCCAAACATCACAATCGTGTCGCCGATGCCTTCTCGTTTCAGCTGGGCTAGTGGATTGATGTACTCAGCCAGAATGCGGAGCGGCCGGGCCGGTGTGCTCTCCAAAAACTTTTTGTCTTCATGTGGCGCCTTTGGCGCGTGCTGGGGTTTCAACTTGGGACGTTCTGAGACCATGCTCTAGCCTCCGCCGGAAAGAGTCTTCCATTGTAGGAACCGCGGCGCTTCCCGGCAACGTCCGCACGCGCCTTTGCGTCGAATTGAGTACACTTCGAAGTGCCGGCCGTAACGGGCTTCGCAGGCAATGACCGATAAAAATGCGCTATCCGGCCAAATTCACGTTCTTGTTGAGTGCTTTCTTGGCATTTGGTGCGTGCGCTTCGTTCGCCCAATCCCCAGATGGACCTATGGTCCCCCGTCCAGATGTGCCCATTCAGCAGACCCCAAAGAGATCGGAAACCACGCTCAAGGCTCGCGTGGTGCTGGTCAACGCGCCGGTTACTGTGCGCGATTCGAAGGACCAGATCGTCACCAGTCTTGAAGCAAAGGATTTTCAGCTTACTGATCACGGCGTTCCGCAGACTATTTCGTACTTTGACGTGGGAGGCGACCCGATCTCGCTCGTCGCCCTGTTCGAAACCAGTTCGCGCGTGGCGCCGTTGCTTCCCGCCGTGCAGAAGACGGGCATTTTGATTACCGAAACCATCCTTGGATCGAACGGTGAGGCCGCCATCGTTGGCTTCAACGATTCGATTGACAAGCTGCTTCCTTTCACAAAAAACTCCGACGAAATTCAAAGCTCTGTTTGGCACCTTCAGGCGAGCACGTCTGGCTCGCGACTTTATGACGCGATGGGTGTCGGCGTGGAAATGCTCTCCGGCCAGCCGGAAGCTACTCCTACTGCACAGGGTAGGCGTCGCGTACTGCTCGTGGTTTCTGAAGCGTCTGACTCTGGCAGCCAGGCAAAGCTCGGCGAAGTCCTTCGCAAAGCACAGCTCGCCAACATCACCATCTATAGTGTAGGACTCTCCACGACGCGCGCCCTGTTGCAGGCCGAACCGAAGCAGAACCGCGTGGACATCGCGCCTCCTGGTACGTACCCTTTGCCACCGATTCCCGGTAAGCCACCTGTGCCCGCGGAAGAAGACCCTCGACTCAACAACACCGTGGACCTGATGGCTCTCGCCGTTTGGGCCGTCAGTCACGTTGCGGACAAAGTAAGCGCCCATGCACTCGAAGTCGCGGCGGTCGCAACCGGCGGCGCGCACTTCGCCACCTTCAAAGACCGCACCATTGAAAAGGCACTGGACGAAATCGGCGGGGAGCTTCACACGCAATATACGCTCGGCTATTCGCCGACTGGAACAACCGAAACGGGTTATCATGAAATCAAGGTCGGCTTGGTCGATCCGAAATATCGCAACTTGAAGCTGCGCTCCCGGCCCGGCTACTATGTCGCTTCTACGGACGAGTAATTTCCCTTGGATTTACAAAGCGCATCGTTCACGATTCGCGTGGCGACACCCGCCGACGTTCCCTTGCTTCACGCATTGATCGAAGCGTCCGTCCGCGGTTTGCAGGCCAACGATTACACTCCCGCGCAAATCGAAGGCGCGCTTGGCACTGTGCTCGGACTCGATACGCAACTCATTGCAGACGAAACGTACTTCGTAGTGGAAGCCGTAAACGCTTCCGGCGAGAAAGTCATGGCCGCGTGCGGAGGGTGGAGCAGACGCAAAACGCTTTTCGGCGGCGATCACGCGACCATTCGAGAGCCCGAACTTCTTGACCCTCGTTCTGACGCCGCCAAAATTCGCGCATTTTTTGTGCATCCCGACTGGGCCAGACGCGGAATTGGCACGCTTCTTCTCGAAACCTGCGAAAACGCCGCCAAAGCCGCTGGGTTTTCCCGCTTTGAAATGGGTTCCACGCTGACCGGCGTCCCGCTCTACAAACTCCGCGGCTACCACGTGATTAAGCCGATTGAAGTTCCCCTGCCCAACGGCGAATCTTTGCCGGTGGTGCGCATGGCGAAGTCCGTCTAACGTTTACCGATCTATCCGTCTTATATGATTTGCGTCCAAAAGGTCGCTTCGCGCGTGGCAAGCAACGCATCTTTCCGGGCGTCCCAGCGGAGGAAGTGATCCGTTTTTGTATGCGCGGTGTGGTGTTCGCGGGTCTCCCAAACTTCGTGCAGCAGAAATGCGCCGGTGCCGTCCGCTGCGCGATGCAGATCATACTGCAGGCAGCCTTCTTCCCTGCGAGTCGGCGGAACAAGCGCACGCAGCTCCGCTTCCAAAAATGGCTCATGCCCCGTGCGTGCGCGCAACAGCACCACCAGCGTCACGCCTTTCTTTGGCAATTTGATGTGATTCGAAGCACTCGCCCGACGCGAGCTCCTACTTTTCCGGGAGGCCCGCTTTGCTTTCCGCTTGCCCATGGCGGCGGGATTGTATCTCAAACACCGCCATTGGCAAGGAAAACCGTCGTGAGTACGGCTTGGGGCTATTTCGCGGCGTCTTTTCGCCCGGCGTTCAGATTGTCAAAGTTCAGGACCGTGTTTAGCACCAGCGAATAGGTTCCGCGCGTTTCCCCACGGTAGACCGGGTTGATGGAAAAGAGCACTACGTGCCCCTGTCCGACGGGCACATCGAGCACTGCGGGATGTTGTGCGATCTCGCCGCCGTTTTCCACAAGGCCAGAGATGAGCAAGTCCTTGGCGTTCGCATAACGCAGCACAACACGCGCCCGGTTGGCTTGCGGAATCACACGCGCGTTGTTATGTGCCTGCTCATCCGTTACGGTCGGGTATTCCCAAGTCTCCGTTTCGGGTTCTTCCGGTGCGTCCGCACCCGGGCGACCTACGGCGTAGTCAGGTTCATCCTTGGTTCCGCGTCCGGTAGGCCGCTCGCGCATATCCGGCCCAAGACGGCGCCGTCTGCGGCCACCCGCGATGCTGCTCAAGGAGAAAACCACTCCGTCATCAGAGTATGCAGAGACTTTTTCTTCGTAGCCGTAGGCAATCGGGCTGGCCGCGTCCACAAGACGCGTTCCCACCACGGCGCCCACCATTTTCATTTTCTCGCTTCGGGTCGCGTTGACGCCCGCGCTCATTCCGAGAGCAATTGCAAACTGTGCCGTGTCGTCCCCAGTTACGAGCACGCCGCCGTTTTGTACGAAGCTCTGTAGCCTTGCCACGCCGTCATACCCGAGGCCGGGCCGCATGTCCTCTGTCGAATCGTTCTTGCCGACCAGATTCGGCGTGAGCGGCGTGTTTTGCCACGGCAGCGGATTGCCCCAAGCCGTCGGATATCCGTGGATTATCGCAGTCGCAGAAGCGCCAATTCCCACCGGCGGAAAAAGAATCACGTCGTACTTCGCGCGCAAGTCCGGAATCTTTGCGACTGCTTGCGTGCTCATGTAGTCGTAGGGAATGTGCATGGAATCAAGAGCGAGCCGCCACCAGCCTTCTGTCTGCGTGCTCAGCCATGTGTGCAAATACGCGATTCGTGCCGCGCGAACCGGATGCGTTTTTACGCTCGGGGCTGTGGCAAGGGCCACTGCTTCGAGGCTCAGCTCCTTCGCAGCGGTTTCCACGTCTGCTCGCTTCGCATCTCGAATCAGAAATGTCCCGCGAGTGAATTTTGCACCGCCCGCGTCGAAGGATTCCTCGGCTGCCTCAATCGTGGCGTCTTTCAATTTGTACCGCAGCGTCGCGAGGGCAGGCTCGGCGTGATTGTTAATCGCGAAAACCGCCCCGTCGCCTTTCACACCGCCCGTGGCATGAACTTCAGTAACTTTTTCCATCGGTGCATCGAGTACCTTCGCGTCTGTCACACGCACCACCTGAACGCCAAAGAGTTCGCCAAATGTCCAGCCCGTGTCATCGTACGGCGTTTTTTGCGGATCCTCCGGGCTCCAATACTGGTGATCCAACAGCGCATCCGCGATGCGTGAATACGGTTGATCCATTCGAATCACATAGCTGCCGGCTGGGAAGCTGCGCGTCGTCGGTTCCGGCTTCGCATCTTTCTCTTTGCCCTTTTCCTCCGCCGGTTTTTCCTCTTCCTTTTTTTTCTTTTCCTTCTTCACAGGCAAGCTAATCGTGAACGCTGACTTCGCCCGCGAAATTTCCACTTTTTGCTTTTGCAGAACCTGCAGCAGCTCCGCTTGCAGAGTCGCACGAGGTTCATCCGCTGGCAGGACGTACGCAGCTGGGCCTTCCGAAGCCGGCTTGTTGACCGAACGCTTCGCCTTCAAATAAAAATTCTTCAGGAAAAGCCGCTTGTTCTCGTTGAAGTAATGCAACGAAACGAGCAAGCCCGTCTCTTCGTAATTGTTGTTGTCGCGCTGCGACCAGAGCGTCTTCGCCAGAGGAGGATTTTGCTTGAACCAAGTACGCGCATATTCTTCAGGCTGCAACGTGCGCTCGCGCGTGTCCGCATTTCCATTTCCAAATGTTTCATAGAGCCGGCTGATACCGTTGTGCAGCGCGGCGATGAACATCAAGTAGCCCGGCGACCACGTATCGAAATCGCCGTGCGTGAAAACTCCGGGCATTCCGAATTTGGTCATGTCCGCCACGTTTCGCGAAGCGATCATGTTCCATTCATCGGCCAGAATCGGGTCAATCCAAGCGTTGTACGGGCCGTCGCCAACTGTGTTGTCGTAGAGATACGGCACCGATTCGTGCAGGTCGTGTAGCACCTGCGCTTTCCAGTCCACGTACGTATTCAACACATTTTCGGTGAGCTTCAGCGTCACGCCCATCGCGTCGCGATTGTTGTCGTGCGCCACGTACTTGCCCCAGTAAATGAGTGGCGGATAGAACTCCTTAGGATGCGCCAGGTGCCATTTATAGAGGTCCACCACGCGATTGCGTCCGTCCACTTCCACAACCGGCGTAATCAATGCGATGACGCCGTCGCGAATGTCTTTGATGTATGGACTCTCATCCACCGCGAGGCGGTAAGCCAGTTCCATCAGCGCCGTCGGAGCGCCCGTTTCGGGCGAATGAATCGTTCCCGTGATGTAGTAAACCGGCGTGCTCTCCGCAACGAGTTTGTCCGCTTCCGCGTCGTCCAGGTGAATCGCGCGCGGATCGGCGAGCTTAGCCAGACGGGCGCGATTTTCTTCCAGCTTTTTCAGATTTTCTTCCGAAGAAACCGCCACCGCGATCATTTCGCGACCCTCTTCCGTTGTGCCGATCGAAATCACTTTCACACGCGGGCTGGCCTGCTCCAGCATCCGCATATATCTGTAAACCTCTTCGGCGTACGGAAGAATTCCGGGCGCGCCGGCGACATCGCCCAGAACAACTTCGGGCGTCGGCACATTTTTCGAAGCGGGCAGATAATCCACCAGCGGGGACGAAAAATAAGGAGCGGTCGTGTACTTGTGAATTTTCGCCGTGTAAGCCTCGTCCACAGGCTGCTTCGGATCCCGAGCAGGAGCCGTTTCTCCATCCGCCAAGGCAAAAGGCGCGGTGCCCATGGCAAACAACGCAAGCAAACAGAGCTTAGAAATGACGTTGCGGTTCATCGGTCTCTCCCCGGAAGCTCAATGCAGAGGCGGATTGTAACGCAAAAAACAAGGACTCAACCAATGCAAATCGGAGAAAGAAAATTCGTTTGTCTTTTGGTCTCGTACCTATTGGACTGGAACGAATTTCAGACAAACCGGAGACGGCACGGAAAGACTGTCTCCTGTTGGAGTAAGCTGACCGCTATTTGCGTCCACGTGAAACGCAACAATCGTGTCGCTCAACTGGTTCTCGACAAAAAGAAAATTGCCGGAGGGATCGAACGTGAAGTGCCGAGGTTCTTTGCCGCCCGTGGGCACACCTCCTATTGGAGTTAGTGTGCCTTTTTTCACATCAATGCCGAGGACGGCGATGCTGTCATTTCCACGGTTCGAAACATAGAGAAACCTGCCATTCGGATGCACGGCGACCTCGGCTACGTCATTGCGGCCGGAAAAACCGGGCGGCAGCGTGGATACGCTGTTGATCTGCTTCAACGCGCCCTTCTTCGCATCGTAAGAAAAACCTGAGGCGGTGGAAGCGAGCTCGTTGACGACAAAAAGAAACTTGCCGTTCGGAGAAAATGCTGCATGGCGGGGTCCCGAGCCCGGCTTCAAACTCACCGACGGTGGCATGTGCGGCCCCAGCTTTCCTTCCGCCGCGTCAAATTGGAAAATCAGAATTTCGTCGAGCCCAAGATCTGCAGCAAGCGCGAAGCGATTGTCGGCGCTCGTCTCAATCCAGTGCGCATGCGGGCCTTCTTGCCGTTCTTTGTTCGGGCCGAGCTTGCCGGTGTCCTGAACGAGTGCGGTCTTCTCGCCGAGTTTTCCATCGGCCAAAATTGGAAATACCGCGATGTTTCCAGAAGTGTAATTTGCGACCAGCACGTATTTTCCGCTCTGATCGAACGTGATGTAGCAAGGATCTTCGCCCAAAGCGGAAGCCTGATTGAGCTGTGTCAGTTTGCCTGTTTTTGCGTCCAATGCAAATGAGGTGACCATGCTGGCCTTGCCGCTTTCGTTCACTGCGTAGAGATATTTGCCACTCGGATGAATTGCCACAAACGACGGGTCAGGCGTTTCCGCGGCCACGCCAACCGGAGTGAGCTTGCCGGCGCCGGCGTCATAACGAAACGCGTAGATGCCTTTGCTTTGTGTCTTGGCTGTGTACGTCCCGGCAAAAGCAAAATAGTCTTTCTTAGGAGAATCTGCGTGACCGGCTTTGCCGTCAGTCAGGGTAAAAAGAACAACCAGCAGAAAAAATAAGAACAAGCGGCGCGAAGTCTTCATGGCCCGAGGATTTTAGCACCGAGGCGCAGAAATAGCGGCGCTAAAACGTGCCATTGCCGATTTTCTCCGTTGAGTTTTGGGTTGCCCCGGAGCTACTTCTTTTCTTCTTCGTTTTCTTCCTGCAGAACCGCCGCAGCCGCGATGGAATCGTCGCCATCCAGCTTCAGCAAACGAACGCCTTGCGTCGAGCGGCCCGCTTCGCGGATCTCATTTGCGTGCACGCGGATCACCTTGCCATGTTCGGTGATAATCATCACATCGGACTCTTCTGTCACCTGCAGGGTAGCGACTACATACCCATTGCGGTCGGTGGTCTTCATGTTGACGACGCCTTTGCCGCCGCGCGAAGTAATGCGGTATTCCGCCAGCGCCGTGCGCTTTCCGTAGCCCTTTTCCGACACGGTAAGCATAAGCGTCGTCAACGAATCTTTGATGTCCTCGTTTTCCAGCTCTTCCAGATTCTGAGTGGTCTTTTTGCGTTCCTTGGCAATGATCTCGAAGTCCGGATGCACGGCGTCCATGCTGACGACGTAATCATCCTTGTCCAGGTCCATGCCGTTCACGCCGCCGGCGTTGCGGCCCATCGCGCGCACTTCTGTTTCGCGGAAGAGAATCGCCTGGCCCTCGTGGCTCGCAAGGAAAATCATCTGTTTGCCTTCGGTCAGCTTTGCGCCGATGAGTTCATCTTTCGCTTCCAGGTTGATGGCGATAATCCCCGTCGAGCGCGGATTGGAAAATTCCGTGAGCGCCGATTTTTTCACCGTGCCGTTTTTCGTGGCCATGAAAACGAACTTGTCCGCTTCTTCGAGATTTCGCGCAGCCACCAGCGCGGTCAGCTTTTCGTCTTCCTGGAATTTCACCAGGCTGGAGATGGCTTTACCGCGTGTCGCCGCGGCGGCTTCGGGAATTTCGTACACCTTCAGCCAGTAAACGCGGCCTTTCGATGTGAACAGAAGAATGTAACTGTGCGCCGAAGCGATGAAGAGGTGCTCGACGAAGTCTTCGTCCTTCGTTTTGGCGCCGATGCGTCCCTTGCCACCGCGCGACTGGTGGCGATAAGTGTCCGCTGCCGTCCGCTTCATGTACCCGTTGTGGCTCACGGTGATGAGCATCTCCGTGTCCGCGATCAAGTCTTCCAGCTTGATCTCATCTACCTTATCCACAATCTGCGTGCGGCGGTCGTCGCCGTACGCCTTGTGAACTTCCTTCAGCTCGGCCGTGATTACCTGCTTCAGCTTCCGCTCGCTCGCAAGAATTTCTTTCAGCTCCGCAATCAAATCGCGGATGGACTTCAACTCCTTTAGAATTTCATCAATCGAGAGCTGGGTCAGGCGGTGCAATTGCAGTTCGAGAATGGCATCAATCTGGGTGTAACTCAGAGTCAGCGAACTGCCGCCGCGACCCGCAGTTTCAACTTCCGGAGCGCCCACAAAGCGGTATTTGCGCCCATCCAGCTTCACGCCTTCGAGCTTTTTCGACTTGCCGTTTTCCGTGATCGTGACATCCTGCTCGCTGAAGTACTTGAACAGGTTTTCCTTCGCCTCCGCGCGGCTGGAAGATCCGCGGATCACGCGAATCACGTTGTCCAGATGGTCCAGCGCGATCTGGTAGCCGACCAAAATGTGTTCGCGCTCTTCGGCTTTGCGCAATTCGAAAATCGTGCGCCGCCGCACTACTTCCATGCGGTGTTCGATGAAGAGCTTGATCAGCGGAATCAGGCCGAGTTCGCGCGGCTGTCCGGCTACGATTGCGAGCAGGATCATGCCGAAGGATTCCTGCATCTGCGTGTGTTTGAAGAGATTGTTCAGGATGAGCTGCGATTCCTCGCCGCGCTTGAGTTCAATCACAACGCGCATGCCTTCGCGCGAAGATTCATCGCGGACGTCGGAAATACCTTCGATTTTCTTGTTCTGCACCAACTCGGCGATGCGCTCAATGAGTTTCGACTTGTTCACCTGATACGGAATTTCGGTGATGACAATGTTTTCGCGATCCTTGCCGGCCTCTTCGATGGCTGCTTTCGCCCTCATCGTAAAGCTGCCGCGGCCGGTTTTGTACGCAGCTTCAATTCCTTCGCGCCCGGCGATGTATGCACCGGTTGGAAAGTCCGGTCCGGGCACAATCTTCATGATCTCTTTCAGCGTGGCGTCCGGCTTTTCAATCAGAACAATGGCCGCGTCCACAATTTCGCGTAGGTTGTGGGGCGGAATGTTCGTCGCCATGCCGACGGCGATGCCACTCGCTCCGTTGACGAGCAAATTGGGGATACGCGAAGGCAGAACGACCGGTTCCTCGCGCGTCTGGTCGAAGTTCGGAACGAAATCAACCGTTTCTTTTTCTAGGTCAGCAAGAATATCTTCTGAAATTTTCGCTAGCCGCGCTTCCGTGTACCGCATCGCTGCAGGAGGATCGCCGTCCACTGAGCCAAAATTTCCCTGGCCGTCAATCAGCGGGTACCGCATGTTGAAGTCCTGCGCGAGGCGCACCAGAGCCGGATAAATCACCGCTTCGCCGTGGGGATGGTAATTGCCGGAAGTATCGCCGCAGATTTTGGCGCATTTGCGGTAGCCGCGGTTGGAAGCAAGCCCGAGGTCGTTCATCGCCACCAGGATTCGGCGCTGCACCGGCTTCAACCCGTCGCGCACATCCGGCAGAGCGCGCGCGATGATCACGCTCATCGAATAGTCGAGATACGACTTGCGCATTTCCGCTTCGATATCAATCGGAAGCACTATGGATTGTTTTATCTCGTCCGCCATTTTTCCTCGTCGTGGTTCTGAAAACTTTCCAGCCAACTGCTGGCGTTATTTAGTATTGCTGCGCTCGAGCACGTACGCCTTTACCGTGTCGAATGCATCGGCCGCGTTAGTAAAGCGCCGCGCCGCAAATTCCGTTTCGAGCTGCTTCAAGAACGCTTCACACTCTGCTTCACCCGCAAATTCCGCCACCACGCCACTGCTGGAATCCGGTGTATAGGTCGCCACCGCTCGAAACTCAGAGCAACTCAATCCGCGCAATCCCGGCAATGTCATCCATCCCACCTGGTAAAGCATGGGCGAATCAAATATCCAGATTCACGACTTCGAGGGCGTTTTCTTCGATAAATTTACGTCGCGCTTCCACGTTCTCGCCCATCAGCGTCGTGAAAATATCTTCCGCGGCGACGGCATCTTCTAGTTTCACCTGGAGCAGCGTGCGCGTGTCCGCGTTCATCGTCGTGTCCCAGAGTTGCTCCGCATTCATTTCGCCCAAGCCTTTGAATCGCGTGATTGTGAAATCCTTCTTGGCATCTTCCACGACGTAGTTCAAAACGTCCGTCGCCTTTTCCTTGTTCACCTTTGTTCCATTGCGTTGCACGGTGAACGGCGGATGATTGAACTCTTCAATCTGCTTGGCCAGAGCGCGCAGGCGCTTATATTCCGCAGCTGAAGCGACCGCCCAATTGATTTTCTGGCTATGGGGCGGGCCAAATTGAATTTCGTAGAGGCTGTGTTCTTCGTCAAAAACGATTTTGCCCTCGAGCTTGAGCTTGGTCTTGTCGACTTCCTTCAGGAGTTTTTCGAGCGCCTTTTTGTCCTCGAAGTCCGTTTTCTTTTCCAGGCCGCTCTCGGAGAGTAGTTCCACAAGGCCCGGCTCGCGCAGCCGGCGGCCGAGTTTTGCGGCTGCAGCTTCGTATTCCTGAACATTCAACAGGAAGGAGGTGAGCTTTTGCCCATCCAGACTGACTCCTTCCTTGGCCTTCACAATGTGATCTTCCGTAGCACGTTTCATCAGCTCGCGCGCAAAATCGCGCTCGTCGCGAATGTATTTTTCCGTTTTGCCGCGCTTCACGCGATAGAGCGGCGGCTGCGCGATGTATACGTGGCCGCGCTCAATCAGCTCCTTCATGTGGCGGAAGAAGAATGTGAGCAGCAGCGTTCGAATGTGGCTGCCGTCCACGTCCGCGTCGGTCATTAAAATAATTTTGTGGTAGCGTAGCTTTCCGGCATCGAAATCATCCTTGCCAATGCCTGTGCCAAGGGCGGTGATGATGGCGCGAATTTCCTCGTGGCCGAGCATCTTGTCGTAGCGCGCTTTTTCGACGTTGAGGATTTTTCCTTTTAGCGGAAGTATGGCCTGGTATTTCCGGTCGCGCCCCATTTTCGCGGAGCCGCCTGCGGACTCTCCCTCAACCACAAACAGTTCGCAGCGGCTGGGGTCGCGCTCCTGGCAATCGGCCAGCTTGCCTGGCAGGCCGCTCGAATCCATCGCAGATTTGCGCCGCGTCAACTCGCGAGCTTTGCGGGCTGCTTCGCGCGCGCGCGCAGCGTCAATGCACTTGCCGATGATGCGCCGCGCAACCGTGGAATGCTTGTCAAACCATTCGCCAAGCCGCTCGTTGACGATCTGCTCCACGTCGCCCTTAATGTCGCTGTTGAGCTTGCCCTTGGTCTGTCCTTCAAACTGCGGCTGCGGCAAACGCACGCTGACCACCGCGACCAATCCTTCGCGAACGTCATCGCCGGTGATGCTCACTTCATCTTTTTGCTCCTTGAGCATGCCGGCATTGGAAGCAAAATTGTTGATCGTGCGTGTCAGCGCGGAGCGAAAGCCAGAAAGGTGCGTCCCGCCGTCCACGGTGTTGATCGTGTTGGCAAATGCAAAGACGTTTTCGCCGTAGCTGTCGTTGTACTGCAGCGCGATTTCGATTTCCAAGTTGCCGCGTTTGCCTTCCATGTAAATCGGTGAATCGTGCAGCGTTTCTTTGCCGCGGTTTAGGTGTTTCACGAATTCCGCAATGCCGCCCGTGAAACGGAATTCGGCGCTTTTTTCCGCCCGTTCGTCGGTCAGCGTGATCTTCAGGCCCTTGTTGAGGAAGGCGTATTCGCGCAAGCGTGTCGCAAGCGTGTCGAAACTGAAGACCGTCTTTTCAAAAATACTCCCGTCCGGATGAAACGTGACCTTTGTACCCGTCTTACGCGTCTTGCCGGTCTGTTTGAGCTTCGAAGTCGGTTTGCCTTTTTCGTAGGTCTGTTCCCAAACGGCGCCATCGCGTTGAATTTCCAGTTCCAGCCAGTCAGAAAGCGCGTTCACCACGGAAACGCCAACTCCGTGCAAACCACCAGAAACTTTATAAGTATCGCTATCGAATTTTCCTCCCGCGTGAAGAACCGTCAGAACAACTTCGGCGGCGGGGCGCTTTTCCGTGGCGTGCATGTCCACCGGGATTCCGCGGCCGTTATCCACCACAGTGACGGAATTATCTTCGTGAACGGTGACGTTCACTTCATCCGCAAAGCCGGCCATCGCCTCGTCAACGGAGTTGTCCACAACTTCCCAGACAAGGTGATGCAATCCCATTTCGCCCGTGGAACCAATGTACATCGCGGGACGCAGACGCACCGCTTCGAGTCCGCCAAGTACCTTGATGGACTTCGCATCGTATTGATGCCCGCTGGTCGTTTTGCCGACAACGTTTTCCTTGTCGCCCATTTTTTCTCCCTCAGTGCGAATCCCGGCCGCAGCAAATCTTTGCGCCCATGCAGCGCGCGAAAACAAACTGCGAATTACAGTGCGAGTTGTTGATCTCGCGAATTTTTCTTGAAGCTAGGAAAGGCGTGCGTGCGGATTTTTCCGTGCGTCCTTTAGGGACAGCCGCAAAGCGGCGCGTTCCTTACCCTTTGATTCCGGAAACAAGCAGGATTGAAAGCAATCCCCGCTGGGCAGTTCCAGAACTCGTAGGGTTCCTGCTCCATCCCATCTCGCGCAGCGAGACGTGGCGAAGACTCAAGCAACTCCACGCGAATTTTGGCCAATTCGCTCCTGGCGCGAAGCGGGAAATCAGGCCCAAATTCACTTGGCGAACGTGTCGATTTAGAGGAACCAACAGCGAATCGACAACAGGAAAATTGTACTTGAAATCGCAGCTTTTCTCAATGCCTGGCTGTAGAAATAGCTTTGAATAACTTAAGTATTTTCAATTATTTGCAGGGGTTAGGCTCTAAGAGTCGCGTGGTTTTGGCTTGGCGAGCGTTGCATGGAAACCGATGCCGCATTTGGGCCCTTCTTCCTCTTCCAGCATGCTCTCGATGGTCGCAAAAATGATCCGAAACTTGGTGTTGTATCGCTTCTCCATATCCTCAATTTTTCGGCGCAATTTCTGGTTGGTGGCCAGCATTTCGCGCAGGCGCACGAACGTTCTCATGATGGCAATGTTGACTTGTACGGCCCGCGTGCCGCGCAAAACGCTCGAAAGCATGGCAACACCTTGTTCCGTGAACGCGTAGGGCATGGCTCTCCCGTGCGCCACTCCAACTTGAAATCACAAATTGTGATTTCAAGCCTTTTTATTCGTCAGCCGCCAACTGGAAGAGGAAATCGGAGGGAAATCTTTCGAGATTCCGCTGGACGGCTTGAACCAGGGCGCGCACTTCCACTCTGTAGAGTGCGGCGAGATCCGTGCTCAACATCACACGCTGGCCGCGAAGGAAATAAATCTTTTGCGAAATACTGGCGGGAGCAATCGCCCGTGAATGGCTCGGTCTCGCCATGAATTTACGTTTTGAAGTTTGAGTACACGGATTTTGACCGATCTTCCACGAGTCTCGCTCAGATGCGCATCGGCATGATGATGTAGCGGTAGCGATAGGATTCGTCAGCGAGGGGGCGCATCTGGCCGGCGGATTGTTCGTCCTTGAGCTCAATGCTAATCGGTCCGTCCGCAGCCGCAGCAAGAAAATCCAGCATGTAACTGGAATTGAAACCAATCGCGATCGGGTCGCCTTTGTATTCCTTGTCGATATTCTCTTTCGCTTCGCCATATTCCGGACTAGATGCGGAAATTTCTACGCCCTCGTTCGAAACGGAAAGTTTCACGGCGTGCGAGCGCTGGTCCGCAAGCTGCGAAACGCGCCGCACGGCGTCTGTAAGTTCCGCACGTTCGAGCACGACGCTCTTATTGTTATCGCGTGGAAGCACAGCTTCGTAATTCGGGAACTGTCCGGTCAGGATGCGGGAAATCAGCAAACGATGGCCCGCCTGGAAAAAGAGATGGCTCTCATCCTTCGCGAATTCCATTTGCGCGTCTGAACCGGCCGCGCCAGCCAGCTTCTCCACTTCATCCATGGCTTTCTTGGGGACGAGCACTTTCACTTCGCCATTTAGTCCGGCGAGTTTTTGGTCCGTCTCCGCAAGCGCCAGGCGATGACCGTCGGTCGCAACCATGGCTACCGTGTCCGGCTTCAGAATCAGCAGCCCGCCATTCAGCGTGTATCGCGATTCCTCCATGGAAATCGCAAATTTCGTTTTACCAATCAGGCTCTCCAGTGTAGTCGCGGGAATTTTTACCATGACGTGCGGCATGGTCGGCAGCGCAGGGAAATTCTCCTTGGCCATTCCGACCAGTTTGTATTTCTTCTTATCGCTGACGATTTCGACCCAATGATTGTCCAGCAGCTTGAACTTGATTTCGCCTTCCGGCAGCAAGCGCACAAGCTCCAGAAGTTTTTTCGCCGGAATCGTCCCCGCGCCTTCTTTCTTCACTTTGGCTTCACAGGACGTGCGGACGCTGAGCTCCAGATCCGTCGCGGTAATCGTCAGCCTGCTTCCCTTGGCCTCCACCAAAAGATTGGAAAGAATAGGAATAGTCGTCTTGCGCTCGACGACGCCTTGCGTGGTGGTGAGCTCGTTCAACAGCGCTGATTTTGCGACGCTGAATTCCATTGATTGGCTTTCCTCGCGTACGGTTCCGGTTGCCGTCATGTCACAAAGAACCTTTCTTGGGGACAACTCCACTGGCCGCTACTTTACTCGCTTTTCACGCTGCTGAAAAGTCTAGTGCTCGTCAAATCGCTGTGGAAATATTATCTTCTGTGGATAGCTTCTCGCGGTGGCAACTCCCAAGAAATCCACAATCCCAAGCAATCATCAAGCGCTATAGCTTTTCCAAATTCCTAAAACACATTTAGACCTTGTTGTTGTGATGAGCACTGTGAATTTGTGGAAAGCGCCGCAACCACATGCGCAATCACAATGTTGGTCGGAGCGAACTGAGGTGGCTAATTGTGAGTATCTCGGATAAAACACGGTACTCCGTACCTTGGGGAGATGTTTGTAAAATTCCTTCCACTTTCATCAACAAGCTATCCGCAGGATTTGAAACCCTTCTCCACAGCATTCAGCAAGCGCAAGGTGCAGGAAAATGTGAGCGCACAGAATTGGCAACACTTAGGATTCAAGCTTAAATTTAGTGCTGTTGGGAGCTGCCTACTGCAGAGCGTCCATCAACCGCGTGATGGTCCGATTCAAGTCTTTGTCCGACCGGCGCATCTCTTCGATCTTGTTGATGGAGTGCAGCACAGTAGTGTGGTGCTTGCCGCCAAACTGTCGGCCGATTTCCGGAAGGGAAGCTGTGGTGAGCTGCTTCACAATGTACATGGCTACCTGACGCGGAAACGCAATGGCGCGAGTGTTACTCCGTATCTTTAAATCCTGCTCGCGCAAATTGAAATGCTCGCTCACGCGCTTCTGGATCAGGTCAATCGTGACGCGCTTTTCCTGCGAAGCGATGATGTTGCGCAGGACCTGCTGTGCTGTTGCAAGCGAAATTGTAGCCCCTGTGAGCGAGGCGTAGGCCATCAGGCGAGTCAGCGCGCCTTCCAGCTCTCGCACGTTGGATTTAATCGCGCGCGCAATGTATTCGGCGACGTCATCCGGCAGGCCAAAACGGTCGTTTTCGGCCTTCTTCTGCAGAATCGCAATCTTCGTCTCGAGGTCCGGTGGCTGAATATCCGCAATCAAGCCCCATTCAAAGCGCGACCGCAGCCGCTCTTCAATCGAATTGATGTCCTTCGGCAGGCAATCGGACGAGATGACGATCTGCTTCCCTTGCTCGTACAGTGCATTGAACGTATGGAAAAACTCTTCCTGTGTGCGCTCTTTGCCGGCAATGAACTGAATATCGTCTACTAGCAGCACGTCCACGGTATGGAAGCGGTCGCGGAAGGTGATCATTTTGTCGAACCGCAACGAGTTGATCACTTCGATTGTGAATTTCTCAGCACTGACGTAGCAGAGCCGTGCCGCCGGATTTCTCTTCTTGATCACATGCCCGATGGCATGCATCAAGTGGGTTTTGCCCATTCCCACGCCGCCGTAAAGAAACAGCGGGTTGTACGCTTTCGAAGGCTGCTCCGCAACCGCGCGAGAAGCCGCATGCGCAAACTCATTCGATTTTCCTACAACGAACGTGTCGAACGTATAGCGCGTCTGCAGCTGATTGTCGCTGCTTTCAAAATCCAGCCTGGACTGCTTAACCGGAACCGCGGACGCGGGAGCCGGTGCAGCCTCTTCTTCCGTGCAAACGTACTGCACCTTCAGGCTTGGCATGCCGAGTTCATGAAACACCGCCCGAATAATCTCCCCATAAGTCCGTGTAAGTACTTGCCGGAACACCACGGTCGGGATCTGCACGAAAATCATTTCGCCTTCTACGCGGTTCAAGCGCGTAGGCGCGAACCATGTGGTGAAGGTATTCAAGCTGACCCGCGATTTCACTCGTTCCAGAAACTTATCCCACATCCCTGAGGTTTCTCGTTCCTTGGCGGTATGCGTTGCAGTCGTCATTTAGGCAAAAAATCCGTGCTCAAACCATTTCCACAAGTGTGGATTTCCTGTGGAAAGCAATCCCTTTATGATCTTTCGTTGGCTTTCGGGCTTCCCCGCGTCCAACTTCTTGCCTTTGGCCCCTGATGCCCGGCGCGCGGTGCTTCCCGACGTTGTTGGCCGTTAACCGCCGCTATTCGACAGCGCGGGATTGTCTCCGATTGGCGTTTTGTGAGCAAGCGAAAAGTGTGCGAAGACATTATGAGCCATGCACACTGCATGCACAACTTTTCCACAAGCCCCAAAATTGTGCAAACGCATCGCGCTTGTAGGTGCAGGAGCATTTGTTTTCACGGTAATACGCAATTTTAGAAAGAACCGTTGTTGAAGAAAAGGTTTGCATGCCGTGGAGCAAAATTATTGACCTGTGGAAAAGAACGGCAGGAAAATTTCAAAATCTCTTTTCACTTGCTTGCAGGACGATCGAATTCGTAAATTCCAATCGGGTCGCCACCGATGATCAAGCGGTCTTTCAAGACAAGAATCACGTTCGCTTCCAGTCGCGCGCTCTCCGGCGTGTAAATCAAATACGTTGCGCGCCGGTTTCCTTCCTTGTCAAAACGCAGCAGCGTGTCTCCCATGGCCATCCACACTTCGCCCGTCTCACGGTCCACTCCAATCGCCGTCAAAATTCTCTTGAACGTCGGTGGATCGCCGCGCCGCTCCTGCTTTTCAATTTCGCGCCGCAGCGCCTGCGCTTCCGGCATGGCATCGAGCGCGGTGTAGCGCACTTCCTGGCCCGCATAACCGAACCGATCGAACTGCCGCACCGTCGGTTCCGGAAAATAGTTGTAGCCATAGTAGAGATGAGCGTGATCGTCCGCCGCAAGCTCACCTATGTTCAGAAAGCGGTTCAGCTCGCTGCGCTCCGTAAGCGTTTCCATGTCGCCGAATTCGCGCACGCGGCGTCCATTCTTATCGAAAACCACCACAAGCGACGGATCTCGAAACGTCGCGACGGCAACCTCGCCGTCGGGCATGGCCGCAACCGACACCGGCGCGCTCACCGGAATCGTTCGCAGGTGCCGCCCTTCCTTCGCATAGACCTGAACCGCATTTGCGCCTCGATCCGCGATGTAGATGTTCCCGTCGGCGTCCACGTCGCAGTCTTCACCAAACTGCACCAGCACTTCGCCGGAACGGATTGCTTCTTCACGTGCCGAGGCCTGAATTCCACCGGCTTCCCGCATCGCCAGAGTGCGCTTGCCTTCCCCAGAAAACACAATTAAGCCGGGATTGGGAGAAGCCAGAACGTAGAATTTGCCGTCCGCCCCGTGGCGAACCGCCTTTAGTCCGGGACCGATAGGCGCATAGACGCGTCGCTTCGCAACAAGCTCGCCGTCCACCTGAGCCGCAGCGCCGCACGCCGCGCTCAATACCAGACACAACACTGCTATCGCTTTCAAGGCCGGACCCAACCCTTCTTCACGTCCTTCGATGCTTCTTCAGATTATCCTGAGTGTTTTCAGGTTGCTTGCGGGTTTGGGGCGCTCGGCGCCTCTTGTGCTCAATCAATCCTTAGGCGCAGCCGCTCAATGGATTTGGCTCGTAACCGCCCGCCTTGGTTTCGCGGGCCAGAATCATCCGTTTCGATCAGCACACAGTTCATCTGGACGTTGCCCTGTGCCACTTCAAACCGTGCCGGCATGCCATCCAGAAATTTCTTCACAATGCCGACGCGGTCCATACCAATCACTCCATCATGAGGACCGGTCATTCCAACATCAGTGATATACGCCGTACCCGCGGGCAATACCTGCTCATCCGCCGTCGCAACGTGCGTGTGCGTGCCAACAACCGCAGTCACGCGACCATCCAGGTACCAACCCAGAGCAATCTTCTCGCTCGTCGTTTCCGCGTGCATGTCCACCAACACAAAACTCGCTTCCGCTGGAAGTTTCGCAAGCAGTTCATCCGTTTTGCGAAAGGGATCATCATTCGCCGGCAGGAAAACTCTCCCCTGTATGTTAATCACAGCGTATTTCACGCCGTTGCGCGCTGTTCCCGCGTATACGCCGCTTCCCGGACTGCCGTCCGGAAAGTTCGCCGGCCGCAGCAAGCGCGGCTCGTGCGGCATGAACTCCAAAATCTCTTTCTTGTCCCAACTGTGATTTCCGCCAGTCAGAACTTCAATCCCGTACCCAAACAATTCTTCCGCAATGCGCGGCGTAATCCCAAATCCCGCGGCGGAGTTCTCGCCGTTGGCGATCACCAGGTCAATTTGTTTGTTCGAGACAAGATCGGCCAGCCGCTCGCGAACGATCTCACGCCCGGGCGAACCAACAATGTCGCTAATGAAGAGTACGCGCATAAAAAATGGAGCAGACTGCTGGGCCGTGGGGAGCTAGGCCGTGAACCTCTGAATTAGGTGGGCACCACGAGCCAACCATTAGGCTTTCCTGCCCCGCTCGCTCGTCGCTTTCATTCAACGAGCCAGCGGGACAGGCCGTGCACACAGGCTGACTGTCCGCAGCGCCTCAGAGATTCTGCATTGGTTCAAACAGCTTTCGCACCCACACCTGCTTCGAAGTACCGCTCCGCTTCCATTGTAGCCGCAGCGCCAAACCCGCGTCCAACCGCTGTCTCGCGCTCGCGAAATCGAACCGCAAGATTGTTCACCGCAGTTTCGTCCGCGGCGCTAGAATCGCCCCTGCTTTCTCGGGAGCTTCGTCATGAAAACTCTAATCGCCGCCACGTTCTTGTCAGTCTGTTTGCTCCCACCGCCTCTTACTTGTTCAGCGCCTGCCGCGGACGATCACCTCGGCAAAGTGAATTTCCCGACCACTTGCTCTCCCACCGTTCAGCCCATCATTGAAAAAGGCACAGCGCTTTTGCACTCGTTCCAATATCTGCAGTCGGAAAACGTCTTCATGGACGCCGCAAAACAGGATCCCAATTGCGCCTTGGCTCATTGGGGCAAAGCCATGGCGCTCTATCATCAACTCTGGGATTTTCCGGAGCAGAAAACGCTGAACGCGGGACGCAAGGATCTCGAAAAAGCAAAGAAGCAGAAAAACATTTCGCCGCGCGAAAAAGGTTTTGTCGAGACCGCCGAGGTTTTCTTCCAAAAGAACAGCAAGCTCGACGAAAAAGCACGTATCGCCGCTTATTCAGCCGCGATGGAAAAGTGGTATGCCTCTGTTCCAGGCGATGTCGAAGTCGGCAGCTTTTACGCACTTTCGCTGGTTGCGCTCGCTTATCAAGAAGATGCTGATAAAGCGCTCGAGCTCCGCAAAAAAGCCATCGCCGTTCTCAATCCACTCTTCGAACAGCACCCCGACCATCCCGGGGTAGCGCACTACATAATCCACGCTACGGATGAGCAAAGCCTCGCGTCCGAGGGACTCGCCGCCGCTCGCCGCTATGCCGCGATCGCCCCCGATTCCTCTCACGCCATTCACATGCCTTCGCACATTTTCGTTCGCCTCGGCATGTGGCAGGACGCTATCACCTCCAACATCACTGCACAGACCGCAGGCGCGCGCGCCGCCGAAGCTCATCAGGCCGAATCGCATTACCAGACGCACGCAATGGACTTTCTAAACTATTCGTATCTGCAAAGCGGTCAGGAAGCAAAAGCGCAGCAAGTCATCATGGACGAACACCATGTCGTCGGCGCCACAGACAAATCCATGAAAGAGCATATGGATTCACTCAACGAGCGAATGGTAATTGAGCTCCACCGCTGGAAAGAAGCCGCAAGCCTGCCCGCCGAATTCAATTTTGCGCGCACCATCGGCGCCGCGCGTTCGGGCGATCTTGCCGCCGCGCACTCCGCCCTCGCGCAACTGCAAGCCGAGGCGAAAAAGCACGCCGGGGAAAAGAAGGGTTCTTACACCGGTGCCGCGGATAACCAGATTGGGCTTCATGAAGCCGAAGCCTGGGTATCCTTCGTCGAGGGAAAATCCGAAGACGCACTGAAAATGCTGCGCGCCGCTGCAGACTCCGAAGACGCCCAACGCCTGGATTCCTTCAACGTATCCGCGCGCGAAATGCTCGCGGACATGCTCCTCGAAGCGAAACGCCCAACCGAAGCACTCGCTGAGTACAAAACCGCACTCAAAAATTCGCCGAACCGTTTCAATTTGCTGGTAGGGGCCGGCCGCGCCGCAAATGCCGCTCGCCAAGCCGACGAAGCTCATACGTTCTACGCAAAGCTCCTTGAAATGTGCGGAAGCTCCGGTGACCGTCCCGAACTCGCCGAAGCCCGCGCACTCGCAGCGAAAAACTGATATCTCGCGCTCGCACTTTCTCTACTTCACCTTGTTGTGCTGGGCGTTGCCGCCCCACGCGTACCAGCCATCTGCATCTTTGTTTCCCGTCTTGAGGCAGATCAATCGCCCGTCCGCTGTTCCTGCATAGACATTGCCTCCCGCCAATGCAGGCTGAAAGGTCATCGGTGCTTTCAACGCGTAGTTAAAGCCCACGCTGCCGTCGCTCTGCCGCACGGAAACAAGGTGGCCGGCCGCACCGGCAAGATACAAATACTCCGCGCCCACGGCCGGCGGCGAAAAAACCTGCGTGTTCGCTGAAACATTCGGTCCGACAATCTCCGCTCGCCAGTTTTCTTTGCCATCCTTGGCTCTCACGGAATTCAGATACCGCCCTTGCGAGTTCATGATTTGGCCGTTGTTCACGGCCGCTCGCGAACCCTGATAAGCCCATGCACCAACCACCGTGTTCACTCCCACAGATTCGTTCGCCGCAGAAAGCTTTGCTGCAGGAGGTGCCGCCGCAAATCCGACGGAAGAATCAAGCTCGGCGACCTTCGGGGCAGAAAGCGCCACTCCGCCTCCGCTGTCCTTTCGCAGGTAATCCGCCTTGTTGCTGGCGATCATCTGCGCGTCTTGTTCTTTGCCCTGTTTTGCGTCCTTGCGCGTGATTCCTTCGTAGTCCTCGCTTCCGCGCTTTTCCTTCTTCGTTTGAATCACCTGGTCTTCATAAATCACCGGAGCGCTCGTGGACGCATCCTTCTTCACCCAAAGGAGGTCTCCGTCCTCTGCGTTGAGCGCGTAGGACGTTCCGTCGAACGTTGTGAAATATACAGTCCCGTCCGAAACGACCGGAGCAGTGATAACGTCCCCGGCAATCTGCTGTTGCCAAATGTGACGTCCTGTTTGCAAATCGAGCGCCAGCAAGCGGTGGCTTCCGCCGGGAGTCGCGGGACGTGGATGGAATTTGTTTCGCCGCTCCTTTTGCGAAGATTCCCTTTGGCCTCCCGGATACGCCATATAGAGAACTCCGTCATCAATGGCAGGCTGGCTCATCAGCGGATCGCCCAGCCATTCCCGCCAGACAATTCTCCCGGTTTTTTCTTCCACTACGATCAGCGTGCAGCTCTCCGTATTGAATGCCACGTAACCATCCGCTACAACCGCGGCGGTAGGTCCATCGTCGCCCGTCTGAATTTTCCAAATGATTCTTCCCGTCTCCGCATCAATCGCGTAAAACTCGTGCGACCCGTAGCCTCCTCCGACGAAAAGCATTCCGTCCGCATAAGCGGGCGTGGCAATGGGTCTGCCTCCCGGGAGGCGCAGCACCCAGCCGGAGCGTCCATCAGGCGTGCGATAGCTGACCGCCTTCAGCGCGACTTGCGACGAAGGCAAAGCGACGTCCGTAGCCGCGCCCAGGTCCACCTTCTGCAACTTGGGCTGAGGTTTTGCAGAGGTTGTTTTGCTTTGTTCTGCCTTCCTTTGGGGCTCATCTTCATGGATGGAGGGCCGAGGACTAGCCAACAAGGCCAAGCCAATTGCCGAGAAAAGAGTCACGGAAAGTACCCGGTGGAATTGCATGAACGTCTCCCCAGCGCTGGATTTGCCCGCGAAGCAATGCGCTTATATAAGAGAACGATCCCATCACGATTTCTTGCGTACAAATAAAAAGGGGCGAGAGGCCGTAGCCTCTCACCCTTTCTGGGTTGTTTTCGAACCGCTCTAGAAATGGAAGCCCAATTCGGCGGAGTAGCTTCTCGGAGAAACAAAGTGCGTTCCGCTGAACGTGCTCAGGAAGTTGTAGAGCGTTTCTTTGTTGGTCAGGTTGATCACCGTAAAGCGAAGGCTCCACTTGTAACGGTCGCCGCGGAACAGATTGTCATGGCCAAGGGCGAGATCGAACAGGTTGCGCGGCGCAATCCGCGGCGGGTTCTTGTCGTCATTTTCCGTGCCATCGGCAGGAATCGAGACGCGCGTGGCGCCGGTTCCGCTGGGGCTGGCCCCGCAGCTCGTAGCAGCGTTGCTCAAAGGAGACGTAAGCGTCGCAAAGATCCGCTGACCGCCGGGCCCGCTGCAGAATAGGCCAATCGCGGTTTGCTGATCGCCGTCAAACTGCAACGCCGTGGCAAAATCCGGCACCGCACCCGCGACAAGTCCGCTGTCATACCGCCAGTTGAAGCCCACCCACGGCCCGCGTTTCCAAGGCTGATATTGTAGGTGCGTCGTCTGGTTGAACTTTTCGTCGTGGTCAATGCGGAAAACCGATCCGCTCTGGCCGACGGTCACGCCAAGTCCGCCCACTTGCGGTGGAAAGTATCGTGCCGCAACGCTCGACATCACGACCAACGCCGTGAATCCGTGAAAGTCCGGCACGCTGGCACGCAAGGCAAAGCCCGGAATCTTGGAGTTGTGCCACACAATCGGGAACGTCACGGGCGTGTTCCCCAAAATACTGAAGTCATACGCATTGTGCGTGTACTTCCAAAGGTATTCAGCATCAACCACTAGGTGCCTTCCAAATGCCTGTTGCAGCCCGGCATGGAACTCATTCCTGTATCCCGCCGGGGAATTTGCCGGCACACACGGAATCAAAGCCGCGATCACGTCCACGTTGCAGCCCGTGGTCGCCACCACCAGGTTTTCATTGAATGGTGTTTCGAGCGTCCGCGCGTACGAAATTCGCAGCACGGTATTGCTCGGCTTGATGTTGTACGCGATTCCCAGGCGCGGCTCGATTTCGCTCGCTGAAGAAAGCCCTCGATACAAATCGCCGCGCACGCCGAGGTTGAACGACCAGTTGCCCTTCGTGATTGTGTCCTGCACGTAGAGCGCAAGCTCTTTCACGTCGGTATGACCGTGAAACAGGAATTGGCTGCCGCCGCGTGTCAGGTCAATCGGAAGCAACGTAGCACAAGGTGTGCCTGGCACAGCCGTTCCCGTTGCGCCATCAAAGCACGGAACGCCATTCGCATCCGCCGTTGACGGCAGAAGATTCGGATCGATGATTCCGAAGTGGTCATTTTCCGTCAGGAACGTCTGCTGATAAACTGCGCCCGCCTTGATGTTATGGATCCCTTTTACCCAGGAAATGTCTCCGTGCACGCCTGTATTACTCAGTTGCCGGTCCTGCGCAATCGTTTCTGAGTTAATTGGTCCGAGGTCCGCAAAAACATTGTTGCTCGGATAGTAGTTGTACTGGTCGTGCCGCACGAAGCCGCCAAACGTCGCAACCGCCGAGGAACTGATCAAATGCGTCCATGTCGGCGCAATGTTGTACGTCTCGATTTTCGAGCGTTGATCCGTATTCCCCGCCGGATTGCCGCTGACGGCGCTCAAATTGTCGAAGGTGTTCGGAGTCTGAAACCACGACCGCGAATATTGGAAATTCATGTGCAGCGCGTCCGTTTTCGTCAGGTTGTAATCCACGCGGTCGAAAAAGTTTTCTTCATTTCCTTTATCGTGTAGCACTGTGAATTCCGGCGGATCAAGAAAGCGCCCGCTGTTCAGCCCACTTAGAGAGACGAAGTTTCCCCACTTCTCGCCTCCGTAGGCCATGTTGAATCCCGCCGTCGACGTTCCGAAACTTCCAAACGATCCCGTTACGCTTCCCGTCGGCGTTGTCACGCCCAAGCCCGAACGTGTCGTCACTTTAATTACAAGACTCGTTTTGTCGCCAAACTCCGCCGGTGGTGCTCCCGATATCACTTCCAGCGATTGAATTGAGTCCGCAGGAATTTGATTCGAAAAGACTTTACTTGTCTGATCCGTCACTGCTTGTCCGTCAATGGAAAACGCCGTCTGCGCGTGATCTCCCAGCGCGTGCATGTTCCCGTTCGAGTCCGCCGCAATACCCGGCGAAACCAGCGTCACAAGTGACGTCGCGGACGATGAAGCGCTTTCCAGCGGCATCTTGTCGAACAGCCCGCGATCCACGTCCGTGTGGAAGGTCGAATCGTTTTCCACCAGATCTGTTCCGCTGGACTCTACTGTCACCGTTGTCGCAGCCGACGCCACCTTCAACGTCAAGGTCACCGACATCGGCACCGCGGACCGCACTTCCACATCCATGCTGCTCGCCGCGAATCCCGTCGCCGTCACTGCCAGGTGATACGGATTGAAGGGCACGTTTGCAAACCGGAACTTTCCATCCGTGTCCGTAGTTGTGCTTCTGTTGTAGTGACTCACTGGGTTGTGAATTTCCACCGTTGCCCCAGCAACGGCGCTACCGGATGGATCCTTCACGATTCCGTCCAGAATTCCCGAAGACTGCCCACGCCCCTCTCCTAGAAACACAAACGCCAAGCTGAAAAATACAAATACAACACGCCCCAAGCTTTTCAACATTTTTTCCTCCGTCCCGGTAGGCGGGACTCGTACGTTGGTGTGAATCAATGCCGCTGTGAATGACGGCTACGCGGAAGCTGCGCCAATGGGCGAAAGCTTTGCGTTAGGAATGGAAAGAGATTCAGTTTTGGAGGAAATCAGGCGACAGGAGGGGCACGGCCGGCGTGATGAAACGAAAACGCTTCGCACGGAGCTGCATAAACCGGCTGCGTCAAATACCAGGACACAAATTCGGGAATCGCGATCGCCGCTGCGCCAGCAGGGGCCAGTGCGGGCATGTGCAGCGCCTGGCAGACGTGGCAGGGTGTATCGCCACGGCCATCCTTATGCTCGTGAAGGAACGAACCGCCAGCCGCAAAGTAGAACAGCGCAAGACCAGCCAACAGCGCCACAGCGCGTCGCGCGGTCATCTTGCCAAAAATGTTCCTCACGAAATCCATGCTATCCCAAGTGTACACTTCACCTTGCCAATTTAGACGTACTGATTCCGAATCTGGTTGCTAGATTTAGCCCCCTTCCTATCTCCTTGACCCCGCAACCTTTCTTACCTAAGCTCCGTCTTACTAATTACATGCGTGCCCCGAAGCTTAGACTGCCGCTATTAGCCCTGCTCCTTGTCCTTGTTTTGCTGGGAGCACAGCTTCATTTCTGTGCAGATGCTGTCGCCGGACCACCTGGGTCGCACTTTTGTCCCGTCTGCTCCGCGGCCGATTCCATAGTTCCTTCCACGCTTATCGTGTGTGATGGACTCACATCCGTCGAGCGCTTCGACCAATGCTCCCCGGCCGATTCGGTTCCTGCGGTTATTTCGTTCGTTCTCTCTCTTCGCGCTCCCCCAACTCTGTAATTCCAACAGCCCGTGCCTCGTAGTCCCAAAAATTTCTCGCGTCGGTTAAGGAGTGGTTTTTATGAAACGCTTTGCACTTTTTGCAGCACTGGTATCCATTGCAACGCCCGTATTTGCCCAGGAAGCGCCTGCGGCTAAACCCGCTTCGGCCGCGGGCGATGCCCGGATTCAGTCGCTCGAGGACCAGGTCCGCACTCTCGCCGAGCAGGTCTCCTTGTTGCGCGCGGAATTGCAGACCATGCGCGACGCAAGAGCCCCCGCTACGGCCGGTGACGGCAAAATCATACTTGCGTCTTCTCAAGTCGAGCCAGGAACGCCACCTGCCGCGCCCGATCCGGCTGCGACAGCATCTCCGGTTGCACCTCTTTCACCCGTTCCAGCGCAGCTTGCACAGACGCAAACCTTTGGGGGCGCTACTTCGAACGCAAAGCTTCTCAATCCTGACATCAGTTTGATTGGAGACTTCATCGGAACCGCTGGGCACAATACCGTCTCACCTGGCAAAGCTTTGGAACTGCACGAGTCCGAAGTCGGCATGCAGGCCATCATCGATCCCTATGCACGAGCTGATGTCTTCATCTCCTTCGGCGAAGAAGGCGTGAATGTGGAAGAGGGATACCTCACGTTCACTTCCCTTCCAGCCGGATTACTGATGAAAGTCGGCAAAATGCGCGCCGAATTCGGCAAGGTGAACACGATTCACAACCACGCGCTGTCGTTCATTGACCGCCCGCTCGCAACGAATAACCTCGTCGGCGGCGAAGATGGCATTGATGACGCCGGTATTTCCATCACGCGTTTCCTTCCTGCGCCTAAAAATTGGTTCGCCGAAGGCACCGCTCAAGTCTTCCGTGGTGATTCCGCCGACGTATTCAGCTCCAATCGCCGGCAGGACGTCAGCGTCGTCGGCCACTTGCGGGCTTATCGCGATCTCACGGAATCCACGAACATAGATCTCGGCTTTTCTTACTCTCGAGGCCACAATAACGCCGGCATCAGCACCACATTCAATCCGTCTGAGTTCATAACGAATCTCTATGGCGCCGATGCAACGCTGCGCTGGAAGCCCCTACGCCGCGCGATTTACAAATCACTTCTCTTCCGCACCGAACTCTTCTGGAGCAACCGCGATCAGCTCTCTCCGCTTGACGTTTTCCAAACCCAGCACGCGTTCGGCATGTACTCTTCCGCGGACTACCGCGTGAATCGCCGCTGGACCGTTGGCGGACGCTTCGATCGCTCCGGTCGCGCTAGCAACTCCAGCCTGACGGACACTGGCTTTTCCGGTATCCTCACCTATTGGCCAAGCGAATTCAGCCAGATCCGTACGCAATACCGCTACGGACACCTCTGGGACGACGCAAATTTGAAATACACCAACGCGAACGAACTGTTGTTCCAGTTCCTGTTCGTGATGGGCGCTCACGGCGCGCATCCTTTCTGATTTGGATGCGAAGCCTGCACCGGAACGCGCCACCGCCACAACCGAAGTTTAATGAAGATTGAGAGGAACAAATGTTTGTCGCAAAATGGATCCAAAAACTCGCAGCAATCGCCACTACGCTCGCACTGCTTTTCGCCGTTGCTGCGCCCACCGTCCGCGCGGAAAGCAAGATTCAGATCATGACCGCCACCACCGATCTCGCCGCGCTTGCGCAGGAAGTCGGTGGCGACAAAGTTGACGTCGAATCCGTCGCCCGCGGCTATCAGGACCCGCATTTCGTCGAAGCCAAGCCGAGTTTTCTTCTTAAGCTCCGCCGCGCGGATTTGCTCATCGTGGTCGGCCTCGAACTGGAAATCGGCTGGCTGCCTCCGCTCATCACGCAATCCACCAACCCGAAAATTCAGGTCGGCGCGCCGGGATACTTTGACGCTTCGCGGTTCGCCAAAATCATGGAAATTCCAACTGGAGCCGTAACACGTGCGGAAGGGGACGTCCATCCGCAGGGAAATCCGCACTATTGGCTTGATCCGGAAAATGGTTTGCGCATCGCCAAAGCAATTGCGGACAAACTCAGCCAGATGCGCCCCGGCGACTCTGCTTACTTCGCGCAGCGCTACGCCTCATTCGAACAGCACTTGAAACAAGCCGATCAACAATGGATTGCGCAAATGAAGCCGTACGCGGGAAGAAGAATTGTCACCTACCACCGTTCATGGCCGAATTTCGCGGAACATTTCGGATTGAACGTTGTCGGCTATGTCGAGCCGCGTCCTGGCATTCCACCAAGTCCGCAGCACACAGTTGAACTCATCGGTCAGATGAAGCGCGACGGCGTCAAGATAATCGTCGTCGAGCCTTATTTTGACCTCAAGACTCCAAACGCTATCGCGCGCGATACCGGCGGCACGGTTGTCGTACTCATGCCAAGCGTCGGCGGCGAAAAAGAAATCACGGACTATTTCAAGCTGTTTGACTACGACATTGCGAAATTGAAACAGGCTTTCGACGCGACTCACTAGAAGTCATTTTTCGATTCACGGGAGACTCAGCCGCATGGAAATTTTGCTGTTTCTAATTTTGCCCTTCATCGCCAGCCTCATTCTCACAGGAATTCATTCGTATCTGGGCGTTCACGTCGTCGAACGCGGCGTTATCTTTGTGGATCTTGCGCTGGCTCAAATTGCCGCGCTTGGCGCCACAGTCGCCATCGTCGCCGGAATGGACCCACATGGCCGCGCCGCGTATTGGCTTAGCCTCGGCTTCACGTTTCTCGGTGCGGGAATCTTCGCGCTTGCCCGCACGCGCCGCGGCCACATTCCTCAGGAAGCTTTCATTGGAATCGCTTATGCGGTTGCTTCCGCCACGGCAATTTTGTTCATGAGCAAAGCCACGGGCGAGACCGAACACTTGAAGGACATGCTGGTCGGCAATATCCTTGCCGTCTCCCGCCCCGAAGTAATAAAAACGGCGGTTCTTTATGCCGCCGTCGGGCTCTTTCACTTCATCTTCCGCAAAAAATTTCTGCTAATTTCCATGAACCACGAAAAAGCGGAAACTCTTGGAGTCAACGTCCGCTTCTGGGATTTTCTCTTCTACGCTTCGTTCGGCTTCGTCGTCACTTCGTCCGTCGCCATAGCCGGTGTTCTCCTCGTCTTTTGCTACCTGATTGTCCCCAGTGTCGGCGCAATGCTCTTCGCGGACCGCATCGGCCCGCGCCTCGCCATCGGCTGGACCATGGGCACGCTCGTGTCCGCGCTGGGCTGTTATCTCAGCGTGGTAATAGATACGCCTACCGGAGCAACCATCGTCGTCACGTTCGGCGGCGTGCTGATCCTGATGTTCCTGCTACACCTCATCGTTCACCATGGCCGCAACAACCATCAGCTTGCCGGAGCATCCTCGGCAAAACACGAGTTGCCTCACTGAGACGATCAATCAGGTCTCAAGGTATTAGCCGCATTTTTCGTAGCGGGAATTCCGGTTTGGCCTGTCGGATTCAGATTGACAGTACAGTAGTTCTAGCGTTAAGAATCGTCAGCGAAAGTCGCCGCTGCGCATTTGAAATGCTCCTCTGACAAAGTGCATGCGCGGAGCTTCGCAAAAGAAAGTGAGCCGCTCTTGGATAAACTCCTCCAGAGTCTTCTCAAGAACACACCCATTGCCCTGGTCGTCATTGGCGCCTTTCTCGTGCTCCTCGGCGCGTCGGGTGGATTTGAGAAATATGGATTGAAGATCGACGCGGTTCCCTGGCGGGTGAGTCTCGCCGTCATGGGGGTTGTGGTTGCGTCTTTCGGAGGATTTTTGGCTCTCCGCGGCGAGGTCGCGTCCGATCGAGGCCCCGCTCAACTCGCCAAGCGCTGGGATTTGAAGATAGTTTCCCAGAGAAACGGTGAACAGGTAGACCGCCACCTGTGGCTCCGTGGAACTTATTCAGGAGTGCCTGACGTCGGCTCCGTAGCCATCGTTGAGCAGTCCACCGTCAGCAAGAATTGGTATTTTAGAAAGCCTCCTTTCTTCGATGAGAAGAAGCACGAGTGGTTCTCGGATTTTCTTCTCGGTGGAGCGGCTGGCCAGGACCGGATTCTGTACGTTGCCGTGCTGGGAAAAGCCGGCCGGGTCTTGCAGGAGTATTATTTTGCGATCGAAAAAAGAGCGCCAAATGCCGCTTGGCTGGATGGCATTTGGCTGGAAGAGGCGAGCCCGGACATTTTTCGGCAAGATCAGATTATCGTCCGTCGCAAGACCTAGCCAGGCGCGCATGGCATAAGAAGTTCGGTTTCAGCGCGCTCTTTGCGATCCTGGGCGTATAATCTCACTTTACGGTTGAAAACTCCTGCGTGGAAGGGTCAGCATCCATGTCCGAACCAACGTATGAAGAACTAAAAGCCCGCCTCGCCCAACTCGAAAAAGAAAAAGGCGGCAAACGCAGTGGCGCTCTCGATTTTCGCGTAGGCGAAAAAGGCGGCGTCAGCGTCTATGGCCTCGGTCGCTTTCCCGTCACGCTCTACTACGAACAATGGATACGTCTGCTGGATGTATCAAAGGAACTGCGCGAATTCCTCGAAGAAAATAAATCTGCCGGAAAACTGAAGCTCAAGGAATAATTAGGGCTCGCCCGGTCAGTTTCCCTATCAACACAACTTCCTCTTCCTTATACGGCTTCCCGTCTGTCCGAAAAATCTCATGGAACCACATCTCCGGTTCGCGATCCGTATAGGGTCTCTTCCATGAATCCCACGGCAAATAAGTCTGCGTCTTTCCCGCTACTAATCCCCAATTGATCGCCCCCACACTGTATTTCTTCGCCACGGGCAGCGACCCTTCAAAGGTTGAACCGTTTCCCCGAGCCATGTACTCGGTACAAATCAGCGGCCGTCCATACTGCTGCAACGAGAGAATTCTCTTCTCAAACTCTTCTGCCTTGTCATAGTTGTGAAAACTGATTACGTCCGATTCTTCCAGCTGTATTTTCGCCATCGGGCTCAGCTTTTCCGGCGATGACCAGTCACCCGCCCACACTCCGCTCGTCAACGGCTGCTGCGCGCCCGCCTCCCGCGCCCACGCAAAAACCTTCGGAAGTAATTCCAGTACGCGCTCAACTTTGTCCTTTGGATCGTTATAGCTTCCGTCATTCGTGTTGTCAGGCTCATTCCACACATCCCACGCCAAGATGCGCTCGTCATGCCCGAATTTTCCAACCACGCCTCTCACGTACGCTTCCAGCCGCGGATACTCTCCGCGATCCTCCAGTGCCTTCACCCCGGGGCTTTGCAGCCATCGCGAATTGTGCACGCCCGGCCTCGGCGGCATCTGTTTACCCAGCACGGGGTTCGGATCCCAGCACGAATCGAACAGCACCAGCACCGGTCGGATATGATGCTTCGCCGCAATCGCCAAAAATGCTTCCAACCGCTTCGAAAGTCCCGCCGCATTTTGCTTCCAAAGCAAATCGTGCAAAAACACGCGCATCGTGTTCAGCCCGATGGACTCCGCCCATCCCAGCTCCAGATCAATACGCTTCGAATCGAACGTCTCCGCCTGCCACATCTCCAATTCATTTGAAGCCGTCGCGGGAATGTAATTGCTGCCCACCAGCCACGGCTGTTTTGCATACCAGTGGTTCGCTTCCTCCGCCGTCCATCGCGCGGGAGCAGCGGTGTTCTTTTCGTCCCGGGCTTGCATTGCGCTCGCAAACGTCGCGATCGCCAACGCCACGGCAAACCACCGATAGGCCGTTCTCATCGCTGATATCCTCCGCGCTTCGGTTATATCACCGCTCCCGCATGCCTGCCCAGTTTGCCTTCGCCGATGCAGCTCGTGCCTGCGTATAATGTGGCCTCGGAAATTCTTTGGGAGACTTTTTCACACCATGAAAACGCGCAGCTTTGGCCGCACGGCCTGGCAAGTCAGCGAAATCGGTTATGGGATGTGGGGCATGGCCGGATGGACCGGCTCGGAAGACGCCGAATCCCTCGCCGCTTTGCAACGTTCCATCGATTTCGGCTGCAATTTCTTTGACACCGCTTGGGCCTACGGCGACGGCCACAGCGAAGAGCTCCTCGGCAAAACCCTTCGTGCCAATTCTTCAAAAAAAATCCACGTTGCCACCAAAGTCCCGCCAAAAAATCGCCGCTGGCCTTCTCGAAAGGAATTTTCGTTGGACGATTGTTTTCCGCCGGACTACGTCTTTGAATACGTGGACAAAAGCCTCAAAAATCTCGGCCTCGAGACACTCGATCTGATTCAGTACCATACGTGGGAAGACGCCTGGCTCGACGACGCACGCACGCAATCCACGATCGAAAGGCTTCGCGCTTCCGGCAAAGTCCGCGCCGTCGGCATTAGCCTGAATCGCTGGGAACCGGAAAACGGTATTCGCGCCGTCCGCTCCGGCCTAGTGGATGCCGTGCAGGTCATCTACAACATCTTCGACCAGAATCCCGAAGATGACCTCTTCCCCGCCTGCCGCGAAAAAGATGTCGCCGTAATCGCCCGCGTGCCTTTTGACGAAGGCTCGCTCACCGGCACTCTCACACTCAATTCCACCTGGCCACAAGGCGACTGGCGCAACACCTACTTCGTCACGGAGAATCTAAAATCCAGCGTCGAGCGAGCCAATGCGCTCAAGCCTCTTGTCCCTGCAAAATCCTCCTTGCCGGAAATGGCTCTCCGTTTCATCCTGAACAATCCCCACGTCAGCACCATCATTCCCGGCATGCGCAAAATCCGCCATGTGGATGCAAACCTCTCCGCCAGCGACAAAGGCCCTCTTCCCGCGCAGCTCCATTCCGAACTCCGCAAACACCGCTGGGTCCGCCGCCCCACCCACTGGAGTCAATAAACCTACTGTCGGGCTGGGAACTTTTTGACCTCCAGAGGCCACTAAGTAGAGAGCAGAAACGCGACTCGGACTTGATGGTCACGACCCTTCTGGCCGCGACCAACGATGCAATCTCTAAGTTCCTTTTCTGGAGGTGTCTATGCGCTTAGTTCCCGCGACAGCACTGGGGATTCTACTGCTATGCCCGATGTCTTTCGGACAGACTGAGCCGCCTAACTCCCGGGCGCTTCAATCCATCCTTGAAGAAGTCCAAAAACTGCGGCAGGATCTGCGCATGACCGCGGCGACGGTCCAGCGCGCGCAACTTCTCCTTTATCGGATGCGATTGCAGTTGGATGCCGTTTCCCGTGCTACAGAGCGGCTGGAACAAGCCCGTAATGAACTGAATCAATTCAAATTCCAGCGCAACCAGAGCAATGAACAACTCAAATACATGCAAGATCGTCTCGATCGGACTCAGGACTCAGCTAGCAGAACTCAACTCGAAGAAGCCATCTCGCGGACCAAACAGTGGCTTGAGCAATCATCCGCTGGCGAACCCGAAGCACAAGTCAAGGAAGTGGAGTGCGCCAACCAGCTCCGACTGGAACAAGAAAAGCTCGAAGATCTTCAGCGTCAATTGGACCAACTTGATCGACGACTGGAAGTTGCAGCGGTTCAACCGGGGCCGACGCGATGAAACTCGTGCCAGCCCCGAGCCGATTTGACAAGGGTGCCGACACCAGCATTTCGTCAAGCCGTTTGCTTCAGTGCGCGCTCCACAAGCGTTAGGCACCGCTCCGCTTGTTCCCTCAGCATCTCTTCCCGATCCCCAATCTCCCGCTGCGAAGAGTGCAGCTCATCCGCTATCGCCAGCGCCGCAAGCACCGCTACCTTCTGCGTGTCCACCGTCCGCGTCGCATCAGCAATCACGTGCATTTTTTCATCTACGTATTTAGCCAGCTTCCGCACGTAAGCCGCATCCAGGTCTCCCTGAATCGAATACGTCTGCCCGAAAATCTCTACTTTCGTCGGTCCGCTCATTTGTTCCGCTAACCGTGCCACGTTACCTGCACGATTTTATGCGCACTCACACGCCCTTGTCATCCTGAGGCATCCGTGAAGATGTCCGAAGGGCCTCAACTTCCAAATTACCGGGAATCTGGAACGGGAAGGAGCTTCAACTCGCCCGCAACTGCGCGCCCAAATTCTTCTCGAGCGCCGCCACAATCCTCGCCGAAAAATCCGTAAGCTGCGCGTCCGTCAAAGTAGCTTCGCGGCTTTGGAACACTACCCGTATCATCAGCGAATATTTTCCTGCCGGCACATTTTTTCCCCGAAACAAATCCGCCGCCTCAACCGAAGCGATCTCTGCAATCCCGAGCGACTGAATCACTCTCGTCACGTCTGCGAACCGCACACCATCCGCCAGCAAAAATGAAAAATCCCGCTCCACCGCAGGGAAGCGAGGCAGCGGTTCGTACCGCCGCGCATTCTTCGCGCCATAGTACGAACAATAAAACGGCCCCAGCACAATCTCCGCAAGAAAAACATCCTGCCGGAATTTGTATTTTTCCGCCACGCGCTTCGCCAGCAATCCCGCCGAGCCAAGCTCATTCTCTTTCAAGAAAACTCGCCCGCGCTTCGCCGCATTCAGCCAATCCGGACCGCCGTCCTGCCATTGCACTCCACCGCTCAACCCGCCAATCGCATCCAAATCGCCTTTCAAATTCGCAAACAAATAATCACTCGTGCCATCATACAATCCCTGGGGCCTCACTTCGCCCGTCGCGCCAATCGC
>Ga0210406_10000238_pt1 | contig 83052 bp, 65 predicted proteins | sample IncBWC30MmetaG_FD_155454 | JGI IMG/M metagenome (GOLD analysis project Ga0210406, IMG submission 155454) | Forest soil microbial communities from Barre Woods Harvard Forest LTER site, Petersham, Massachusetts, United States - Inc-BW-C-30-M | ecosystem: Environmental > Terrestrial > Soil >...
GAGGTTCTCTTCGTCGGCAACCAGCTCAACACTGACGTGTGCGGCGGCGTCAGCTGCGGGATTCGGACAGTCTGGATCTCAGGAGAAGCTCATCGCAGTCCGGATGACTTTGGTACAGATGTGAAGCCGGATTTTGTGATCAAGTCTATGTTGGAATTACCTGACCTTATGCGTCATCTTTCTCAGTTGACGAAACATCGCGATTTCACTCACGTTGCGGTTCTGAGTGATAACGCCTGATCACCCGCCCATTCAGTGATCGGTATAGATCAGGTACTTCTGCCGGACCCGCATGAATTGTTGCAGATCCGGCTGATAGTCCTCGGCAATACACCTTGGATCTTTGCCGGACTTAAGCTCCGCCAAGGTCGACTCATTCCCCAGCAGCTCGATCAATCGATCTAACTCCCAATCGGCGGGATAGAGCTTCAACAACGCGGAGCCAAGTTCCAATCCAAGTTCCGGCGCATCGAGAACAGACCGGTCAGTCACAATCATCTGCACCCCGCCCACGCGCTGTCCGCCTAACTTGGCATCTTTGCCGGGTGTAAACCAGGTTGGCACGAATCGGACACCCGGGATTTCGCGTGCATTCAGATACTGCGCGAATTCCCGTGGTTTGATCCACGGCGCACCGAACACCTCGAACGGCGTATCCGTGCCGCGACCGACGGATACATTTGTATACTCCAAAATCCCGATCCCGGTGTACAGCGCGGCCGCATTCATATTCCGCATATTCGGCGACAGGTTGATCCAAACCAGACCGGTGGAATCGAACCAGTCGCTGCGCGTCCATCCCTTTATGGGAACCACACTGAGCCTGGCGTTGATGTGGCGCTCGCTGTTAAACATCTTTGCCAACTCGCCCATGGTCATGCCGTGTCGAATCGGTTCCCTCGTGTAATCGACAAAGCTGAGGTGCTTGCCATCCGAGACAGGTCCTTGCACATGCACACCGGTTAAAGGGTTCGGCCGATCGAGCACAACGACCTCGGTGCCGGTGATCGCTGCCGATTCAAGTGCGTAACCCAGGGTGGACTCGTACGTATAGAAACGGGAGCCGATGTCCTGGATGTCGATCACTAGGACATCCAGCTTCCGCAGCATGCTTTCGGATGGATGCCGGCTCGCCGTCGTGTCGCCGTAGATGCTGTAGACGTGTACGCCCGTGGCGCGATCGACAGAATCCCCCACCGAATTGATGTCGAGTTCTCCGGTCACGCCGTGTTCGGGGCTGAATATCGCCACGAGCTTGATGCCGGGCGCTTTGGCGAGAATATCGATCGTCCTGCGGCCCTCGGCATCGAAACCAGTCTGGTTGGTGATAACACCGACTACGCGCGGGGAGGACTGGTTGGAACCCCGGATCTCCCGGAAACCATCCTGTTCGAGGACGTCGATCCCGTTCAGCACGATTACATTGTGTGGGGCTGGTCCATGCGCAGCAATTTGTGGCCGGCAGGGACCATCTCCGGAGGCTGCGCTATTCGATACTCTGGGCTGCGAGCTGGAGGATATAAGCAAGGCAGCACTGAAGGTCACGAGAAGAACGATTCTGGCACTCACGCGGGAATTGTAGTCGCAATTGCGCCGGGGGTCAGCGAACGATTCTGTTGCGATTCGCTAGGAGGCGTAACGCCTGGTCATACATGTAGCCAAGATTCCCTTTGGGCGAAGCTAAGCGTCATCCGCGATCCTCAGATTGCTGCGTCGTGGTACCGCAAGGCTGCGAGCGCCGGGAATGCACTCGGCGAAAACAATGGCAGATATGTATCTAAGAGATGAAGGCATCGCAGAGAACTACTCCGAGGCATTCCGCCTCTTTCAAAGAGCGGCAGCGCAAGGCAAGACGGGCGCTAGTATCAAATTGGGAATCGTTGGCGTCATTTCGGCACAAACGTACTGCGTAACTGTTGATAAATCGCCATTACACTCATCACTCCAGTTTCGGGAACCGTCAAAATGCAACATCCCAGGCCGATGCGCAGACCGTTCGCACCCATCGCGTGTTGAGTAGTGCGCGGTTGCGTGTGTATTTATTGGGGCTGCTTGCTGCGCTGTTGCGGCTCACACAGCAAGTCGATGGTGGATCGTGTTGCATCGCCGGGGCCATCAAGGACACATCTAAGCAAACAAAAAAGCGGCCCATAACGGGCCGCTTTTTGGCATTTCTGAATCAGTGGCCATCGAGGCATCCACGCTGCCCTGAGCTGTTGGGATAGCCGGTTCCGGCGGTGTACGACGCATTCGACCACTCACCCTGGACCTTCCAAACCGATCCGTCGGTGAATGACACAAACGGGACATTGAAGGTCCACGCGCACTTATCGCCATTTTCCGCTCCCGAAGAGTCGTACCAGCCGCCATTCCGCGGATCGGTTCGTGCCTCGGAGAGTTCATGCGCGCTCACGTTGGCCAGCGCGGCCAGCCCCTGCGAATGCCCGGTTTGCGTGTCTTGCGGATCGCAGCCAGGGTCGCCGTCGAGGTCAAAGAAGAAAGCAATCTGTACCGGAGTGCCTCCGCAGCTTCCGTAGCTGTGCCAGGCGCAGTATCCGGCATTGCCTCGCTTTACGTCTGTGTAAACCGGATAGTATCCGTTCGATACCGGATTCGGGACCGCGCGGCAAACCTCGGCAAGGATGGGCGACGTCTGATTCCCTCCCGTTGCTGGACTGGTATCAATTACGTAGCCACCGTACGTATTGTTTGGGCCAACCTGTCCGTTAGTTCCGGTGTATTCATCGGAGGTCTTCGCGTAATTCGAGCCGCTGAAGCCAATGTAGAAAGACTGTAGTCCGCTGATCTTTGGATTCGATGACGCCCAACTCGTGCCCCAGTAAATCGCGGTCACGGCAGACGAGTTCATGATTGCCCCGTTGTGCCAGATCATGTTTGCGCTGCGGCGAGGACGAGCGGTGTGAGCAAACCCACGCGCCCAGTGCACGTGAGCTGGTCTTGTTTCCATTTCATCGGTGGTTGAACGGCCCTGAGCGGCGAGGCTACAGGGATTGATGAGTGCAACGGCTACCAGAACAGCGGCCGCCAAAGTTTGTACCAAGAACAAACGGACCTTCATTCAGTGGACCTCCAAAGGAAACGCAAAAGAGATATGCCTCTCGTGGGAGCCAACCAGCTCGTAAGAAGAAGCCGCATAAATAGAGGATGAGAGAAGCGACGAGCGCCCCGATCGGGCTGGGGAAACCGGCGAAGCAACGGCGCAGTCAAGTTGTGGGACAGAGTAGCTGAATTTGTGGATGAAATTCAACAAAAGAGTGATGAGGGATCGGTGATCGGGTGAAGTCAGAACCGTCTATCGCCCCCCTTGCTAACCGAGAGGAGTACACTTCGTCTAATCTCGGTAACCGAGGAGAGTCTACGTGAGCAAACCACCCGACTTGGTGCAAGGCACGCTCGATCTGCTTGTACTGAAAATCCTTGCGCTGGAACCACTCCACGGATGGGCCATCAGCCAGCGTCTGAAGCAGATGTCTGGCGACGTGTTGCAGGTCAGCGACGGCTCACTCTACCCTGCCCTGCATAAGCTCGAACAGGAAGGTTGGATCACGGCCGAGTGGAAGCCGAGCGAGAACAATCGCCGGGCCAAGTTCTACGCGCTCACTCGGTTGGGTCGGCGCCAGCTCGAAAAGGAAACCGCCAATTGGGACCGTCTTTCCTCTGCCATCTCACACGTCATCAAGCTGAGGGAGGCCTGATATGCGCATGGAACACTGGATCTACAAACTGCCCTTGCGACTACGATCTCTCTTCCGGCGATCGCAAGTCGAGAACGAACTCAGTGAGGAGCTGCAGTATCACCTCGACCGTCAAATCGAAATTCTGACCGAACAGGGTATGTCGCCCGAAGAAGCTCGCTTCACTGCGCTGCGCAGGATGAGCGGCCTCGAACAGCAGAAGGAAAGATGTCGAGAGGCGCGTGGTGTAAGTCTGTTCGAAGACCTCATTGCCGACTCTCGTTACGCTCTCCGCTCATTTCGAAAGAGTCTGCCGCTAGTGTTGGTGATCGTCGCTTCGCTGGCTCTCGGCATTGGCGCAAACACTGCGATCTTCAGCGTTATGAATGCAGTCAGCCTCAAGATGCTGCCGGTGCACGATCCCGACCGGCTGGTCTTGCTGAACTGGTCCTCGAAAGCCTGGCCCGAACCTTTTGTCGAAAGCGTGGAAGGCAGTGGGGGGAGGGATGCCGGTGGATTAATGTCCAGCAACTCCTTCGCCTCCGATATCTATGCCGAAGTGAAGAAGCAGAACAATGTCTTCGATCAGACGGTTGCTCTTGCAGCCAACGATCACAATGTAAATGTTGAGCTAAACGGAAGCGCGGAGTCTGCGCACCTGCAAGCTGTCTCGGGCGATTTCTTTGCCGGGCTGGGCGTTGCTCCTGTTTTGGGAAGAGAAATCCTGCCCAGCGACGACTCTCCATCCGCCTCTCCGGTCGCGGTTGTTTCTCAGGAATTCTGGCGCAAGCACTTCGGCGACGATACCAAATTATCGGGAAAGACAGTCGCCATTAACGGCGAGCCGGTAAGTATCGTTGGCGTGGCTCCGCAGCAATTCTTCGGCGTTGTCCCGGGAAATTCAATTGATATCTACATCCCACTAAGCCTTTACAGCGAGCAATGGACGCGACTCGATCCCGAGGATCCCCTTACCTCGCCGAAGACATGGTGGGTGGAAATCATTGGTCGACTGAAACCGGACGTCAGCCCCGAAAGGGCAAGGTCCGAAATACAAGTCATCATCGATCGAGCTTTGCGAGCCCGATTAAAGACCGCCACAAGCTCGGTGATTCCCACTATCGGAATTATTCCGGCGGGACGAGGACTGAACGACCTGCGTAAGAGGTTCTCTACTTCGCTGCTCTTGTTGATGGGCATGGTCGGACTGGTACTGATCATCGCTTGCGCGAATGTCGCCGGACTGCTAATGGCCCGCGCGATCGCCCGGCAGAGGGAAATAGCCGTGCGCTTGAGCCTCGGCGCTTCACGCGGCCGCATCATTCGTCAATTATTGGTTGAAAGCGTTATGCTCGGCGTGATCGGAGGCTGCGCCGGACTGCTGGTTTCATTATGGGCCAGTTCCGCTTTGGTGCGCCTGCTCAGTTCAGGGCGCAATCCTCTCTACCTGTCGGTGGCAGTGGATGTTCGGGTGCTGACCTTTACTGCAGCGGTCTCAATCTTCAGTGGAATGCTCTTTGGACTCATGCCGGCGATCGCGGCCACGCGAGTAAGCGTCGCCCCTACCTTGAAAGACAGCGTCACGCACTTCTCTCCCCGCGCAGGCGGCTTTCGCATCGGCAAGGCTCTAGTCAGCGGACAGGTTGCGCTGTCACTTCTCCTGCTAATAGCCTCCGGCTTGTTGCTGCGTACCCTCGACCGACTTCAGCGAGTCAGTCTCGGCTTTGACCAGCGTGCGCTGCTCACATTCGAAGTGCGCCCAGGATTGAACGCGTACAAGGATCAGCGTCTGATCGAGTACTACAAAGAGTTGCAGAGCCGGTTGCAGTCACTGGCCGGAGTTCGCTCCGTCGCTTTTACGCAACATGGACCCATCGATTCCGGTTGGAGTTCGAATTCGCCGGAGATTCCCGGCTACACCGCACCTGGGCAACAGGTCGAGGTGTATCGCCATCTCGTTGGGCCGGGATATTTCGACACTCTGAATGTTCCTATCATTTTGGGCCGACCGATCACGGATCAGGATACCCAGACTTCGTCAAAGGCCCTGGTCGTAAACGAAACCCTCGTGCGCAAGTACCTCCATGGAGACAATCCCATCGGCAAACACCTCGTCTATGGCAAGAATGGACGCATGGGCACATTCGAGGTAGTGGGCGTGGCCAGGGACGTGAAGTACGGTAAAGTTCGAGATGAGGTTCCACCCACGGCATATTGGCCATACCAGCAGTCCACGCTCATCTCGAGGCAGATGATTTTCCTCGTACGAACCGAGGGGAGCCCCGCCGCAATCGCCAACTCCGTACGACAGGTCTGCCTGGATCTGGACAAAGACGTTCCCGTTGTAAAAATGCAGACGGAAGAAGAGGTCATTGATGCTTCGCTGTTTCTGGAGCGAACGTTCGCGCTGTTGAGCAGTTCCTTCGGTGCACTGGCTCTTCTTCTCGCTTGCGTCGGGCTCTACGGAACCATCGGTTATGCAGTTACGCGAAGAACAGGAGAGATTGCAGTTCGAATGGCGCTCGGCGCTGAGCGAGGGCGCATTCTCCGCATGATTCTCTCCGACGTTTCCTTCGTTGTACTCACCGGAATCCTGATTGGACTTCCAGTTTCATGGGCAACGGCAAGGCTACTGAACCATCAACTCTATGGGCTATCGGCCCATGATCCACTGACAATCGCGGGAGCGAGCGCCGCGATCCTGGCAATTACTCTGCTTGCGGGATACCTTCCCGCGCACCGCGCCTCGAGAGTGAATCCGATGATGGCCCTGCGTTACGAGTAGGGATGCGGGATCGGCAATCGGGCGACGTGAACGCACAACCCAGGCACTCATCTAATTTGCTTTGCACGTGCCGACTATCAGCGTGATGTCATCCTGCTGTTCGCTTGGGCAGAAGCGTCTGACATCCTCGATGATTGCGTTCATTCTCTCGTTTGGCGGAAGCCTGCGATGGCGTCTTAGGGCGTCGACCAGATGCTCTTCGCCGAACTCTTCCCCATCTCCATTGCAGGATTCGGTTATGCCGTCCGTATAGAGTGCGAACGTGTCTCCGGCGAGGAGCTGGCACTCGCCAATTGCGCAATCCCACAACGGGAACATTCCCAATACGGTACTCGTGGAATCAAGCTTGTCGATGGAGTCGTCTGCGCGAAGAACCATTGCCGGCAGATGGCCGCAGTTGGCATAGCGCAGACGTCCGGCCCGGTCGTCATACTCCGCGAAAAACAGGGTGGCGTAAACGCTTTCGACTGTATTGGCATAGAAAAGTTCATTGACCGAACGGAGCAGCCTTTCCGGTTCTTCCAGCGCGATCGCGCACTGGCTGCGCAGATTGGCTTGCAAGTTCGCCATCAGGAGAGCGGCCGCCATGCCTTTGCCGGCCACGTCGGCTACGACCAGTCCGAGTCGCTCCTGACCGAGATTGAGGAAGTCGTAGTAGTCACCGCCAACGGAACGAGCTTGCAGGCACGTGCCGGCGTAGTTCAACGTCTTTAGTTTTGGCTGCGCCTGGGGAAAGAGCCGGGACTGAAATTGCTTGGCGATCTCGAGTTCCTGCGCTGCCCGGCGCTCGGCCTCCAGCCTGGCCTCGGCAGCGCGGCGCTGTTCTTCGACTGCACGGCTTACTTCGTCGAGGCTAACGAGGGCAAAGGAATTTTTGTCTATATCCTCGAAGCGGGTGAAGACGCCGCCCCAGACTGGCTTTTGTTCGTTCATCGAGGCGAGCTCAGGACTGGGATTCGTCAGGTCGTACTGCACGCGTCGAAGTCGCGGGGCGAAGCGGAAGCGCACTCCACGAGCGCTCCATTCGATGTATTTGGCGATCGCATCCTCGGTGACAAACACGACTTCGGTGGAGCGTCCGATGAGCCTGAACTCCTCAGAGTCCGGCTCGGGTGCAATGAGCGTAATCACGGCCGTACCGTCGGGCGGAGATACGGCTACCCAGCGCTGGCCTGATTGCAAGCGAGCGTCAAAGGCGAGTTCGAATCCAAGTTGATCCAGATAGAAGCGCAGGCTGCGATCCTGATCGCGAACGAAAACGTTGATCGCGTGAATGCGAAGGTATGGGGCTTTGCGCTCCGATTGAACGGGAGAAGGATCCAATACCGTGACTGAAACAGAGCCGGCCATCTGCGTAATTATGAAGCCCAAAGTTCGTAATGGCTGTCAAAAACTTTGTGCCTCTCCCACCTCGGCCTTTTGGGGCGCCCCAGGTAGAGACGCTCGCCGCGGCGGGCGTCTCTACCATGCATGTCTTAGCCCCGCGGAGTGGCCAGTGCGGCGCTGGAAAGCTGCCGTACCTCTGCTTCGTGACGCAGCTTGTACAGCGACGCGAAATGCAGCAGAACCGAGAGAGGAACCAGAAAGGCTGGAATCATGACCAGTGGGAACATGCTGATCAGATTGTTCGGCCTATCGAAGGCCACGAGTTGAAGTTGCGAAGGCGAACTCAGGAAACCAGTTCCAACCGCAACCACAAGGTCGGTAAGGCCAGCGAAATTCCACCAACGCGCGGTCGTGGCTGCGCCATCAGATCCGCGGGCATAGGCGGCTGCCACGAATGGGGCGAGCAGTCCTACGATTACGTCACCGATCCCGGCGGGCAAGGCGAAGAATCCAGGTATGTATCCCGTCGCGTAAAGCACCAGGAATATGCCTCCGAGCACGCGATAGAGTTGTACGCCCACGAGCCACTCATTTGGGGTTATCTCGATCACTCGTCGCAGCAGACCCCAGCGCCAAAAGAGAACCACGCCAAGCACGATCGGTGTGAGCAGCGCATATTGGATCGTCGGCGTTTTCAGCGAGGTTGCGTGGTATAGCCCGAGAACGGAGGTTATGAGTGCGACAACGAACCAGCCTACGAGCACGAAGGCTGCGCGCCAAAATGTTCGATTGCGCTCTTCCCTGCTCCAGGCGGCCTGTTTCAGGGCGCGATGGATTCCCACCAGAACTATCGACAGCATTACTACAGACCCGGTCAGGATGAACGGCGCCAAGTAGCCAGGAATTAGAGGTTTCATAGGTCAATCCTTCCTTTCTGAACTTCGGTCGCTAGCAGTAGATGTATATACATCTATCGTGATGCAGAATGTTTTGCGCCACTGACCACCTCTTCGTCGTCTGTTACTGTAGATGTATATACATCTTTGTGTGGAAAAGACTTATGAAGAAACCCAAGCAGATGGAAACTGAGATGGGGATGCTCTCCGCCATTCGGCTGCCCTGCGCTTCAGCCAACCTGCGGCGTGCAGCGCGGATTGTGACCCAGCTCTACGACGAAGCGCTTCGTCCCACCGCAATGCGATCGACGCAGTTCACCTTGTTACAGGCGCTCACTCTCTTGCCGCGGGCTTCGCAGAAGCGGTTGGCGGAATTGCTGGGAATGGATAGCACTACGCTCACCCGAACGCTTGCTTTGCTGAGAAAGCAAGGTTGGGTGGCTTCCAAGGAAGGAGACGATCGCCGGGAACTGCGCCTCGGACTTACAGCGTCGGGGATGCGGGAATACAAGCGAGCGCTTCCCTATTGGCAGTCAGCGCAGAACCGGCTGAAGCGTGTGCTGGGCGAATCTGGTTTGCAGCAGATGATCGAGGCAACGGTTCGCGCATCGGAATCGGTTCCGCGATAAGAATAGGTCCGGCATTTAGAATCGTGGATTCGCGTCAGATCGCGAAGCAAATCATGTCAAAAGCACGCGCACAGAAAATCAAAGTCATCATTTTCGATGTTGATGGAGTTCTCACCGACGGTACGCTATGGTTTTTCCCCACCCCGAAGCAGAACGGGTCACAACAAATCACCGCCGGAGAAGTAAAGGCCGACGCCAGCGGCTACGAGATCGTTACTGTGAATACCTTCGAAGGCAAGGGCTTCAACGCTCACGATGGCGTGGGCATGTCGCTGGCCCGACTTGCCGGATTGAAGCTCGGAATCATTACCAAGCGTGTTTCCGAAGCAGTGTCGATGAGGGCACGCGAGCTTCGCATTCATCACGTCTTTCTTGGGCAGGACAACAAGCTGTTAGCGCTGGACCAGATCCTTGCTGCTGAGAAGATCACCGCAGACGAGGTCGCGTACGTGGGCGACGACATTATCGACCTTCCGGTGATGCGCAGATGTGGCCTGGCGATCGCCGTGCCGAACGCGCGTAAAGAAGTCCGCGATGAATCCCACGTTGTTACCGATCATGCCGGTGGCGACGGGGCCGCTCGTGACGCCATCGAATTCATCTTGCGAGCGCAAGGAAGGTTGGAGCAAGTGCTGGAGAAGTATTTGTCCGAGTCAACTTCGCCGGAGTTGCGGGGGAACTAGGGCTTAGCCGAGAACGCTCCTTGAGAATGGGCCTTTGCCCGGGTACACTCTCGCCTGAGAAACTCCTCCCTCGATTTGGAGCGTCTTTTGCGGAGCCCTGCTCATAGTGGCGATTTTCCTGTTACGCGACACTCCATCGTGCTGGCGATGCGGAGTGACGATCCCGCGCAGCGCTCACGCGCGACCGAAATGATTTCCGCCGCGTATTGGAAGCCGATCTACAAGTATGTCCGGCTCAAGTGGAACCTGTCGCGGGAGGATGCACAGGACTTCACGCAAGAGTTTCTGCTGCGGTTGATCGAAAAGGACTTTCTCGAGTCTTTCGATCCCGCGAAAGCGCGTCTAAGGACTTTCATGCGAACCTGCTCTGACCGCCTTTATCTCAATCAGATCCGCGATGCGCACCGGCAGAAGCGGAATGGCGGCACCGCGATTCCTCTCGATTTTGACGAGGCTGAGCAGGAATTTGCTAAACGCAAAACGCCGGCGTCGCCGGAAGCGTACTTTGAGAAGGAATGTGTGCGACACCTTTTGTCTCTGGCCGTCGAGCGTCTACGCTCGAAGTGTGACTCACTGGGAAAGGCAGTCCACTTCAAGATCTTTCACGATTACGATCTCGAACACGATGCCGACATAGTCCCTTCCTATGCAACACTCGCCGCCAAATATCAATTGCCTGCCACTGACGTGACCAATTATCTCGCCTGGGCTCGCCGTGAGTTCCGCGCCTGTGTGCTCCAACAGCTTCGCGAAATGTCCGCTACGGACGAGGAGTTTCGCCGCGAGGCGAAGGCCATTCTGGGAATTGATCCAAAATGAATTGGCTGGGCGACGGCACCGTTGATCGCCTGCGGGCTAACATGCAGGTGCCCGATCTCAGCGGAACACGCTACCGTGCCATTCACTTTCTGGCCAGTGGAGGTATGGCCGAAGTCTGGCTTGCCGAGGATACGGTGCTGCAGCGGAATGTGGCGTTGAAGGTGCTCGATGCAAACGATTCCGCGGAGCTCGCGTCTCGACTCTTGCGCGAAGCTCACATCCTGGCTGCTCTGGAGCATCCGGGCATCGTCCCGGTTCATGATGCTGGAACGCTAGCAGATGGAAGGGTCTTCTACTGCATGAAGTACGTGGAAGGTCTGCGCCTCGATGACTTTCTCACGAGAGTTTCCGCCCTTCCCGACCGCTTGCGCCTGTTGCTGCGTATCGCGGAGCCAGTTGCATTTGCGCATTCGCGCGGCATCATCCACCGCGATCTGAAACCAGAGAATGTAATGGTTGGCCCATTTGGCGAAGTGCTGGTGATGGACTGGGGACTGGGAAAGGTCCTTAAAGATTCGAGGGCTGAATCGTTCGGCGCACGAGAAACCGAGTCCCAGCAAGACGCGGCCCACGACGGCGCAAACAAGCTGACCACAAGTCACGGAAGCGTCCTCGGCACGCCGGGATACATGGCTCCGGAGCAATTGCGCGGCGATGTTGGGCACATGGATGAGCGCACCGATGTCTACGGTCTGGGCGCGATTCTGAGCTTCATGATGAATGATGGCCTGCGAACCGGAACTCGCGTGCCTCGAGCTGCGCGGCCGATCCGCGCGATCTGCGCGAAGGCGATGCACGTGGACCCGAGTCAAAGATATAGCTCGGTGGAATCGTTGACTACCGACATCACAAGATATCTCTCTGACGCACCTGTGAGCGCATATCCCGAGACTCCCATCGAACGCCTGGCGAGGTTGTTGAATCGACACCGCACGGCGGTGATTCTGATCGCGGTTTACTTGATGATGAGGCTGCTGTTTATTTTGCTCTCCCGCCGCTAAAGGAATCGCCAACAGCGGGTAATAGAACTTAGCAGAGAACACTTCTGCAACGGAGGCAGGCATGAACAAGATAATGGTTGGAATCATTCTCGGGGCGATTCTTGGGGCGCTGGACGGAATGACGGCGTGGTTTACGCCCGCAGCAAGGCCGGGGATCGTCGGCATCGTATTCGGCTCGACGATCAAGGGAATCATTGCGGGAATCCTGATCGGAGTGTTCGCTCGCAAGGTCCACTCGTTGGCGCTGGGGATTGTCTTCGGACTTGGCGTCGGACTGGTCCTCGCCTTCATCATCGCCCAACTCCAGCACGGCTACTACTTCCAGATCATGTTGCCGGGCGGGATGGTGGGCTTGATTGTGGGCTACGCGACGCAGAAGTACGGACGGACTCCGGACCTACAAAACGCGGCTTCGGTGCGATGAGGCAGTGTCGTAGATACGCAACACGCTGCGTTCACAAGGTAACCATTCGCTCATGTACCTTCGCGTCCTCTGCGAGGAAGGTCGTTGCCACTCCCGATACCTTGGTACCTAAGTCACCTACGTTTCCCATCACACTCGGATTTAACTTGCGGAACAATACTTTAGTTCCGTTCTGGCAAGCTGTTGATCCGGACCGTAGGAGACAACGTGAAACTTCGTGTGTGGTTCACCATCCTGTCGGCTGCGCTTCTGAGTTCTGTGGCGGTTGCACAGATCACGTCGCGTTTCGATCTCACAGCCAATGGTTCGCTTGGCAACGCGCAACTGGTTGGCGCTCCGAGTGGCAGCCAACTGCGTTCGTTTGGCTGGCAGACATCCGGGATCTCGCACTTTAATAGCTGGCTGGGACTGGCGAGCCAATTCAGCGCTGGCTACGCCTCTGCCAATTCCCTACAGCTCATTGGATACACCGGAAACGGAAAGATTCAGCGGTACTCGTCGCTAATGGGACCGCGTATCACCTTTGCCTCTCGAAGCCGCATTAATCCTTATGTCGAAGGACTGGGCGGCATCGACTACGCCAGGACCAAGTTCACGAGCAACGGGACGGTTGTGACCGGTAACGAGCTGCAGAGCGCCTATGCGATTGGCGGCGGCGCGCAGATCAATATGACCCGGCGCATTGGCTTGAACGTTGAAGCTCACTACTTCGAGACGCAGCATTCCGTCGCTCTTTTAGGTTGGACGCCCTCACATCTTCAGATCTCCGCGGGCCTCGTATTCAGACTTTCGAATTTGCGGGATCGGCGGATCCTGGTTGATCAACAGCCCCTGCCCGTACCCTCCCCCAGCGAAACGCAGACAGCCTCCGCGGAACCAGAGAGTGCGAGCACTCCGGTGCCGCCTGCACCTGTCACGACTATGATCGTAACGGCGCCGGCGAGCCGTGACACCTTTGCACGACCTCAGCCTGTTGTTCAGGCAACCACTGAAAGTCACGCCGCGCGACAGGAGGCTGTAGCTGCTCCCTCTCCCAAGCCGGCTACTCCGAAGGTCATGGCTCAGTTTCAACCATCTACAGTAGTTGCGTCGCCAACGGTTTTGGCGCCGGGTCTGACCCAATTGCCTGCAAGCCAGTCGCACGCGCAGACTCAATCATCAATCGCTTCACAGCCAGTTGCTCCTGTAGTTGCGAGCCGCCCGATTCAGACTCAGGCACAGACGTCGCAGGCGCAACCTGTGATGACGTCCCGGCCAGTGGTTTCGAGTACGCCGGCGAGTGCTTACACGGCGGCACCAGCGCAGCCGCTCTCGCTGGGCGAATATGCACGCAGGTTGCGGGAAAAGAAACAGCAGCATAAGCAAGCGGATTGGCAGTAGTACCGGTTTGCCAACGCTAACGCGTTCGCTGGTATTGATACGCAGGCAAGGTCTGCGACTCTCGGTGTTGTCCTTCCGTGTCTCTGACAAAGGGCGAATCCGAGGTATCTTCCACAGAGGTTAACCAGGCGAAGCCCTCCCATGGAATGTCCCCGCTGCAAACGAACGGTCGATGCGAAGTTGCGTCGCTGCAACTGGTGCGGCGTGAACGTTCCTCTCGGACAGCACCTGCTGGAAGAATCGGGCATCGTAGTACCAATTCGCGGCACTGAAAATTCGGCTTCCCAGTCGCAAACTCCGCGATTGGCGACGTTAGGCGATCGTCTCATCGCCGTGGTGCTGGACACAGCAATTCTCGCGGTTGCGTGCGCGCTGGTTGATGTTTGGATATTCATGAAGTGGGGCGTAATCTCGGGCGGAGAATTGCGGATTACGGCAGCCTCTCTTCTCGCCGGCGGTAGCCTCGATCTCATCATTGCTTTTCTCTACCTGTGGGTTCTCGAAGCGAGTCTTGGCAGCACTCTCGGCAAAGCCATAATGGGAATTGGAGTGGTCAACAATTCCGGCCGTAGCTCGATGGCGGCTTCGGCCATCCGTAACCTGCTGCGTGTTGTCGATGGCCTGGGCTTCTATTTCCTGGGAGCACTGATCGCGAGTTGCACACGCTTCCGCCGGCGCTTGGGCGACATCTGCGCCGGCACCTATGTCGTGGAAGGAAGTCTTTCGGAGCTGAGCAGGGCGCTCTCGGTTCTTGCCTGGTTCTCGCTTCTTAGTGTCGGTGTATGGGCGCTTCCCCATATGTGCGCGCAACCCAAACCGCTGCAGGCGCCGCGATATCTCGGCCAAAGCGTTGTGCTGATTGGAAGGACAGATAAGTCCATCTATCTGAGGACGCAGAATCACAGAATCGACCTATCCATGACTCGGGACAGCGACGTAGAAAACGCGCGCTCAGATTCTCAACCCGATAACGGCAAGGCACCGAAGCTCGAGAATCAGGATCCATTGCCGGTCGTTCCTTAACCGCAGCGCCACCTCAGAATTAGCGGGTCTCGATTCGCATTACAATCAGTTTCTCGAAGTCAATACACTGGTCGAACGCCTGTACAATTGAGCAGGCCTTCTTAATCTCCGCCGTGAACGCCGCAGATCTCCCCATCGTCACTATCGAAAAGCTGTTCAAGACCTACACCGGCAAGGTGCCGATTGAAGCCGTCAAGGGCATCGATCTGTTCGTGGACACGGGAGAGCTCTTCGGTCTTCTCGGACCGAACGGAGCCGGCAAATCGACGACGATCAGCGTCTGCACCACGCGCGCGCTTCCCACTTCGGGCAAAGTTCGAGTCGCGGGCATCGACGTGGTCGCGCATCCTGCTGAGGCCCGACGCTACATGGGCGTCGTGCCACAGTACAACACGCTCGACCGGCAATGCACAATTTGGGAAAACATCTACTTCCATTGCCGATACTTCGGGTTCGGCCACTCGCAAGCCACCCAGCGCACGAGCGAACTGCTGGAGATGTTTAAGCTCAGCGAGCGCGGCAAATCGTTCGTGCGAGAACTCTCGGGAGGCCTCGCACAACGGGTGCAGATCGCGCGCGCGATCGCTCACAATCCCAGAATCCTGTTTCTCGATGAGCCCAGCGCCGGCCTCGATCCGCAGTCGCGCCTGGCGCTTTGGGACAACATTCGTACCCTGCGGCAGCAAGGCATCACCATCCTGCTTACAACGCACCACATGGAAGAAGCTGACGAACTGTGTGATCGAGTTGCCATCATCGATCACGGAAAGATTCTTGTTTGCGACACACCACAGGAATTGAAGCGTAGCGTAGGAGCACAGAAGGTGTTTGAGCTGCACCTGCGACAAGTTAACGGCCCCGCGCTGGCAGAACAATTGCGCCAACTGCGGGACGTGGCGTCCGTCGAGAGCTTTGCCGAAGGTCTTCGTGTTTTCACTACAGGCAGCGACGGAATTCTGCCGCGGATCGTCGAGATTACTGGAGATAACCTGCGAGACATCTCCGTGAACGAGACCACGCTGGAGACCGTGTTCATTAAGCTCACCGGGAGGGACTTGCGTGAATAGCTCAGGCCTGCAATGGCGGGCTTTCTGGGGAATGTTACTGCGCGATTTGAGCGTTCTGCGGCGCGAGTTCATCGCCTTCCTGATCCGGACGGTAATGAACCCGCTGATGTTCGTGTTCGTCTTCACTTACCTGTTTCCTAAAATGGGACAGGGATTCCAAAGCGCACGCGGAATCGGCTTTGGCACACTGATCCTTCCTGGGCTGATCGCCGTCGGCATCTTCTTTCAGGGAATTATGGCAACGGCGTTGCCATTGTCGGTTGAGATCGGCGCCACTCGCGAAATTCATGATCGGGTGATGTCGCCCCTGCCCGTGGAAATGGTAGCGGTTGAAAAGATCGTGTTCAGCGCACTTCAGAGCATTCTTGCCGCCCTGGTGATCTTTCCGCTGGTCTACTTCATTCCCGCGACGCCGGTCCAAGTGCATGTCGCGAACTGGGCGACGCTTATCGCTGTCGTCGTGCTGGCCAGCCTGGTCTCCGGCGCGGTTGGCCTAACAATTGGTGTCTCCGTGAAGCCGCAACAGATCGGGCTGATCTTCGGCATTATCGTCGTCCCAGTCACGTTCTTGGGATGCGTCTACTATCCATGGGCACTGCTCGAGAAAGTGCGCTGGCTGCAGATTCTCGTGCTGCTAAACCCGCTCGTCTATATGAGCGAAGGTCTGCGAACCGCCCTTACGCCGTCTTTGCCGCACATGCCAATCTGGGCAAGCCTGTTGGCACTGGCGATCTCGCTGGCGCTGCTGACGTCGATCGGGATGAAAGGGTTTCTCGCTAGGATTTTGAGCTAGTAGCTAGCGGATAGGCTGAAGATTTACTGGAGCCGACGATCGGACTTGAACCGATGACCTGTCGATTACGAAACTGCCCAGCCCCACGTATGTTGTTGAGAGATATAGGGGGATGACCAGTGTTCCGAGGGTTTTTTTGGTGTTGTTTGGGGCGGGATGTGCAACGAAATGTGCAACTAGTAAGAGTGGTCAATTCTAGGGTAACAAAGCCGTGAGTCCTGCGGAAATGACTTCATGTAGCAGCCTGATTCGGCCAGCGAGTTTGGTCCGGTCTTCCGGTTTGCGCTCCTCCGCAAATCCCCGAATCCGAACGAGGCGTGCGAAAGCCTGAATGTCTTCGGGTAACTGTCAGGAAGCAGGCAACGGTAGTCGCTGATTTGACATCTGCTTTGAGCGCGGTAGTGTGTGTCCTGTTTTTTTTGCGCTGTCAGAACAACTTTCGACGTTTTGGACACGTGCGTCCTTATCTTGGCCGCTCCTCAATTCGAGCGTTGAGTGTCATCTATTGTGTCTCTAGCGCCGAACGCGCTGCCTTACTTCGGAAAGGGACGCCCCAGATCGGGCCGACCGGTCCCCGGTGAAAGTTTCGATTAGCGTTGCTCAATGCCTCCGCAGACCCCTTCCACACGTAAGGCGCTTGCGAAGACAAAAGGAACTTCCTTAAGTGATCGGTCCCATCGAGAGCAAGATGAGTGCGGCGTTTGTCGACAGGGAGCAATCCGAGGAACTCGTTGGCAAGCTAACGAGAATGTCCGGTCAGACGAAGCGACTGGCACTTCTCGCGCGGCACCGAAAACGACTTAACCTCCCGGTCATTATTGAGATCGCAGATCAAGCACGTCAATTACTCCGCGTGGATCCACGAAGGTCCCTCGCATTGTCCGAAATTGCGATCCAGGCTGCGCGACTGCTGCGTGATCCCCTCGCAGTAGCTCATGCGGTTCGCATTAAGGCGAATGCCAATTACGCTCTGGGGCGACATCGGCTGGCACTGAAGTTCTACAAACAGGCGATTCGATCGTTCGAATTCTTGGGACAAACGGCCGAACTGGGGCGCACCCTAAGTGTGTCGATTCTCTCCCTGACTCTCTGCGGCGAATACGACGCCGCCTTCGATGCTGCGAAGCGAGCAAAAGCAATCTTCATGGAGCAGCAAGATGAGTTGCGTCTTGCTCGTCTCGATATCAATTTGGGAAACATCTACTATCGTCAGGACAGATTTGCCGAAGCGCTGGATTGCTATCGGAGGGCCTATCCCATCGTGCTCGGACATCACGATTCGGAGGCAATCAGCGTGGTGCTCAGCAATCTGGCTGTGTGCCTGATCAGCGTAGGCGATTTCTCGCAAGCGCTTAGCACATACGAAGAGGCGCGGGAATCCTGCCGTAAGTACGAGATGCCGCGGCTGGTTGCGCAGGCAGATTACAACATTGCATATCTGTATTACTTGCGCGGCGAATACAGCCGAGCCATCGACTTGCTTCTCTCAACTCGAGCGGCATGCGAAACGGTCGGCGATCGCTATCATCATGCGCTCTGCAACCTCGACCTGTCGGAACTCTATCTCGAACTAAATTTGAGTTCAGAAGCTGCAGAACTGGCGCGCGCCGCTCATGCCGAATTCGAAAGCCAAGGTTTGGGTTATGAGGCGGCGAAGGCCCTCGCCTTCGAAGCAATTGCGGTGGGCCAGCAGACACAATGGAATCAGAGTCTGAAGCTCTTTAGGCAGGCGCGATCAAGCTTCGTCCGAGAGAAGAATCAGGTTTGGCCTTCGCTGATCGATCTGTACCAGGCGCTGGTGCTGTTCAATGCAGAACGACACTCACAAGCTCGTCGTCTGGCCCAATCGGCGTTGGAGTTCTTTGATTCGTCTGTGCTTCCGGGCAAAGCCGTGCTTTGTCGTCTGCTGTTGGCGCGCATAGCCCAGGTCACCGGTGATCTTGAGAATGCTCGTACTGACTGCGAAGCAGCACTGAACAAGTTGAAAGAAGTAGAAAGTCCGATGCTCGAGCATCAGGCTTTCCTGCTGATGGGCCAGATTCATTCTGCATTCGGCAATCAGAGGCAGGCCTATTCCTGCTTGCGTGCATCTCGGCACGCTTTGGAGACACTGCGAACACACGTTCGCGGGGAGGAGCTCAAGCTCTCGTTTCTCAAGAACCGCCTCGAAGTTTACGAGTTACTCGTCGATGAATGCTTGCGAAATCGTGCAGAAGGATCCCTGCGAGAGGCGTTTGCGTATATAGAAGAGGCGAAATCGCGGATATTGATAGACCAAATGCTGCACTCGCCCCCAATCGTCGCGAGCGGAGGCACACAGAACGAACTTTTGCGACGCATTAGTGACCTGCGAGATGAGCTGAACGGTTATTACCGCGTGATCGAACTCGAACAACTGCGTCCAGGGCGCTCTCAGCAATACTTGCAGAGTCTTGAAACGCAAATCACCGCGCGCCAGAACGAGCTCATGCGGGCGCTGCGAGAGTGCAGTTCGACAGAGGGAACGCAGGCCCACAGTCCGGAATCACAGAATATTCCGCTCGAGGAGCTACGCGAAGCGCTGGCAGAAGATACGGTTGTGGTCGAGTATTTCCAGAGTGGCGACCGTATATTGGCGTGTCTGCTAACACACCGAAGCTTGGAAATTACAGACGTAACGCTTGCTTCGCGCGTTGAAACAGCGCTCGGACTCCTACGGTTCCAGCTGGCCAAATTCCGATTGGGTTCCAGCTATACAAGTGTCTTCAGCGATTCGCTCATTCAATCGGCCCAGTCGCACCTGAAGGCGTTATATGACGAGTTGCTGGCCCCTATTCGTGGGAGCCTAAATGCTCCGCACCTGCTGATTGTTCCGCACCGGGCCCTGCATTATGTGCCGTTCCATGCACTCTTTGATGGTGAGAGGTATGTCATCGATGAGCATACTGTCTCTTACGCCCCCAGCTTAGGCGTCTATTCCGTGGCGGCAAAGAAGGTTGTAAATTCCTCGGGGCCGACGCTTTTGCTAGGAATTCCCGACGAGAGAGCACCACTAATTGAACACGAAATCCGTTCCTTGGCCTCAATTTGGCCCCGATCAAAGTCCTATTTGGGCTCTGAGGCAACCGATTTCGTCCTCAAAACTGAGGGTTTGGACAGTCGGATTATCCACATCGCGACACACGGATACTTCCGTCAAGACAGTCCGCTGTTCTCATCCATCCGTTTAGGCAACTCATTTTTAAGCCTTTACGATCTGTACCAGCTGCGCTTGCCGGCAGAACTCGTCACATTAAGTGGCTGTGCCACAGGTGTGAATGTAGTTGCGGCGGGCGATGAATTGATCGGATTGGCCCGGGGACTCTTTCAGGCGGGGGCTCAGTCACTGCTTTTGACCCTCTGGGATGCCCACGATGCCAGCACGGCCGAGTTCATGCAGGGTTTTTACGTCCGCGTGCGACAGGGACTAACGAAGGCCGCGGCACTGAAAGAGACTATGGTCGAGCTTCGGGAACGACGCCCTCACCCTTATCAATGGGCTCCATTTGTCCTTATGGGCGGGTACGGTTCCATGGCTAACGCCTGATCTATCCGCGGATTCGCGACCTGCACTCATCAAAGAATCCTTCTTGCCACACAACGCAGAAGCGCGAAGCAGCATCTATTTTTCCGCTGCCACTGCGCCCGGTCGGCGAGATGCACCGGCGTATGGAGCTTGTTGGGGCCTAGGAGCCTCACATATATGCCTCCCGACCAGATCGTGTTAACGGTTAACGCCTCATTTGCCATCCAAAAGGACGTTAAGAACAACAGCAAGCCGTTTGAACTCTTGTTTGACAGTTCGGCACAACCCCTGCCGCCTGGAGCAAGAACCTCTGGAGTTTCAAGCCGCCAATTGCTTTATAGGATCGGTCCCATCTACGTCGACATGGAAGTAGGTAAAGACGCCGATTCTGAGCAGGCATCTGTGGTTGGCCAGATGCTCGATAGCTCCAGACCGGGTCATCCTGTTGCGGGAATTTCGGTGACTTTGCTCGATCGAGGACGAAGCGTTGCACGCACGTCGAGCAACGATAACGGCGAGTTTCGCCTCGTGTTTGAAGCGAAAAAAGATCCAAGACTTTCGGTGGCGGTGGGTCGAAAGAATCCCGTGCGCCTGCCGATTACCGACGCGAATCTTCAGCCCAGCCTGTCTGATCGCGGGGCGGAGGGAAGGCGCTTGCGGTTATTGTCACCTGTTAGACAACGCACGAAGAGCTAGCCGATGTAATTGAACGACTTCGGAAGCGGTTAGTCCCTGTACAGCTCATGTTCCCCAGAGGAGCTACTTTCAGGTTATGAGGGCGAAACATCTCAACGGTGCTCGCAGCAGGCGGAAGACTGCACTTTACATCGCGCTGCTCGGCGCATTGCTCATCGCAGGATTGCGACCGGTTTCTGGCGCCATTCTGCCGGCCATTCATATACAACCGCAATTACTCGGCACAAAACCGCAATTACCCGGCGGAACAAACTCGGTAACGCGAGTTGTAGTGCGCCACAGCCAGGGATTATCGGGAATCAATCTCACTTGCTCTTTGCTCGGCTGCCAAGTTGTGCGAAGTATCAATGACCCTGATAGTCAGCTTTTTGTCGTGCAGAGCTCAGGAGTGCTCAGTTCAGCGTTGTTCCTGACGCAATTGTTGTCTGCGGACGGCGTAATTAATGCCGAAATTGATCAAATCGTAAAATCGCCCTCGGCCCCAATGGACAGCTGGCCCTCGTATGCTGACGACAGAACCCCAATTGACTACTATGGGGCAACGGTTTGGGAAGGATACGTAATACAAACTCCGAACCAAATCGTCAGAACTTCCGAGACTCAATCAGCGTTCGGAGCTACCGGCTCAGGCGTAAGCGTTGCGATGATAGACACCGGCATCGATCCTAATAACTCGGTACTCGCTCCTCACCTGGTCTACGGCTACGATTTCACGCGCGACGCCGATGGTGGATCCGAGATGGGTGACATCACTCAATCTACGGCCGGGGTTATTGACAATTCGATGCAACCGGCAACCCTAAACCAGTCGACTGCAGGCGTGATCGATCAGTCGACCGCTGGAGTCATCGATCAAACTAAATATTCTGCTTTCGGTCATGGAACCATGACAGCGGGAATCGTACATCTGGTCGCGCCGAACGCTTCTCTCATGCCGCTAAAAGCATTCGGCGCGAATGGCACTGGATATGAATCGGATGTGCTGCGCGCTATTTACTACGCCGTCAATCATCAGGCCAAAGTTCTCAGCATGAGTTTCGAGTTCCCCAGTCCATCAGTCGAACTCGCAACTGCGATCACCTACGCGACTCTCAATAACGTGATTTGTGTGGGATCCGCAGGTAACAGCGGATCCATGACAATTGTCTATCCTTCGGGCCTGCCAAATGTAATCGACGTGGCATCCACTTCGAATTCCAATACTCCGTCTTCGTTCTCGAATTACGGCACGCCCCCGGTGTGGATCTCCGCGCCGGGAGAAGCGGTGATGACGACATATCCTTACCAGACCTATGCGGTAGGGTGGGGAACGTCATTCAGCACGCCGTTCGTTGCCGGCACGGTAGCTCTGATGGCGAGTGTTGCTCCGGACAGCAGCAATTTGTTGAATCAGACGACAGCAGCACAGGCTCTGTCTCACGCTCAACCGATCCCACAGACGCAATATGGTTTTGGAGTCCTTGATACTTACCAAGCCGTACAAGCCTGGCAGGCTTTTGTGAATTCGACTCTTAACGTTCCTGCCTTGGGTTCCTCGACGGTGCCAATTCCTTAGACGTGGATACAAACAAAAAAAACCAGCCCTCAATGAGGGCTGGCTTTTCGTTTAGCGCCGACCTGTCTACTCGGCGACGTTACTGATGCAGTTTACTTTGAGCGTTCAGTCTTATTGTTGAACCTTAATTAGATATACGTCGGAGCACTGTCCAGCTACATGCATGTTAGCCGGGCAACCGCCTGGATAGGCCATGTTGCTGGTGAAGATGACATATTTCCCGTCTCGACTAATTGCAGCACGAGGCTGGGCCCAATAACCTTCACTGCTGCGCGAACGCGCGTGGGCCAGACGATAGCGGGCACTTCCATCAACCTTCGCCAAAACAATTTCATCTTCATAGAGTTCCCACTTGCTTGCTGAAGGCGGGACCTGATAGTTGGGGTCGCTGGAATAAAACTCTGGTCCCTGCGGGCGCGCGTCGAAGAAGGAGAATGCCGCCCACGGCTGCGATGCGCTCCCGCGATAACTCACGTGCCAATATTGCGGATGATCGAACAAACAAGCGGCGCCGGGCCACGTAGGCTGACTGGTGATGATGCTGCTCAGCAATCGTACGTCGATTCCCCACCCGCTCGGACATGCATTGACTGCGCTGGGCAGAGTGAGCCAGTTGTTCATGGCGATGAAGATCGAATTGCCAGTTAAGTCAAATCCCGTGTCGTAGTGATCCGTTTTGTCCTGCAAGTGAACTAGAGCACTACCGGTCCAGAGTCGAATTCCGTCTTCGGGAGCGGGACCGTCATACATGAACTCCATTGTCAGAAGGTTGTCCGCTGTCAACTGCAGCTTGTGCAAACAGCCCGGCTGGGAGGCCCCGGTAACGTTGCCGATGATCGTGCAACTGGTCGTATATACGGAGGTTTTGATTTGCTGACTCAGCGACCAAACGAAAACGTCCATCGTGTTGTCGGCATTTTGGCCAACAAGCGCGATGTGATCACCGTCCTGGGAAAGATCGGCTGAATCAGGAGATATGATTCCCCTGTATTCGTTGAAGGTGTGCAGCGGGGCACGCTGAATAGTGTTGCCGGTCACGGAGCCGGTGTAGAGAGTGTTAAAGGAGGTGTAGTAGAACACATTTCCGTTCGTTGCATCCCACACTGGATGACCGCTGAAAATAGGCGTATTTCCGCTGGGCACTACGATATTTCCATTGAGATCTTTAATCCGCCATATGCCGTCATCGGAGATGATGAACACCATCGTGTCGGTGGCATTCATGGGAGTGAAAGAGGAGTAGTAGTGCATGAAGCTCAGATACTTGCCATCCCATGTTGTCTCGTCGATGCTGCTGTTCGTCAGCCGCTTCACCGGACATCCGAAGGCAGGATCTACGTAACTCTGTCCCGTTCCGGGAGGCGCGAAGGAATCCCAGCTTGGAGGAAGATGAGGTAGACCGTCATCCAGCTGACCGCACAGGACCGGAGCCTGACCTAACGCCTGCAGATTGAGGAAACCCAACAATAGGACCGCTGACCAGAAAAATCGCATGACGACCTCTTCATGTTCTGGGTTGATGACATTAAGAAAGACGAAAAATGAGGATCGAGGATTTGTAACTCTTGAGTGAGACTCAGCTCTTCGCATTTACTTCGCATAATAGTCGCGAGGTAAGTTGCTACTTCTCGGGACGCACCACACTGCCGTTACCAAAGTCGCTAGGCCGATGGTTTGGCGCCATATGTGACAGACTGCAAACCGCCGCTCTTCAGAGCATGTACCTATTCCTGCCCGACTAGTTCGCACGTAATCTACAAGCCCTGAGCTTCCACGCCTACATTCGTTGCCAGTGACCGGCCTCTACCCTGGCTGGATCGCTGCACGGCGCGAAGGGGTAGCAGATCAGTATCGGAGGCCAGATGGTGGGTTATTCGCGCCCGGTCCTTACCCTTGTCCTGATTGCAGTTTCCCTAACAACTATTCTCATAACGGGTTGCGGCACGACCGGAGCCTATCCTTCCAGCGCAGGAACGCCAAGCAGTCAACTCGCGACCAGCGCAACTGCACTTGATTTTGGAAACACGACCGTTGGAACGCCCTCGACGAAGAGCCTCAATCTAACTGCGCACGGTAGCGCGAGCGTTGTCATCAGTCAGGTCAGCACAACGGGGACAGCTTTCACAGTCTCTGGTGCCTCACTTCCCTTGACTCTTGCTGCGGGCGCAAGCGCCAATCTGACTGTTACTGCTAATCCTCAAACTGCCGGCACTATCTCGGAGACTTTGAGTGTCATCAGCAATGCATCGAACTCGCCAACATCAGTTGCTTTGACTACAACCGCGTCTGCTCCGGCAGCGGCGGTAACCACCCTCAATCCGACTTCCCTTAATTTTGGCAGCGTCACCGTTGGCAGTTCATCCGCCAAGTCAGTGGTAATAAGCAATAGCGGCGGCGTGAGCATGACCATTTCGCAGATTACTTCGAGTGGTACTGGTTACACCGTCAGCGGATTCTCGCTTCCAATTGTGCTGACCGCGGGAGCTTCTACATCTTTCAACGTGAACTTCGCTCCTACAACTACGGGAAACGCGAGTGGCAGCGTCTCGCTCACTGGTAATGGGTCAAATTCCCCGGTGAACCTCCCGCTAACGGGAAGCGGAGCGGCCGCGCCAGTGGCTCAGCTTACCGCGAATCCTGCGACTGGCAATTTCGGCAATGTCACGGTGGGCAGCAGCAGCAGTCAATCAATTTCAGTTACGAACAGCGGCACCATAAGCGTGACGATCTCGCAGATCGTTACTTCCGGAGCTGCATTTAGCCTGGCTGGAGTGAATGTCCCCCTCACTTTGAACCCGGGACAGAGCTCCACGTATATCGCGCAATTTTCTCCAACCGCTGTCGGCAGCTCTTCAGGGCAAATTAGCTTCACCAGCAATGCCTCAAATAGCCCGACCTTGATTTCACTCAGTGGTACTGGTGTTGCGGCGCCGACTCCTCAACTCAGTGTGAATGCGACAAGCCTAAGCTTCGGTAGCGTGACGGTTGGAAGCTCCGGCACGAAATCAATCACAATCAGCAACAGCGGCAATGCTGATCTGACAATCTCGCAAATTACGACTTCCGGCAACGGATTTGGCGGAAGCGGTGTTACTCTCCCCCTTACCCTCACTCCTGGACAGACCGCCAGCTACACGGCGCAATTTGCGCCAACCACAACCGGCAGTGTCTCCGGACAGATTTCGTTTAACAGCAACTCCCCAACGAATCCGGCGGTTTCGCTCAGTGGTACAGGTGTTGCCGCGCCCACAGCTCAGCTCAGCGTGAATCCTGCGAGCCTGAGTTTCGGCAGTGTGACCGTTGGAAACTCCGGTACACAATCGATCACAATTAGTAACAGCGGCAGTGCTAATCTGACGATCTCGCAGATTACAACTTCCGGAACCGGCTTTACCGGAAGCGGTGTTAGTCTCCCCCTCACCCTTGCTCCTGGACAGACCGCCATTTACACCGGGCAATTTGCTCCAAGCGCAACTGGCAGCGCCTCGGGACAGATTTCGTTTAACAGCAACTCGCCGACGAATCCATCGGTTTCCCTTACTGGTACAGGTGTTGCTGCTCCGGTGCTTCAGTTGTCGGTCAGCCAGAGCAGCCTGGCCTTTGGCAGTGTCACCGTGGGAAGCAGCGCCTCGCAATCCGTAGTTCTGACTAACACCGGCAACGCGAGTGTAACGATCTCGCAGGTTACCATTACGGGAACCGGCTTTACCGGAAGCGGTATTCCGACACCGCTCACACTTACTCCCGGACAAACCGCCAGCTACACCTCGCAATTCGCGCCCACAGCAACCGGCAGCGCCTCCGGACAGATCACCTTCACCAGCAATGCGACGAACAGCCCGACAACAGTTTCTCTCGGTGGCACTGGAGTCGCCGCGACAGTTCTTCAGCTCACTGCGAACCCAACTAGCATCAATTTCGGCAACGTGAATGTGGGAAGCACGGCAACGCAATCGGTGGCAATCACGAACACCGGCAATGCGAATGTGACGATCTCTCAGATCACGCCGTCTGGAAGCGGATTCAGTGGAAGCGGCATCACCGTCCCGCTAACGCTCGCTGCCGGACAGAGCGCCAACTACACGGCGCAGTTCGCGCCCGCAGTGGCGGGCAGCCCAACTGGGCAGGTGTCGTTTACAAGCAATGCGACGAACTCCCCAACAATAGTGTCGCTGTCGGGTACAGGAGTCACTACCACTTCAGGACCACTCTGCGGCAAGTTGAATGATGGACTCGTCCATCTTCCGACAAACTACGACACCTTCACGCCACCGGCCGCCGGACAAAGCTACGTTGATTCCGTGTTTGGATGTACTGTGCAACGCGTCACGAATGGCAGTGCAGAAACCCTCGGTGACGGCACTCATCCCGGCCTGATGAACTTCTATTCCACGCTGACGGCTCTCAATGCCAGTGACAACATGCTGTTCGTCGTCGCCACCGACGGCAACTGGAGCATCCGCGACACCAGCGGCAACGTCATTATCTCCACGAGCAAAATGCCGAACTTCAGCGGGCATCCAGTTTGGGACGCCACTAACGGCAACGTCTTCTACTACGCGCTCAGCAACAGCGTCTTCAGCGGAACCATCAGCGGTACTTCGCTGACCGCCACCTCATTGCATACATTTACTGAATACAGCGCAGTCACGTCGATGGATATGGCCGATCTATCACAGGACGGCGATCATATGGCGCTCATCGGACAGAACAGCAACGGCACCATGGACATCTTCGTCTGGTCCTTCAGCCAAAAAACGAAGACCTCCGTCTACACGACTACCTGCACCGGAACCGTCGCCGGAGCAGGACAGCCCGGCTGCCTGCACAAGCTGCAGCTTTCCCCAGACAATCGGCTCACCATCCAATTCGCTCCCGAAGGCAGCGGTGCTGAACAAGGAGTGCGGTTGTGGACCGGCAGCAGCCTCGTCCACATGCAGGACGTCAATACCAATCACTACGACACCGGCTCTGACCTGAACGGAAATCCAATCTTCGCGTCCGTTGACAACTCGACGATTCTTTCCAGTGTCACGAGTCCATGCGCGAGCGGCTGGGGATTAGATGTCAGACTGTTGAACAACGTCAAGTCCGCAATTTGCCTGCTCGATAACCAGCCCTACTGGCACATAAGTTATCGCGGCAGCGCGTCGCAGCCCTGGATCGCGCTTTCCTTCTTTGATTCGCGTACACCCGGACCTGAGTTCTTCAGCAGCGACGGAAATTACCAGACGATCTCGGCCAGCAATTGGCAGCTCTATGAGGATGAAATCATTCTGGCCAAAGTGGATGCGTCAAAGATCTATCGTTTAGCACACGCGCGATCGCGCAGCATGGAAAGCTATTGGGCACAGCCGCATGCCGCCATCAGCCGTGATGGGAAATATGTAATCTTCACAAGTGATATGGCCCATCCGAATGGCTGTCCGGCGAATATGCACGTCGCCAACGATTGCTCAGACGTATATCTCATCCAAATCCAATGAAACCCTTAATCAGTGTGGAAACCAACAACCGAAGTCAGTCTGCCAATGCCTGGTCCGCCTGCACGTGGCGTCACTGCATTTGGGCACATTCAGACACATAGAGCAACGCTGATAGTTGTCACAAAGCATGGAAAGTTACTGGGCACAGCCTCACGCGGCGATAAGTCGCGATGGGAACTATGTTGTGTTCAGCAGCGACATGGCTCATCCCAACGGTTGCCCGGCAAATATGCATGTGGCGGGTGATTGCTCGGATGTGTACCTGATCAAGGTGCACTAGGCGGATCTCGCATAAGAAAGGAAGAAGTAGTTAGTCGCCAGTTCGCCTTCTCCCCTAAGCCGCAAATGGCCGTCGTCGGGGATGTACGGAGCGTACCCGAGGTTTTGCAGCAGCGCGAACGCCTTTCCGGCGTTCGTTGCTGCATCGTCGGGATCGCCGCCAATCTCGATAAGCAGGAGAGGGCGAAACTTGGCGATCAATCCTGTCGCGCCGTTCAGGACGTTGAGTTCGTGTCCTTCGACGTCGCACTTTATGAAATCGAGTCGCGGCAGATCTGAGTAGGCATCGTCAAGCCGAATACACGGAGTCACCCCAGTTCCGACGGCTGTGATGTGGGCTTCGTAGAAGTTTTTGCCGCCGCTGCCGGATTCAGGCACCTGCATGGTGACGAAGCCGTTGACGTCGGAAACAGCCTGGTTAACGCACACTACATTTTCGAGGGCAAATTTCGCTACATTCGACTTCAGGATTTCGAACGTGCCACCGATCGGCTCGATGCTGATGACTTGACCAGTGGGGCCCGCGAGCTTGGAGAAATGGTACGTATAGCGGCCGAAATTTGCGCCGATGTCGAGGATGTAGTCGCCGCGCCAAATGAGCCCGGAGAGTACGGCTAGCTCGGGCTCCTCGCTTCCAGTGCTGTGTCTAAGAACGTTGGCGTAATGAATTTTCTTGAGCGGCAGAAGTGCAGCTTCGGGCAAAACCCGTTTTGCGATTCTTCTGAAGATCCCCAAACTCACTGTGCAACCACCGGATCATCCCGAGCCCTCGACCGCGTCAGAAGTCCGGTCACAGACTCATAGCACGCTTTGGTTCGAGCCGCAATTTGGCGCCAAGTCTCATCTCCGCAGCTCTGTCCGGCGGCTTCATTCGCCAGCCTTTCTCTGAGTGCCGGGTCATCAATCAAACGTTGAAGACCAGAGGCGAGTCCACTTGTGTCACCGTAATCACACAGAAGAGCGTTCTTGCCATCCTCGAGTATTTCCCTAAATGGGCTCAACGACGTTGCGACGATCGCTTTTCGCTGGGCGATTCCTGTCATGAGTGCACCGCTCGTGGTGATGGTCTTGTAGGGATATACGACAATGTCTGCTGCATGATAGTACGAGATCATGGTTTCGGTTGGGACAAATTGAAAGCAGAGTTGCACGCTGTCTTGCAGTCCGAGCGCCTGAACTCTTTGTCGAATGGTCTCCAGCAGGTGCGACTCCCCATTTCCAGCAATAATTAATTTCGCGCGAGCTCCAGAAAGCTGTAATTCGGCCCATGAATCCAGGAGGAACTCTATTCCCTTATAGGGGCGAATCATGCCCTGGCACAGTACGACGCATTCATCATCCTTCGCTCCAAATAGTGCACGTGCTGCGGCTCTCTGAGTGTTTTGCTGGGATTCGAAAAAGAGCGGGCCGTGGGGAATCACCCACACGCGTTCAGGCGCGATGACGCACTGTGCAAGCACCTGCTGCCTGGCGGCGTCGGAATGACATATCAAAGCGTCCATCATTTCGAAGGCTTGTTTGAATTGCCCTGCGTGGACATCCCTCCGATCATGCGGAGCAATATCGTGCACAGTCGCAACTAGCGAACTGCCAAGAAATCGGCAATATTTCAGGAACCATAATTCCGCGGGAATTCGCCGCTCCAGCAGGGGCAGATATTGCACGTGAACGACATCCGGCCGCTTCCAGGTGAATTTAATGGCGAGAGCCACCATATTCATACACATCTCGATGACCTTGAAGATGCGCCGAATCAGACTCGGCAGTTTGAATCTGCCGACGACATCAAGCAAACCAGGCTGATTCAGCACATCTAGTCTCTTGAAGCAGTCACGATCGAAATGATACGTAATGGCGCCGAACTCGACCGACAACTCTTCCTCCTTGAGCGAACGACACAGATAGGCGTCGTAATAAGCGACGACGCTGAGCAAATCCATCATGAATACGCGGAGCATTGGCAGGACCGACGGAATCTTCTAGCCGATACTAGCCTACGGCAAGGATGGACTTTTCTTGGGCAGTACAGGTGGAACCTGCACCGTGACGCCGCGCACAAAGAAGATTTCGGAGTTGCCCGCCGAAGAATCTACCCAGGAGACGGCCGGATTCCCGAAGATGTCGAGCACTATCTGTGGTGTTGGATTGGAATTGGCAGTGTTGTTCGAGAGCTTCTGTGGAGCAGCGAACGTTTTGCCCGCATCGCTTGACCGACTGAAGAATACGTCAAAGCTATTGGCGGTTGATGAGTATGCCGCCCAAACCAGATTTATATTGCCACTCGAGTTCAAAGCGATTTGTGGACCGGACCCGCTTGAAACAGCAGTAGACGTAAAGGAAGCACCTTGATCCGTTGATCTGCTAAAGACAATTCCTGCTCCCTGCCAAACGATGTCGATCGCATCGCCGGAGTCGACCGCGATCTGTGCATTCGTCGGGGTGATGAAGAATGGCTTATTCGTGTTATTCGATACGTTCGTGATAGTGAAGCTCGCGCCTCCATCGCTTGATCTCGAGAGGAAGACGTCTCCCCAAGGAACTGTATTGAATACTGCGTTAATATCGCCATTTGGACCGATAGCCATGTCAAGAGGTGAACGGGCATCGAACACAGTTCCAGTCTGAAACTGCTGAGAGAAGGTAATGCCGCCATCTGTTGAGCCGCTGAACCAAATCTGACAATTACTGAGACAACCTTCCCACACAATGTCGATGTTTCCGGCGGGGTCCACTCCGATCAAAGGCATACCTCCAAACGGATTAATCGTCGAGAGTAACAATGGAGAAGAGAACGTTGCCCCGCCATCGTTTGATCTGCTGAAAAAGACGCTCTGGTATTGCGATCCATCCTGCCATCCGAGGTAGATGCTGCCGCCGGGACCGATGGCGATGTTCGGAGTCCAGCTAATATTGTCGGAAATCTTCACCGGCGCAGAGAAGTTGGACCCATCCGCAGACCGCGTCAAGAATCCGCCATCCGCACTCCATCCTGCCCAGACAACGTAAACATTGCCGAGGGAATCCACCGCAATGTTTGGTGGAGTTGTGCCACCGGGATCGCTTGAAGACTCTGAGGAGTGGAAAAGGTTAAGCCTCCATCAATCGAGCGACTGAAGAAGACCGTCCTGAATCCAGGACTGTCGTCCCACCAAACGACGTTGATGTTGCCTTTGGAGTCGACGGCGACTTGGTGCACCCAAGATGTGCCGGGATCGTTCGAAATATTCTGTGGCGGCGAGAAGACCGTGACCGCGGGACCGACGGGAAGGACCTGAGCCGTAGCAGTTAATGCCATTGTTGTGAAGGCTAACAATGCGAACAAGCAGAAGCGGATGGATTTGTCGAACGATGACCAAAACATATTATTTCTGTGAATCTCAGGGGAACAGCAGATGACATCAGCCCGGAAAGCAGCATTTGGCCTGCAACAGATAGAAGGCTGAGGCTGGTTCTAAGGTATGAGAGTTTCGGTTGTTTGAGCTATTGTCCGGTGACTTGAACTCTTTAGCTGTATGCCAGCAGTCATCGCATCACGACAGGATGTTCGTTGAGCGTACCAGAGGACCGCAGCTTCCAAGACTCGCTCGCATAGTTCGGGTTCACCGCCGAGCGAGAGTGCATAGGCGTGCCCGCGTGCGGCCGTACTCTCTCGCAATTCCTCGTCATTCCAGGCGCGCTGGATCGCTACCGCCAGATCCTGAGCGTCTTCTGGTTCGAACAATAGCGCCTGATCGGTGAGTACATCCGATGCACCCGGCCCGCAACTGACAAGCACGCACTTGCCGAGCAGCATACTGTTCAGGTAAATCCCGATCCCGGAGGCGCACAGGCTTGATTTCAATATGGGAATCACAGCCAGCCTGGCGCCTTGAAGCATCCTGACCAACGACTCCTGACTGCCGTCGTCCGGCAGCAAGCGAACGTTGGCCGGCACTTCGTTCAGGCTACGCGCGAAGCGGGAATGATGGCGGCGCAGCTCGGCAAAATCTGGAGCTGCAATCGCAGACGGATAACCGAGTGTGCCCACCGCACCGAAGAAGGTCTCATAGTCACGCATGGAATATCCGAGGCAGAGCACATACTCTCCCTCCGGATTCGGTTTACTTTCTACGCGGTAACGCAGGTTGGGTTTGAAAGGGACATATTCGCTGCGCTCTGGGCTGATACCAAAGTATTTTTCGTAGCCGCTGAGATCGCGAAAGTAGTGAAGGAAATAGTCCACATTTCGGAGCAAATAGCGGGTTGCTTGTGCGGAGAACCAACTCTTCACGGTGTCTGGTTTCCTCAGGACGACGTCCACTGCCACCAGAGGCCGGCGCAGCCAGGGCGCAACGGTAAATAGCTCACACAATCTCAACGTAAGCTCAAGTCCATTCACAACCACAAGGTCGCTGCTGCGCAAGTGGCGGACGAACTCGCCGCAACTCTCCGCAAAGATCGAAGTGCCACTTACGCCAGAACGCTCCCAGCGCGGTACCAGACGCAGGTTGGAGAGAATGGTAAACACTGCTATGACTAGGTCAGCCTTCAATCGGCAAGGGAACAGAACTGTCTATCGTTGCTCTTTCCAAAATTCCGAGTGCCTTTGCGTACAGCTCATTGAGCCGTCGAGTCTGTCTTTCGGGCGAGAACTCGAAGAGACGTTTCTGCGCGTTCCGTGCCAAGTGCTGCTGTTCGGCGGGACTCCTAAAGATGGCGTGGATCGCCCCCGCGAGCGCATCGGAATCGCCGGGAGCAACAAGAATGCCTGAGTTCATATGCTCAACAAGATCCGGTACTCCGCCTACGCTCGTGGCAATCACCGGAGTTCCAAGGGCCATCGCTTCCAGCACCACGTTGGGAGTGCCTTCGGTAAGAGAAGGGTTGACCAGAAGATCGCATGCCTGGATCCAGGGGCCAATATCTTTTTTGAAACCGGCGAAGAGAACATGTTTCTCAATTCCCAACTCTCTTGCCTGCTGTTCGAGATTGGAACGCTCCCGCCCTTCGCCGAGCAAAACAAGCAGCAATCGAGGAGTACTGCGAACCAGATTGGCAATCGCTTGCAGGAGATACCGATGTCCTTTTTCAGGACTGAGCCTGCCGGCGGCGCAGATGCAAAAGCTATCAAAAACGGGTCCGAGTGCCTTCCTCGATGGCCTGCGATCTACTGGCAAGGCCAAGTTATGAAACGGAAGGAGTGCACAATTGGGAATGAGTGCCGGAGGCGTTCTCCGCGTGCGCATCTTTCCTATTTCGTCGGCCAGCGGACCTGACACACAGACCACCCAATCTGTCCAACGAAGTACGAGACGATCGAATCGCTCGTACAACTTGATGCGCCAGTTTTCTCCTGTCCAGCCGCGCGCGAAAGCAATCTGTGGGCACTCGGTGAGACGGCTCGCTGCCCAACCCAAGAGATTGGCTTTGTAACCATGAGTACAAAGCAGAGAGAACTTATTTTTCCTAAGCGTGCGCACCAACTCGAGGACAGTTTGCAGTCGAAATCGGCCCGAGCTGAATTCAACTGTGGGCAGTCCCACTCGTTCTGCTCGCTCGAGGAACTCAGGGCGGGCTGGGGCATCGCGAAAGGACCCCAACCAGATTTCCTGCTCCGGCGAGGAGGCGCTGATGGCGTGGTGCAGAATCTGTTTTTCCGGACCGCCATAGAACTGGCTTGCCCGCAGGTGAAGGATCCGTATTTTGTCGCTTCCGGTCATAAAGACTCGGGCTCGAGTGCTGCACTTGAACTTAAATATCGAATAGACTCGGTCTCAATCCGCATTCCGCCAAGGCGAGATATGAGCATGAGAGTGATCCGCAACAGCATCGTCTGCCTCATTGCGTTTATCTTCATGACGTTCGTTCTTCGGAAAAATGAAGACCGCGGCAGAGTGCCGACCTCCGATTCTTCAGTTCAGTCTCATGCGAAGACAGCAGTCTTAGAGAAGCCCCTTTGTGGTTTGCCGGATGACAAGTTGGTTCACCTTCCCCCGAACTGGGACACCTTTACGCCACCGCCGAAGGGCCAGAGCTCTGTTGATCCTGTATTTGGCTGTTCCGTGAAGAGGCTCACTGACAGTACCCGTGACGAGACTGGTTGGGATGGCAAGCATCTCGCATTCATGAACTACTACTCCACGATGACCGCCATCAATGCGAGCGACGCGATGCTGTTTGTAGTCTCCAACGATGGGAACTGCAGGATAAAAAATGTCAATGGGGACGTGGTGATTCCGGTGGCGAAGATGCCGGCATTTAGCGGCCATCCTGTGTGGGACGCCTCGGACAGCAACATCTTCTATTACGCTTCCGGGAACGCTCTCTACAAAGCCAGCATCGGCGGAACCTCTGTGACATCTATCATCCTGCACACTTTTAGCGAGTACAAAGCCATCGTCTCTCCCGACGCGGCGGACCTGTCGCAGGATGGCGACCACATGGCTCTGGTCGGCCAGAATGCCAACAATACGATGGATGTTTTCGTGTGGTCTATAAGCCATCAAGCCAAGACCTCGGTTTACACCACCACTTGCACGATCAACGGCAGCGTCAACGGAGCGGCCCAACCGGGATGCGTTCACAAGCTGCAACTCACGGCGGACAATCTGTTGACCATCCAGTTCCTCGGCGATGGCAGCGGTGCCGAGCAGGGTGTGCGGCTTTGGAACGGCAGCACCTTGGTCCACCTGCAGGACAAGACCGACCATTACGACACCGGATACGATCTGACTGGAAAGTCGGTCTACATCGCTTCAAACAACTCTGACACCCTACCTGGCTTGAAGAATCCTTGCGCAAGCGGATGGGGCATGGATGTAAGACAGTTAGGCAATCTGCAATCAAGTCTCTGTTTGCTGGATCATCCACCCTACTGGCATGTCAGCTATCGCGGCAGTGGGTCTCAGCCTTGGATGGCACTCTCGTTCTTTGACGACCGAAAGCCCGGGCCGGAGCTTTTTTCGTCGAATCCAAAATACGAAAGGCTGACTGTGGAAAACTGGAAGCTGTACGAAGATGAAATTCTGCTAGCCAGAGTTGACGGGAGTGGGATCTATCGTTTAGCTCACGCGCGCTCGCGAAGTAACGAAAATTACTGGGCTCAACCTCATGCTGCCATTAGCCGCGATGGCAAGTATGTAGTCTTCACCAGCAATATGGCATTTCCCGACGGCTGTCCGGCCAATGTGCACGTCGGTGGTGAATGCTCCGACGTGTACCTTATTAAGGTTCGATAAAAAGATTCTTGTCGGGACACGGCTTCAAAGGCTGCGGCAAAAGTTCAGGATCTCAGTCCGTCACTTCTCAGGAGTTTTTCCACAGCCAGTGAAAGCCGTGCCCTTTCACAACCAATCCAGATCACGCGATGAACGCCTGCGAAAAATGTTTTAGCAGGTGAAAGACTCTTCCTGTTAGTTCCCTGTTATTTTCTTGAATCTTCTACGAAACAGTATTAACCGCTGGGCTGATAGTCGCTTACGGAGAAATCCACAGAAATCCCTGTTAATTCCCTGGTTTTAAGCGAAGTTTTCGTTTTCTGGGCAGAATTCGATGATTTAGAGACCGAATTCGAAAATACGCCTGTTATTCTCCCTGTTCTTTGCTCCCTTACACCGCTAAGACAAAGAATGACTCAGGTTTGGCGGCTGGCGCTGGCGATTCCAAGGGTGGCTCCATTAGCTGCCCAAGCACTGATATGACCGTCAGATTGACCGAGTTGGAAGTGCCGCCTCCAGGAGTCGGATTAAAGACCGTGACGCTATGAACTCCCAGAGCGAGCACGCCGCCGCTGATGCTGGCCTGAAGCTGAGTTGCACTGACGAACGTGGTGGTTTGCGCAGCACCGTCAAGCTGAATCACTGAGCCTCTAACAAATCCAGTTCCCGTTACCGTAAGGGTAATGCTGCCGGCCACGGCTGTCGCCGGATTCGGCGAGACGCTCGAGATCGCAGGCACTGGGTTGTTGACGGTCAGAGTGAGCGGCGACGAAGTTCCTCCGCCCGGAGCGGCATTGAACACGGTTATCGATACAAAGCCGCCGACGGCGATGTCAGATGCCGGAATTGATGCGGTCAGCTGAGTTGCGTTGACAAACGTAGTCGACCTGTTTGCTCCATTGACTCGCACTACGGATCCTGGAACAAAGTTAGAGCCCGTTACAGTCAAATTGAAACCTGAGCTCCCCGCGACAACGCTCGCCGGGGACAGAGCTGACAATCCGGGCACTGGATTATTGACGGTAAAGACAAGAGAACCACTCGTACCACCCCCCGGCGTTGAAACGGTAATCGACAAGGAACCGGCGTTAGCGAGGTCGGCAGCGGTGAGAGCGCTCGCCAGCTCGGTGCCACTGACAAATGTCGTGCTGTGAGCTGCGCCGTTAACCTGCACGAACGAGTTTGTCATAAAGCTACTCCCAGTCACCGTGAGAGTAATCGGAGTGCTGCCAGCAGTCGCAGAAGCTGGAGAAATACTATTGAGCGTCGGATTCGCAGCAGCGACAGTGAGATTGATCGTGTTGGATGTCCAATTCCCTTCTGAGGAATTAGACACGCTTAGCCCTTGATTTCCCACTTGACTCAAATCTGCGGCACTGAGCTGCACCGTGATTTGCGTCCCACTTACAAAAGTGGTTGGGCGACCGCTCGCATTGACCATGACTTGGGAGTCTTGAAAGAAGTTCGTTCCGCTGATCGTGACAGTTTGCCCAGGAGTGCCGACGAATACGCTCGTCGGAGATATGCTTCTCATGATCGGCATGTTCGACGAACCCTGAAGAAGCGGATTGAGGATCGCAGCCATGGCGCTTGCAGAGATCTGCTTCTGCAGATACGACCGTCCGGCTTGTGGTGTCGGCGACCAGAAATTTTGACCGCGGAATTGATCGTTGGTAGCGTCAATGGTGGTCGTGCCGTTGAACCCACCAATCGTGAAGTTTGTTCCAACGCCGCCCCGGACAGCATAGAGTAACCCCAACTGACCCCATGCCGGAGTAGTTGCTGAAGTTCCTCGCGCGGCCGCAAATAAGTTATAAGCGGCCTTGATTGGATCCTGATTTGGGTCGGAGGTAGTCGACGGACCAGTCGTCACGTCCCAGCAAGTATCGGCGCCAACGGAAACGATCTCGCCGGGCCAATTCGCGAATACGAAACTGGCAGCGTCTGTATCGTTCGCAAAGTTGGACTCGGAGCCGGAGGGAAACCAACCTGCCGAGGACACTAGCCGCCGTACTTTCTGGGTCACAAGCTGTATTCCCGTCAGGGGACTAATCCCATCTGGCTGGCTCTGCAGCAGTTGTTGCAGTGGTTCATAGTACCCATTTGTGACGATGTAAACGCTATTGTCCGACGCATTGGCAAGCGCTTGTCGGTAGACAGTCACAGCATCGGGATAGTTCGCGCGGGTATCGCCAGGTGTGCCAAATTGGGTTGCAATCTGCGTCGTGTACACACTCGTGGCTGTACCGTTCATGTTGGGAGTGCTCCCCTTGTTCGCCCCAATTGGTACGTTGGGATGCCCGTAGTAGTTCGCGACAGCTCGCAGCGCCGGAGCACTATAGTCATTGGCTGATGAAACAATGATGGCGAGCACGTTAACCTCTCCCCGATTTTGAAGGGCCCACATGATTGCATGGTCGCCCATGTCGTCGGCATCGATCGCTGCGTCGGAATCGATAATGAGGTTGACCGGCGGGGACGGCTCTTGGAGTTGTGAAAATAGTGGAGCTGTAGCTGACACTAAAAACAGAACGAGCATTGTGGCAAAAGAATACGTGCGCTTCATCGGAGTACCTCTCGGAACTTGGTGTGATTCAAATTGAGATCGTTTAGAAACTGCGTGGTGTACTGCTCTGTTGAGGAGATTGTCCCAGGGGCTTGAAATATTGGCGAGGAACCGGCCGCGATGACAACTACGCCGAATTCGGAACGTTCAATTCTGCTTCAGAACTGTATCGGCTGCGCTTCCGGCAAGAAGTGGATGAAGACCCCGCGGAGCACCGTACGCTCGCGACCGCCAGTGTCGGAGTTTCTGCTTGATTCCGTCTACGAGATCAAACACTGACTGTAGATCTAGCTCCTGCTCCCAAGCATTTGCGTAAAGATTCTTTCGCAGTAAATGCTGATTGCTTTTCTCACGTCTGCAGCTGTTTTCGCCTCCAAAGCCGGAGACAAAAGAGCTGTAGCAGCTTTTAACTATCTCGACGGCTTCCTTCGACATGTTTTCCTGCTGGCCAAAAGGAAAAGCAAAGAACTTCACTGGCATCCCGATCTGGCGTTCGAGGTCATTTCTGGATCCCACAATTTCATACTCCAACTTTGATCGTTCGGTCGTGCCGCAATCGAAGTGCGTACGGGTATGCGCTTCGAACTCTACACGGCCCGCGATCCAGTAGCGAATTTGCTGCCAGGTTAGAGGGAAGAAACCACGAATACTATTCTCTATATCGTGCTGAAATTCTTTCTGCTCCTCGACCTGCTGCGTAGCAACGAATAACGTGACCGGAATTCCCGTTTCCTCCATCACTGCACGCAAACTCACGAAATTATCGGCATAGCCGTCATCGAAGGTTATGACTGCGGTCGGAGATTCAACACGGCCGGATTTCACCAGTTCGACAGCTTCAGTTAAGCTGACGATTCGGTAGTGCCGCTGTAAAAAGCGGACTTGTCGTAAGAAGCATTCCGTGGAGATGCCCATTCGATGCGGGCGATCCGATACAAGATGGTGAGTGAGGATGGTCACCGGGTACCGATGGCGCAATCTCCGATACCAGTTTCGACCAACGATCATCGGAGAGCACAGAACCAATGTGTCAAGGAATAATTTCCAAGTAGAACGATGCCGCTCGAGATTGCTGGAACCCTCGTGGCTGGCGAACTCCTCCCAGGTTAGCTGTTCCAAATAAGGTGAGAATATCTCCTGCGTCCAATCTGCTGCCGCGTTGGCAGCATGGTGCAAGTTTGTCCTCAGCAAGTGCGTAGCGCATTGCACGGTTAGATCGTCCGAAATCAGATCGGTTTTAAGCGTCCGACCTGTGAAGCCGTCAAAAGGCTGCATGGGAAGATTGAGTTTAGCGATCGTGACCGGGCACTCTGAGCCATTTGCGAGAGATTCAATCTCAATCTCGATTGCGGGCTTGTTGTTCAGACTGTCCTGAACGACGCGTTGCACTGCCCGTAACCAACCACACCTTGGAATCGCCAACAGCTTCCCACAAAGACTGTTGTCTCCAATTGAGATCGCGAGATCCGGCTGTTGGTCGGCAACGAAGTTCAGCACGTTCGAATCATTTAGCTCGTCGGTATAGAGAGTTGGGCAAGCAATTTCGCCGCACTCCCTTGCTGAGTTCGCTACCCTGCATTCTTCGGAATTTGTAAGGCTTGGGCAGCCGTGGATCCACCAGAGGGCTGAGTGTACTAACTGCGTAAAGAGAGACTGAAACGGGAGATTGAATTTCGAGAAGCACCCGGTTTCGCGTGGAGTGCTCTGAACTACTCCACAAATCTCCGCATCAGCTATTTCTCGCCTAATGCGCTTTGCAAGCTTCCAAGCGCGCGCCGGCCGCGCGTCAGACACTATGAGGATGCGATAGGCGCTCATTGGATCAATTCCTGAACAGCAGCTGGCAGAACATCACTGGACGATCGGATCTTTCGGGGAGGAAAGCTGAGCGCGGAACGGAGTCTCGACAAGAGCATAGCGCGATCAGCCCGCGTCAGCCATACAATCCAGCTGCACGCCGAAGCCGCGAGCATGGTTAACGTACCCATGACCATCCAGCGCGCCAGCATGGGTCCCGGTACCAATCGTTGAACCGCCCAGCCGGCGACCAGACCTGTTGCTGCCACAGCAGCAAATCCGGTCCAGAAGCGCAGAGCAAATGACGCATAGCTCTCGTGTATGGTCCGGCACGTAGACTTGATGACGAAGTGGTAGCAACATAGCGCCTCACCGAGCGTAAGTCCGAGTGGCACAGCCCAAGTTCCCAGCCGGTGGACGAGAGCGGCAACGAGACAAACTCCGATCACGGCAGCAAAGAAGTACCCAATCGCTTGCGCCGCATGTCGATTCGTTGCCGTTCCTATAGTGGAACTCGCAGCCCACGGAGTTTGGAAAGCGAGCAGGAGAAGGAAGAGTCGCAGCAGCATTACGTCAGGTTCAATTCGGCCACGTGTCCAGAACGTGATTATTTCTGGTCCTACGTACCAGACACTCGCGACTAGAGCGAGTGTGATTGTTGCAGTGGCGGCAACTGTAAGTCGATGAACGGTTCTTAAGCACTCCAATTCCCCAAGTGCCTCCATCCGGGCAAAGTCTGGGCATAGGGACAGGGTGATGCTGTAAAGCACTTGTCGGACCAAGTCGATCACAGCTTTGGAGATCGACAATACAGCCACAGCAAGACCACCGATCGCAGCGGAAACTATGAGCGTACTGCCTTGGAAGGCGATCAGATTTCCGACAAGGAGCAATGCGAAGAGCAGACTGGGATGAGCGAGTTCCTTGAGCGTCGAGAAGTTTGCACCGCTCAGTCCGGGAAAGAGATCTGCTGATTTACGCCGCAGATTAATGAGAACGACCGCTGCCACCAAGCCTATCGTCGCGAGTTGGAGTATTGCAATGCCCAACATCCCGCCGCCAAGAATTAGAACAATGGCAGAGAGAACGACGACAAGAATTTGTTGTAAGTTGCCGATCCACTGAGTGCGCGCAAGATTGCCGGTGGTCTGGTAAATTGCGGTGATTAATCGGACGGGCAGCGACCACATAACGTAGATCGCCAACAGGAGAATCACTCTATTCGCGGTTAGAGGATTTGTTAGCTTGAGTCCGATCCATCGCGAAAGCGGTAGGAACCAAGCCAGCGCCATTACGATAAGAGTGATTCCGGTCGCCAATGACACATAGAATGCAAGCGTTGTGTGCTGAACAGCTCGATATTCCCGGAGGGCTCCGCGTGCGTACGCTTGTGTTAGTCGGTTGATAGACGCCTGCTGCATGCCGATGTCAAGACCAGACAGGTAACTCACGGCAGCAAACAAAGCTAAGTATTCACCATAAAGGGTTGCCGACCAGGTTCTCAGGAAAAGCGGGACGAGGATAATCGATCCAATGCGGGGAATCATGTGGCCAATGAAGATTGCATTGGCTGCGGGAAGGATTCGGCGAAGCATGACAGCGGATTGGCTGGACTGAGAGTTACTTACTTCCTGAAAGGAGCTAGAAACGATTGAGGGCGGAAGTTCTTAATAAGCAGCGAGACTGGCTTCTCATCAGCAACTTCTAACAACGAGACGAACAAGTCTTTGTCCTTGGGCCAGTGCGTCTCGATATTGCTGCACCGATCACAAGTCCCGCCGTTCGGATGCGCGATTCGTCTCGCAATTTCCAGTAGTCCTGGTTGGTACGAAGCATTTGCAATCGTACAGCCGAGTAACTGAGCTTCCTTTCGGCAAGTTACGTTGCCGGGAGCAAATGCACCACTCGCAACCCGGAACATCGCCAAGTCAGGCTCTGAGTCTCCAATCGCAATTGTTTCTGCGTGCTGTAGCCCCACAAAATCTAACAAAGAAAGCAAGCCTGTCCCTTTGTCGATGGCCTTCGCTACGATCGCGGTATCCAACCCTGTTTGATGGACGGTTAACCGATTTGCGTTCAAACCTGCCAGCAAATCTTGCGCGAGAAGGGACGGCACTGGAGCTGTGCGACCACTCTGATAGGTAAAGGCTCGTAAGGAATACAGGTAATCGTCATTGAGGAAGCATCCCGGAATTGTGCGGAATGCCTCTCGCACTTTGTGTAGCTGATCCAGCGATTCACAGTCTACCAATACACGCCCTCTGCCCGAAATCGCGTCCCACAGAACCGCGCCATACTCCGCTACTCCACCAGCGAAGCCATATGATCGGCAATATTGCTTGACCTCTCCCAGCGTACGAGCCGTGTTTACGGCGATGCAAAGTCCATGAGCGTGCAGCAAAGAAATGGCCTTGATGCCTGCTGCAGTTGTACACGGGAAGCCAAACACCATTCGATCGAGCACGCCGTCGATATCAGCCACGACGAGTGGGGCGTGCCAGTCGACATTCTCCGGACGGAGACACAGTTTCCCGCATTCCCGAACTGATTCCCTGACCAGGAAATTCCACGCAGATATGTATTGCCGATTTGCCGCTCTACGCTGAGAAGAAAGTCGAGGATGGTGTAAGTCATGGTCGGCTAGGCTCTGAGCTCGCAAGCTGGCCAACAGTTTGTTCAATAAGAGCCGCCGCTCAACATTCTTGTCGCCGCTTTCGGCAATGTAGTGGTTAACGAGTCGTTCCGACTCTGCTTCAGAGAGCTCAAAGTGAAGCATTGCGCTCGCTAAATCAAACGCAGGGTCGGTTACGCATAACTCGTTCTTGCCGAATGAGTGATGTTCGCAGTCTACTTTTGTCAGTTTGTCCCCGTTGCGAATCCATTCATCGCAGGACATCTTGCTGTCCGTCATGACTGGTGAAAAGTCATTTTGCAGTGCTAGTTTTCGCCGCAGCTGCGGTCGCTTTGCCGCTGCAATAATCCGAGAGCTGTAGGCTCTACTCAGATTGTTGCTCAACAGCTCGAAGCCTTTGTGACGATCCTCGCGTACAAGTTCCCGAACGGGATCGTCTCCGCAACAAAGGTGCTTTGCCCGCGCGGCCACATACGAGGCAATGCTCTGAACCATTTCATCGCGAGGGATGCTCTGTTCACCAGCGCTCTTGCTCGGTTGCAACCATTCCGAATACAGAATCCCGTCTCGCACCCCGAGCATCGGCGGAGTCCATTGCGCCAATCGCCGACCGACGAAAAAGGCGTGATATCCCAGCCATCCCCAGCCAACACTCTTTGCAAATACATACCGCACCTCGCTGGCGCCGGACGAAGTTCGCAGGCTGACCTTGTAGACTCGCTTCAAACGAAAGTCGACGCGCGGCGGCGGTGCGTCGCGCCAACCTGAGTTGAGTTGATCAGTTTCGGCATCGTTCGCAATGTGAACGTCGGTATATCCACGAGCTTGGAAGTACTCCTCCAGACGTTCTTTAACTGATGCAGTTGATTCCAGCAGCCTGTATTTGTATCGCTCCTGAGGTTCCAGGGTGACTACATGGACGCCTGAAAGAGACTGACACAGTCGTGACGTTTTCCAATCGGGAAGCGCCGGTTCAACTGGATTCAAAGCAACCAGGTCCTCATTGGCAAAGCCTAGATTGCGGAGCTGATCGATGCAGTTGACGAGAGTTTGTCCTGAGTGGATCGATTCATCTGCAATGAGAACACGTGATTTCCGACGCGAAGCAATTTCCAACGTCCCGCGCTCCGATGCTGACAAACCTTTACCGGGGCGAATGGCGATCCAATTGGCGTCGCGTCCATTACTCCGCAGACAGGCGCATACGAGAGGTGCAAGAAAGGAACCTGCAGTCCGCAATCCCACGATGATGGTAGGACGATCCGATTCTGAGAATTCCCTATTAAATTTCCGAGCTAGTTCCAGACAATCGAGCGGCGCAAAGTCTCGTGAACGCAAAAAAGCCGGGATTTTCGGACGGCGGCTTCCAAGACTTTCGTCAAACCGGGGAGGTAACAAAAGTGCTAAACGATCCCGTTGCTCCAGAAGCGAGGCTCGTGATGAGACAGAAACCATCGCATGTTGGACAAAATCAGTAACAGCGTCTGCCCATGCATTTCTCCACTTTCGCAACTTGAAGAGCAGTGCCAGCCGCACTCTGCCTCGGCAGTTGAGCAGGCTATGCGCCAGGCGAACTGCGGGGCTCGTGATAGGCAGCACCCGTACTAACTTGGAAAAGTCAAACGTGCTGCCAAGAAGATGGTCATCAATAGTGTCGGTGATTGCACAGGAAAGCAAAAAGACGTTTGTTAGCACCTCTGAATGTTGCCAACCAGTCGTCCGGGCTAATTTGTTGAGTTCAGCGCTTAAATGCCCCGCTGCTTCTTGTAGCGTCGGAAACGCATTCAGACACCACGAGTAGTGTTCATAGAAAGCCTTCTCCGATTTCAGAGGAATCGCGGGCAGCATCTCTTGTCGCACCGTTGTTGAACTGTCAGCAGCTTCAGCAGGTGGCGGAGCCAACATGGTGAGTGGAATTGCTTCCGCGACCGATCGAGGCTCTGCCAGTGTGGACTGCTCAATCGCGCGATCAAGTGGAATCTCAGCTACGAAGGTCTCGCCCCGACTAATAGGTTGTGCGCTCATAATGATGGATATCCAAGTGTGAGTTTCAGGCTCGAATTAAGGCTGAAGCTCCGGAAGAACACTTGAAGTGGCCGCGACGAATGAAGGCTTCCTGACTTCGCTGGTGCTTTGTACCATTGCGTCTGCTCGCTTGACGAGCACATGCAAGAGTCGCCTTTGGTCACAGAGTGAGCTGAATGTGTGATCCGAGCGCCGTATGATGTCCAAGGCGACTCTGCGTCCGGCTGACAATTGTTTGAGCAGCTTGCCGCCCGACTGTCTGAGATCGTCCAAGCGGTGATCGCCCTCAGAACAAATGAAGGTCAACTGAATATTCCGGTCAACCAGAGAGCGCAGATGTAATCGGAATTGCTCTGCCTGCTTTGAGATGGCTTCATTGACGCAAGTCCTTCGTTTCATCTCCTGCCATAAAGTGCTAGCAAGGTGACCGTAGCGAACTTTACCTGTAATTAGTCGTCTCCAACTTCTCAAGTCAAAAAACGCAAATCTGCGATAGTAGGTAAATGCCGCGCGTTGAGCGTTTTCTTTTACGCTCTGGTCTTCATCTTCAATGGATGGGAAGTTAATGAGCAGAGCCCCTATCACCCGGGTGTCACAGCATGCAGTATCGAATGCGACTCTCGCTCCCGAACACCCGCCGAGCAAGATGAATTGCTCGGTTCCTCTGGTCTGCGCGAGAAAATCCATCGCTCTTCGAGCTTCTGCGATTGCGCTTTTTGGGAATTGGAGATTGTCGCGCCGAACAGGGCTATCTCCGATCCCTGAAAAATCGAATCGCAAGGCCGTAAATCCCTTTGCTGCCAAAGCTCTAGCCACCTTCACATAAATACGGCCAGCTCCGACACGATGTACGATCCCGGGATTCAAAAGGACCACGCCAGTTTGAATATGCCCTGCTTCAGCACTGCCTGACGGAGTGACGATGCCAACTAGAGAAGCAGGTTCGCCGAAGACGACAGCTTCTTCGTTCACGATTGTGCGCACGTCCACGAGACCACTGATCGAAGTATCTGGGTTGGTACAAGCAAACTGCCATCAATGGTTGGCAGCCATATCTTCGGTGCCTGAAGTTGTTGATGATCGAATTGGACTCCACGTCGGCGAAGATGATGATTTAGAGAATCGTAGTTAGCCGCCTCTTCACTCTGCACAGTAAGCATTCTCATTGATGTCTTAGGTGCAATGGTCAACAGGTTCAACTCACCTATTGCAGTACGGACACCAACGGAAAGAGGAAACCCAATAACCTCTTCCTCACTACTTTCTTTTCGCCACAATGATTTAAGACGAGAGCGAAGTGCTTCTCTTTGTAAGAGACGGATCTCTTCGATATATGCATTGCCTGAGACAACAGGATCCCAAAGCACTACCGCGGTGATTCCGTCCTCCTCGGCGGCGGTGATGAACGACAGGGCTGCTCCAAGACGCACTCCGATGAGGCAGATTTGTCTTATGCCTGTTCTTGATCGGAGCTCTGTTATTGAAGTCGATATATCCTGCAGCCATTGAGAGATGCCTGCATCATCGAGATCGCCAGAGGAATCACCGCATCCGTAGAAGTCAAATCGCAAAACGGGAAATCCGACGTCAGCCAGCCGGGTTGCCAACTGTCGAAGCGCTCGGTGACAGTAAATGTACTCGTGACCCATGGGCTGACAGATGACCACACCACAATTCCGACTCTGCTCCGTTCGCGGCGCATGATAGCAACCGTACAGCTGTTTTTCACCGGAGCCGAAATAGAAGGGCAGAACTGAGCTGGCGGTTTTCATTGGCACTTCAAGCGCTCTGCGCAACTGGCGGCGAGTTGACGGAGGCTCTGGAAGGCGAGCTCATTGGTTTTGATGCGAACCCCCACTTGTTTGTGAAGGCGAGTTACAAATTGCACGGCCGATAGTGAATCCCCTCCAAGGTCAAGGAAGTTGTCATATACGCTGATAGTCTGCAGTCCTAGCACGTCGCACCATAGTTCAGCTAATACTTTCTCAACCGGATCGCTCGGCGCCTCGAGGACCCCATCAACTTTCGGCGTCTCGGGGATAGGAAGCGCGCGCCGGTCCAATTTTCCATTACTCGTGACGGGTAGTTGGTCGATTGCAACTATCAAAGGAATCATGAAGCCAGGCAGTACTTCACTTAGGTAACCGCCAATCGTTTTAATTAACAAAGCAGACTTGTCGCCGGTGACGATGTAAGCCACGAGTCGTCGGACACCAGGCGTATCTTCGCGCACGATGACGCGAGCTTCACGAACGGCAGGATGGCTATGCAGGATGGCTTCGATTTCCCCGAGTTCGATGCGAATTCCATGGATCTTTACTTGATCGTCGATGCGTCCCAGGAACTCAATTGCGCCATCAGGTCGATATCGCGCCAGATCGCCTGTTTTGTACAGTCGCTCTCCTCGTGAGTTCGCGAATGGATCGGGAATAAACTTTTCAGCTGTTAATTCGGGCCGATTCAAGTAACCCCGAGCGAGTCCTACTCCTCCGATGTGCAGTTCTCCAGCAATTCCGACGGGCACTGGTTGAAGATTTCGATCCAAGATATGGAGCTTCATATTGGCAATCGGTCGCCCAATCGGCACTGTGAATCCTTCATATTCCGGCATGCACTGCCAGTAGCTGACGTCAACTGAAGCTTCTGTTGGGCCATAGAGGTTGTGCAATTCGGCTTTCAGCCGACCAAAGAACTGCTTCTGAAGTTCTAGAGGCAACGCTTCCCCGCTGCAGATCACTCGCTTGATGCTGGTACAATCCTCAACGCCAGTGGCTTCGAGGAAAATCCGTAGCATCGAAGGCACAAAGTGTAAGGTTGTGATCTGTTCTCGCCTGATTAGCTCGACGAGATAGTGAGGATCTTGATGTCCGTTTGGTTCTGCAACTACGAGGCAAGCACCAGTCAGCAACGGCCAGAATAATTCCCATACTGACACGTCGAAGGTATAAGGCGTCTTCTGCAAGATCCGGTCTTTATTACTAAGCTGATAGGCATCTTGCATCCAGAGCAACCGATTGACGATCCCTGCATGAACATTCAGCACACCTTTGGGCTTTCCGGTTGACCCCGACGTATAGATAGCGTAAGCAGCGTTGCTTGTATCCGTAATAGAATCCGGGTTTGCTATGCTTTCCTTGGCCATTTCAGACCAATCGGCGTCCAGGCATATCTGACGCGCAGCGTGGGTGGGTAGGCGGTCAACTAAGTGTCGCTGTGAAAGGACTACGTGCGGCTGACTGTCCTCAAGCATTGTGCGCAACCGATCCTTCGGGCAATCGACGTCCAGCGGAACGTATGCTCCTCCAGCCTTTAGCACGCCAAGAAGTCCCACGACCATCTCGATTGATCGTTCCATGAATACGGCAACTAGGCCTTCCGGTCCGACACGCAGCTTCCGAAGATAGAGCGCCAGTTGATTCGCGCGCGCGTTGAGTTCTCGATAGCTTAGCTGCTCGTCCTTGTATTTGAGCGCAGTTGCATCAGGAGTCTTCTCTACTTGCTGCTCGATTAGCGTGTGCAGGCCGACTTGCTCTGGATAATCCTTGGATGTGTTATTCCACTCAAAAAGAATCTGCTGTCGCTCTGATTCAGTCAGTACGGATAATTCTGATACACGCTTCTCCGGATGAGCAGAGGCATCTGCCAACAGGGTTTTCCAGTTGCGAACCATTCGGCGAACTGTTCCAGCTGCGAACAGATCTGGGTTGAAGGCGATCGGGCCACAGACCGACTCTCCGCGATCGTCTACCACAATGACTAGATCGAGTTTTGAACATCCGTTAGAGAACTCCTCGGTAATCAAAGTCCAGCCAACAGGTAAGTTTGGCAACTTAGGCTGCTGCGAGAGAACGATTTGAAATAGAGGGTTGCGGCTCGGATCGGTGCGGTGCTGGGATACTCTCACGATTTCCGCGAATGGAGTCTCCTCGTGACTAAGGGCTCCCAAGAGAGTTTCACGCACTCGCAGCTGTAGTTCCTTGAAGGTTGGATTGCCTGAAACATCAAAGCGAAGAGGCAGCGGGTTCACAAAATACCCAGGTATTTCTTCAAGCTCCGGCCGATTGCGGCCGGCAGTGAATCCACCCAAAACAATGTCTTCCTGATTTGTATATCGGTGCAAGAGCGCAACCAGAGCGGCCAGCAGCGTCATGTAGAAAGACACTCCTGTCTGGTGACTCACAGCGCGAACCGCTGGAATCAAGCTCGCAGGTAACGAAAACCTCTCAAGCTCACCACGGTGAGTTTTCACTGCGGGCCTGGGCCGGTCTGTAGGCCACTCGAGCAGAGGGAGCTCACCCGCCAGCTGCTCACCCCAGTACGCAACATGCGCTGCCGACTTGACTTTCTGGTTGCGCTGCCAATGAGCAACATCGGCGTACTGGAGCTTGGGTTCGACGAGCGGAGATGGTTTCCCGGACGAGAAAGCTTCGTAGAGCGCTGCCAATTCGGGGAGAAAAATGCGATAGGCACTAACCGCGTCGAATACGATTTGGTGGAAGGTTACAAACAACCTGAACGTTTGCTCCTCTGTTCGGACGAGGAGCGCCCGAACGAGAGGGCCACACTTCAAATCAAATGGATGACGTATTTCCTGTACGGCCAGTCGCTCGAGCTTCTTTTCGCGCTCGCATTCTGGAAGGAGGCAAAGGTCTTCGAACGGCAACCGGAATTCGCTTAGTGCCGGATGAATGATCTGAACCGGCTTCCCATCCGCGACGTCGAACGTTGTACGCCAAATCTCGTGGCGTCTAACTATCTCGGCCAGACAAAGTTCCAGAACGCTGATATCCAGGGCGCCATGCCGATAGATAGTTATGCTCTCGTTATAAAGAGGAACCTCACCCGCCATCTGATTGTGAAGCCAGACCTGTTCTTGCGCGAATGAAAGTGGTATAGAGTTCAAGCCTGGGCGGGGGCCAATTAGAGTCTTCCCCGTTACTGCTAGCTGCGCAGATCTTGTGCCCAGGTACTTCTCCAGAAGAGCACGCTTGCTTTCTGACAGACTCCGCGAGCTCATCTGCGCAGAGTGTTCGCTAACATCTGACATTCTTTCGTTCATTGTTGTTGAGTCTTTTCGAGGAACAAAGAGGCTTCACTACGAAGCAATAGAGATTTCCTTCAAGGGACGCTCCGGATTCGCACTTACGATTTGCGCCAATTGTTGATAATCCTGTACTAAGCGAGCGATAGTTTCGGTTTCAAACAGGTCCGGATTGTATTGCGTGCGGCCCAACATGCCTTCCTGTCCGTCTATGAATGCTAGATAAAGGTCCCAGGGTGCTCCGCCACTACTGAAATCCATCGACGTTACAGCCCACTCGAGTTCCAGTGTGGGCATCGGCGGTTGAAGAGACATGGCTACGGTAAAGAGTGGATTTCTGCTCGCATCGGTATTCAGCATCAACTTCTCGGCGACCACCTCGACTGGCAGATCGTCGTTAGAAATCGCCTCAAGGACCAGCCTCTGAGCTTGTCTCATGAGCTCGCGGAAGCTCATGCGGCTTGTGATTCGAAAGCGCAGAGCAACGGGAGTTAGAAAGTAGCCTAATAATTTCTGGAACTCTGATCTCTTTCGACCACTTGGAGATGGTGTGCCAATCGCGAAATCGTCTTGTCCCGTATACGAATGCAACACTGCTGCGAGTAAGGACACTTTAGTTGCAAAGAGGGTTAGAGCCTCTTTCCTCGCGATCGACTTGATTGCGTGAGCGGTGGCCGAGGGCAGGACAAACTTTTCAATCTTCCCACCAAAGCTTTCTCGATCAGGACGCGCACGATTCCCGGGCCACTCCAAGTGGGGGATCCCTCCTGCTAGTTGGGCACTCCAGTAATTCAGTTGCTTGTCTATCACCTCCGTCTTGGCTACTTGCCGCTGCCAGACCGCATAATCTCGGAACTGTAATGGCAACGGAATAAATTCGGGAGAGCGCCTTGCGGCATAAGCGCGGTATAGGATCGCCAGTTCGGCTGGAAATATCTGGTAAACCGAGACTCCATCAACAATGCTGAGGTGTGCAACCACGTAGAGTCGATGCTCCAGGCTGGTCAACCGTATCAGTCGAGCCTGCAGCAATGGGCCCCCGCTCAAGTCAAATCGTTTCTGTATGAGCTCGCCAATTACACGCTGGATCTCTTCCTCCTGCTCGGATCTTGGCAGAGCGCCAAGATCAATGGTCGGCATCTCGACGTGGTCGCCTGGCGGGTGAATGAGCTGCAGGATGTGCCCATCCGTTACTCCAAACGTGGTGCGCCAGATCTCATGCCGCCGAAGAATGTCGACGAAGCTCTTCTCGAGTGCGGGAACATTCAGCGTCCCAAGCATCCGCAACTGGATGCATTCGTTGTAAAGTGGCGGTGCATCTGGCCTGCTGATCTCCCGCCGTATGAGTTGCTCTTGCGAGATGGTGAGTGGCGCCGGACCGCTGGAGGAGCTTGCGGTGATGAGGGACGGCGCCACTCTATGCTGTGCAGATCCTGCACCAAGATAGCTCTGCAGTAGGTTCCGCTTTGCTTCCGATAATGCAGCGACACCAGCCATATCACGTATCTCTAGCTAAACAGGAACAATTCAGTTGTCGATAGATTGGCCATTCCTAGGTCGTTCACTAGTGAAGGCAATCGGCAGGCGGGTCAGGCCGCGCAGTCCCAGATTGGTCCGCCAGACAAGAGGCGCGGATTCCAGCCGCCAATTCTCGAGTCGCTTTAACATCAATTCAAAGGCGGTTTGTCCCTCAATGCGCGCCAACGCAGCACCGAAACAGAAATGCGCTGCCCAGCCAAATGCAAGATGTCGGTTGTCGGTGCGTGTGATGTCAAAACGGTCTGGATCAGGAAAGCGCTGCGGATCGCGATTACCTGCTGCCATTACGGCAATTACAGCCTGACGTTTGGAGATTCGCTTTCCACCTAGAGAAGTGTCCTCTGGAGCGAGTCGAGCCGTATGCTGGCTCGGGCTTTCATAACGCAACATTTCTTCCACGGCGGACGGAATCAGCGAAGTGTCTGCCCGGAGTTTCTCGAGTTCATCCGGGTTCCGGAGCAAGGTAAGTACGCCGTTTCCTATCAAGTTAGTCGTTGTCTCCAGTCCGCCAACCATAGTCACTATGCAGTTGGCGATCACCTCTTCTTCAGTGAATCTATCTCCATTGACTTCTGCATTCAGCAACGAATTCACGAGGCCTTCGCGTGGATGCTTTCTTTGCTCGTTGATTGCTGCACGGAAATAGTCGGTCATGGCTAAAGTGCTCTTCAACACTCGCGCTGCGCGATCCGGGTTGTGCTGAAAATTGCCGAGCATCTCGGCGAAGTCCTGTGACCAGGCCTTAAGCTGCTGGTAATCCTCGACTGGAACACCCAGCATTTCAGCGGTAACGATACATGGCAGAGGCTCAGCCAAATCGGCAATCACGTCCATCCGGCCTTGCTGTTCCACTTTGTCCAGAAGTGAATTGGTGATGTCATGGATATGCGCACGCAAGATCTCGACACGTTGAGGCGTAAATGCATGTGACGCCAGCTTGCGAATACGCGTGTGCGCAGGGGCATCGAGGAATAGCATCTGCTTTACCATCACCTGAGCGATGGGATTCAACGAATCAAGCCCTATTCGAGTGAGTTGTTCAGGTGTCGGAGTCCGCTCGGCGGAATAGTGGTAGAGCACTGTCACGACATCGCTATAGCGCGTTACGACCCAGGCATGCAGAAAGGGATCCCAGTGCACCGGGTCCTCGCTTCGAAGGCGGTGAAACAGCGGATAAGGATTAGCGAGAACCTCCGGATCGAGGAGATGGTAGAGGCTGAGGCTCCGACTGTCTGGCGCAACAGCAGAAGTAACGTGGGCTTGTGCACTCATGGTAAAACCTTACGCAGCTGCGGGCGTGATGGCATTTAGTAATCGCTGAGCTTCGTCGTCCGTCATAGCTTCCAGCTTAGCCATTAGGAGGCTTTCTACTTCGGCCGTCAGCTTCGCTGCAGTTGGAGAATCAAACAGGCTCTTCAGGCTAAGTTCTATTCCAAATGCATCGCGTATTCTGGCAATGAGCTGGGTTCCCAGGAGAGAATGCCCACCCAATAGGAAGAAGTTATCTTCTACGCTAACTTGCCCAAGATCGAGCAATGACGCAAGCATACTTGCAACCTGTTCTTCAATCGGAGTACGTGGTGCAAGAAATTCCGTGTCGCGCAACGTATTAGTTGCGTCTGGAGCTGGCAATGCCGTGCGATCGACCTTGCCGCTGGCATTGAGCGGCAAACTATCGACAGTCACAAAAACTGCTGGAATCATGTATTCGGGAATGCGGGCGGAGATGAAATTTCGCAATTCCGCGTGCGTCGGCTTCGTATTCGGCTGAGGCACGAAGTATGCGACTAGACGTTTATCGCCTGGTTCAACTTCCCGTGCGATCACAGAGCTAGCCTGCACGGCTGGATGCTCATCCAGAGCTTTCACAATCTCTGCCGGCTCGATTCGATACCCACGAATCTTGATCTGTTCATCTAGGCGTCCGAGAAATGCGATCTCTCCGTTGGGCAGGAACCGTGCAAGGTCTCCGGTGCGGTACAAGCGATCTCCACGTATGTTATTGAATGGATTAGGCACGAACTTTTCCGCCGTGAGATCCGGCCGGTTGCGATAACCTCGGCCAAGACCCGATCCGCCAATATAGATTTCCCCCGATTCCCCATCTGGTACCGGCTTCATGCTTTCGTTCAGGATATAGATCTGGACGTTATCAATTGCGCGTCCAATCGTCGGGAGGTGATCTGGATGCTCCGGAGCCGGAGGCACCACTCCTGATGTAGCTACCACCGTGCACTCGGTAGGCCCGTAATTGTTGACGAGTTGGAAGCGCAACTTGCGAGAAGGATAGTGATGGAGAGTGTCGGCTCCCGTAAGCATCACACGGAGGGAATGCTTGCTTGGCCACTCGAGAGCCGTCACGCGTTCGGCAAGTGGAGTTGGGAGAAAAGTGATTGTAATTCCTCGCGAGACCAGCCAGTCTCGAACTGCTGGCGGCTCATACACAGCAATGCCGTCTGCAAGGTGAATACTTGCGCCCGTCGCAAGGTAGGGCCAGACTTCCCACACCGCGGCGTCGAATCCCAACGACGCAAGCTGGCTGGCACGATCTTTCTCCGTAACTTTGAAAGCACGGTGATGCCACTGAATTAAGTTCAAGAGGCCAGCATGCGTGAGCTCAACTCCCTTTGGCTGGCCAGTTGAACCTGAAGTGTAGATAACATAGGCAAGGTTCTCTGCGGAGACCTCAGCAACAACTGGATCGTCAGCAATCTCGCCAGGCACCTGCCCTCCTGCATCGACTATGACAATGTGTTCTTGGCGCGATGACAGCGTCGATGACAAGCATTGACTTGTCACCAACACCGCTGCGTTGGCATCATCCAGCAAGAACTTCAGCCGGTCTGTTGGAGAGCTGGGATCTAATGGCAGGTAAGCGCCACCTGCCTTGAGAATCGCAAGGGCTCCCACAATCATCGCGACGGAACGACTCAGGTAGAGTCCCACGACGACATCCGGGCCAACACCTTTCGATTGCAACAAGTGAGCCAATCGATTAGCTCTCTGCTCGAGCTCTTTGTACGTGACAGACAAGTTCCCGCAGACTGCTGCTGTGGCATCCGGAGTACTTACCGCACGATCACTAACTAGCTGGTGTACGCATCGGGCCGCCTGCGCGTGTGCCTGTGCCTGTGCCTGAGGAGTAGAACTCCACATACCAATGGGTGGCTGATGTGCATCACTCAGGATAGATTGATTAGCAAATGGACATACGGAAAGGTCAGACATGGTTAGCTCCCAGTCGTCGTAGATCAAGATTCAGATTAGAAAGGGGAATCTTGCTCGAATCGCTTATGAAATCTTGCAAATCGAGCAGCTGAAGATCAGGTTGTCGCGTCGTTGTGACGAGACAAAAAGGTCTTTTCGCTTTTCGGTAAGGTTCGTAAATAGGATTGCCTGAAATCCAGATTGATCTGCACACCACGATAGCTCGGCCTCTCTGAAGTCAATGTAACTTCGGCACCACGGATACAAGCTCTTGTACAGCGCCTCTTTGGCAGAAAAGATCATGCAGAGACGTGCGTGCGGATCATCACTGCCAAGGATCCAGTCGCATTCTGGGCTCCGACAAACGAGCGGAGCGATCTCCAGATCGGCAATGCGATTCATGTTTTCCATGTCGATCCCAACCGAGATATTGCTTGAGCATCGCATTGCCACGACGACAGTCCAAGGATCGCAGTGAGTGATGGAACCGCAGATTCCATCAGGCCAGACCGGCTCCCCGCCTCTGCCACGCACTACTTCCGGAGGATCTTCAAAACCTATGCTTCTGAGTGCTTCGCCGGCCGCGGCCCGTCCTCGCGCCCACGACATTGCCCTTTTCGCCGATACGCTCGGGCCAGGAGGTCGGCACTTCTGGGAGACCGTTGCAGAAATTTCGCTGTTTTCAGCGCAGGCAACGGAAAACACTGCATTCTCGCCGGTTCTCATAGAGCTGTTTGCTTGCTGCACGCCAAGAGTGACTAACGTTCTCAAAGCCTTCTTGCTCCCGATGAGTGCTCGGGGATCGGAAAGGTTAATCCTGCATTCGCCTACTCCTGTCATCATGGAAATCGTTATCGGCAAAAACTGGATGCCACAGCGGCGTTTATCGCCCAGTCATCCGTGAAGAGTCGCTTCAACTCGCTCAATGAGATGTCGACAAAGTTGGGCAGAACGCGCTCTGCTCCGGCGGCGGTCAACGAGCCCGCTCTGATTGTGTCTCCGATGCCCAGGCACTTCATGCCAAGTGATACGGCGGATCGCACCCCTGCTACAGAGTCTTCGAAGACCAGCACGCCCTCACATTCAACCTCCATCCGCTGCGCGGTCTTCGAGAAGATTGTGGAATCAGACTTTCCCCTAGCAAATTCGGTTCCCGGCACAACAACACGAAAGTAGTGTTTGAGCCCTAAGACTTCGAGCGTATCGTGGACTCGCCAGGAGCTGCCGCTGGAAGCTATGGCCGTAGCAATGCCGGCCTGGCTTAGTTGATTGAGCAGCCGTTTAACGCCCTTGACCGCCTTTAGTTGCGTCGCTTCTTCTCTATATATGCGATCTTTCTCTTCTCCGTAAACGCGGATGTCATCTGCGCTAATGCAACCCATGAAGTGCCTAAGAATTTCTTCCTTTGTTTTTCCCTCACGCACAATGTCTAGCTCCTGATCCGTAACAACCACACGGGCTGCACCAAGCATTCGCTTCCAGGCTTTTATGTGGACCGGATGACTGTCTACTACGACGCCATCCATATCGAAAATTATTCCTTTGAGCATGGGGAGCTTTAGGCTGCGGCGCCGAAGCCAGACCAGGATCGTTGAGCTGATGATGAATGCCCGGCGTTTCTATATCGACGAGGTGTTCTGAATATCTGGATCTCGGCAGCTACAATCCAACCTGGGCATAGGCGGGGGTGAAGGTCCAGCGTATCCCACACCTTTCATCGCGATCGATAAAGGGATCGTTTGCTACAACTTTTGCTCCCTGGGAATCGAACGCAAATGCCATCTCTTTTAGTTGTAGTTTGGCTAACGCTTCTCGAACTTTTTCTTGGTGACGTGCTTCACAGAGGAGTAGCAGAAAGCCTCCACCTCCTGCTCCGGCAATCTTGCCCCCCAAAGCACCGTTCTGACGAGCCACAGAATAGGCTTCATCAATCAGAGAATTTGAAATCTTCGGAGAGATCCTCTTCTTCGCTTCCCAGCTCTCGTGCAAGAGGTCACCAAACTTCCAAACGTCGCCTTTCATAAGTGCCTGTCGCATCTCCTCAGCCAGTTCTCGAATTTCGTGCAGCGATTGAACTGGGCCCCCACTGCTCTTTTTTGTGGATTCCTGTTGCTGTGCGAGAAGCTCCCACGAATTGTGCGCAACGCCTGTAAAGAACAGCATTAAGCTGCTCTCCACCTCACGGAGACTATCACTTCGCAACGGGACTGGCTCGACGGAAGCAGTACCATCTTGATGAAAGCTGATGAAGTTCAATCCTCCAAAGGCGGCAGCGTATTCATCCTGTTTGCCTACGGGTTTGCCGAGTACATCACGGGCGATGCGAAAAGATCTTTCAGCTAATTCATATTTGGAAACGGGAACCTCTAAGTAGGCGGTCAAGGCTCTGAGCACCCCAACGCAAACGCTGGCGGAAGATCCCAATCCGGTTCCGGCCACTATCTCGGACGCCAGAAACAAATCAACAGAGAGTTTGCGCCCAAGTTCTTTTACAACCGCCAACGGAATCTCAAGCGCACTGCACTTCATATCCGTCCTCGCAATGTCGCGCCAGGTTTCTACCACTCGCAAATCGGAAGAAATAATTTGGATCTTTCCATCAGTCCTCTTTTGCAAAATGGTGTAGAAGTACTTGTTTATCGATGTGCTAAGGACACATCCGCCGAACCTCTCGTAATAGGCCGGCAGATCCGTTCCTCCACCGCCGAAACTAATCCGCACCGGACTGCGCACTATCAGCATGGCAGATCCTCCCGATGTCAAGATTTGTTCCTGAAATTGGCTTTAAGAACGGTGGGATAACGATCTGATTCTCGCGAACTAGTCTGCGAAGCAGAGTCCATCCCGTCTGAAGGATGAGACAGAGATCCAGGAACAAAGACCAGTGAAAAATATATTGAAGATCAAAGTGAATTTTCTCCTGCGAGGAGTGCTGTTCTCGGAAACCATGAGCTTGCGCCAGTCCCGTTAGACCAGGCTTGACTGTGAGTCGTTGCCGCTGCCACATCGAATAGTGTTTCACTCGTTCGGGTGCCTCCGGTCGCGGTCCTACAATGCTCATCTCGCCCTTTAGCACATTGAGAAGCTGAGGAAGCTCAGTAAGACTAAACTGGACCAGGAATCGTTCAAGAGCGTCAAGATTAGATCCCTCCCGATCCACATTTAAGCGATACATAAGAAAAGAGGCGCCATTTTTTCCGCAACGTAGTTCCCTTCTGATCGCTTGTTTTTTTCGTAACTTCAAGACGAAAATAGAAGTCATCAGAAATGGAGCGATTAAGACGAGCAGGCACGCAGCTCCAACAAAATCCAATACAGCCTTAAGCTGGACGCCAATTGCGGGAAGTGTCTGCTCTTCGAGAGACAGTAACGGAACATCTTCTATTTCTGTCAATCGCGCCTTTGAGAGGTAGAGCTCGAACTGTTGTGGGACTACTTTAATTCTTAAACCTGCTTCACGACAGGTACCAAGTAGTTGTTCGGTCTCGGTTCCAGTTGGTATGGGTTGAACAACAATGATCTCGCGAACATGCTCACGCTGAAGCAAATCCGGTATGTTCAACGTTCGAAGTGACGGTGTATCCGATCCGCCGCTAGAACGCTCCTCAGTACGCTCCGCATCGGATGGGGTTAGAACACCAACAACTTCCATACACAATTCGGGATGACGCTCGATCTTCATAGTGAGCTCCCGCACCATGCGACCGCTGCCCACAATCATTACCCTTTGTTTGGCTCTCACAGGAAGTCGTGAGTCGACGAACCAATAAGCTATGCAGCGCGTGAACATAAATCCGATGGGGACCAAAAGAGCCAAAGCAGAGAGCTGCTGCTTAGACCAATCTGCCCGCAGTAGAAGCGCGGCAACGCTGAGTGAAATCAGAAGATAGAGAGCGCCAATGATCACTTGGGCACAAATGGCGGATAGGTCCCAGCCTCGATTGAATCCCGCCAGATCTTTCCGCAGACAAATGAGACTCCACATACCTAGGGCTAGGAGCACTAGCGGCTCACTTACGAAAGACGCCAACGTGGGATCAGCACCGGGATGTGTTCCCAAGATGCGGAGAATCCCTAGGCAAGCAATGATCCACAACAGGTCAGCGCCTAAGATCAGATGCTGCAACGTTCGATTCATACAGTCGCTTCGATTCTTCGGTATTTACGCAGCTTGCACAAACGCACGTTGGCAGAGCGTTTCTTCCCAGGCCCATGCGCCTGAAATAATTTCCTCTAGTGAGGAGTACATGGGTTGCCATCGGAGGTCAGACCTTAGCTTTTTCGGGCTCGCGCACAAGATAGCTGGATCGCCAAGACGGCGCTCCGCATCTCGAGTGCGAATTCTTCTGCCAGTAATTTTTGTCGCCGCTTCGCAAACCTCTCTTACGGAATAGCTCGTTCCAGTCCCGATGTTGTAAGCAGAGAATCCGGTAGACTCCAGCTTCCGCAGTGCCAGAATGTGTGCCTCAGCAATGTCGATCACATGCACGTAGTCACGCAGGCAGGTTCCATCCGGTGTTGGGTAGTCCGTTCCATAGATTTCGAAATGCTCACGCCGTCCGGATGCGGTCTGCAGCAACAAGGGAATGATGTGAGTCTCTGGATCGTGTCGTTCACCCCAATCGGCTCCTCCCCCGCAGGCATTGAAGTATCGGAAAGCAACTACACTCCAGTTGTACGCTGAGGCATACCATTTAAGGAGCTGCTCGAAGACTAGCTTGCTTTCTCCGTATGCATTGGTCGGGTTCTTAGGGTGATCTTCAGGTATTGGAACAATCGACGGCGAGCCGTAGACTGCCGCAGAAGAAGAAAACACAAACTTATTGATCCCGAACTTTCGCAACGTTTCAAGCATTGCGATTCCTGAGGCTACGTTTGAGGCAAAAAAGCTTCCGGGATTCGTCACCGACTCGGGAATGAGTGCTTTTGCCGCAAAATGAAATACGGCGTCGAAATGTTCCGAGGCCAACAGTTTCGAAAGAGCTGCGACATCCCCTAAATCAAAGGCGTGGACTTTCACTCCTCTAGGTGGAGCATCGACGTGCCCAGTTGAAAAGTTGTCGATCACTTCCACAGCAAAACCACGCTTCAACAATTGAGCGCAGCAGACTGAGCCAACGTATCCCGCACCTCCGGTCACGAGTATTCGTTCCATTACCATGCCCCCTCCATTTTCACAACTCTCAACGGCGTTCTGAGCAGAAGTCTCATATCCATCGCTAAAGTCCAGTTGAGCAGGTAGTAGACATCCATCCGAACACGTTCCTCATAAGAGACATTTTGCCTACCGCAGACCTGCCAATATCCCGTTAACCCGGGCTTGCATGACAAGAGCAGATCCTTGTGATCCCCGTATTTCGACAATTCGGCGACTGTGATCATCCGCGGCCCAACAAGACTCATTTGTCCTTTCAGCACGTTAAGTAACTGTGGTAGTTCGTCTATGCTGAATCTTCTCAAGAAGGCGCCGAGCTTCGTAACTCGAGGATCGTGTGTGAGCTTGAAATTGCGTTGATATTCCTTTAGGAGAATAGGATTGTTAGCCAACACGGAATCAGCATCTTTTCGCATGGTTCGGAACTTGAACGCATCGAACTCACCCTGTCGGCCAACCACACGCCTTCGATAGATGACTGGCCAGCCATCTCCGATAAGAATCAGCGCCGCAGTCAGAGCAAAGAGCGGGAAAAAGGTAGCAATAAGAACTGTCGCGCCAAACAGGTCAACACACCTCTTAAGGAGCCGGCGAGCATCTCCTCTTTGAATCGGGAAACTCATGACAGATAGAAACCAAATTGAAATGTGCGGCCAGCTTTACGCAGCCGCAGTCACTGAGACTTCACCCATCAGTTCTTGGGTGATCCGGTGGCGGATTATTGAAAAGACTGCGTGCGAGATGCCTAGCTGCAGATCCTCGATGATTTGCATGTTGTCGGATGGGATCACAATGCAGAAATCACAATACTGTGGCATCTTTCCGCCTTTGAAACCTGTGAGACCAACAGTGATAGCTCCGGATTGGCGCGCTGCCTCAAGAGCCAACAACACGTTTGGTGAACATCCGCTTCCGCTGATCCCAAACGCAATATCTCCAGCTTCAACGAAATTTCGCACCTGCTCAGCAAATACTTGCTCATAAGAGCTGTCATTCGCCCATGCAGTCATTAATGGAACGTTATCGGTGAGAGAGAGCACGCGAAAGCGCTTCTCCGAAGCACCCGGCGTGGCTGTTCCTTTCCCAAGATCACATGCAAAGTGCGATGCCAGCGCTGCGCTTCCGCCGTTCCCAAATAGGAACACTCTGCGTTGCTGCTGATAGGCTCCGTATAGCAAATCGACCACTTGCTCAATTTGCGCATACGGTAGATCGGAGACGACTTTGGCATAGCGGCCGAAATAACTGTAAGCATCTGCAATGACTAATGGTGGTTGCGGTGGTGCCGGAGCTTCGACTGGAACAGGCGATCTTACAATTGTCAGTAATTGATTTTCGGTTTGCATTTCGCGTATCCCCGGAACTTCAAATTCAGAATGGAATTGGTTGCGCTTGGGCTAGATGAATTACGCGGGGCAGTGAGTCATGCCGCTTGTCGAGCCTCTGACGTTCCTTCTATTTGAAGCAGGCGATCATCTTCCACGGAGACACCGCGTGGTGTCGATGCCCAGATTGCGCCTTGGCGACCGCTGACGTATGCGCAAAAACCCAGAAACAAGGCGAGATTCATCGAACAGAAGTGCAAAGGTGCGGACAACAGCGGCAACGATCGTCCGCTCTTCTTTTTTAGAACATATCCAAGCAGTCCGGCTAAATAGAACGCGAACTGCAATGCGACCAACAGAGTTAACCTCATCTGAGCCGTCAACGCGATGCTGCATAAAAACGCGGTTACTAACATAAAGGGCGCTAGCCAGCGGAGAAGTCGATGAGAAATGAAGGCAAATGTCAGAAATCCGTTGAATGGGTTGAGATATCCCAGATTTCCAAAAAGAGTCTGATAATTGCCGGCCCCGATACGGACTCTGCGCGCAAATTGTGCGGTTAAAGTTGGAGCCAGTTCCTCGGTGGCAATGGCTTCAGGATCATAGATAACCCGATAGCCTTGGAAACGGAGTGCAAGGGGAATCTGAAAATCTTCGACGATCGAACCTGGTTTTGGATTAAACAGGCGACGTCGTATAGCAAGCGCCGCACCGTTTGCTCCTTGCGAGCAATTGAGGCGGCTCTCGAGAATTTTGATGGCCGATTCATACCGCCAGTAAATTGATTCTCCACTCCCGTCGTTTGTGGACACTGGGGTTCGAATTTCCTCGCCGCTGACAGCGCCAACCTTAGAATCGACGAAATGGCGCACAAGGTTTCTGACGCAGCTGCGATCAAGCATGGTGTTGGCGTCTGTGAATATCAGAATTTCAGCTGTTGTTCGCTTTGCCAAGTCACCGAGAACTGCTAGTTTTCCACGTCGATTCGCGAACTCGACGACGTGAATACGCCCGATCGATCCCTGTTTCAAGACTTCTGCCGTTGCATCGCTTGGCGCATCGAGTCCAAACCAGATTTCCAACTGGCCTTCGGGATATTCGAGCTGTAGGCTGTTATCGACCTTGTCGCGAATAACTGCAGCCTCGTTGTAAGCAGAAATGATGAGCGCTACACGTGGAAGATAAGTCGCTCGAGGCAAACAGCGACGGCTGCGTCGATTGATCAAGTATAAGAAATCGGCTTTGGCCTGAATCATTGTTGAAAGGCAGAAGAGAAGGATTGGGTAACCAGCGTAGTTATAGGCTACGGCGGCTAAGCAAAACCAGAATGTTGTTTCCACTACGTGCATCAGACCAAGACGGGAGATATTCGTAAGTCGCCAGCCTCTGTCGTTCGATCATGAATCGCCAGACCTGATTCGCGAGCGACGGATCCTAAACTGCACGCAATCGTTACGATATAAAAAAAGTAGTAGTCGTAGGCTAAGTGTGCGACACAGGCGCCAAACGCAAACGAGAGCAGACTTACCAGTGTTGCGCCGGCCATGAGAGTCAATTCCTGACTACCTTCGTTTTGCAAGGCTGTGCAGCGAATCGTGTACATCTTGCGTATCGCTCCGGCCACTAGAGCTAAATAGAGCAGTAAGGCTGGCAGACCAGCCTCTGAAGAAATCTGAGTGAATGTGTTATGCGTTCCCATCCACGCATTGGCCTCGGCACCGTGCTGTGCTCCACTGGCCAGGTTGAAATTGCCCAGACCTAAACCAAAGAGCGGATGTTCAAGAGTAAATTGAATAGAACGCCTTAACAGCTCGCGACGCCCTTCAGTGGATTCTTGAGCCGCGAGTTGTTCCAGCCCAGACTGAAATTGGTTAACGTACGATGAGGTTCCGGAATCGCTCCAGACTGTTCCAAGGCGGTCCCAAAACACGCTGGGCGCAAGCATGGTTGCGGCAAGTAGGACCAAGCCAATGCCCATTCCTGCAAGCCTCCCTCGAGAACTGCCGCGTAGCACGAACCAGAAGGTCAAGATCGTAGAGAAGATTACGTTCAGAAAACCACCACGCGAGGCAGTCAGAACAAGCATCCACAACATCGACGCTGAGGTGGTCACGAGCAAGCAAGTAGCCAGAAGGCTTCGCCGGCCGACGAACATCGCAGCAATGTAGGGAATACTCATCGCCGCGGCAATTCCCAGAAAATTCCACCCCAGAAAACCAGTATTTGCGCCGTATATGCGTTCGCCTACCCAGAGTGCTTTCGAAGGTTGAAGAATTGAAAAGCTGGTTGCGAGAAGCTCGCTCAGGATAATTGCCCAAAGAAGTAATCGGATTCGCTCGAGTGTCAGCAATGTGAGCGTCAACACAGTGAAGGCGAGCACAGTCTTGAACCACACTGTCATCAAGACATGCAGACTTCCGCTACGCCAAAACGCAAACGGGACACCACACGCAAACCAAAAGGTCAGTAGAGCGATAAGCTTTGTCTCGCTTGTCCAAGGTACTCGAACGCCGCGGAAGACAATCGCTCCTGCAGACATCAGACTTGCGCAAGTGCCGAAGACTAGCGTCAAGTGAAGTGGCGCGATCGCAGGAAACATATCTTCGGGACGAGCGTAGATCATGAACGTGAAAAGCCAGATGAACACAAACGCCCATCGGAGCTCTGGGCGCTCGAGCAGCGCAGGTGCGGGTTGGAGGGTTGCAAGTTGCGGTGTAGCAGCGACGGTATCCGGCCACTCCATCGATACGCTCTGGGAAGTCCGCATGAATGACGTGCCTGACGAGACTCGATAGACCTGGCCGGCGATCCTATTCATTCCCTTGATCCACAAAAGCAGTGCCGGCAGCCAACGGCTGAAGAGAGGCTCGTCGTGGCTTCCGAACCAGGGCTGAGTCTGACAATTCCGCGTACAGAGTCTTCAACACATCCATGAGGCGGTCGAAACTAAAGTGCCTTACAACTCGCTCGCGCCCTGCCCGTGCAAGACGATGCCGTAACTCTTCATCGTTCAGCAAGGACAGGATGGCTTTAGAAAGCGCAACTGGTTCGCTCGGAGGCACCAGTAATCCCGTAACTTCATGCTCTATGACTTCAGGAACTCCACCAACGGACGTTGCTATTGCAGGCAGCCCCGCGGCCATCGCTTCCAATAATGCATTCGGTAATCCTTCCGACGCAGATGGCAATACGAAGAGATCACAGGATGCAAGCAGCTGAGGAACGTCCTCCCTGGATCCCAGGAACAGAAAGTGCTTCTGCAGTCCCGCCTCTTTCACTTGTCGCTCGAGCTTTGGCCGCTCGGTTCCGTCGCCAATCAACAGAAAGAGCGCCTGGGGAGCGTGATGGCAAACATGCCTCGCAGCGGCAATCAGCGTCGCATGACCTTTGACGGGGCTATACATGTTTGCTACAACTGCAACAAGTGTCGAGTCTCTACTGACGGACGACAGGGTGGCATCTTGAACCGGAAAGGCTTCACTAAAGCAACATGTATCGATGGCGTTATGGATGACGTGGATCTTTTGCTCTGGCACACCATCCCTGGTAACAAGAAGGTCGCATATCGATTTGGAATTCACGATGACGTGAGTTGAGAGCTCATAAATCCAACCCAGGATCCTGTTTCGCCATGTTCCGTTCCACCATTCCAGGTCCAGGTAACGACGGCTCGAGATAATCATCGGGATACCGGCAAGTCGTGCGGCAGTAACTCCAATCAGATTCGACATAAGATCGTGAGCGTGGAGTACCTCAAATCGCTCTCGCCGAAGAAAGACTGCCATCCGCAACAATTGCCAAATACCTTGAATCGACAAGAGCTTCTTCGGTTTGCGGAACTCAACAATAGGAATATGCGTACGTTGTAACGTGTTGAGTAGAGGGCCTTCGGCACATAGGCAACCTACTGTTATTTGCTGGCCTATCGCGTGTTGGCGTAAGGCGGTCTGGACAGCCTGTGTCTCAGTTCCGCCGATATGTAACGTTTCCACGAGATGAAAAACACGACGGAGCATTCCAGGCGACTGCAGGTACGGAATCGAAGGCTTATTACTTTTTGAAAATCTGTATTGACCGGATTGTGAAATCGATTCTTTTTACGTCAAGCGACTTCCGCCACTGCGGACTTATTGACCGCCAATGCGGTGGATGTAGTTATTCCAGAGATTGAAAGCTCTCTATGCGACGTCGTTTGAGGTACGCGCGTCGCGACTTCCAGGAAGTTGCGATGCCAGAGTTCAAAAACGAGCAAATGCCAAAGTTCATACGAGCGGTCACGAATCCCATTCCTGTGCTCAAGCAGCAATCGTCTTACTCCTCGCTCGTTCAGATAGCCCCTTTGAATCGTTTTTGGCTCCAGCAAAATCTCCAAAAGAGCGGGCATCGGCTTTTGACGGAACCAATGAACCAGAGGCATAGAGAATCCTTGCTTCTTTCTGTACAGAACATCGCGTGGAACTCCCAACCGCTCAGCCAGTCTTTTCAAAATGTACTTTGGCTCACCAGAACGCAATTTCCATCTAGAGGAGAGGCGTGCAACCCACTCCGCGAAATGATGGTCCAGCAGCGGAGCCCTAACCTCGAGGGAATTCGCCATGCTCATGCGATCAACTTTGGTCAGGATGTCACCGGGTAGATAAGTCTTTGTGTCCAGGTAGAGCATTTCATTGAGCGGATCCGATGCCGGTTTCGCACGATATTGCGCGACACAACTGTAAGGAGAAGCCGCACTAGTCGCATGCGCCAAGAAGTCCTGGCTAAACAGCGAACGTTCGCGAGTGCCAGCCGGCAGGATGGAGATACTATCCAGATAACGCTCGCTCGCGGGCAAGGAGAGATTGAACGCAAATCTTCGTCCCGGCAATGCAGTCGGAATGTGAGGGTGAACGTAATTGCGGTACCATTCGCCGGTCCCGAATGGAAAGATCGGAAGAAACCGAGTCCACCTGCGGCGAAGATGCGAGGTATAACGACCGTATCCGGCAAGCAATTCGTCGCCGCCATCGCCGCTCAGAGCAACCGTTACATGCTGCCGCGCGAGACGACAAACGTGGTAAGTCGGCACAATGGACGAGTCCCCAAATGGCTCCTCGATCATGCCGGTCAACTTGTCGATGGTTTCATCGATGTTGGGTTCCACGAACAATTCGTGATGTTCAGTGTCAAACTGTTTCGCGACCGCGCGGGCCTGGTCAGCCTCATTAAAGTCTTGGTGAGAGAAGCCGATAGAAAATGTCTTAACCTTGCGGGAACTGTAGCGCGCCATCAGCGCCACAACGGTAGATGAATCTACGCCGCCACTGAGCAGCGCTCCCAAGGGAACTTCGCTGGCGAGACGAATGCGCACTGCCGTCGCCAGTTCCTGCTCGAGGTATTGCAGGCATTCTTCTTCGGAGGTTGGTTCATACTCGCTGTACGCAGGTAGATCCCAATACTGTTGCGTCTGGACTTTCCCATTGTTGAACTCAAGCAGATGTCCCGGAGGCAATTTGTGAATCTGCTTAAATGCCGTAAGTGGATCTGGGATGTATCCGAAGCAGAAAAAGCTGAGTAATCCATCGGCATTGATATCCGCTAGCTCGGGCGCAACCGCCAATAATGCTTTGATCTCGGACCCAAACACCAAACGACCTTTGGAGAATGCATAGTGCAGGGGCTTTTTACCAAAACGATCTCGTGCTAGCAGCAGGCGTTGCTTTCGTTCATCCCACAGGGCAAACGCAAACATTCCGCGCAGCGAGCGCACGCAATCAGCTCCATAAGACTCGTATAGGTGGACAATGACTTCCGTATCGCTGTTGGTATAGAAGCGATGACCTTGAGCTTCGAGTTGAGAACGTAATTCGGGAAAGTTGTAAATCTCCCCATTGAACACTACCCAAATCGTGCTGTCCTCATTGTGGATAGGCTGATGCCCAGTTGAGAGATCGATGATGCTCAAGCGACGCATTCCCAGCCCGGCGCAGCCACGTTCGTAGATCCCCTCATCGTCGGGCCCGCGGTGCATAATCGTTTGGCACATACGCCGAACATCTGCCGCGTCGGCTACGTAGTTGCCTGGAGTACCGACAATTCCTGCAATGCCGCACATAGAATTTCTTGATTGAAAGGAGTTGCAATTCGAGGCTGAAGTGAGATCGGCCTAGACTGCTTTCGCAATTGCACCGGACGAATGTGGATCATCCTCGACTCGGGGCTGCGGAACGTATCCTTTGTAATATTGCATGTAGTAGCGCTCACTAGAGCTTTGCCACTCGTTTGCAACAATGCCTACTAGCTTCAGGTTTTCAGTTTTCAATGCTTCCTTCAGCAGTGGCTTCGGTGTATTCGCCTGTCGCACTACCAGCAACGTCCCATCAACCTGACCCGCTAAGAGACTCGAATCTGTTACGGGCAGCAGAGGAGGCGAATCGAGAATTACCCAATCGAACCATCTACTGACATGATTGAGCATCTCAGAGAACGGCTGTGACTGCAGAATTTCTAACGGTGGTTCAGAAGAGTGGCCTGCTGACAGATACCAAAGTGAATGGCTCTCCATTCGCCGCAAGAAATTCGTAATCGGCTCCCGCTGCTTCCACCAATCGGCTAGACCCGGCTGCCCATGGATTCCGAGTACATCCCGCAGACCTGACTGATGCAGGTCGCAATCGATGAGTAGAGTTCGTTGAGTTTGAGCGAGGGCGACAGCTGTGTTAGCCGAAATTACGCTCTTACCCTCGCCTTTTACGCTGCTTGTAACTAGAAGTTTTTTGAGTCCTTGCCGCTTCTGAAAGTTCTTCAGGCGAATTGCCAAGCTTCGAAACTTCTCGGTCCCTGGACTTCCTTGGTCGGTAAGCATCACCAGGCCGCGAGGTCTAACGACCATCTCAATCGGGCGTGCACGATCTAACTCCAAAAGATCGCCATCCCACTGCACGACTTCGGGAGGCCCACTTGGCGCGTAAGAGTATCTATGCACGATCAGCCCTTGTAATAAGCGAACAGTGTGATCGCGGGGATCGCCGCCATTAACAACAGACCCGTAGCCATTTGCAAACGATAGTGCCAGGTTTGTTTGTGCTGCTCGTTACCAGCTTGGAGCTCGGGAATCGCAACCAGTATTGGAACAGGAGTCACACTGAGCAGATCTTCTTCGGAATAAATGCGGTTGTCAGTAATTTCAATTGCGGCAGTCAATCCGAAAGCTAGAGCCAATCCAGCCATCAAGCCAAGAAGGCTGAACTTGAATCGATCCGGAAAATAGGGCTTTTGCGGGAAGTTAGGGGGGTCAATAATGCGAAATTGCTCTCCCTGCTGGCGTTTCTCCAGATTTGTAGCCATCTGGGACTGCATTTTTTTATTCAACAGGGATTCATAGTTAGTACGAGACTGCTCATGATCGCGTGTTATTGCTGCGAGTTGCTGCTCTCTAACTGGGGTTAAGTTCAAGCGGGCCTGATAAGCCTCAATTTCTGCTTCGAGTCGCCTCATCTCCTGCTTTCGATTCGCAATCTCAAGCTGGTTCGACTTGATCTGGCCGTCGATCTGCAGCATCGGCGATATTGCCTGCAGATCTGACAAGCTCTTCGGTCGCCCCGCAACTCCGAGCCCTCCGTCTGGCGTACTGGACTTGGCTTGTGTCTCTATCTCCTGCTTCAGTCTCTCCGCGTCGGCAATCTGTCGTTTTACACGGATCACGTCCGGATGCTGCGCTGTATCGCGCGAACTCAGATCGGCAAGCTCTGCGCGCAGCTTGTCGAGCTCCTCATCGATTGAAAGCGGGTTCAGCGTTGAGTTATCTCGGCGAACGGAAAGCTGAGAACGTAATGTCTTGTACTGATTCAGCAATGATTCCAGGTAAAGTTTCTGCTGATTGGCGTGGTCAAGTGCTTCGGTCGCCGCCTGCAAACGCGATTGGAGACCGGAGAGTATCTGTATGTTTGTCTGAAGCTGTTCAGGGAGCTCTCCCAGATACTTGGATTTGAAATCGCGAAGACGCTCTTCTTGGCCGGCAAGGTTCTTGCGAGCCTCAGCCAACTGGTTCTCAAGAAACTCTGTTGTGTCTTCTGACAGCTGTTGCCGATTCCTTAGGTTCTCCTCGATGAACAATGAACTCAGCTCCTGAGTCACGCGCTGCGCCAGGTTTGGGCTGCCGGCAGAATAGGAAATCCTGAATGCTGACAATTCCCAAGGACGTCCCGGCGCCTGTACTAAATCAATCTTTATGTCCTTCCGCATGGTCTGAACGAGAAGATCAGGATCAGCTTGTTTTTGCGGCTTCCCGTAGAGGTGTAGCGCTTCAATGATTCCCAGCAGCCTCGTGCGACTCAGAATCTGCTGAGTCATACTCTGAAGGCGCTGCTGCAAATCTGACGCCACATTTGGGACAACGTACTGCTCCGGAATTCTCTGTTGCTCGACGATGATAACTGTCTCAGAACGGTACTTGGGAGCAATAAACCATGCAGCCAGCATCACGAGCGCCCATGTTGTGAAGAGCGGCAGAATAAGCCACCATTGCCGGCGACGCGCTATTGCAAGGTAGTCTTGCAGTGTTCGTATCCGTGGCGCTTGAGAATTGCCGAACTGAGTCATTGTTGGATTGGACCCTCGAAGTCGTATGCGATCGACATCGAAACTCGGTTATGGTCTGCTAGGAATGACGTAGCCTTCGCGGCTGAAGCAGTCTGATGTATGCGCCAATATTGAAACTCAAGCGATAATCTCGGGCTCAGCGCTCGGGACAATCCACCAGCGAAGGAAACATATGAAAGCGCAGTCGAATCCACTCCCAGCGGTTTATTCCGGTCTGCCGAAACAAGCAGTTGACCTTTCCATTGCTTCGTGAGTTGGCGCCGAACTTCCGCAGTGGCACTGGACAGCTGGACGATACCTTGCACTCCTGCTCCATCGCTAATTCTGCGCGACATCCCGGCACTCAGACTCGTACGCGTTCCAGACCAGATGTAGTTCGCTCCACCCGACCAGCTCCAATCAGCGGGCCTCGCCGGAGCGAATTCGACCGAAGATGCCGCTGGTGCGCCGGTTAGGACCGAGCGCTGTGGACCAACGAAAAACGAGAAGCTCATATCGGGTCTGATTACTAATGCATCGGTGTACAAAATCCCATGCACCAGAGCGCGTGATCGACCGTGCTGTGTAATTAGGTTTTGAAGGTTATAGTTCAAACCGATCAAGTTGTGTTTGCTGGAGCGATGAGAGAGAAAGCCATGCGTGCCGATCGAGGTAGCGTTGCCCAGTTCTTGCGCGTCAACTGCGGACTTGTATGTAACTGCGTAGAATGCGCCGCTTGCCCCGATCGCAGTCCGTGGCGTGAGCGTGTATGTCACATCCGCTCCTGCCTGCTGGTTAGTCTCGCGCGAAGCCGCAAGGACCGGATTGTTGGGACGATCCAGAACGCTTGATCCTGATGTAAGTTCAGATTGCTGCAGCTGATCAAAGATGTTTTTGCTGCTCAGAAAGCTTTCCCGAAGACGTAGCCGTAACCGTTTTGCGGGTTTAAGCTGCAGGCTTGTGTCAAACAATTGCGAACGCGAATCGTAGATCGAGATTGGATAGCTCTTTGACAATCCTGGCCGGTAGTCCAGCATCCATTGTGCTCGGGAATTAGCCAAGGTCCAGCCGATGTGAGGTTCAAAGAGGGTGATCGCGCTAGCCTGTTTGTCGAGATTATTACTCAACGTGTTGTCGTCGAACTCTTCTGACATTCGCAAGCCTATCGAAAAGGTAGAACGATCTGTCTCCCTGGCCCGCACCACAGTTTCTCCGGGCAAGACTGGAAGCGTGAGTGTTTGAGCTCGCAAGACAATTTCACTCAAGAGGAGAAGTGTGGCTACGCTAACTTGCCTCATTAACATCGAGCGACTTCATGGGACGACGATCGTGTCGCGAGGTTGGAGCTGAACATCCGCCTGCAAAGCGTTGCCCCTAATCACTTGCTTGTAGTTGAAGGGGATTCGAGTGCGTGATCCCTCGGCATTGAAGCGGAGTACATAGATCTTGCTTTGTCTCGCGAAGTCGCGCAGTCCGCCTGCGATGGCAATCGCATCCAGAATCGTCATAGGGCCGCTAATGACGTATGAGCCGGGCTTCTCCACCTCGCCGACGATATTGAACTTATGGCTCTTCGCTTCTTGCACGAGAACAGCTACTTCGGGATTGGACAAGTATGCAACTAGTTGTTGGCGAATCTCGTTCTGGAGCTGAGCAGGCGTGCGACCGCCTGCCATCAAGTCACCGACCAGCGGCAAGGAGATATTTCCATCTGGCCGAACTGGCAGCGTTCGCGAAATCTCGGGTTCCTTCCAAACGTTTACCGCCAAGACATCGTCCGGACCAATTACGTACTCGCCGGGTGGAACTGTCAGCTTTACGGCTGCGGCGGCGGCCGCGTCCCCGTGATCGATACCAGTCCTCGTCGTTTGAGCAGCAAGATCGCCTGATAGAGCGGCACCAAGTGTGAGGAGCACCATGCATACAATTCGATTGCTACTCATATCATCGACTCCGCGACTTCAGAGACTTCAACTTTCCTACACCGCCTCGACGTCATAGCCCTCAATCGTGATTGAGAGTGAGCGCTGGATACTCTCTACCGAAATCACCAATCGCTTTTGCCCGTTGGTGACAAGAATGCCTTCCATTCCATCTAATGCTCCGCCTCGCACGCGCACACGCTGTCCCACTTTCAGAAATGGATATGGCGAGAGCGATACCTTCGTCTCCAGCAAGGTACGAATATCTTCAATTTGTGTATCGGGAATCGGCGTGGCTTCACGCTGAGGTCCTACGAACGCAAGTGCGCCCCAAATGGTCAGAATCGAATAACGGACCATGGGATCGAGTTGGGAATGCACGAAGACATAACCGGGAAACAAGGGAACCTGAACTGCTTTGCGACGATCGCTCCAGCGGTGTATTTGATTCAACAACGGCAAGTATGAATCAATGCGTTTCTCTTTCAGCTCTGCGGTAACTTTTTTCTCGTGTCTTGGGCGTGTTTGTATTGCGTACCACTGAGCCACAACCAACGGCGGCATCACAGCTTCGTTTGCAATCGCCTGAAAACTGCCCATAGCTTCGCCCTCTTAGTCCCATGTGCTGGACCCTTAAAGTGATCTTGCTTTCCCAAATCCGGCCTGAATCCGGTGCAGATCCTTACAGCACCCTTCAGACTCTCAGGCCGATGTTGAACCTCTAAGCCGTACCTGTTGCTGCTCCTGTGCTGGTTGCCGCCAATTGACTGCTGGCCGTCGGAGCTGAAGCCGCTCCTGCTTCTTTCAGTTTGTAAAGCAGCGCACGATAGCTGATATTCAGCACACAAGCTGCTCGCTTGCGATTCCAATGATTGGCTTCCAGCACCTTCAAGATCGCTTCACGTTCCAATTCGCGGACAGCACTCTTCGTAAGTTCCTTCAGAGATATTCCGCCCGGCTGGGAAAATTCTGGTCCTGCCCGCTTGGGCGAGCGGCTCACAAGCTCAGCGCAAGCACTCTCGTCACAATCAAGCAGGACATAACGTTTCATCAGATTCTCGAGCTCGCGAATATTCCCAGGCCAGGCATAGCCGAGCAGAGACTGCATCATTCGTCGCGATAGCGGTTTTGCTTTGCAGTCATACGTTTTGCTGAAGAGCTGCAGAAAATAGTTCACCAGATCCGGGATGTCACTAATGCGTTCACGAAGGGGTGGAACGTGCAGGGTCAGTACATTGACGCGGTAAAGCAGGTCTCTGCGGAAGCTGCCGCGCTGCACTGCCTCTTCGAGACTTGAGTTGGCCGCGCATATGAGACGAAGGTTTAGTTTGCAGCGTTTCAGGTTGATGCGGCAGAACGGGCTTTCCTGCAGCATTCGCAACAAATTGGTTTGTACCGCGGCATTCGTTTCAGAAATTTCGTCAAGAAACAAGCTTCCGCAGCAACCATCGTGTCTCGCGTTCGTCGCAGTCTGGGATTCGCAGGCAACTACTCCCGAGGAAGAATCGAAGAAATCCTCGAATGCCTCTGGGATGCAGGAACACCTTACCTTGACGAAGATGTCTGATGCCCAGCGAGATCGGTGGTGTAGCATTCTTGCGATGATGTCTTTCCCTGTGCCGCTCTCGCCTTCGATGAGAACCGGCATGTCGAGTCCAGCGACCTTGTCGAGTCGATGACGTAAAGCTTCCATCTGGGCGGATCGACCGAAGACAATCGCGTCGGGGGGCAATTCGTTGAGTCCGTGATGAACTTCAGTCCGACTGGTCTCACAAGATGACATCGTAAGCATCGCTCGGCTCTTCGCGTCGTTACTAATGCGAGGCTATATGCAGGTGGAAGTCCAAAATGATTACGGAACTCGAGGAGTCTTCAACGAATGGGCCCGTCGGTGTGTAAGTGATGGTGTGTGCAGGGACTTGCGGCAAGTTGACATAATTTGTGCCACTTCAACAATGCGCGCGGCTTACGTTGTTTTTCGATCGAAGTGAAGTGAAAATGTTTTCGCGCGCAAATTTTTTCGCGGCCTTGCGCTTTTCGCAGAGCCATGGAGCAGCTCAGGTGAACAACCAGAATTTTCTTTTAACTTTGGGAATCAACCAGAGCTCGCGAATCAGTGATCTTGTAGATGTGACGGGCTGCTGGACAGAGACATGCAGTCTGAAGCTCTCACAACAATGTTAAGAAGCTGCGTTAATGAAAAATGAAATAAACAGAGCCGTGGATATGCGTGGATCTGCTATCTATGCTGAGAGTTCAGTATCTATGCTGAGAGTTCAGTAGGATAGTCTTCTTTTGCGCCCTCGATGCCGTAGTCGCGCATTTTGTAAATCAGAGCTCGCGAAGAAATGTTGAGAATTCGTGCGGCGTCCTTCCGACTGCCGCGAGAGATTTCCAAAGCACCGAGAATTGCTTGGCGCTCGGCCTGCTGCTTCAGACCCTTCACCAGTGACTTCAGATCGGTAGCCTTCATCGAGAACGTACTCGTGGAAGTCTGCGGACACGTACGTCCGCGATATGCCTCCGGCATCAGATGGACAACCGCCTTCTGCTCATCGCGCACGATGAGATAGCGTTTTACGAAGTTCTCGAGTTCGCGGACATTCCCCGGCCACGAATACCGCAGACATGCTTTGAGCAGGTCTGGGGTGATCGGGAGCGGCTGACAGCTCAACGCCGCCGATTGAGTGTTAATGAAGTGTTGAAGAAGGACTGGAATGTCTTCGATTCGCTCGCGCAACGGGGGAACCTGAATCGAAAATGCATTCAGCCTGTAATACAGATCTTCCCGGAATCTCTTCGTCTTGATGGCCCGCACGATGTCGACATTTGTCGCAGCAAGCACACGCACATCGACTCGAATTGGCTTGGCACTACCTAGCCGGCAGTACTCGCCATCCTGCAAAACCTGCAGCAGCTTCGCTTGTGGCGCCGGAGGCATTTCAGCGATCTCGTCCAGCAAGAGCGTGCCTTTGTGGCAAGCCTCGAATTTACCAGCAGTAGGTTTCGTCGCTCCGGTAAAGGCTCCCGCCTCATACCCAAACAGTTCGCTTTCGAGCAGTTCGGACGGGAGAGCGGCGCAATTAACTTTGAGAAAAGGAAGCTTCTTTCGCAATGAAACGTTGTGAATCAAGCGCACCACAGCTTCCTTGCCTGTTCCGGTTTCTCCGAGGATCAGCACAGGAAGGTTGGTTTGCGCGATCAGGTCCACCATGCAGCGAATCTCTCGCATGGCAGGGCTGTGGCAAATGAAGAACGCGTCTTCCCCAGTTTTTTCAACTATGGGAATCTGCTCACTCGACAAGGCGGGACCGGTTGCGCTCAGTGTATTACCCTCTTTTTCGACCGTAGACGACGGACAAGTGGCACCGCTCATTTAACAACAACCTCTTCTCCCCTTGGCTTTGATGCACCAAGTCCCTCTACCGAAGACGCGCACAGATTCAAGCAGTCCAGCAATTCCCGATGTGGGAACAGTAGCGCCGGCGGATTCAGGTTTAGCCGGTACTCATAGTGCTGTCAATTGCGGAACCACCCCGACGGAAAGAAAGCCAGCGTGCCCGGGCCCCGCTGAAGGGCTCTCCCCGAAATGCATGAGCCTGCCATTCGAAGTGGTCACGGCAGCTCTTATCACGAACGTCACACGAGATCCTCAGGACCATCCGGAGTGTCTCGTTCACCACAAACCAGATGCAAGTTCGTCTTTTCGGGTTGTGCAATGGATTGCTGCATTTCCGCAGAATCGATTCAGGGCACGATCAGGGATGCATGGTTGGGCGCTAATCTAACGCCATCGGATTGCTTATGTCGTGATGTCAAGTTCCATGACTGCTGGGCCCGCATGAGCTGCGATCTTACGGGAGATCGCCTAACCCAGCCGGAAACTGGACATGTCCCTCGGTAACATGCAGTGTGTGACTACGCATGCATACGATTCCCTAACGCCGCTGTCACAAAACCAGCGGCTATCACCGGGTATTCGCTTGAACCAGCTGCCGATTTCCCCCAATCGACGCTTTCCAAGGTTTCAATTCCACCAGCACGTCCGGATTGGTATTACAAAAGGGGATGTGCCCAACTACGTTGAGGGTCGAGGTGTTGATCTTGCGGAAGGCGGCGCCGGCGTGACGACCAGTGCCAAGCTGGAAGTCGGCGACATGGTTCACTTGCAAATTCCCCTCGCTCCCGGGCCTCTCCAGCTTCCCGCGCGCGTGTGTTACCAGTACGGGGCAGAATACGGTCTCGAATTCGTAGCGCTCGGGATCTCCGAACGAGAATATATTCGCGAAAACTGCAAGTCGCTGACGCGCATCGGGTAACTCGCGCCGCAAGGGAGCCTGTTCTCGTTTCCATTTCTGCCATATCGCTTCCGATCCCGAACCAAAGAGGATAGCAAGCGCCATTTTCGGAAAAGTTTGCAAGCCGTCAACGCTGACTCTAAACAACCTAAGAGCTTGAACAGAACGCGCAAGACGAAACTTCTTTAAGGTCTTGCGCTGGTAGTTGGCAACTGACTCGTTGTGTTGTTGAATAATTGAGAACTCAGTGAAAGCTCAGAAGCTGAGCACTTACGCGACATGGAGGAGATCGTCGATTGAAATTCGTATCTCTTCTCTGAGGTGAAGAGGACAACATTGGGACCATGACCGACGATGAGTGTAACGGGTTACGATCAATCTCTCCGCAACGCTGGCCGATGTCTTGCCTCTGAAGCTCTTCAGCCTGTTCGCACTGCCAAAACTGAGCGACTCCACAACGGGAAGATGTCTGTCACCGATGGCCCCTTTTTTCTAGCGCGGCATTAGAGGGCAATAACCCAAAGTAGAAATGGTTATGGCCCCGCAAGGACAATTATTCAAACGACACGGCGCTTGGTTCGTTCGCTACCGTGTCAAACAAGTAGTGGATGACAAGCTGGTTACGGTGCAGGAATCGCACCGATTGGCCAGCACTGGTGATTACCCCGCTCAAGTCCGAAATCGAAGAGCTTCGCCAAGATTACATGGCAAAGATCAACCGCACATCGGATGTTCCCGAGGCGGGATCAACCATTGGCGAGTTCGTTGAGCAGGTGTACTTCCCTGCTGCCGAACGTCGGCTCGCTGACTCAACAGTCGCCGGGTACAGGAAGGCGTGGAACACTCACTTGAAAAGCCGGATGGCTCACAAGCGTGTTCGCGATGTCAGACCCTTCGATTGCCAGCAAGTCATGGATTCACTTGACGACGATCATGGCAAACGTCTCAGTCACTCGACCTTCACATGGTTGAAGGTGTCCATGTCGGCGTTCTTCGCTCACGCCGTACCCTGCGGAGTGATAGACACGAACCCGGTACGCTCCATTCTTATTCCAAAGGGTAGGAAACGCGGACGCAAGACCTACGCCTATTCCTTGGCTGAGATTCGGGCGCATTTCAAAGTGTTCGCCGGAGACGAGGACATCGCTGTCAAGTTGGAGGACGGCGCGCTGTATGTGTCGGATCTTCGCGAGCGATGGTCAGAGCGTTGATCGGTATTGCCGCATACGCAGGTCTTCGCCAAGGCGAGATTCGCGGACTGCGGGCCGATGACGATCACGGCGACGTGATCCACATCAGAAGAACGATTTGGGGAACGTCACTCAAAGAACAAACCAAGACCGGCGAAGATGACGAGGAACCAGGAATGGTTCCCATCATTAAGCCGTTGCGGCAATTGCTCGACTCGGTGAAGCCGGAACATGGCTTCATATTCACCGGCAGCCGAGGCGCGGCTCTCGATCTCGAAAACTTCGCAGATCGGGTCATGAAGCCGATGCTCAAAGCGCACGGATTACAGTGGCATGGCTGGCACGCCTACCGTCGCGGACTGGCTACAAACCTCAAGGAAATGGGGAGCGTGGACGATCTCACGATCCAGGCGATTCTTCGCCATAAGGACGTGCGCACCACCCAGCGGTTCTACCTCAAGACCACACCTGCAACCGTGCAGGATGCAATGCGTCAGTTCGGGGAAAAAATCAGAGGTGCAACAGGCTGGTCTACCAAACTAGCTCAGACCCGGATGGATACTGGAGCCGACGATCGGACTTGAACCGATGACCTGTCGATTACGAATCGACTGCTCTACCAACTGAGCTACGTCGGCTTACTGTTGATTTTATTGGGTTTGGTTTAGTTCGGCAATCCGAACTGTTGCGCGGGCGATTTTTTCCCAAGCTGTTTCATCGCGTCCGCTACTTGCTGCGGCACCGTCTTCATGTGGTGGCGCTGTGCTCCACGAGTCTCGTTGGGCTTGAATCCCAATCGGCCACCGCCGGTCATATTTACAACAGACCCAATCTGATCACAGCGGTGGCCGACCACATCCCGGAACTCAAGCACCGGGATCTACAAGTGCGGCTAGAGTTTTAGCAGTGCCCCAAATGCGCAAGTTGTCGTGATCAGCCCATCAAAGTGCTGTGCACAGTTGCCCGACGAGTTTCTGGCTGTGCCGAAGTTGCACTTTGTCCCTCCGTTTGCCTATCACTTGACGGGCGCTGCTTCTACGAGAGTCGCAAACTGGCGTTCAACCGCTTTGGCCGCACCGCTGCGCCAGCTCTCCTCCATGGACTCTGACATGGGATCCGGGAAGATGTCCTCCTCTCCTTTCTCCACGCCGTCGAAGATGGCTCGCGCAACCGATTCCGGAGAGGCCTTCGGCACATCGAAGCCTCTGGACATGTCCGTGTCCACGGGGCCGGGCAGAGCGACATGTACCCTCACGCCGCGTCCAGCCAAAAGAGCGCGCAGCGATTGTGACAGGGAGAACGCGGCCGCCTTGGAGATCGAGTAGGCCGGAACGATCGGCAAGGCGGCGAGAGCCGCCACCGACAGAACGTTGACGATAGCTCCCCGAGAACGAGTCAGCAACGGCAGGAAAGCCTGGGTCACGCCATACGTGCCAAAGAGATTGACGGCCAGGTGCTGTTCGAGTGCGGCACGATTGCTCAAGTCATCATTAAGCGCCAAGCCGGCGTTGTTGATGAGGATATCGAGAGATTCGACTTTCTCGACAGCTCCCTGAATCTGCTCAGCGTTAGTTATGTCCAGGGTCAGGGGCGTGACGCGCCCATCCAAGTGGCCCAAGGGCTGGCGCGTACCGGCATATACTCGCTTCGCGCCTCTCCTCAAGGCTTCCTCGACCAGCGCCTGTCCTATACCGCGATTGGCTCCGGTCACCAAAACTGTTCTATCTGCGATTGTCATACACACTCCTAATTCATGAATAGCGACTGTCCGCGTACTACAGGGTTGGAAGTCGGTTTAAGGCCTTCTCGAACATTCACCGTGTGGATCAGGCTTCCTTGGGCCAGTACGGCCTGTCGGCATCCGCGAGTCGGCCGTCTTCGTAACGGTCGTGGTGACGCAACCAAGCCATGGGAAAATACAAGCTGTCTTCGTCGCGCCCCTTCGGCACCAGGTCGAGATAGTTGTACGTGTTGACGATGTTTTCGACCCCGCGAGCGTAGGCGGAATAGGTATGGAAGATGGTGCCAGTCTTGTCCTTGTAGAAGACGCTGATTCCAGGCGCTTCCGCACTTGGGAATTCCGCTAGATCGAAGTTGTACTCAACTTTGCCTTTCGCGAGTTCCTCCTCGGTGAATGAAGCGCGGTAGTCATAGTTGAAGTCAGTTCCGTACGACGAGACCCAGGTGAAACGCCAGCCCATGCGCTTCTTGAAGGCTTCGATCTTGGACAAAGGCGCTCGCGAAACCGCCGCAAAGGACACGTCGCGTTGGGCCAGGTGCACGAGGCCGCCATCGCTGTGGTCCATAGTGAAGGAGCAACTGGGGCAGCCCTCCTTCCAATCTGGGCCGAACATGAAGTGATAAATGATGATCTGGCTTCTGCCGTCAAACACGTCGGCCAGTGTCTTTTTGCCAGAGGGTGAATCGAAGATATAGTTCTTTTCGACTTTCACCCACGGAAGCTGGCGGCGCTCGGCGGCGACAGCATCGCGCTCGCGAGTTAGTTTCTTTTCTCGCGCCAGTAGTTTTTTGCGAGCCGCAAGCCATTCGTCTCGCGACACTATTTTCGGGTTCTCAATCGTGTTCGTCGACATTTTGATTCTTCCTTTCATCTGAGTTCGGCAGGATTTCTCCTGTCTTGTTCTTGCGGGAGAGCTTCACGGCCAACGCTGCCAGCCCGCCGGCGGAGACTGAGCCGGCAACGATTAGTCCCATGGTTGCCATGCAGAACGGACACATCGTTCACCTCTCGGGTGGCGAAGCTGACTGCTAAGCCGCCTCTATAGTGGTGACGGGTAAGGTTGGGTGATTTCTACAGGGGAAGAAATAAAGAGGAAGAAAAAATCAACCGCGTTTTTGGAGCAGGAACTCTCTTACTGCAGGGTCTTCGGCCACACCGATCGCCCGGTCGTAAGCATCCGAGGCCTCTGATTTCTTGCCTAGCTGTTGCAGGAAGTGGGCGCGAACTGCCCAGTAGGGCTGATAACTAGCGACCGCGTCCAACTCGATCGCATCCAGCACTGTTAGTCCTGCCTTAGGTCCATTCGCTTCGGCAATCGCCGCCGCGAATCCAATTCGCGTGCCCACCGTCGGCGAGATGCGGATCAACTCTTGATAGAACCGAATGATTGCTCTCCACTCAATCAGGCCGCTGTGCGCCCGCTCGGCATGTACGGACTGAATTGCGGCCTCAAGTTGAAATCGGCCGGAGCGTGCGTGCCTGAACGCCTCTGCGAGATGGCGTTCCGCTTCTTCTATGAGTGCCAGTGACCACCGCAGAGGGTCCTGTTCCGAAAAGGGAATATAGCGACCGTGAGGGTCGCGGCGCGCGGGTCGCCGGGCTTCGCAGTGGAGCATGAGAGCCAGCAGTCCCCGTACTTCCGCTTCGCTCGGCATCAGCTCGAGAAGGACACGCGCAAGCCAGATCGCCTCTTCGGCCAGATCCCGGCCGCGCTGGTCTACGCCTGCCATATCGTCCCAACCGATCCCGAAGGCCGCGTAAATGGCCTCAAGCACCGCGTCGAGCCGCTCCGGCAACTCGCGCGATGGGAAATTGTGAGGGCATTCGTGCCCCTGAATGGATGACGAGCGAGAAGCGAGCCCTTCTACAGGTTTCAGTAAATCCGGGCAAATTTCAAGCGAGGGGGATTTCAAGAACAGAGTTCGGTGTCAAGAGCTCTTGTTTGGTGTGTGACTACACGGAAGTTGCGATTGAGCGTAAGAGTTGGTTCCGACTTGCCCGTCACTCGCCCAGAGTGCTGATCATTGCTGCCCTTCAACCTGATTTCGCAACAATGATGGGCTGATAAAAGCCACTTTCAGATGGAGCGAGCCAGCGCGGAGTCTTAAAGCCTGTTCGGCTTAGTATCGCCTCAAGTTCATTGCGTCGGACGGCATGATAGAAGCCCGCTGTGTGAAAAGTGTGCCATTGCTTCTCGAGCTGACGAGTGATGTAAAGGTGAAAAATGTATCGCCGAGAATCGACCCATTCCCAAATCTGGAAAACAATGCGCCGCCGCCCCTGATCTACGTAAAACGATGGTCCCTCCACAACCGGTCTTTTCTCAATCAGACGGTCATAATCTCTGATGCTCGCCAGCAGGTAACCTCCGGGACGCAGCCTTGAACGCATTTGTTCTGCTGCTTGCAGAAGCTGCTCTGCGCTCTCAAGGTGCGGGAGTGCATTGTCCATACAGATCACCGCATCGAAGTGTGAGTCTCCTAGAAACTTCAGATCCAGCATATTCGCGACCGAGAACTGAATATTCAGGTTCTGCTGAGAAGCCTCCTGCCGCGCACGCTCAACCGCACGGGGGCTTAAATCGCAACCAGTAACTTGGAACCCCAGCCTTGCTAAGCCGAGCGCTTGCGTCCCAATGCCACAAGCACAATCAAGAATGCAAGCCGTGGTTGACAGACCGCAGTTCCGCTCGAGAATGGAGCTCAGGACAGCGGCTTGGCGTTCCACCGAAAGCTCCCAGTTCTCAAATATCAGATGGTATTGATCCGCTAGCTCGTCGTAGGTTTCCGCCGTGTCCATGGTCACGCGTAGTCTATCGCTTCACTTGACACTGCTAGCCCCCGCAGTTTTCTTCACCGCGAATCGATTGGCCAGAGATTGCGGGCGGTTAGTCGGCTACACGGAAGTTGCGATTGAGCGTAAGAGCAAAGTTCCGAGTAGTCCGTCAGGACGCAATCTCGAGAGGGCCGTGGCAATCTGCGCTTCCGACCGGAAGACTTCCGACGAATTCTCCTAACACCCTGCTAGTTTTTCGACTATTCGGGATTGAAGGCGATGGAATTAGGGACGGACAGCTCGACTTCTGTTCCGGCCGCGGCGCGGCTCCAAACTCTGAGTCTGGCGCCAATTCTTTTCGCCTGTTCGCGCATACCCAGGAGCCCCCAATGGCCCTCGCGTCCCTCATGCAGCACTTGAGGATCGATCCCGCAACCGTCGTCGCGGACGACCATCCTGAAACGCTTGGGGGCATACTCAAGCTCGAGCTCGATCCAGCTGGCTCGGGAGTGGCGGAATGCATTCACCAATAGTTCCCGGCCGATGCGATAGACCTCGTCGCGAATGAGCGGGTGTAGTTTTCTGGTCGAACCTAACACGATGACGCGAAAATCAATTTGCACTTCGATGCCCAAATCTTGTGGGATTCGGAAAAATGCCTGCCCTAGATCGTCGGAGTCTGAATTGGAAAAGCGGAGTCCTCGAACCACGTTGCGGCCCTCTTCCATGAGGTGTCTCATCAATTCGAGAACACGGCTTAATCGCAGCTTAGCGGGCGAATTCGCCGGTAGCTCGTCCACTGCAACATGTAGCTGCATAGCTGCGCTGAAAATGCCTTGCAGCACTGTATCGTGTAGGTCTTGGGCAATTCGCGTACGCTCTGCCAGGCGTTCCTCGAGACGGGCACGCATCTCCCCGAACGTTGGCAAACGAAAGAGATAGGGGCTTCTATACGCAAGAGGCAATCCATCGAGCCGCATAACAGATCCTCCTTTTTGTAAGGGAAGGTCGTCTTCCTGCCTTCTTACGCCCACTAGCCTGGGACCCGGGTGCAGCATGAAGCTATCAAGCGCGCCTGTGTTCGAGCTTTGTACTCGTGAGCATGGAGTAGATACTGTCAGGAACGTGACACACAGGTCTTGAACGATTTCGCCGCGGTCGGGACGTTCTTGCTCAATTGTGAGGAAACCGTTTCGCGATGGCCGGGGTCGTGTCTCAGCTTAACGAACGGTTCGATGAATCGGCATTCTTTGTTGCGTGCGCAGGTCAAGTCCGGCCTTCTCAACCGCCTCAATCCCGAAAGCGGGCCGAGAGGAGCGTGTTCTTCGCAACCGCATCGAATGAAATGACTTATCGTTGTTCCCAAGGGACTACGCTTGTTCGCCCCAATGGGAGTGCCTGCGTGTCAGCAAGACATAAGTGACAGCCAGCACCATCACCATGAGAGCATCGACAAAGAACCAGCCATATCCCAACACGAAAATGTGACTGAGAATTACGGCAGTCATCCACACAACAGTCAATCTCGCTCCCAATCTGGCTGTCTTCGGTATCAGGAGCAGAACTGCCACCACCGTCTCGAACACCCCTGACCCTAGCCGGAATACCGGCTGAGATACTAACCCGTGGACCGCTTCCGACATTTGCGTAAACAGGGCTACCGAACCTGGCACCCCTGCAAACTTGAGAAAGATGGCGGCATACAGAAGGTTCGTGGACACCAACAGGCGAATTGCCAGTAGTGCGAGTCTTTTGCCCATAAAATCTTGCCCCCTTGACCACCTCGAACCAGCTAATCCTTCGCGAATGGTAGTACTCATTTCTGCGTTTTCATGCGCGTTAGAAATCCTGCACCGTTGGGCGGATGACCATCTCATCGACTTCCACCTCGACCGGCTGCTCGATTGCGTAAGCGATCGCTCTCGCGATCGCGCTGGCCGGGATGGCCATTTTCATGAACTCGCGCAAATTCTTTCTGGTCGCTTCGTCCGAGCTGCTCTCCGACA
>Ga0210406_10000239_pt1 | contig 82874 bp, 62 predicted proteins | sample IncBWC30MmetaG_FD_155454 | JGI IMG/M metagenome (GOLD analysis project Ga0210406, IMG submission 155454) | Forest soil microbial communities from Barre Woods Harvard Forest LTER site, Petersham, Massachusetts, United States - Inc-BW-C-30-M | ecosystem: Environmental > Terrestrial > Soil >...
TCTTTACGCGATCGCCCCGCGGCTTGAGCGGCAGCAACGGCGTCTGGAGCATCAACTTCGCCACCAAGGCCAATCCCGATGGCACGGTCTCTCTCGTCACGGCCAGCCCAGGACTCACGGGTTTGGAGTTTGTAGTTGCCAACGAAGGCGGCAAGCGAGCTTTGGTGGTGCGCGACGGCCAGCACGTTTACCGTTACACCGAAACTCCGTGATGCGGTTGAAAAATTCGTCATGAGAACGGGGCTGCGAGCGAGGAAGCAACTATGAGTTCAAAAATCCTTGTTACGGGAGCAGCCGGCGGTGTTGGCTCAACTGCTCGCGAAGCCGTCCGCATTCTCCTTTCAAAAGGTCGCAGAGTGCGTGCGATGGTTCGCACGTTGGACGAACGCGCCGAATCGCTTAAAAAAATGGGTGCAGAAGTTGTAGTAGCCGATTTGCTCGATATCATCGCCGTCCGCGAAGCCATGCAAGGCTGCGCAGTTGTTTACTTTACAATGTCGGTTTCGCCTAGTTATCTGGAAGCGGCGATGAACTTGGCAGTCGTTGCGAAGAATCTCGGAGTAGAAGCTTTCGTCAATCTATCGCAGATGACCGTATCGCAAATGAGCGAGACAGCTACCACTAACAGTACTCAACAAAAACAACATTGGCTCGCGGAGCAATTGCTGCGATGGTCAGGGCTTCCGGTCGTCTATCTAAGACCGACCGCCTTTTATGATGGTTTGTTCATGCCCTCCGCCAAAGGCATCCGTGAAGAAAATGCGATCATGCTGCCATTCGGAGAAGGTAAAACTTCACCAATTGCTGGAACTGACGCTGGGTCTGCCGCTGCAGTAATTTTGGATAATCCTGCGCCTCATATTGGTAAAGTTTATGAGCTTACCGGCCCGGAGTCGATGACGATGACTGGTTACGCTGCAGCCTTTGGTCGAGGATTGGGGCGGACGATTCGTTTTGTCGATACCCCACCACAAGTCTTTGAGGCAAAGCTTCGCGATTTGAAGTTACCCCCACACTTGCTGAACCATCTTCTAACTATGGCTGATCTTCATCGTCAGAACAGATACGACAGACTGACATCCACCTTTGAAGAGTTGGTTGGTCGCCCACCTATGTCCGCGGAGGAATTCGCCAAGAAAAACATTGCTGTCTTTTCGCCGCCTAAATAGCCGTCTTGGACCTGTCTCTTCATGGGGGCCACTCGCTTTCCCAGGGGCCATTGTCGCAAGACATCGACTGGACCGAAAGTAGACCAGCATGTCCGCCCAATGTTGGGTACGCAACGGCTTCGCGATGACGTTACCGCACTGACACCATTTTCTTTGGGCGTCGGGCCGTTCCAACTCGGCTTTCGCATCCTGTGAGTCATTATCTGAGGCGCAATCATCCAACGCGGTAACCAAGCGAGCCCGACCCCGGCCACCGCGGCATCGGCAATCGCCTGCAGGTCATCGAACTGCAAGCGGCTGTCGAGCCGTAGCTCGGTGGTGTTGCCGAATGCATCGGGCACAGACCAAGGAAACGCCTGTCCGCCGCGTCCATAGTTGATCGCTGTATGCCCCCACATTTGCTCCAAATTGTCGGGGCGCCCATTTTTTTCCAAATACGAAGGCGCCGCGCAGATCCCCATCCACTTCGTACCCAGCCGACGCGCGGCTAGCGACTGCGCGCAGGCGCCTTCCTGCGCCCGTAGGTGCAGCTGACGATATCGATCTTCAGCTGCTTGAGTTCGGCGATGCGCTGATCTATGCGCTCGTCCCATACCCGGGACATCGGCGCCCAGTCTTTCTTCGGCAGCGGGAATCGGTCCGGCAAGGTGGCGAGTTGCGCCGCGATTTCCTCGAGGCTGAAGCCGGCGCGTTGCCCGATCGTGATGTAGCGGATCTTCAGAAAGGTCGATTCACGGTAGCGGCGATGCTCGCTCTCGCTGCTGCCCTCGCGTACAGAGGCGATCAGGCCGAGTTTCTCGTAGTAGCGCAGCGTAGAGGACGCTACGCCGCTGCGCTGGGCCATGTCGCGAATGCTGATCAAGGGATCGGAGACGTTGCTCATGTCTTTATTGTGAGTAGCGCGCACGATCCGCGCAAGTACTATCCCTCCCGAGCTCGCCCTGGCGCTCCAAACGGGCCGATCCACGAGTCCGATGAACGAACTGCAAGTGGGCCTCTTGACTTTCGTTTAAGCTGGCTTCAACATTAATATGTACATGTTCAAGCTAACTTGAACATGAGGTATAGCATCTTTCGAGGAGTCGTCCGTGTCTTACCCTCTTTGCATGTCTGCCCGGTCCCGCTTCGTTCTTCCAGTCATTGCTGCCGCAGCGCTGGCCATCAGCGCGTGCGGTCGCGGCGGCGCTAAGACGGCCGGGCCGCCACCGCCCGAGGTCGATGCAGCCCAGGTCATAGTCAGGCCTGTACGTCAATGGGACGAGTTCAGCGGGCGCACCGCCGCGACCGATGTGGTCGATGTGCGCGCGCGCGTCAGTGGCTACATCGATCGCATCGCGTTCAAGGAAGGCGGCGAGGTCAAGGCCGGCGACCTATTGTTCGTGATCGATCCGCGCCCGTACCGCGCTGCCTACGATAGCGCGGCGGCTCAACTCGCACACGCACGCGCCACAGAACAGCTCGCCCAGCAGGAGGAGCAACGCGCGCAACGCTTGATCTCAGGCAAGGCGATCTCGCGTGAAGAATTCGAAACTCGCCGCGCCGGCTCGACGCAGAGCAGCGCAGATGTGCGGGCAGCGGAGGCGGCGGTGGCGACGGCGAGACTCAATCTCGGCTTCACTGAGGTGCGCTCGCCGATCGCTGGGCGCGTCAGCCGCGCGATGCTGACTCTCGGCAATCTGGCCCAGGCCGACCAAAGCGTGCTGACCAGCGTGGTCTCTCAGGATCCGGTCTATGTCTACTTCCAGCCGGATGAGCAGACGTTTCTGCGCTATGCGGAACTCGCGCGCAAGGGCGAGCGCGCGAAATCGGCTAATCGGGTACGGGTAGGCCTCGCCACTGATAAGGGTTACCCGTACACCGGGACGGTGAACTTCACCAACAACCAGGTCGATCCGGCGACCGGCACGATCAATTTGCGGGCCGTGGTGCCGAATCCGGATCGCATATTCACACCCGGTTTGTACGCGCGGGTGCAGCTCGAAGGTAGTGCCGACCTCACGGCTATGCTGATTGACGATAAGGCCGTGATGACTGACCAGGATCACAAGTACGTCTACGTGGTTGGGCCGGAAAACAAGGCCGTGCGTAAGGATGTCACGCTGGGCGGCTTCGCTGATGAACTGCGCATCGTGCGCGCCGGCCTCGATGCGAACGACAAGGTCATTGTCGTCGGCCTGCAGAAGATCTTCGTGCCGAATACGCCGGTGAAGCCGAAGATAGTTGCGATGGGCGGCGCGCTGCCGTCACCTCCGGCCGCAGTGGTGGCATCGGCGGTGAAATAGGGGAGCACGCACATGGATTTCTCCAAATTCTTCATCGACCGCCCGATCTTCGCAGCGGTGTTGTCGATCGTCATTCTCGTCGCCGGCCTGATCTCAATGCCGTTGCTGCCTGTCAGCGAATACCCGGAAGTCGTGCCGCCTACGGTCGTCGTCAAGGCGACTTACCCAGGCGCCAATCCCAAAGTCATCGCCGAAACCGTGTCGGCTCCGTTGGAAGAACAGATCAACGGCGCAGAGGGCATGATGTACATGAAGTCGGTCGCCGGTTCCGACGGCACGTTGCAAATGACGATCACGTTCCGCCCCGGCACTGATCCGAGCAAGGCACAGGTCGATGTGCAAAACCGTGTTTCCCAGTCCTTGTCGCGCCTGCCCGCGGAGGTGGTCAGCCTCGGCGTGACGACCCAGAAGCAGAGTCCGGCTTTCCTCGTGCTGATTACGTTGATCTCTGACGGCCGATACGACGCGCTCTATCTGCGCAATTACGCCAACATCAGGGTCAAGGACCAGATCGCGCGCCTGCCCGGCGTCGGAGAGATTCAACAGTTTGGCAGCGGCGATTACGCGATGCGCGTTTGGCTCGACCCGGACAAGGTCGCCTCGCGCGGCCTCACCGCCGGCGACGTCGTGCGCGCGATCCAGGAGCAGAACCTGCAAGTCTCGGCCGGCCAGCTCGGCGCCGAGCCGATCAAGGGCGGCGCCGACTTCCTGATCGCGATCAACGCACAGGGCCGGCTGCGTTCGACCGAGGAGTTCGGCAACGTCGTGCTCAAGACCGGCGCGAACGGCGAGGTCGTGCGCCTCGCCGACGTGGCGCACATCGAGCTCGGCGCCAGCGACTATACGATACGCAGCCAGCTCGACAACTACCCGACTGCGATCCTCGCCGTGTTTCAGGCGCCGGGCGCCAATTCGCTGGCAACGCGCGATGCCGTGATTGCGAAGATGCAAGAGTTGTCCAAACGCTTTCCACCGGGTCTCACCTGGCGCTCGGACTACGACTCCACGATCTTCGTGCGCGAGTCGATCGAGGCAGTCGTGCATACGCTGCTCGAAGCGATCGCGCTCGTCGTGCTGGTTGTGATCCTGTTCCTGCAGACCTGGCGCGCTTCCGTCATTCCGCTGATCGCGGTGCCGGTGTCGGTCATCGGCACGTTTGCCGTGCTCTATGTGCTCGGCTTCTCGATCAATACACTCACCTTGTTCGGCCTGGTGCTTGCCATTGGAATTGTGGTCGACGACGCGATTGTCGTGGTCGAGAACATTGAGCGCAATATCGCCGAGGGACGTACGCCGCTCGCGGCCGCGCACCAGGCAATGAAGGAAGTGTCCGGGCCGATCATCGCGATCGCGCTGGTGCTCTGCGCGGTATTCGTGCCGATGGCCTTCCTCACCGGCGTCACAGGGACTTTCTACAAACAGTTTGCAGTCACTATCGCGATCTCCACCGTGATCTCGGCGATCAATTCGCTGACCCTGTCGCCCGCTCTCGCTGCGAAACTGCTGAAGTCGCACGATGCGCCGAAGGACATGTTGTCGCGCCTGATCGAGCGCGCATTCGGCTGGGTGTTCGGGCCGTTCAACCGCTTCTTCAAGGCGAGATCGGATCGGTACCAGGGTTCGGTGTCGCGCATCCTGACGCGCCGCGGTGCGGTATTCGCAGTCTATGCGGTGCTCTTGGCGGGCACTGCTTTCATGTTCAATTCCGTACCGCGCGGCTTTATCCCGACCCAAGACAAGCTCTACCTCATCGGCTTGGTGAAACTGCCGGAAGGCGCCTCCATCGAGCGTACCTATGCCGTGGTGCAGAAGGTGAAAGACATCACTCTGCATACGGACGGCGTCGCCCATGTGATCTCTTTTGCCGGTTTCAACCCGAGTCAGTTCAGTAACACCCCAAACTACGGTGTGGCCTTCGCGATCCTGAAGCCGTTCCGCGAGCGCTCTCGCAGCGCCAAGGAGATCGTCGCCGACATCCAATCGAAGGTCTCGGGCATCAAGGAAGGGTTTGTTTTCGTGCTGAACCCACCGCCGATCCTCGGTCTCGGAAACGGCGCGGGCTACTCGGCATTCGTCGAGGACCGCGGCGGCGCAGGCTACGGCGCGCTGCAGGAGGCAGTGGGCACGCTGCAGGGCGCCGTGATGAGGGCGCCGGGCATGGGTTTCCCGTTCAGCAGTTATCAGTCCAACGTGCCGCAGCTCGATGTAGAGGTTGACCGTGTCAAGGCGAAGAAGCAGGGCGTGGCGCTGACTGACCTGTTTGAGACCCTCCAGGTCTATCTCGGTTCGTCCTACGTCAACGACTTCAATCTGTTCGGTCGCACCTGGCGTGTGTATGCGCAGGCTGACGGCGACTTTCGCAAACACCTGGAGGACATCACCAACCTGAAGACGCGCAACGATCACGGCGAAATGGTGCCCATCGGCTCGATGGTAAAGATCAGTTCGACCTATGGCCCCGATCCCGTGCTGCGTTACAACGGTTATCCGGCCGCCGACTTCCTGGGAGAGTCCGATCCCAGGCTGCTGTCCTCAGCGCAGGCGATGGACAACATCAACAAGATCGCGGAAAAGGTGCTACCGAATGGCATGAACATCGAATGGACCGACCTGAGCTTTCAGGAGGCTACCCAGGGCAAGGCGGCCCTGGTCGTGTTCCCGATCGCGATCCTGCTCGCCTTCCTCGTGCTGGCGGCGCTGTACGAGAGCTGGGTGCTGCCGCTCGCGGTGATCCTGATTGTGCCGATGTGCATGCTGTCGGCGCTGGCCGGCGTAAAGCTGTTCGGCGGCGACAACAACACCTTCGTCCAAGTCGGGCTGGTCGTGCTGATGGGCTTGGCCTGCAAGAACGCGATCCTGATCGTGGAGTTCGCGCGCGAGCTCGAATTCCAGGGCAAAGGCATCGTCGAGGCGGCGCTCGAAGCCTGCCGGCTGCGCCTGCGCCCGATCGTGATGACCTCCGTTGCGTTCATCGCCGGCACGGTGCCATTGGTGCTCTCGCACGGTGCCGGCGCCGAGGTACGCTCGGCGACCGGTATCACCGTGTTCGCCGGCATGATCGGAGTGACGCTGTTCGGTCTGTTTCTGACCCCTGTGTTCTATGTCGGCCTGCGTAAGCTGTCCGGGCTCAAGCTGGTCCAGCACGGCGCAGCGAGTCTGGCGCATGGCTGAAGCCTAGCCGGTATTTCGCTTCCGCAGTTCGCAGCGCCGGGAAGGTAAATTATGAAGTGGACGATACTGTTAATACTGTTGTGCGGATCGCTGGTTGGTATTTGCGCGCCGGCGGACGAGGCGAAGGGCACGCACTCGCGCTGGGTCATTATTCTGACGCTAACCGACACGACCAGCGGGAAACTGGTTGAGCAGGGCGATCTCGACCCCGAGTTGGAGTTCGACGACGCAATCAGGTGCGAATCAATCCTAGCCAGAGTCCGTCCAATGCCCGTGAGCGGAAACCTTGCCGTCGCGCTGACGTGTCGCAAGGTTGACCGAACCGTTGTGGACCCGCGATGGGGCATTGTCGTGACGGTTACCGACATGACCACAGGCGAACTGCTCGAGCAGCACGAGTTCGACCCCGAGTTCGAGTACAACGACCCGGTCAAATGTCAGGCAATGGCAGCCAGACTCGGACCCATACGCGCGCCAACCAACCTTGCCGCGGCCCTGACGTGTCGCAGGGTTGATCGAAGCGATGCAGTTCGTCTTTGAGACGGTGCACCAGATCGCATGAATCAATCGATTGTTTTGCTGTGTAGTGATAGCGCGCGGAATTTCTTGGCCCTCGCTGCATATACAGGAGAGATCTATGCTTGATGGCCTCTCGTTGGATCAACTACGGACGTTTGTAGCCGCGGCGGAGGAAGGGAATTTCACGGCGGCTGGCCGGCGCCTAAGACGCGCGCAGTCTGTGGTCAGCCAGACGCTGGCCAATCTGGAAGGGCAAATCGGTGTAAAGCTCTTCGATCGCAGCGGCCGATTTCCAACGTTGACGGACAGGGGCCGCGCACTTCTCGCGGGCGCCCGCGCGGTGGCGAAGGAAGTTGATCTTTTCAAGGCCCGAGCGAGAGGCATGGCTGCTGAGCTCGAGGCGGAGCTAAGCTTGGTCGTTGACTCCATGTTTCCGATGACGGTGTTGGGGTCCGCGGTGGCGGCCTTTGAGGTGCAATTCCCCTCGATTTCGCTAAGGCTTGGCGTTGAGATATGGGAGGCCGTGGCGGATCCGGTGCTCGACCGGCGCTGTGCCATCGGCATACTCGGATCCCTGTCTCCGGCGCCGCCGCAGTTCAGCATGGAGAGACTGCTGACGGTAAGAGGGATCAAGGTGGTTTCGCCGCAGCACCCGCTGGCTACCCAGCGTGCACCGATTCCAACGGCAGTCCTTGCCGAGCATATCCAGCTCATGCATGTGGATTGTTCCAGTGTGTGGCGCACCGCGAGACTTGGGCTGCTGTCGCAAAGGATGTGGCGTCTTCGCGATCTCGCCGCCATGCATCACTTTCTTCGCGCAGGAGTCGGGTTTGGCATGCTGCCACTGCACATGGTGCAGGCAGATCTAACAAGTGGCGCGCTCGTGGAGATTCATGCGGAGGATGATCCACGAGAGGGCGCGGCTATTGGCATGTCAGCCGCATATTTGACCAACAAGCCTCCGGGACGGGCCGGACGCTGGTTCATCGATCGCCTCAAAGAGGAAGCAGCGGCTCCTCCTGTCAACGGGGCAGCGGCAGTGTCGGCGGACTCAATCAGCCCAATTCTGCGCGCGAACCGCAATCCCGTGCTGCTGCGAGCAACGGTGGAGTCATCGCTCGGTCGCGCCGCCCTTACCCGTTTGAAGTCCACAGGCGGCTAGCTACAGCCACGGCGTGTCGGCCGATTGACCTACTGCAGATTGACCTACTGCAGATTGCGCCGCCGATGCACGTGCGAATCCACCATTGCAGGCCGCGGACTCCTCGCTGGGTCTCGCAGACCGCCTAAGCAGGAGGTGAATTCGGCGCCGAACAAAAAAATCAAGGAGGTGTAGTAAAGCCATAAGAGCAGCGTTGCGAATGAGGCGGCGGCGCCAAAAGCGCTTGGTTGCGTGGAATGGGCCAAATACAGGCCCACGGCCCAGCGGCCGATATCGAACAAAATGGCGGTCAGTACTCCACCAGCGGCAACGGCCCGCCACGGCAGCCGGCGCGCCGGCATGTAACGAAAGATCAGAGCAAAGAGCACGGCGACCAGGCCGACCGACACGATCACATCGAGCGCGCCGACCGCCCACATCGCTGTGGGATGCGCAGCGCCAAGATGTTTTTGCAGCGCCGAGATTGCGGTCGAGACGGTAAGCGACACCAGCAAGAGAAAGCCCAGCGTCAGAATGAACGCGAGCGAGAGAAAGCGTGTTCGAATCCATCCCCGCAGCCCCGCTGCGGCCAGCGCGTCGCTCTTCCAGATCTGTTCCAGCAGCGTTTCCAAGGCCGACAGCACGGTCGTGGCGCCGATCAAGAGTGTCACGACGCTGACCGCGGTCGCGAGGAGCCCCTGACTCTGTTGCGAGCTTTTAATGGCGCCCAACAGAATCTTGGCGGTCGCGGGACCGAATAGCGCGTTCAGTTGTGCGTCGATCTGCGCGTAGGCGGCGTTCTGACCCACGACCCACCCGGCTACCGTCAGTACGATCACCACAAGGGGGGCGATCGAAAACGCACAAAAAAATGCCAGGGACGCGCCGGCAGTCGAGGCATTGTCGGCAATCCAATTGCGCGCGGCGCAACCCATCAGTGCGATCGATCTTTTGAGAATGGCAGCCATCCGCACCTGAGGACGAAGACCCGAGAGCCCGGCAAGGGCTCTCGGTGAATTTTTGTTTCGAGCGCCTACCTCATTGCCAATACGGCTTCACCTTGTAGTACTCATAGGCTCTATCTCTATACGCCATGCCATCATCCCGCGTGAGCGCGTCCAAGGAATCAGCCGGCGCTGCCTTGAGCTGGTCCTTGGTGTAAGGGACCACGTAGGCTCCGTCATCCTTGTTGTAATCCAGTTTGCTCCAGGGAACCGGGTGATATTTCTCACCCATGCCCAAAAAGCCGCCGAAACCTACTACGGCATACATGATGTTGCTCGACTGCTTGTCCAGCATGATGTCCTCCACCTTGCCGATGGTGTTTCCCGAGGTATCTTTGACTTCCGTGCCGATGACTTTCTTGGCGCGGATTGCGGACGTGTGACCTGAAAGCGTTGTCATAAAACCTCCTATCGTTGGTGGTCCAAAAGTTTGCGTGCCGGCCTCCCGGCCGTAAATCTCAATAGGGATCGCCTTGCTGCGGGACGAATCCGACACGGGGATTCTTACGCGCCATTGCACCCTGTGGATTTGTTGGGCATGTGAATGCACTGTCCGACGATGGCGGTGGCAAGGATCGCGAGATTCGAAACGGTTCTTTACGCAGCCGTCGCCGCTCCTCACGCCGCCTGGAGCTGCGCCTGCAACTCTTTCTTGCGCGCCTGCAACCGCTCGCCCAACGCACCCAAATCCATGTCGGACTTCTTGGCCTCCGCGAACATGCCGCCGGGCTGCTCTTCTTCCTTGACGTGATGTTTGATCATTTCCGAGAGCACCATGACTTTGGCATCGAAGAAATCATCGCCGGAGGACGCGCCCTGGATCTCGGCAATGAGTCTCTTGGCGCCCGCGTGTTCGACCAGCGCCTCGTGATGGGTAACCTTGTCCTTTGTGCCTGCCAGAAACGCGGGATAAAAGATTTCCTCTTCAATGATGGTGTGGACGGTGAGCGCGTCGCAGATTTGATTGGCCAGTTGCTGCTTCTTCGCGCGGCTGTTGGTTTTCGCGAATTGCGCGAACCATTCCTTGACCAGTCGGTGGTCCGCCTTCAACAGGCTCACGGCATCGGGGGTCTTTGGCGGGGCGGACGATCGGTTTTTGGTGGGCATACGACTATAGCTCCCTGAGAAATTGAACTGGCGTACATCGTAAAGTCAGCGCGCGCGCGTCAACCATCGGCATGAGTCGCCTCTCCACGTCAGAATCCGCCGCACCGGAGGCTCACCCTCGCAAGAACGAGAGCAAAAAAACCGAGCGAAGCGATTGCCATGAGTGCTGTACCGAGCAGGGCCGCGCCACCCCAGGGGTGGCGCTCTTTTGTTCTTTGCAGTACACCATGTACCCCCATGTAGACACTCACCCGCACGTGGGGCATGCGATGGAATCGCTGAAATCAGACCGGCTGTGCGGGACTCGGCCGCGCGCCTGCGGTAAATGCGCCGACGGTGGTCGGAAGGGAGTCCCGTCTGCCTTAGGCCGACGTGGCCATGCGGTGTGGACCTACGGCAAATTGCTTGCCCTGAGCGACAGCAGCGTCGACGAAGGCGAGGAGACTGAGCACTTTCCACGCCGTTCGCGAGGGCTAAGTCACCGGTGCGTAAAACTGACGTGTGCCTGTCAGAGGCAGTGGCATGCCACAGATGTCGAGCGAGAACAGATCCGTGAGTATCTGGCAATGCTGGCGCTTGGGGATTGCTTAAGTCCTTGAATTTTATATTCCTCCAGCCTACCAAATCCGGCGACGAGCTTCCGGCAAGTCTTGAGCGTGTGATGACAGAGTGACGGCAGGTTCCTACTTGGATTGCGAAGATCGTCCGGTATCATCGCTTTATCGGATGCTCCAGGATTCTCACGCCGACTAATCATTGTCAATTCACCTTCATCGAGGAGCGACATCATGGCGAATGAGAGCGATAACCAGCGCGGCGGTTCGGGCAACGTTGCTAAAGAGCGAGAGCGCGCAAGTGAGGCCGGCCGCAAAGGTGGCCAACAATCCCATCAGGGTTCAGCTCAGTCCGAGAAATCACAGCAAGGCGGATCCGGAAGCTCGGGCGGCCAGCAGCGCGGAGGCTCAGGAAACTTTGCCAACGAACCGGAACGAGCGAGCGAGGCGGGCCGCAAGGGTGGAGAGCACTCAAAAGGCGGTCGTGAATGAGCAGTCACTCGGCGGAGCAGGCGCACTTGCTTCGCCGACTTTTTTGAAGTTCTGATGCGGCGGAGTACGGCGGCTCTCCGCGTGCAGCCGTGCCTCACACGCCTCGTGGCTGGGCGGCGATCGCTCCCAAGGGCACTACCGGCCGAGCCGAGCGGTCGCGAGCCACAGTTCGAGCCCGGGCGCGTATGTGCGGCTGGATCGGTGTTCCGATCCGTCGGAGAGCGTAATCACGTGCTCTCGATTATCGACGCTGCGCAATTCCACGATGCACCTCGTGCGCACGATTCTCGAGCGGTGGATTCGAAGAAATGCGGTCGGATCGAGCCTGCCTTGCAAGGAGCTCATAGTCTCGCGCAGCAAATGCGAGCGGCCTCGCACATGCAGTTCCGTGTACTCGCCCGCGGCGCCGATCCATTCAATGTCTTCGACCGGCACGATCCGAGTTTTCTGACCGGTGCGCACCACGATGCGCGAGGGATATTGCCCTAGGTCCTTGTCGAGCATTTGCAGGATTCGCTCGGCCATTTGAATTCTTGCGGCCGAATTCATCAGGTGGGCTGCGCGCTCGACCGCTGCGGCAAAGCGTAAATCGTCAATCGGCTTCAAGAGATAATCCAGCGCATGAATACTGAAGGCAAGCAGCGCATGTTGGTCATGGGCAGTGACAAAGATGACGGCCGGCAATTTTTCCGTGGGCAGCGCGCGCAGCACCTCGAATCCGTCCATGCTGGGCATTTGCACGTCGAGGAATACGAGGTCGGGCGCAACCTCGAGGATCTTTTTAACAGCGGTCGGCCCGTCCCCGCATTCGCCGACGACCTCGACATCGGCAGTCGTCTTGAGCCGCAACGCCACGCCCTCTCGGGCCAAGGGCTCATCATCGACGATCAGGACGCGCACGCCATTCCTGCCCGCGCTGGCGCTTTTCGGTACGGCAGCTCCATCCTCACTTCGCAGCCTCCGGCTTCGGGCCACTGCAAGTCGAACTTGTGCTCAGCGGCATAGAGCGTCTCGAGACGCTGTACGGTATTGCTGAGTCCGACTCCCTTGATCGGCGGGTTGGGCCGCTCACGTGGGGCAGAGGGAAGGCCGGTGTTTGCGACTCTGATGTGCAGTCGAGCGTCGTGAATCGAGCTCTGAATTCGTATGGTTCCACCCGCGATGAGCGGCGCCACGCCGTGCCGCACCGCATTTTCCACCAGCGGCTGCAGCAGCATGCTGGGAACCAGCGCGTCCAACGTGTCCTCAGGAATCGCGACTTCGACTCGCAGCCGATCCCCGAGCCTGATCTGCTCAATGGCCAGATAGCGCCGGATAAAGGCGATCTCTTCTGAGAGGGGTGTCTCCAATAGGGCTTCGCTCCTGAGGACAGCTCTCAGCAGTTCGGCCAATTGCGTCAGCGTGCGGGTGGCAGCTGACGCTTTGCCGGCCAGGACTAAGGTGGACACCGCGTTCAGAGAATTGAACAGAAAGTGAGGGTTGAGCTGATAGCGTAAGGCGCGAAGTCGCGCATCGCGTGCCTCAGCCTCGATGCGCAAGACTCGCTCGCGCTCCCGCGCCGATTGCTGCCAATGCTTGACGCTGAAGTACAGATTGCACCACAGAAACAAAATCATGGTGGAATGCACCGCGGAGGACAGCCAATCCCAAGTCCCTTGCCAGCGCCCGATCGACCATTCATGCGCAAGGCCCGAGGCGGCGCCGGCCAGCAACGAGAGCATGAATGCGCGCGCTTCCAGAGAAATCCAGGGTAGATCGCGCCGCATGAGCGCGCGGCAGGGGCGACGCAGTATGCAGCTGGCGACAAACATCGACAGCACCGAGATGCTGATGACCCCAAAAACCCCTGGCATCTTCAGGGACGGTAGGTTCGAAGCGAGCAACAGCAGATAGAAATAGCCCCAGCCGATGGCCTGTGCCGGCCAGAACCTGGGAAATCCGAGGGCGCGCTTCAGCATGGCCACTAATATACAACCGCGAGCTTCGGCTTATCGCCCAATTCCCGCGGCTCATCGCATGCGCCCCTCGGACTGCAATATCGACTCTTTTGCAAAAGGCACACGATCTAATATTCCCGGCGTTCAAACTCAAAACCCAGGGAGACCCATGACGGAAATGCGCAGGCCGGCCGTGCCGGCACATCGCCGGCCCGCACCGGCAAGACGCTGCATGCTTTGGATGCCGCTGTTTTGCGGGGTCGCCTCGTGGCACGCCCAGTTTGCCAATGCTCAGCGCATCGATGTTCTGGGTCCGCAGGTGCGCAAGTATGTGCAGGTCAGCAGCCCCAAGGCTGTTCTTGAACACGTTCAGGTCATCGACGGCACGGGAGCTCCGCCGAGGCCCGATCAGAACATCTACATCGAGGACGGAAAGATATCCGCGATAGCGCCCGGCGCCGATCTACCCTCCAGCGAAGGCACCGCCATCATCGACCTGCGAGGCTTTTCGGTCATGCCGGGTATCATCGGTATGCACGACCCGCTGTACTATACGGCGCGACCCAATTTAGCAGCCGACCGCAGCTCAGAAGCTCCGCCGCAGTTTTTGCCGATGAGCTTCTCAGCGCCTCGTCTCTATCTGGCAAATGGCGTGACCACCATGCGCACGGCCGGCGGGGTCGCCCCTTACACGGACTTGAAACTCAAGCGCGCCATTGAATCCGGAGTTCTTCCCGGCCCACACTTGGACGTCACCGGCGTCTATTTGGATGGTCCTGGCAATCCATTCCTTCAAATGCAAGAACTCAGCGGCCCGGAAGATGCACGTGAGACCGTAGCCTATTGGGCGGAGCGGGGCGTGACCTCCTTCAAGGCCTACGCACATATCACGCGCGCGGAATTGAGTGCCGCGGTCAAGGAGGCGCACAAACATGGCCTGAAAATCACGGGTCATTTGTGCTCGATCACCTATGAGGAGGCCGCGGAGATCGGCATCGACAATCTCGAGCACGGCTTCTTCGTCAATACCCAACTGGATCCTGATAAAAAGCCCGACAGCTGCACCGCCAGTGCCGGCGACTACACTCTCGAACACATGCGCCCCGGAAGTGACGAGGCGAATCGACTGATCGCCACCCTCATAAAGCATCATGTCGCGATTACCTCAACACTGCCGGGTACCGCTTCATCCGTGCCGGAGTTGGAGAAGACCGCGGACGGTCGCCCGGCGCTGCGGCCGGCGGCGCTTCGGGCCATGGCGCCGGCGTTGCGCGAAGCGGTGCTCTTTGATCGCAACCGAGTCCCGCGCCAATCGACTCCGAGCGTTGCGTTTCTATTGCGCAGGGAGATGGATCTCGAGCGGGCTTTCGTAGCCGCGGGCGGGTTACTGCTGGCAGGACCGGATGCGACCGGCAACGGCGGCGTCATCCCCGGCTTTGGCGATCACACTGAAATCGAGTTGCTCGTCGATGCCGGCTTCACGCCGGTACAGGCGATCCGTATCGCAACACTGAACGGTGCCATGTTTCTCGGTCGCGAGGATCACGTCGGTTCGATTGCGCCCGGAAAGAACGCGGACCTGGTGGTTGTGAAGGGCGATCCAGCCACTCGCATTGCGGATATCGAAAATGTCGAAATCGTCTTCAAGGACGGCGTCGGATATGACGTCAATAGGCTGCTCGATTCGGTAAAAGGTCGTTACGGAGAGTATTAGCGGCCCTCAGGCCAGGCGGCTCGCGATCGCCTTCAGCACCGCGCTGATTCGGTCGCGCGCATCGAGCTTCAGTAGCAGGCGCGAGACATGATTCTTCACCGTGCCTTCGGTCAGCCCGAGCATCTCGCCGATCTCGCGGTTGCTGAAGCCGCCGGCCATCAACCGGATGACGCTGCGCTCGCGTTCAGTGAGGGGCTCGGCTGACTCATCATCGAGCCGGGACTCGGCGCGTCCCTTGATATTGCGCAGCAGCGTTTCGGTGATCGAAGGCTGCAGGACCAGGCGCCCCTCTGCGACCGCGCTGATCGTGGAGGCAAGCTGCTCGAGCGAAACGTCCTTGAGCAGAAATCCGCGGGCGCCCGCCTTGCACCCTTCGAACAGCACGTCCGCGTCGTCGAAAGTCGTGAGGATAATGAAGTGCGGCGCGCGGCCCGGTTCGGCCAGGCGGCGCAGCACCGAGAGGCCGTCCATCTCCGGCATGCGAATGTCGAGAAGGACGACATCGGGCGCCGCCGACGGAATGAGGCGCAGAGCCTCGGCTCCGTCGACGGCCTCGCCGACAATATCGATGTCAGGCAGAAGCGAGAGAAGGCTTCTGATGCCTTTGCGAACCAATGTCTGATCGTCGACGAGGAAGACGCGGATCACGGGAGCGAAGGGCGTGTCGGAATCCAGCCCATCACCCTGAAGCCGCTGCCGCGAGCGCTCTCAAATGAGATTTGGCCGCCCTGCTGCTGGAAGCGTTCACGCAGGCCCTTGAGCCCGTGGCCGAGGCGAAGCTGGTCGGTGCCTTCGCCATCATCACGGCTGTCGAGCCGCACACCACCGTCCTCCGCCCTGAGCGCGAGCCAGAGATTGCGTGCGGCTGCGTGGCGGAGGGTGTTGGTGATGATCTCCTGCGCCGAGCGCATGAGGGTCTGCGCCGCTTCGGCGGATTGAAGCGCGAGCGTATCGGGAATGTCGAGATGAACATTCAGCTGCGGCGCGTCCGTCGCCAACGCTTCGAGCACCGGCTTGATGTCGTGTCCGTCGTAGCGACGCAACGTGCCAACGACGTCCCGCACCTTGGAGAGCAGCGACTTCGCGAGATCGCGCGCCTCGATCGCGCTCGCGCGCCCGAGTTCCGGGGAGACATGGCTCGCATATTCGAGCTGCAGGCTGAGTGCGGTGAGGTCGTGCCCCCACGCGTCGTGCAGTTCTCGCGAAATTCGCATCCGCTCGGCTTGCGCAGCGCTCTCCGCGAGGAGCGCCTGCGTCGCCCGCAACTCGGCGTTGATCCGGCCGAGCGCGAGACTCCTCTCGGCTTCGCGGCGCAGCGCGTGAACCGCGCCGACCGCGATCAGCTCGCCCGCAAGGTCGACAGCGAAAAAATAGAACCAGCTCATGAGCTCGGCGTTCTGCCCCCATAGCCCCAATCGAATCAGGATCGATTGCACCACCACCCAAGCTAGAGCGGGGCGTGTGCCGAACAAGAGCGCCACCTGCAGCGCGATGGGCGTAAGGAGCGGGCCGGGCGAGCCGCGGTTGGTCGCTGCCATCGCGACGACCAACAGCGTTTCGACCGCGATCAGCAGCACTTGGCCCGTCCGCGAGCGCTGCCCGATCAAGACCGAGGCGAAGAGCGCTGCGCCGAAGGCAGCGAACAGGAGAATCCAGACGATGGGGGACGCGTGGGCGTCGCGGAACGGCATCACGGCCATCGCGAAAACGCCGACTCCGATCCAGATCGTGACGGCAACCGCGAGGATCAGCCAGTGAAAGCGTTGCTCGAGCCTCATGGCGCGAGCATAGCACCGGACGGCTTCTCCTCGACGTGCCGAAAGTCATGGGCTTTCATGGTGCCGGTCGGCACTTCTGCAGATGCTCCCGGTCATCTATGCTTTTCACGCGTTGACGAGGCAGGGCCCAGTCGCGGCTGATCCACGGTCAGCCGCGCCGCTCAATATCCTGCGTGCGGTCACCACTAATTCCGCTGAAATGTTCGGCTGGCAGGACCGCGCGCAATCGAACGAATTGATCGAGGAGATCAGTCGAATGAAACCGAATCGACTCTACAGCGTGTTGGTAGCATCATTGTTGGCTCTGTTTTCAAGTGGGCAGGTCGCCGCCCAAGCTCCCGCACGGGCGCAAGCGCCCGCTCCCGGAACGCAGTTCCGCGACTGTTCGAATGGTTGCCCCGAAATGGTGATGCTGCCGCAGGGCAGTTTCATCATGGGGGCCCCGCCGGGGGAAGAAGAGCGTGAGAGCGTGCCGGCCTTTTTTCGCGGACACTCGGGACCACAGCACTTGGTCAGGATCCAATACCCGCTCGCCATTGGCAAATTTGACGTGACGCGAGATGAGTACGCTCAGTTTGTGAGGGAGACAAATCGGCCGGACCCCGATAGCTGCTATACGCCCGATATTGCGACCGGTAAAGAGAATGACACGAACGGCGCCAATTGGCATTCTCCAGGGTTTTTGCAGACCGGAAGAGACCCCGTTGTCTGTGTAAATTGGGACGATGCGCAAGCCTATGTGGCTTGGCTGAGCGCCAAGACGGGGCATGTTTATCGTTTACCCACAGAGGCTGAGTGGGAATACGCCGCCCGCGCGGGGACAAAGACGGCGCGTTACGGTAGCGATAGGCCTGCGGAACTCTGCCGCTACATCAATCATGGTGATCTGAACTTCAGTGAGCAGCATCCTCGCGAGCCCGACGTGAATCGAGAGTGCCGCGACGGTTATGCATTTACGTCCCCGGTTGGAAGTTTCCCGCCGAACCAATTCGGCCTCTACGATATGCTTGGCAACGCCTGGCAATGGAATGAAGATTGTTGGAACGCCAACTATACTGGCGCGCCGTCGGATGGCAGTTCTTGGCAAAGTGGCGATTGTGGTCGGCGCATTGTGCGCGGGGGTGCCTATAGCAATATTCCGGGCCTCGTCCTCTCGGCCGTCCGCAGCAGGTACAAATCGTCGGGCCGGGACCACAGCGGCGGCTTCCGCGTGGCTAGAACATTCTAGACTCGGGGATTACACGTGGCCGAGGCCTTGGGGTGTATGCCGACAGAGATTTACAAGGCGCACGCGACGATGGTCGTATTCAGCAGCGAGGACGAAGTGCGATCCTTGAAACCCGATATGGATAAGGTGGCGCGTATACCGACATACGGGGTGGTGGTCACTGCGCCTGGAAAGCAGGCTGACTTTGTCTCGCGATTCTTCGCACCGCGAGTTGGTGTTCCGGAGGATCCAGTAACCGGGTCTACCCACTGCACGCTCGTGCCGTATTGGAGCGCCCGACTTGGGAAAGCGGCACTCTATGCGCAACAGCTTTCAGACCGCGGCGGTGAGCTTTGGTGTGAGGATCGTGGACATCGGGTTGCCATTGCCGGAAATTGTGCGTTGTACCTGACAGGTGAGATTGATATCTGAGAAGTGGAATACGAATCACCGGGGAAATGCGACGTCGAGATTGGTTACAGCGACGCCGGCAACACCTCGAATTTTAAAGGAGTTCACGATGCAACGTCCTGTTCCTTTGTTGTCACTGCTTGCCCTCTTGATCCTGAATGTTGCGGCGAGCGCGGCTCCGGGAGACACGATCTATGCGCATCCCGGACGCCTCGTCTCCGCCGGTGATGGCGCCCGGCTGAATTTTAACTGCATTGGCGCTGGTTCGCCCGCGGTTGTATTCGAATCCGCGTTCGGGGATTGGGCGCCGGCCTGGGCGGTCGTGCTGCCGAGGATCGCGGCCTGGACACGCGCCTGCGTCTATGATCACGCCGGCGCCGGCTTCAGTGATCCGGGACCGATGCCGCGCACGAACGTTCGCATCGCAAACGAACTGCATCAAGCGCTGCGCAACGCCGGAATCGCGGGACCATACATTCTGGTGGGACACGCTTCGGGCGGAGACCCTGCCCGCACCTTCGCGCAAATGTACAGGGCGGAGACTGCCGGCCTCGTGCTTGTCGAACCCGATGCGAGCGACCTTGAACCGAAAGCTATGCAGGATGAAGATCACGCGGGCAATGCAAGGGGCATTGCCGAACTGCGCAAGTGCCGCGACGCCGTTGCCGCCGGGGGGCCATTGCCGACCTCACCCTCACATCCGGATCGGACATGCGTCCAGCGATTCTTCTTTCGCGGGCTGCCCGAACCCGAGTTTTCGCCCGAATTGAATGCCGCGCTACTGAAGATCGCGCAGTCCAAGGTCGCACTGTACGATGCCGCTCTCTCCGAGTGGGAACTGACGCCCTCGACCGAGGTCTGGCTCCAGGAGCACAATCAATCACTGGGCTCGCGTCCGGTCCGCGTGCTGACGACGGGCAATCATGCCGTGCACTTTCTGCCTGCACCGAATGCGCAGGACCCCAAGCATCTGGAATACGAGCATCAAATCGAGGTGGCGCAGGCGCGCTTACTGACCCTCTCTTCCAATGCAAAGCAGATCTTCGTCCCCAACAGCTCGGAATATGCCCAATTCGACCATCCGGACGCTGTTGTCGATGCCATCCGTGAGGTTTACGATCAGAGCAGGGCCAACAAAGCCGATCAGTGACAAGATCGCGCGGCTTTTGAAAAACTCTATTTGGCCTACCATAAGCGGATCGGATTTCCCGCCTTTTAGCGCGATTCATTCGGGGTCGAGAAAATCGCGAGGACGACACGTTTCGGCGGGATGCCTATTGTGCGCAGAATCCTTAGCTACTTGGCGTCCCTAACGCGGGCAAGTAATGACGCAGTTTCTCGCGCGCGTGAAACATCCGCGTTTTCACGGTGCCAATCGGCGAGCAAGTTATTTCAGCAATCTCCTCAATGGAGTGACCAAGGCCGTAAGCGAGTTCCAGAATTAGTCGTTGCTCCGGAGGCAATCGATCCAGCCCTTTCCTGACCCAGTCCCTTTGCTCGCATTCAATGGCGTGATTAGAGCGAATCTCTGTGAAGTCCGCGGTGGTTTGCGGCATCATTGGATACTTGTTATCGCGTATCGATCTGAGGGCGGTACGATATCCGATGCCTATAATCCACGTAGAAAGACGGGAGGTGTGACGAAACTGCCCTGCGTTCCGCCAGACGACCATGAACGTGTCGTCGATAATTTCCTCGCGATTTTCGCGACTCCGAATAAATCGCGCTAAAAAGCGGGAAATCCGCTTGTGATAGGCCAAATAGAGTTTTTCAAAGGCAACGCGATCTCCAGAAGCAACAAGAGCTATCAGCGCAGTGTCCTCAAGATCGCGCGGCGATAGGGGCCGATTGGTACTTGCATGCTCGTACATGGAAGGTTTCTCCTGGGAGCACAATATTTCCACACGCACCGCACGTTGCCTATGATGTCTTCCCACTACGCAGGGCTGATCGGCTTTCAACGAGAACATCAATATCGGTTCCGATCCGAGAACACCTGGGGCGCGCCCAGGATTAGATGAGCTGGCTATCACATAAAGATGTGACTTGCTGGCGACAAGACAAATCGTAAGATCCGTGACTCTTGAATTGGGAGCGGGCGCCGACAATAGTTTTGTATCGAGGAGGTCCGATGGACGATCAACAAATGCCATGCGAGCGCGCCGACATGTCGGAACGGCTCGTCGCGATCCAAGCCGGCGATAAGGGAAGCGGGGATTTGCTTTGCGTCGGGCATCACGCCGAGACGAAGGATCAACTTCTCACGAACAAGCTGCTTACCGTGGTATCCGAATTAATTGAGACCATGGCAGAAGCACTGTTAAAGGATCGCGAGGCAACACGGGAATGCGTGCGCCACGCGAGGGCGACACTGCTGTCTTGTGCCCTCGATGCCGACGAGTCTGTGGACGACTTGATGGAGCCGAATGTGCGGCACGCAATTCGCGGGGGTCTGGCGCCGTGGCAGGTGCGCACTTTAACAACGTATATCGATGCGAATCTGAATGCGTCGCTATCGTGCGAGGTGCTGGCTCGGTTGACCAAACTAAGCGTTTCGTACTTCGCGCGGGCGTTCAAGTGCACGTTTGGCTGCTCGCCTCACGTGTTTCTGATGCGGCGGCGCATGGAACGCGCGCAGGGTTTGATGCTGAAAACAAATGCTCCGCTCGCGCACATCGCACTCGAGTGCGGCTTCGCGGATCAGGCACATCTGTCGCGGCGCTTTCTGAAATTCACGGGTGAGAGCCCGGCATCGTGGCGCCGCGCGCGAGCCATCGGGGCAAGTTAGGGAGTACCCGAGCAGTCCATAATACAGTGCGGCGATCCGCGTCGGCGCGTTACTTTGAACGCAATCAATGGGTTGCGAGCGTGGCCGGCGCTTGAAAAACATTTTTTTCGGCGGAGGGGGGTCCCACAGCCCGGCTTTTCGCTCTTACAGTGGTAGTGAATCCATTCTACGCACGGGGATGCTTGCCGCATGCCGAATAGTCCGATGCTCGCGGGGTGGCAGCAGCGCTGGAATCGGAGCCTTCTGCGCTTCCTGGGGCGGCGCGTGCGCTCGCCTGTGGATATCGAAGACTTGGCACAGGAGACCTATTTGCGATTGCTGCGCGCACGAGACTTGGGCGAAGTGCGCAATCCACAGGCCTACTTGCTGCGCGTAGCCAGTCACGTTCTTGTCGAGTGGCGCGATCATGAGCTCCGGCCCGAATCTCTGGTGGAAATAGATGACGATCTGCTGATCGACGATTGCCCGCCGGAATTCGAACTCGAGGCAAGCATTTCACAGGAGCGCCTGAACCGTGAATTGGCCGCCGTGTCGCCCACCATGCGCGCCGTGCTGCTGCTGCGATTGCGCGATGAGCGCTCCTGCAAAGACATCGCACAGGAACTCGACATCACATTAAGACAGGTCAGGCGCTGTCTGGCGCGCGGTTACGAACGATTGCGCGCGGCACTGGAGAATTGAAGTGGCGAGCGATATGGAAGCTACAACGTCAATTTTCGAGCAGGCTTCTCATTGGTGGGAACTACTCCACAGTGACGGAGCCTCGAATTCCGATCACCGCGAATTCGGCGAATGGGTGGCCCGATCGCCGGAGCGCGTAGAGGCGTATCTACAAACGGCGCGACTCGTCAAGGCCATCAAGGCGCCCGGGTTGATTTGGCCGAGTACCCCTGCCGAGGTGCTGATTCGCGAGGCGAAGGCCTCGCCTGAAACGGTGGTGCCATTTTCGACGAGCCGAGTCTCGGCGTCTGTCGGTCGCGGCGAAGCTCGGCATATTCAGGGCCGCCTTGCGTGGGCCGCCGCCGCGGTGCTGGTCATGGGGGTCGGATTGGCTCTGTTCATGCTGGAGATGCCGCAAGAGTTTAGAACAGCGCTGGGCGAACAACGCTCGGTGCTGTTGGCCGACGGCTCGCGGCTGACGCTCAATACGGCCTCGACGATCGATGTCAATCTGCAAAGAGGCCGTCGAGAGGTGCGTCTGGTGCGGGGGGAAGCGCTGTTCGAGGTGGCGCACGATGCGGCGCGGCCCTTCGTGGTGCGCGCCGGCAATGCGCTGCTTAAGGATGTGGGCACACAGTTCAATGTCGATATGCGCTCGAACGGCACGACGGTGACCGTAGTGGAAGGCCAAGTGGCCGTCGACTCGGGCAGTCCGCGCGAGAGTGCCGGCGCACGAGCGGGTCACGAAGCAGGTGACACAGTCGGGGCTTTGATTCTGAGAGCGAACGATCGCGTTGTCGTTACGCCGGCAGGCATCGGCACCCCGCAGCGCGGCGTCAATGTGGCGGCATCCGTGGCCTGGACTCAACGCCAGTTGATGTTCGAGCATCGACCCTTGAGCGAGGTTGCCGAGGAATTCAATCGCTACAACAAGGATCGAATTGATATTGATAGCGCAGAACTACAGCGTCAAGAGGTGACCGGTGTCTTCGAGGCCAAAGATCCGGCGTCGTTTGTGGCATTTTTATCGAGCATCCCCGGCGTGGAGATTCGAGAGGGAGCGAACGGCACGCACATTGTGTTGCTTCGAACTCCGACGGGCCATCCGGACACGCGGCGTTCGCAGCAATGAAACCCACGGTCTATGTTGTGGATGATGACGCGGGAATGCGCGAGGCATTGGATGAGATGTTGACATCGGCGGGCATGGGCGTGGTGACCTGCGCGTCGGCCGGCGACTATTTTCGCGTGCCGAAGCCCGATCTGCCCTCTTGCCTGATTCTGGATGTCGCTCTTCCGGACGGTAACGGCATCGAACTGCAACAGCAGCTGAACACCGGGGATCACCCACCCATCATTTTTCTCACCGGCTCCTGCGATGTACCGACCACCGTGCGCGCGATCAAGGCGGGCGCCGTTGATTTTTTGACCAAGCCTTGCCGCAAAGCGGACTTGGTGGCCGCGATCGAGACCGCGATCGCGCAAGACCGTGAGGTGCGCGCCGAGAGAGTGGAGCGTATGCGGCTGAAGTATCGCCACTCCCGCCTCACACCGCGTGAACGGGAGGTCCTGCCGCTGGTTGTCGGTGGTCTCCGCAACAAACAGGCCGCAGCGAAGCTCGGCATCAGCGAGACCACGCTACAAATTCACCGCAGCCGCGTCATGCGCAAGATGGAGGCCGAATCGCTCGCTCAATTGGTTCGGATGGCGGGTGAACTGGCGGTACCACCGCCGCGCACCAAATCGCACGAGACGACATGAGAAATCCACCGGCATGGCTGGCGGGCGCATGGGGTTCCCTGGAGGTACCGAACGGCTCGGTGCACGATTCGCAAGCCACGGCGTCGCAGGCGCCGCGCGCCATGACGATGAGCGAACTTGTCGCCGCAATTGCACATGAAGTGAACCAGCCCTTGGCTGCCATCGTAGCGAATGCCGATGCCTGTTTGAGCTGGCTCGGCACTGACCAGCCTGATATGGCACGCGTGCGCAGGGCCACGGAACGCATCGTCCGGGACGGCTGCCGCGCGAGTGCCGTGCTCAGCAGCATACGCGCCGTGCTCAAGACTTCTGCGCCGACGATGTCGGAGCTCAATCTCAACGAGGTCATGCGGGATATTTTTGACCTCATGCGTAACGAGTTGAGCAGGAACGACGTCGTTCTTCAGCTCGACCTGTGCAAACAGCTTGGCTGCGTCTGGGGGAATCGGATCCAGTTGCAGCAAGTACTGATCAATCTCATCAAGAATGCCATTGAGTCCATGAGCGACTCGGTCGTGCGGCCGCTATTGGTGCGGGTGAGCACGGCGATCCTGGGCGATTTGGCCGTGGTCGCCGTCGAAGACTCCGGCAGCGGATTTGATGCCGCCGCGGCAGAGCATATGTTCGAGCCTTTTTTTACCACCAAGCGCGAGGGCACCGGTGTTGGCCTGTCGATTTGCCGCGCCATCGTGGAGGCTCATGGTGGAGATCTGTGCGCAACCCGCAAAGAGTCTCCAGGAAGCGTGTTCCAATTTACTGTGCCGCTTATCCACCCACCGATATCGAAGCAAAATTAGGGTTTCTGGTTTCTCCGTTTGGCGATCCATGGGGCTCCTGCAGGTGCGCCGCAACGTCTTACTGTGTCTTTGCATCGGTGCCATCGCTTGGATCACGCGTCCAGCGGCAGCTCCGAGCAGCGAGCCTGTCAGGTACAATCTCAAGATCGACAGTCAACCGCTGGCGACCGCGCTGCAACAGTTCGCAAAGCAGAGCGGGATACAAATCATCTTTTTCTCCCAGGTGACGGAGGGACGTCAAGCGCCTGCATTGAACGGCTCTTACACCATTTCCGCCGCGCTGGAAATGCTTCTCTCCGGTTCACATTTGGTCTTTCGAGTGATCAATCCGAAGACCATCGAGATACGCCCGGCGAATGCGATAGATTCGAGCACATCAAGTATCGTACTTTAGGCGCGCTTCGGGCGGCAATTGACACGGGGAGCCGCGCATCGTGAAACTCAAGGCACGCGCTACGATATTGTGGAGTTTCTTCATGGCAGCCGGCTGCGTGCCCGGATTGATCGGCGCGGCTCCGAGTACCGAATCTGCAAAATACGATTTCAAGATCGACAGTCAGCCGCTGGGCACTGCCTTGCAGGCGTTGGCCAAGCAAAGCGGGGTGCAGATCATCTTTTTTTCGCAGATCACTGAACGCCTTCGGGCGCCGGCCCTTGAGGGTCACTTCACGGTCAGCGCGGCGCTGCAGCTAATCCTCGCGCATTCGCGATTGACTTTCCGAGTCATCAATCCCAAGACAATCGAAATACGCCCACTGGGTGCCGACAGTTCTCAGAGTCAACACGATGCTCCTGCGTCCAAAGGCGGAAAGGCGAGGGTTCCCGCCGCTCCGCGCCACAACGCGGGCGAAAAAACGGCCGCCGAAAATTCCGCTGCTTTGGACGAAATCGTGGTGAACAGCACCGCCGAAGGATTGGTCGCAACGCGCACCGAAACGCCCCTGCGCGAGATTCCGCAGACCGTTTCGCTTATTTCCCAGGAACAAATACGCCAGCAAAACGATACGGACCTTGCGGATGTGCTCAAGAATGCGGTGGGCATCACGGTGGTCCAGAATAATTCGCTGAGCAGCACCTTTGTCTCTCGGGGATTCACGATTACTACATTCCACCTCGACGGTGGGGCTGCCTTGAATTCCTTCCTCAACACGCCCATCTTTGGAACACCCGATTTAGGCGAGTACGACCACGTCGAGGTGCTGCGCGGTTCCGACGCCCTGTTTGGCGGCGTGGGCAATCCGGGCGCCAGCCTGAACCTTGTTCGCAAGCGTCCGCTGGCCGGCTTCGAAGCGATGTTCAATGCCTCTGTTGGATCCTGGAACAACACGCGTGCCGAAGCGGATGTCACAGGGCCGCTTGGCTTCGACGGGGCGCTGCGCGCACGGCTCGACGTCGTCTTCCGCGACAAGGATTACTTCTTCAAACCCGCAAGCCTCGAGCGAAAAAAGGTCTTTGGCGTGCTCGAATACGATCTGACGGCGCGAACACTGTTGACGATGGGTGGTAGCTACCAATGGGACAATGCGTTGCCCTTAATCAACGGTTGGCCCTTCTACGCGGATGGCAGCGATGCGCATTTGCCGCGCAGCTTGGCGCTCGCCTTCATTTGGTCGCGTTACGACACACAGACTCGCGAGTATTACGCACAGCTGCAGCAGGCATTTGGCGGCAAATGGAAATTGAAGTTGAACGCCACGTCGTTGGACACCGCGGCCAGCTACGGCTACGGCGAATTTTCTTCTCCCGTCGATCCGATTACGAAGGCACTGCCGGTGCTTCCCTTTGCCTTTTTCAGTCCTAGCCCCAACACCCAGGATCAATTCGTCTTCGACGGCACCTTGACGGGTAGTTTCGACCTATTCGGCCGCCGCCTCGATGTGGCCGTCGGCGGCGACTACACTCACTTTAAGGGGGATGTGCCCCTCCAATTCGCGTTCGCGATTGGGCCTGCGGTCAACAATGTGTTTGCGTACAATGTCGCGGCGTACGCAAGCCCCCCGGTACCGAATCCCACGTATCTTCAATCGCTGGCCACGACCAATCAGAGCGGGGAATTTGCTTCTGCAAGACTGTACTTGACCGGCGCTCTGTCAGTCGTGGGCGGTGCGCGCCTGAGCTCGAATCGATTGTCAAACACCATATCCTCTGGTATCGGCGGTGTGACCTCACCTGGCGGCCTCACCGAAGAGACGAAGGATCACAATAAGGTAACGCCCTTTGTCGGTGCGACTTACGATTTGAACCCACACTACTCCTTGTACGCGAGCTACGCCGATATCTTCCAAACCAATAACGGCGAGAGCGAAGTCGGTGGCGCCTTTGTGCCGCCGGCCGACGGTATCGACCGAGAAGTGGGGCTCAAGGCTTCGTGGCGCAATGGCGCGCTCAACGGATTAGTCGTGCTCTATGACATCGAGCAGCGCGGGCTTGCCGTACGCGACCCCGGCACATCGTTTGTTGATCAACAAGGGCTCTCAACATGCTGCTTTGTTCCGAGCGGCACCAACAAGAGCCGCGGTATCGATGCGGAACTCAATGGCGAATTGGCACCGGGATGGCTGATTGGCACGGGCTATACCTTTAACGTCAATCATGCTCTTGCTGGCGGCGAATTATCCAGCGCGACACCACGGCATCTCTTCAAGCTCTGGAGCAGCCGGCAATTGTCGGGAGAATATCAGCGTTGGACAATCAGCGGCAGCGTTCGAGCCCAGAGCAGCAACTTTGAAGCCGGTCTTCTTTGCGCTCATCTGAACTCGTTTGGCAATTGCTTGGTGTCTCAACAATCATTTAGGGAAGTGCAAGGCTCCTTCGCTGTGATCGACCTCCGCGCCGGTTATCAAATCGATCCTCACTGGCGCGCGGCGTTGAGCGTCAACAATGTTTTTGACCGCGTCTATTATCAAACCATCGGAACTCCCACGGGCGGAAATTGGTACGGAGAGCCGCGCGAATTTGTGCTGCGCATCGATGGCAGGTACTGACCGTACAATCGGCACATTCCAGGGCACCGTGACGCTGTTGGTGCCGGCTATTTTCGGACCGCAATGGAATTCACGACTTTAAGAACGCCGGGGGTTCGCGAAGCGACCGATTCGGCGATGCTTCGATCGAGACCATCGTTGACCAAGCCATTCAAATACACGACGCGGTCTATCGTTTGCACCTCTATGGAATGAGGCGCACCTAGTTCGGTATGTTGATCGAGGAGAGTCTGAACGTTCATCGTGATAGCGGCATCCCCGGCGCAGGCGCCGCCGGCGCATTTCCCATAGCTCGAGCATCCGGCAAGCGCACTCGATAGCGAGAAGAGAAAAACCGTCGAATAAAACCATTTATGCAAGTTCATCGTAAATTTCCTTTCGCAGTGGCATTCATTTGTCCAATGGCTCACTGCGATTTCTCGCGGCCCGCGGCAAGGAGAATCAAGTCCGCAATCTCTTTCGAGTGCGACACGAGTGACACGTGGCTCGATTCCAGTTCGATCGTGGTCGCGTTCATGCGCTTGGCCAGAAATCGTTCGAGCTCCGGATCGATAGTGCGATCTTTCGTCGAAACTTGGTACCACGTGGGTTTAACTCTCCATGCTGCAGTCGTGGTCTTTGTGTTTGGCAGCGCATCGGCGCCGCGCCCTTGAACCGCGTACAGCGCGCGCGCGCGGGACGGTTCGATATCGCCGGCGAAATCTCCGAGGAAAGCCTCCTCGCTTAGCCAAAAAAAGCCATCCTTCCTTATTACTCCTGCGCTCGCGGGCGGCTTCGGGTATTTCGCCGCCAGCGCACCAAAGTCCTCGCCCGCGTCCGGCGCCCGCGCCGCAACGTAGACCAGCGCCGAGACTTTGGGATCGTTGCCGGCTTCACTAATGATCGTTCCCGCAAAGGAATGGCCGACCAAAACCGTCGGCCCATCCTGGGATGCCAGGGCACGGCGAGTTGCGGCAACGTCATCCGCCAGTGAGGTCAACGGATTCTGCACCGCAGTCACATTCAAGCCCGCGCGCTGCAAATAGGGAATTACACCGATCCAAGACGATCCGTCTGCGTATAAGCCGTGCACCAGCACGACATTCTTGGCGACGGGAACATTTTTCGCATGGACCAGGCCAGGCAGGACTGACGCGGCTGCGATCACGATAAACAGTCGGCCGAGCAATTTGAGACCAAGCATGGGTACCTCCAATATCTCCAACATCTACGACAGGGGTCGAGGCCTTTGATAATCTCTAACCATGCTAGTGCGGGCGGTAGATTGGAGCTTGTTCCTCCCGACCGAGGTTTGTCTCAAGAAACCGTTATGGCACGGCTGGTGGTCGAACTTCCGTGCCGCTTTCATCCGGGCAGCTGTTGCTATATGCTTCCCGGATCTTTGGGGAGTAGCTAACTCTCGTTATCGAGAGCGGATGCATCAACATACTTGGCCTTTTTCGGCCATGGTGCATTCAGCCGATCAGGCCTGGCGAGACCATTGACGTCAACTCCTATCTGGGCCGGACGGGAAGTGGCGTCATGGTGCTAGGTTCGGCCCCGGAGACATCCTTTTGCACTCATCAATGTTGTTGGCCGCGGGTCTCCTGCTGGTTTCCGCGGGCTTTATCTATGCAGCCTGTGAGTATTTCGTCAACGGCGTCGAATGGGTCGGACGCAAGATCGGGGTGTCTCAAAACGCGGTGGGTACGGTCCTGGCGGCCTTCGGCACGGCGCTCCCGGAGAGTGTCGTCACCTTTGTCGCAGTGGTGTTTGGCCACGATCCAGCCACAAAGAGCATTGGTGTCGGTGCCGCCCTGGGTGGACCACTCGTACTGGCGACCATCGCCTATCCGGTGGTCGGTCTCATGCTGTGGATCACGCGCCCGGAAGCGCGGCGGCAACCGATCGACGTAAACGTTCAGCGCCTCGGTCGTGATCAACGGTGGTTCCTGCTGATTTTCCTTTTCAAAATCGCACTGGGCTTTGTTGCCTTTGCGATCAAGCCCTGGCTCGGCTGGGTGTTCCTGGCAGCCTACGCGGTTTATACCTGGATGGAGATCCGCCATGAAGACACTCATTCGGAAGGTGAACCGGAGCCGCTGAAATTTCAACCCAAGAAATCCCTTCCCAGCACCGCGCTCGCCGTGTTGCAGACGCTGCTGGCGCTCGCGGCGATCTTTGCGGCCTCGCGTGTGTTCGTGAACCAGCTCGCGGCCGTCGGTCCTTGGTTGGGCATTCCTTCTACAGTGGTGGCGTTACTGCTGAGTCCCATCGCCACCGAGCTTCCGGAAACCATGAATGCCGTCATTTGGATTCGGCAGGGGAAGCACCGACTGGCGCTCGCGAACATCAGCGGCTCGATGATGATTCAGGCGACGGTGCCGACCGCGCTGGGATTGTTCTTCACGCCGTGGCTGTTTGATCGCGCACTCGCGATCGCCGCGGGCATCACTGCTTTCGCGGTATTGGGCTTGGCGATATCCCTGCGCCGAAACACCTTGACGCCCATCCGACTCGCTCTATTTGCCATTTTTTATCTGATTTTCGCGTTGGGCGTTCTGGCGCCGCACCCTGACTGAGGTACGCCCCGGAGTTCGTAACATCGGGCTCGCCTATACAAACGACGCTTCCTGCGCTTAACTAGCGCCATGCCCTTCGTGACGTCAGAAAACCAAAAGAGCCTCTACGACGTCATCGTCGTCGGCTCGGGTGCCGCCGGCGGGCAGTCTGCCTATACGCTCTGCATGGACGGGGCAAAGGTCCTCATGCTCGAGGCCGGGCGCAATTACTCTCCCGAAACCGAGACGCCCATGTTCCGCACGCCGGATTTGGTGCCGCTGGGGGCGGTCGGTACGCCGGATAAACCCTTTGGTTTCTTCGACGCGACGGTGGATGGGGGCTGGAATGTGCCCGGCGAACCTTATGTGCGCGCCAGCGAGGAGAATGCAGGGCGCTTCGAGTGGTGGCGCGCGCGCATGCTGGGCGGCCGCACCAATCACTGGGGGCGCATTTCGCTGCGCAACGGTCCATACGACTTCAAACCGCATAGCCGCGATGGCTTAGGGGTTGATTGGCCCATCGCGTATGAGGACGTCGCGCCGTACTACGACAAGGTTGAGCTGCTGATTGGCGTCTACGGCAGCAATGAGGGTCTGGAAAACACGCCGAATTCCTCGCCCGGTTGCCTGTTGCCGCCGCCGAAGCGCCTGGTCAGCGACTACCTGGTCCAGCAGCGCGCGAAGCGCTTAGGGATACCGGCCATACCAGGCCATCGCGCGGTTCTGACCCAGCCGCTTGACTACAAGACTTCGCCCGCACGCCTGCACCCGGGCAACCCCAAGGCGCAAAAGATCCTCGCCGAGGATATGCGCAAGCGATCCACCTGTCTGTGGGCGACACCGTGCGGGACCGGCTGCTCGGTGCGCGCCAACTATCAGTCGACCACCGTGCATCTGCCGCCGGCACTGAAAACCGACAATCTCGACATCACCACCGACGCGATGGTCTATGAGATCACGATGGGGCGCGACGGCCGCGCGAATGGCGTGAGCTTCATCGACCGCAAGACCGGTAAGCAGCGGCACGCCGCCGCCCGGGTGGTGATACTGGCGGCGAGTGCGTGCGAGTCGGTGCGTATTCTGCTCAACACCAAAAACGCACAATTTCCCAACGGACTGGCGAATTCCAGCGGCAAGGTGGGGCGATACTTGATGGATACGGTGGGCAGCAGCGTGAGTGGACAGATTCCGCTGCTCGAGAACCTGCCGCCGCTCAACGAGGATGCCGCAGACGGACACCAGCTGTATGTTCCTTGGTGGCTGTATCAGGATCAGCATGCCGGCAAGCTCAAGTTCGCTCGCGGCTACCACATCGAATTCGGCGGCGGCAAGCGCATGCCGGGGCATGGCACGGCGTCGGGCCTTGAATCTCTCACCGGCGGCAGCTATGGGGCGAAGTTCAAGCAGGACGTTCGCCGCTATTACGGATCTTTCGTCTGGTTCGACGGGCGCGGCGAGATGATCCCCAATGAGAATTCCTATTGCGAGATTGATCCGAAGGTCAAGGACAAGTGGGGCATTCCGGTGCTGCGCTTCCATTGGCAATGGTCGCAGCACGAGCTGGGCCAGGCCGCGCACATGCAAAAAACCTTCGGCGACATCATCGAGGCCATGGGCGGTAAAACCCGCCGCCCGATAATTACCGACGGCGCCAAAGCCATCGCTCCCGGCGGATCGATCATTCACGAGGTCGGCGGCACCATCATGGGATCCGATTCCAAAACGTCGGTTACCAACCAGTGGTGCCAGACTTGGGACGTCGACAACCTGTTCGTCACCGACGGCGCGGTGTTCGCGTCCAACGCGGACAAGAATCCGACGCTCACCATCATGGCGTTGGCGTGGCGCGCGGCAGATCATATTCTTGAACGCATGCGGCGCAAGGAGCTGTGATGGATAGCGTGCTGTGATCGATCGCCGTACGACGATCAAGTGGGTGCTCGCCACCGGCGCGGCGTATCGGCTGCTCGACAAGGGCGAAGCGCGAGCCGACTCCGCGACCACCGACGCCGCGCCGACCGACGACGCGCCGACCACGAAAGGTTACGGGACGGACCCCAGTCTGGTTGCTGATTACAAACCCGGCGAAATCTGGCCGCTGACATTGACCACGGCACAACGGCGCCTCGCGGGCATCCTGGCGGACATCATTATTCCGGCGGACGAGCAGTCGCCGAGCGCCGCAGCTGTCGGCGTGGTGGAGTTCATCGATGATTGGGTGAGTGCGCCATATCCCCATCATCAGCGCGACAGGGCGCTGTTGCTCGACGGCTTCGCCTGGCTGGACACCGAGGCCGCGAAGCGTTTTGGCAGGGGATTTTCGGACCTCAGCACCCTTCAGCAACGCGGCATTTGCGATGACATCTGCGACACCGTGCGCGCAACGCCCGCAAGAGCCTCTGCGGCGCGCTTCTTCGCGCTCTATCGCGACCTGACGTCGGGCGCTTTCTACTCGACGCCGGTGGGCCGAAAAGACTTGAAATTCATCGGCAATGTGCGGCTCGCGCGCTTCGACGGGCCGCCGCCCGAACTGCTGAAGGCGCTGGGCTTGGAGTAGGCGAGACCATGGCGGAAAAAGGTCGTTTGTCCCATGTCAGCCATGCTGGCTGAGTCGATGCGCCGCATCAGCGGGCTGCTGCAATCCGGCCAATACAGCGCAGCGCACTCGCAATTGGAATCCCTGGTGAGCGCGAATCCTGACTACGTGGAAGGCCTGCGGCTGCTTGCCGGCACCAAACAAGCCTTGGGCGACGTCGCCCGGGCCGAGTCATTGCTACGGCGGGCGCTCCAAATCGAACCCGGATGGACTCCCACACTGACCACCCTTGCGGAGTTATTGCTGGCTGCGGGTCGCAGCGCTGAGGCCATACCCTTGTTGCAGCGTGCAGTCCAAGGCTTGCCTCGTTACCCTCGGGCCGCACTTCTATTGGTGCGCCACTACCTGGACGCGGGCCAGCCGCAGTCGGCGCTCGACATTGCGACACCTTGGTGCAATAGCGGCAAGGTCGATGGCGATTTGTCGGCGCTGCACGTGGCGGCATACGCCGCCCTGGGTCGCCAGAGCGAAGCGGTGGCAAACTATCGCCGTCTCGTGGCACTCGCTGCGGACGACCACATCGCGACCCATACCCTGGCGGTCGCGTTGAATGCAGCCAACCAGCCGGACGAAGCTGAACGCGTGGTGCGTCAGACGCTGAGCCGCACCCGACCGACGGCGACGATGCATCACACGCATGCTCGCAGCCTCATCGCTTTGGAGCGATTCGACCAGGCCGAGCTGGCCTTGCGCGAATGCGTCCGATTGGAGCCGCGCCGCGCCGAGGCGCATGACAGCCTGGCGCAACTCGTGTGGATGCGCACCGGCAATATCAGCGAGGCGACGCGCGCGCTGGATCAGGCACTCGAACAATACGAGCATGATGATGCACTGTGGGCGACAAAAGCCGCCCTACTGCAGGGAGCTGGTGATGCGCGCGGTGCTTATGCGTGCCTCGCCAAACGCGCCGCACGACCCCAGCCCCAACCCGCGTTGCTCATCCGCGCGGGACTGGCGGCGCTGGAGTTTGAACCCGTCACCGCGCTGAGACTCGCAGAACAGGCCATGCGGGTGCAACCCAACGACCCGACAGCTCGCAAACTCCTTTGCGCCGCATACCTGGGTGTGGGGGATGGAGCGAAGGCGATGGCCGAGTGCGCAACTCTGCTCAAGGCTACTCCCGACGATCAATACCTCATTGCCATGCAAACCACCGCATGGCGGCTATTGAACGATCCCCGTTACGAGGCGTTCTGCGACTACGACAAAATGGTGCTGTCGCAGTGCCTCGAAACACCTCCGGGGTGGTCTGATCTCAGCAGCTTCCTGACAGAACTCACCTCGCGCTTGAACGCCCTGCACAATCCGCACGGCCATCGACTCCTCTACCAATCGTTGCGCGAGGGCACCGAAACCACTCAAGATCTTTCACGCAGCCAGGATCCCGTCATACAGGCGCTCTTTCACTCCTTTGCCGCTCCGATCGCGCGCTACCGTGACCACATCGGCCAAGGGGAAGATGCCCTTCGGCGCCGCAATCGCGGCGCTTCACGCTACAACGGCAGCTGGTCGGTACGTCTGCACCGCGCCGGCTATCACACAAGCCATGTGCATCCTCGGGGATGGATATCCTCGGCTTGCTACATTCAGCTGCCCGACAACATGAGAGCGGGACACACGGCCGAAGGGATCTTAAGCTTTGGCGCACCGGGGATGGTGACGACGCCTTCGCTGGACGCCGAGTTGTCGGTTCGTCCCGAAGTTGGCCTGCTGGTGCTTTTCCCGTCGTATTTCTGGCACGGCACCCTGCCATTTCACAGCGAACAGCCGCGCCTCACCGTCGCATTCGACGTCGTCCCAGAGCGAAGTTAGAATACCCAACCGCGGCGCGGTCGATAGCATCGCGGGCCGGCCTTGGGCTGAACTGCTGATTCTTTCCGCGGTCTATTGCGATAGTACAGGCAACGTAGGATGCCATGAACATGCAACGCAGCAAACGAATCTTGACCTCGGCCGTTGTCAGCGGACTTCTCGCCCTGGCAGCGCTACCGGTAGCGAGTGCCACGAAGGATGAACCCGCCGGTGGGCCGGTGGTGGCAGGGGCCTGGGAGCACCGCCACGCGAGTTTTCACTACGACGGGATCACCTCGCTCTACAGCTGCGCCGGGTTGGAAACCAATATTCGTGCAGTGCTGCAGCATCTGGGCGCGCGCAAGGATCTCACCGTCCATGCCTACGGATGCCTCGGCGGGTACAACCAGCCAGGCCGCACCGCCATCGTCGACGTCGATTTTTACTCGCTCGCCCCAAGCGCTGATGCCGGTGCCGCCAATAGCGTGCAGGCACGTTGGACTCCCGTGACGGTGAGTGCGAATCGCCCCAGTTCCATACGCGACAGCGATTGCGAGCTCATCCATGAGATGAAGGACATTCTCTCGAAGAATTTCAGCTTGCGCGATCTGAGCTACCGCACCGACTGCAGGTCGCGCGAGGTGTACATCAACGATTTTTCGGTGAAAGCCGAGATTCTCAAGCCGCTACCCGTTACCGTGGCCGGCGCGGCGCAAGGCTAGCGAGGCGCGAACCGCAGATTTTACCGGGTTCCGGTTGCCTGCACGAGCAGCTCTACCGAAGGCGCTACCATAAGGAGCAGTACTGCCTGGGGTCTTCCGGCTGCTTTCAGAAATTCGATATTTCGCTGCCGCAAATCCGGGCTGATGAGACGATTGTCGTGGAGATTGTCCAAGGCCTGCAAGCCGATCTCTGCAACCCGGGACAGGTTACGCGACACTGGGGCCAACTCTTCTGTCAGGTACGAGCGCGCCAGCAAGGGTTGCAGCTTCGCATCGTTATCCCGCCACAGCAACAGCCATTGTCGAGCCTGCTGCCACTCCTGGGGATTTGCTTTTCCTGAAACGATTCGCTTCGCAATTTCGTTAAATTCACGTGCGGTATCACTTTCCGGGGGCACGGCATCGTCCAGATGGTTAAGTGGCGTAAAGTCGGTGAAGGTGCGCAGTTGCTGACGCTCATACAATCTGGGAGGTTGTACTACGGCCGCAAGCACCTTCAAGGGCACGGGATCCGGGTCGCCGCTCATGCGCTGTAACATTTCATCGGTGATGAGACGGTGGCGCAGACCGTAGTAACCGAGTTTCTGCGAGACGATCGCGAGTCGCTGGTACATCCCGTCGACATCCTGCACCTGTTGAGGGGACCACAAGCGCTCGGCGATTGCGGCAGTCCGCGGCCATATCCGATTGTCGATGTTTTCGTCGGAAACAATATCTGTCCACATGGCGGCCTCGCCACCGAGCACCCGGGCCTTCTGATCCGGGGTAAGCGTGGCTGCGGCGTCCCCTAAGGGGTCGACCAGGTAATGCTCCGCCGCTGACTGGTTCAAGTCGATGTAGTAGCCAGCCGAGAGCACGCCTCGATAACCGCTGCGTGCGGCTTCTGCCAGCGAGTTTTGCCCGCGCCAGGATTGAATGACGACATCTTTGGGTGTATCGGGCCGCAATACTTCGTCCCATCCTTCCATGATTTTCTTGTGGCCGGCAACGATCTTCCGGACCTTGGCTGTGAAAAGCGCCTGCAGGGCCTCACCGTCTTTAATCGCATGCGCTCGCATGAACTCCTGAATGCGCGGGTTGGTCTCCCACTGCTTGACATCGCACTCATCTCCTCCCGTGTGAAAGTAGGAATCGGGGAAGAGGGCAGCCATCTCCCCGATAAATCCAGCGAGAAATTTGTACGTGCTTTCGCGTGTTGGATCCATTGCCGAACTTTGGGAGGAATCTTGACCGCCGGCCAAGTCGGGGTAGCCCAGAAACCACGATGTCGTGTGGCAAGGCATATCAAACTCTGGAACCACTCGGATACCACGGTCGCGAGCGTACGCGATGATCTCCCGGACTTCGTTCTGGGAGTAATAAAAACCGCCGGAGCCCTTTTGCTGCAACCTTGGAAATTTCTTGCTTTCCAGGTGGAAGCCCTGATTGTCCGCAAAACGCCAATGGAAGACATTTAATTTGACCGCCTCCATCCCGTCCAGATTTCGCTTAACGGTGGAAATGGGTACAAAACGATGTCCCGAGTCGATCAGAAGTCCGCGCCAAGGGAATCGTGGCCTGTCGTCAACACTAACGACGGGAACTCTGAAGCCATTCGGAGTGATTCTTACCAGTTGCAGGAAGGTCTGGAGTCCGCGAATCACGCCTATCGGATTGGGCGCTGTCAACTGAACATCGGTTGTTGAGATCTCGAGGTGGTAAGACTCATCCTCGCCCAATTGCTGGACCGCGGCACTCGGTCCCGAAGTTTGAACTGTGAAGTGCGGTGAGTTGCGGAATGCTTCGCGCCGCAGCGGGATACCGGTTTCCCGAGAAAGCGTATCCAGGAAGCGCTGCTGTGCGCGTTTCAGACGAGCGTCCTCATGGCCTTTCAGAGCAATGCCAAAACCCCCATCGATGCTGAATTCACCTGCACCCTGCATAACCTGTGCGGGCAGAGGCATGATTGCGATCGAGCTTTTCTCTTGTGCGCGAAGATTACGGGAAAGGCTCAGCGTGCACGAGGCAAGCACGAGAAAGCCCATGACTCCTGCTACACGAGAATTTGCCACGCTAGCGTTTCCAGCCTACCGCGTTGCGCGGCAGCTTCGATCGATCGGGCATCGCTGCGAGACGAGAAAACCCCTCGCGCCGGTTGACGCGAGGGGGTGCATCCTCAGAACTTGTATTTCAACTCGACGCTGCCCTCGCGGCCCAGGATCGATCGCCCGAAGTTGACGCCGTTCTGGGCGGTGTTTCCGCCGAAACGGGCGTTGCCCTCGGTGAGGCCGATCTGATTGGTCAGGTTCGTGCCCGCCAGACGAATTTCCCAGCTGTCACCGATCTCGGCGACGATGCCGGCGGCCAGGTCGTAGTAGTTGCCCAAGGGGTTCAGGCCCGTGTTGTCCTGATAGTGCTGACCGACGTGCTCGTAGGTCACGTACTCGGTCACCGAGCCCCAGGAGAAGATCTGCGTGTCACTCGGCGTCACGCGATACTGCAAGTTCGGCAAGCGAGCGAGCTGTTGACCGTTGATGGAGCCGCAGACGGTTTTTCCGGTGATGTCCTGGTAGAAGAAGCAACCCTGGAAATCCTTGTAGTGGGCCTTCTCGTACTCCACATTAACAGCGATCTTGAAGTCCCTGACCGCCTGGATGTCGAAGCTCGCGAACGGATTCACGCTGCCGACGATGCGCCCGCCCCGCGACGTGGAGCCGTAAGTCGCCGACGGAGCGATCTGGACATGGTTCGAATCGATGGGCGTATACAACAGGCCCTTGAATTCCTTGTCGTAAATCGCGGCGTCGATGTACATATAACGATTCTGGATCTTAAAACCGGCTTCGTAATTCCGCACCGTGTTGAGAGGCGGAATCGAGGGACAGCCGTTCGAGCCGTTGTACACGTTGCAACGCACATCGTCGAACTTGTCGAAGAACACGCCGTCGTTGACGCGCACATAGGCGCTCATATGGTCACTGAACTCGTAATTGGCGCCCACCGAGAACGTCGGCATGGTGTTGTGTTCACGGCCGTAGGAGTACGTACCGTTGGGCAATTCAACGGCGTTGTTGTACAAATCGAACTGTGACCCCAGCGCTTTCGGCGATAGATTGGTTGTCTGTTGGTCCAGGTCGATATGTTCGAGGCGCACCGATGCATCGAACAACCAACTGTTCAATTTCCATGAGTCCGAAAGATAGACGGCGACATTGGTGGCCTTGCCCTGCTCGAGGATTTGGTAACCCCCATTTTCATTCACAATGCCTTGGGGACTAGTCACGTTGTAGATATTTCCACCGGCGACGCCCTGCAATATGATGGGACTCGCATTCGGCACGTTGTTGATCAGCACATTCGAGTCCAACGACCACGCGTCGTTGTCCGTGTAATGGGCTGCGTACAGACCCAAGGTCAATGTATTGCCGTCGAAGAGTTCCTTGGCCACGCGGAATTCATCCGTGACGTTTGTGAGCTTCTTGCGGACCTGCCATACCTGCTCGGTGATCACGCTCGTGTTGAGCGGGACGGCCCCGCCATCGAGGTAATGCGCTTGGACCTGCGCCGGCGTCAAGAAGCCCGTGATGTTCGAATCCCCGGCGATGAAAGCGGCCAGCGTCTGGGGGTTGCCGTTGTTCACCAGCGCATTCGTGGGGATGTAGCCGCCATCGAACAGGAAGGTGTTGTAGATCTTCCAGCCACCGTCGAGCTTCAGATCGAGGTTCGACCCAAAGTAATTCAATTGGGCGCCGCGGCCGTTGCTGATATCGTCATTCCAGAAGCCGCCGCCCGGGCTCGGAATCTGGAAGTTCTCCAGCTGCTTGCTGTTGTAAGTGTGGTTGCGCTGATCGAAGCCGGGATAAGCCTGCGCCTTGCCGTTCACGACGATATAGGGGAAGTCGGCATACCACTGATTCTTGTCGCTCAGGATGCGATACCAGAACATCAGCGAGCCGCCGTCCAGATCGTGCTTCAAGGTGGCCGTCAGCTGTCCGCCGATGTCGGACGGATACTGCGGGTCACGCACGCCGTCGGACACGCGGTAGAAGCCGCCGATGCTGCCATACCATCCGTCGATGATCTTGCCGCTGATGAAGGCGTCGACCCGCTCCGAACCCTCGGACCCGTAGGTAAAGCCGACCGAGCCGGTCGTCTTGTCCGAGCCGGTTCTCAAGATGAAGTTCGCCGTGGCGCCCGCCTGACCGGAGCTGAAAATTGCGCTCGGTCCGCCCTGTACGATTTCGACGCGCTCGACGGTGTCGTCGAAGCGCAGCAGCGAGCTTGAATCCATGAAGGACAAGGCTGCGGAACCGTAGAGGGGCGAGCCCTGGATCATGGTCGTAAAATACGGAGAGTCGCCGCCGCCGTTGGGGAAGCCGGCCACGTCGATGTTGACGCCGGTTTGACCGCCGGATGCTTCCGGCCAAATGCCGGGGGACAGCTTGAAGATGTCGGCCACGCTCGCGGGGTTCGAGTTTTTGATCTCGTCGAGGGACACCGACACGATGTTGTAGCTGGCGTCCAACTTCCTGACACCCTGGGCAGAGGCGGTGACGACGATTTCGTCCAGCGCAGATGATTCGGACGCCGGGGCCGCAGCCGCCGGAGTCTGCGCGTAGGCGGTGCCGCCGGCGCAGTAGAGAATTCCGGCCACCGCGGCGGCAAGGGTACTCAAGGTGGCGGCGCGGGATCCCAAGCCCGGTGAAATTCCTGTCGCGCCTGCCGGCGAAATGCCTGCGCTTGGCCGCGCCAACTGCGCGTTCCGGCGTAATCCACTGTTGCTTTTTTTACCCATAGCTCGTACTCCCCTGATAAGCCAATTGATGCCGCAAGCGCGACGCTGATCCAAATATGTACCGCTTACAAAATTGATCAGTCGTTCAGCGACTCCGGATATTGAACACTCGAAAAGTTATCGAAATGCGCGCCGGGCAACCTGTTGACGGCGCTGCAAGTAATTGAAGGGCAAGGATTTGGCGTTGCACATCGACACTCCCGCCAATTTGTCCGCTTGGCCGCAGATTGAGCCGGCGTGGCTTTCATATCGGAAAAAATAGGCGAAATGGAGTGTTTGGACGTCCGCACACCGATCCTACGATCGGTGCACGACCCGGAGAAATCCGTGATGGACCGTCTTGTAGGACAATTTGCAACCCGCCCCCTAGTGTCCGCCTCATCGTTCTGCGCCTGCGAAAGAGCGCTAAACGACTGCCGACCAAACTTAAGACCAACGGTGCGGGCTGCTACAGCGCCCTGCTTTATCGTCGGTCCACGCGGTGACTGTAATGGGAATGTCGTGCGATATCAAGTTATGAGGCTAATTCGCAACACGTGGCACGCTGGGGTCAGGTATCGCCAGGTAAACCGTGCTCCATAATTGTGCAGCGTTCGACTCATCGGCATCGGCAGCGTTTGCTCCGAAGGGCGCCATGTGGAAGTGACCTGAAGCAAAGGTCCACGACCAGAGCTCCGAATTGCGCAGCGAGTGTGCCGCGCGGATGGCGCTCCAGAGTTGCATTTCCGCCCCGCGCAACAGTTGTTTCACGGATGGAGGTAGATCCTCGCGTCGCAGTTGTCGCTGCAGTCCCGCCGCCAGCACTGCTTGCTGCCAGGACCAGATCACGGTGCCGTGGTAGGCGCTGTTCGTGAGCTGAGCTCGGATGGCAGGTGCCGCATGCACGGGATTCGCAACCACGACACCCACCTCGGTCAGCAGCCCCGCCGGGAACGGCCGCATGATCGCCCTCAGCGCTTGTCGCAGCGCGGCCGGACTCGGATCGCCAAACAACAGTTCGAAGCCCTCGTCAGAGTGAATGATGGGAATGCTCTTCGCATCGGCACCGAGCGACAGAGCATGGAAACGCACGGGTGAGTGGCCCACGGCGCGCAGCGCTGCATTGCCCGATATTTGCAGCTCAGCGGCATAGCGAGTGATGTCCTCTCGGGCAGTCGCGCTCGATATGCTGACATCGAACAGCGCTCCAGCCTTATCGCGCCAGATTCTCGCCATCGACTCGGCACGCGAGAAGATGCCGCGGTCAGCCGCACCCAAGTAAGGGTCAAGCAGTCCGCTCGCGAAAAACCGCTGGGCGGCCTCGAGGGCCGCGGGCACGAACACCGCGTTCACATCGTAAGGGAAACGCCCGCCGCCCAATCCGTCGTTGCTGTCCCGCCATTGACCCGCGCTGAAACCGGGTTTCAACGAAATCAGATTCTGCGCCCGCGGATCATCCGCGAACTTGGCGGCGACTTGCAGCACGAACCTCAAATTGCCGACCAGATCGGCGCCGAACGTTCGCGGCGGCTCGCCGTAGCGGCTGTCCATATGCGCCAAAAATTCTCTCGACTGCGATCGGCCGCGCTCGTCGTGGAGCAGCCATTCAGCGGCGACCGGAGCCAGCATGAAGCTGCCATCGATCATGTTGTAGTTGAAGGTCGGCGCGTCTGACTTGACGCCCGAGGCGCGCAAGTGATCCAGAATGGCGAACTCGCCGATGTCCTCCTCGTGTGCAACCTCACCTTGCGGCGACAGACGGGTCAACACCGCACCCAGTCCCGCTTGTATCGCCTGGGGCGTGAGGACGGGCATCAGCAAGCGCACCGACATCAGGGTGTCGCGGCCGAAATAGGTGTTGAAGCGCCAGGAGCCGGCGGTAAACTTTTCCCGGTAGCTTAGGAAGTTGAGCGCATTGCGCGCCGCTGCATCAGGATTGGCCGAGGCGTTGAGCAGATCCGCACCCGACAGAGGCGTCATCGGCACCTCACCACTCACTGCCGCGATCTTCAGTCCAATGAAGCCCTTGGCACCGGGCATAAGGTGACCGGCCCGAAGCCCGCCTTGTGTGACCTGGACACTGAGGCGATATCCGGGCGCGCCGTCGAGTCGATCGCGTGCCCAAGTGATGGTCGTGCCTGCGATCGTCGGGTTGGTCGCGACTTCAGCGGGAAATGTCCCCAGAGCCTGGTAGTCGCGCAGCACGCGTACGCTGGATAGAACCGCCTGTTTGATGGACAAATCCGCAGATCCGCTCAACCGGGCTTCGGCCGTCATGCCGTACAGCGGCCGGCCGTGCTCGTCCTTGAGGACGAGCGGCTGGGGCCGTCCGATCAATTCCCAGGTCACGGGGGCGCCGTGCGAAAACCAAAGGCCGACGCCGCTGTTGCCGGCGGGAAAGGCGATCAGGATGCGAGGATCAGACCCTGAGCGCAGCAACAAATGTGCGGCGACCGGGCCGTCGCGCAAGAAGCTGTTGAGATTGAGCCCTTCATCGACATCGAACGACAGGCGCTGCTCGGATGCGGGATCAGCCGCCGCGGCCGGCGGCGCCACCGCGAACGCGACACCCATCATCAGTCCGAGGCGCCCTAGGCGACCGAGACGCGCGAACAATGGTTTGCTCATTCAGCTTCCTCGATAAAAATCAGCTCGGAGGACAAGGGTGATTCGAGAGTGACCTCGACGCCCGCTTCCATCAGCACCTGACCGGTCAGCACAAGATTTGCGGCCGCGCCGCGATCCTGAAATTTCAGCCGGTAGCGCCTGGCCGGCTCGAGGCCGAGCAGGCGAAAGGCGTGCGAGGGTTGATCGGTCGCCGCGCCGCGGAACGCGTACAGCACGCCGCGCCGCAGCCTGGGTGAATAGTATTCCATACCGTCCCAATTTACGCCGTCGGGGCGCTGCGCCACGTGATACACGTCGGCCTCGCGGATCAGCGGACGCAGTGACGATTTGTAAAGCGCGAAGTGGCGCTGCGCCTCGGTGCGCTGCTGCGGACTCCATTGGCCCGTATCCTGCATCAGGGAAAACCACCCGAGCATGCCGCTGCGCAGCGCATAGCGAAAATTCTCGATCTTCGGCGCGGGCCAGTTCGCCACGTAGCTTTCGAGCATCGCCGGCGGAAGAACGTAGCTGGCATCGTAGAACGCGCGACGGTTGGCGAGGGGATCATACGTATCGGTGACGGAAAAATAGTCGCCATGTGCGGCGCTGCCGAAATCCACCATTCGACCGCCGTCGTTGCACACCTCTAGCAATAGCGTCGGGTGATGCACACGCAGCTGCTCGTAGATATCGTAGTAGGCGCGGGTTGCGTGATCGCTGACGTCGGTCGAGTTGGATCCCTCGACCCACGGGTATCCTGAATCCTCGTAGATCTTGAGGCTTGCAGCCTCCGGCGGCGCGGCGGGATGACCGCTTCGGGAACTGCCCTGTGCCACCAAGTAGCCGTCATGTTCGAGCATGTCGAGGTGGTAGTCGCTGACGATGCGTTCGAGTTCGCGTGTCGCCCACGCCTTGGCGGCGGGGACGCCCAGATCAATCGTAATGCCTTTGAAGGGCTCGCTGTGCGCCCAGCGGGCAGGCGGGTCGGCGATCAGCCAGTCACGCACCGTGGGCTCCTCAACATTGAGTGCGCCGGGCTCGTGCGAGGTGCCGGCCTGCGTCCAGTCGATCCACAGACCAAACTTCAATCCGTGCCCGTGCGCAAAATCGGCGACACTGGCGATGCCGTGCGGAAACTTTTTAGGATCCGCCTGCCAGTCGCCCACCGCGCGAAACCAACCCGCATCCAGATGGAACATCTCCAGCCCGAGCCGCGCCGATTCGGTGATCATGCGATGCGCCAGCGCCTCATCCACTGCCATGCCGCTGCCCCAGCTGTTGTTGACCATCAGGGGGTAGGACGGATCGCTCAGCGTGCGCGGATTGTTGAGCACGGCTCGCACCCAGCGCCGCAGAATATTGCCGGCGCCATCCGCTCCGCCGGTGAAGGCGCCCAGGAATATCGCCGGCGTTTCGAAACTGCCGCCGGGCGGCAGGCGAGTGCGGTAGGGGCCTGCTCCGGGATTAAGACCCGCCTCACCGCGCAGCGACGCACCGCTTCGCTCGAGGGTGATGCGAGTGAGTCCACTGAACTCGATGCCGACATACCAGCCGCGCCGATCGGCACCGGGCTCATCGACCAGTAGGTACGGAATCATTTCTCGCGGCTGGTTGGGCAGGGGGCGGGCGTAGGTGCTGGAGGAGCCCTGCCATGTATCGCCGTCCTGCAACGCATCCAGATGCGTGCCCGCAGGGGAGGGCGTGTCGGCGCCCTTTTCCACCCAGAACCGTTCCAGCGAAGACTTAGGTTCGATCTGCCAATCAAATCGAAAGCTGGGTTGCAACGGCAACCATACCGATTCGCGGCTCAAGTTTTCAATCGATAGGGTGTGCTCGAGCGGGCCGCGGTCGGCTCGCGCGCTCCATTGCCACACGGCCTTGAGCCCTGGTGCATCGGCGAGATACACCAATTGAATCTGATGTGCTTTGAAGCTGCTTGCAGCGCGATCCAGGTGCCATACCACGGGTTGCGTCAAGCCGCGAACTTCGACCTGTTCCGGCAGCGTTTCATCGGCCCGATTTTTCCACACCGTCGCGCCGCGCAATGTCAGCGTGGTGAGCCGCGGAGCATGCTCGCCGGCTTCGACGGCAATCGCCGTTTCAGCGCTAGCCAACACACCTCGAAGAGTTCGTGAGTCCTCGACGCGCGCCGCGCTCATTGCGCCGGAGCCGATACCGATCGCCATCGCACAACTCAGGATGCGGCAGGCGAACTGCCGGCCGGGGAAGCTTTGCATTGGACGCTTGCAAGATCAGACTGATACTGGCGGATGATCATGGCACACTCCGGGCGTTTGTTGGGGAGATCGGAATTCAAAAGGCTGCCGCAAAAGTGACCCTGTTGGCCATGCGGAAATCCGCCTCAGCCTGGCTGCTTGCGGGGCTGAGTCTGTTGCTGTCGGCATCCGCCGCGCGAGCTGCGGCATCGAGTTTCGACCTCAAACCCGAACGCGAGGTGCTGGCGCGCCTCCTGGGCGGCCGGGCCTCGCAGTTTGAGTTGGGCGCCATTGCGCAGAAGGAAGGCCATGAGCGCTTTCGCATCGCGGCCGCGAACGGACGCATCAAGGTCGACGGCAGCACACCGAGCGCCGTGCTCTTCGGCGTGAACTGGTATTTGAAATACGTCGCGCGCGTGCAGGTTTCAACCAATGGTATTCGGCTCGGCGCAGCGCGCAGATTTCCCCTGCCGGCCGCCATCATCGAGAAGGAAACGCCGTATGCCTACCGCTATGCGTTGAATGAGAACATCGATGGCTACACGGCGCCCTATTGGAGTTGGGCGCGCTGGGAGCATGAGATTGACTTGCTGGCGTTGTCGGGGATCAACGCGATGATCGTCGAGCGCGGCATGGACGCGGTGCTGTATCAGACTTTTCGCGACGTCGGATACTCGGACGGCGAAATCCGCGGCTGGATCACTCAGCCTGCGCATCAGAATTGGCAGCTGATGGGCAACTTGTGCTGTTTCAACGGCCCGATCGGCGGCTCGCTGCTGCACGAGCGCGTGTCATCGGCACAACGAATCATTGCGCGTCTGCGCGAGCTTGGAATGACGCCTGTGCTTCCAGGCTTCTACGGCATCGTACCGGCCGATTTTCAGAAGAAATTTCCGGACGCGCATGTGATCCCGCAGGGCGAATGGGCCGGCTTCACCCGGCCCGGCTGGCTCGACCCGCGCGATCCGATGTTTGCAAAGCTCGCGGCCGCCTTTTACCGCAATCAGCGTGAGCTGTTCGGCGACAGCAGCATCTACGACATGGAGGTGTTCCAGGAGGGCGGCAGTTCGGGCGATGTATCCGTGCCCGAGGCGGCGGGCAATGTGCAGAACGCGCTCTTCGCGGCGCACCCGGACGCGTACTGGATGATGCTCGCGTGGCAAGGGAACCCTCGCCAGGACTTGCTCGGCGGGGTCGATCGCCGGCATTTGTTCATCATCGATATCGATCACGATCGCGTGCCGCGCGACGACCGACAGAAGGATTTTCGCGGCGCGCCGTTCCTGTTCGGCGGCATCTGGGAATTCGGCGGGCGCACGACCCTGGGTGCAAACATCGGCAACATCACCGAACGTCTGCAGCGTCTGGGCCGCACCAACCGCAACATGGTAGGTACCGCCGTTTTTTCGGAGGGAATGGACAATAATCCGTTCGCCTTCGACTTGTTCACCGAGATGGCATGGCGCAGCGAGCCGCTCGATACTGCAGAGTGGACCGGCGACTATGTGCGGCGCCGCTACGGAGCCGCTGATTTGCACGCGCTGGCGGCATGGAAAGTGATGCTGAACACCGCATACGCAATCCGCGTCGATGAGGTGAATTTCAACAGCGAACGCGATGCCGCACAGGAATCGCTGTTCAACGCTCAACCCAGCCTCACGGCAGATCGCGCGTCGAATTGGTCGCCGCAAGCGATGCGCTACGACGCGCAAGTCTTCAAGCGCGCGCTTTCCGAAATGTTGAAGGTCGCGCATGCATTGCGCGCAAGCGAGACGTATCAATACGATCTGGTGGACATCGCGCGCCAGACGCTGGCGAACGAGAGCCGTGTGTTGTTGCCGCAGATCAAGACTGCCTATGACAGCAAGCACCGGCCGCGCTTTGAGGCCTTGACCCGACGTTGGCTGCGCCTGATGGATATGCAGGATCAACTGCTCGCCACCAACCGCTTCTTCCTCGTCGGCGCGTGGCTTGCCGATGTTCGGCCCTGGGCGTCGACGCCTGTGGAGTCTGCGCGACTCGACTATGACGCGCGCTCCATCTTGACGACCTGGGGCAGCCGGAAAGCCAGTGAGGACGGCGAACTGCACGACTATGGCAACAAGGATTGGGCCGGTTTGACGCGTGACTACTACCGTGCGCGCTGGCAGGTTTATTTCGAGTCACTGGACGCCGAACTGCGTTCAGGCAGTCCCGCCGTCGCGATCGACTGGTACGCGCTGGGTGATGCTTGGAATCATGGTGCCCAACGCTACTCCGACCGGCCGCAGGGCGACGCCTATGCGATCGCCACGCACATTGCGATGGCCCTCAGCGGAACAGCCGCGGAGCAAAATCGTTGAGGCCTCGGCGCCATGTTTGCCACTCGTGCGCCGTTCCAGCCGACTCGAAGTACCTGACGTGCACACCGGCGTCCTTTAGGGACTGAACGGCTGCACCGATGCCGGTGCGAAACAATTCGGGCTCGGCTGTCCCCACGCCGAGCCACAAGAGTTTGACGCGGCTGTTGAACTCGGAAGGGTTCGAGAAGGCCCCGTCGTAGGCTGTCTTGGTATTGAAAGGGGGGTGCTGCGGGCTGCCCAATGTCTGATTGGTGTTCAGATCTGGAAAAATGGGACCGCTGAGCGAGCCAATATAGGCGAACAAGTCCAGATGATGGAGGGCGATGAAAAGAGTCTGCATGCCGCCCATCGACAATCCCGCCATCGCTCGATGTTCCCGGTCCGGGATGGTGCGGTAGGAAGTATCGATCGTCGGTATGAGATCACGCACGACCAGGGCCTCGAATTCGCTGAAGGCAGCTTTGACCTCGACAGCGGGAGTGCTCGCTCCCAGCTTCAAGGGTGGTGCCGCGACGCGCTCGGCATAACCACGCTCCATGACGACGATCATGGGCTTTGCCTTACCTGCGGCGATGAGATTGTCGAGAATGAACTGGGCCTTGCCCTGGCGTGTCCAACCGGTTTCGTCTTCGCCCGATCCGTGCTGCAGGATGAGCACCGGGTAGCGGGCTTTCAGGTCTTTATCATAGGCAGGCGGCGTGTACACCATCGCGCGCCGCCACCCTCCGGTGCTTTTTGAAAAGTAACGCTTTTCGCGCACCTCGCCATGCGGAACATCGGTGATTGCATAATAATCCGCGCCGGATTCCGGCACTTCGACCCCGCTGGTCTCTTTGCCGTAGCCGAAGAAAGTTTCGCTCGACGGATCGTTGACCGCGACGCCGTCGAGCACGAACCAGTAATAGTGAAATCCCGGAACGACGCTCGGAATCGTCACACTCCACGTGCCATCGGCAGCTTTCGTCATCGGAAACGGGCCCGAGCCGAGTCCATCGCCACCCGCGACTTGAACGCCGCGGGCGTCCGGGGCTTTGAGCGTGAACGTGAGGCCGCGCTCTGAGATGCTAGGAGTGGGCGCACCGAACACATTCGATTCGGCCGGCGAGGATTGCTGCGCAGCTCCTGCCCGCTCGCCGTGAATGGCGAGCATGGCCAGCGCGATACCGAAGATGACATGTTTCATTCTGTACTCTCCAGACATGGTTAGCGCCGCTCCTTCGCGAATGTGTCGAATGCCACGGCTGCCACTATGATCAGCCCAATCACCACCTGCTGCCAGTAGGACGACACGTGCATGATGACCAGTCCGTTGGTGAGAACGCCGATGAGCAACGCGCCGATGATGGTGCCGCCGACACCACCGCGTCCGCCCGACAGGCTTGCACCGCCGATGACCACGGAGGCAATGACTCGAAGTTCGTAGCCCGAGCCGGCAGTCGCTTCCGCGGCGCCGAGCCGCGCAGACTGCAAGAAGCCGGCGAGCCCGGATAGCACGCCGACGATCACATAGACGCTGGTCACGATGGCGGCGACGTTGAGACCGTTGAGCCTCGCCGCCTCCGGATTCCCGCCTACCGCATAGACATGGCGGCCGTAGCGGGTGTAACGCTGCACGATGTAGCCGAGGCCGGCGACCAAGGCGAAGAGCGCGACAGGAATCGGAACTTGCAGAATCGTGCCGGTGCCCCACCAACGATAAATTGCATCGAATCCCGATATCGGCGCGCCGTCATGCAAAATGAGCGTGGCGCCGCGCCAGATGGTCATGCCGCCCAAGGTGACGATGAAAGGCGGAATGCGTAGCCAGGTCACGGCTTTCCCCTGCAGGTATCCGGCTGCCGCGCCTGTCGAGATTGCCGTGGCCAGAGCGACAATCCAGCTCATCGAGGAGCCGGCGCCCAACAATCCCGCAATGGTCGCGCCCGCCATGCCGGCAAACGCAAGCAGCGAGCCCACCGCCAGATCGACGCCGGCAGTTAAGATCACGAAGGTCATGCCGACGGCGATGATGCCGTAGATAGACCCCTCGGTGAGAATGTTGGTGAGATTTCGCAGCGAGATGAAGCGCTGGTTCTGCGATGTGAAAAACACAATCAGCAGGACCAGAAACAGCGTCGTACCGTATCGCCGCAGCCAGGCGATGACATCGCCGCGCATAGTGGCCTTACCCATGGGAAGGCTGCGGCAGTGGCGATTGCGCCGGCATCGTCGCATTCCCGATCGCCATGAGATCCATGAGCGCTGCCTCAGTCGCGTCCACCGCCGACGCGACGCCGGTGACTCTGCCTTCTCGAAAGACCACGATGCGATCGCAGAGGGCCATCAATTCCGGCAATTCCGACGAGATGACGATCACCGCCGTACCACGCGCGGCCATTTCGCAAAGAAGCTGGTGAACCTCCGCTTTCGCGCCGACATCGATGCCCCGTGTCGGCTCATCGACAATCAGGACTTTGGGGCTCAGGGCCATGCAGCGCGCCAGCAAGACCTTCTGCTGGTTGCCGCCGGAAAGTGTGCCGATCGCCACGTGTGCATCGGCCATCTTGATGCCAAGCGCCCGACGGTAGTGCTCGACCATCTCGCTCTCGCGCCGCTCGTTGACAAACACTCGCCAGAACGCGAGCTGCTTGAGACTGGGCAGCGTCAGATTTCGGGAAACCGATTGCTCCAGGAAGCAGCCCTGCTGCTTGCGGTCTTCCGGCACCAGCGCCAAACCGGCTGCGATGGCCTCTGCCGGGTGCTGCAGCGGCGCGAGCTCGCGTCCGTTTAGATAAAGTACGCCGCGATCGCACCGATCCGCGCCGAAGAGAATCCGCGCCAGCTCGGTGCGGCCCGCGCCGACGAGTCCGGCAAATCCCAGCACTTCTCCGGCACGAACGTCCAGCGATACATCGTGAAGCGGTGTCGCATGCTTTCCGGTGGGGTCGCGATCCGTGCCGATGCCGCTGACGGACATCACGGTGATGCCGGCGGACGCGCCATGCGGACGCTTCACGAATTCGACGTCGCGTCCGACCATGAGACGAACAAAGTCTTTCATGTCGGCGTCGCCTACGGCGCCGCGCGTTACGTAGCGGCCATCGCGCAACACGGTGAAACTGTCGCAAATCTGCTTGACCTCTTGCAGCCGATGCGTGACGTAGATCAAGCTGACGCCGCGCGCCTTTAGCTTGCGGATGACGTCGTGCAGCACATCGACCTCGCGGCTGCTGAGCGCGGCGGTGGGTTCGTCCATGATGATGAGCTTCGCGCTCTGCGTCATGGCGCGCGCAATCTCGATCATCTGCTGCTGAGCGACGCTCAGCCAGCGGACCTCCAGTTCAGGTTCGACTTGCAGGCCGAGGCCGGAAAGCACTGCACGCGCGTCTTCGCGCATGCGCTTCCAATCGATCACGCCATGGCGCGTGGGTTCGCGACCCAAGTACAGATTCTCGGCCACCGACATGAACGGCAGTAAGTTGAACTCCTGGTAGATCGTCACCAATCCCAGCCGTTGGCGCGCGAGCGGCGTGTCGGCGGGATCGAGGGTGCGCCCATCGAGGATGCACTCGCCTTTGTCCGGGACTTGCGCGCCGGAGAGGATTTTCAGAAGCGTGGATTTGCCGGCGCCATTCTCGCCGAGCAATGCGTGAACCTCGCCGCGCTGGACGATGAGCTGAACGCCGTCCAGGGCCTTGACGCCCGGGAATTGCTTGTGGACGTTGCGAACCTCGAGCACGGGACCGGGCATGTTCAATGAACTTCGCTGAAGCGCTCTGCCTCGGCGATATTGGCCTGGGTGATCAGAACGGGCGTGATGCTGGCGCCGGGAATCGGTGTGTGCGCGCGGATTTTGGCCACCAACTGCTGCAGAGCCGTGCGGGCCTGGCGAGCAGGCGACTGCTCGACAGTCGCCGCCAACTGTCCGTCGCGCACCCGCGCCAACGCCTCGGGTGTGGCATTGAATCCGAGCACCTTGACGCCCGATATGCCGCTGGTGCGCAAGGCTTCGAGCGCACCCAAGGCCATATCGTCGTCCTCGCACAGAACGACCTCGGGGACTTGGCTCCCCAGAGAAGTCAGTATGTTCTGCGTGACGGTCAGCCCCTGCTCGCGCTGCCAGTTCGCCGACTGCTCCGCCACGATTTTGTACTGCGGTCCCGCTGACTTGAATGCGGCTTGAATCCCCTGAGTGCGGTCGATTGCGGAGCTCGATCCGGGCTGTCCCGAGATCAGCACGATGTGCGCGCCATTCGGGAAATGCTCGATGACCCATTGCGCCATGATGCGTCCGCCGCCGATGTTGTCCGCGCCGACGTGCGGCACGCTGATGCTGGTATTGTCCACGCGCCGATCGAGAGTCACGATCGGAATTGCGGCCTTGAGCACGCTCTCGACCGCCGGCGCCAGTGCGTTCACGTTGGTCGGCGCAAGAATGATGCCGCCGGCACCGCTTGCCATGGCAGCTTCGACGTCGGCGGTTTGCTTGGCGGAATTCGACTGCCCATCCACGACGGACATCTCCACGTCGAGTTTTGCGGCTTCACCTTCCAGTTCACGCCGCACGGCGATGAAGAAAGGCTCGGACAAGTTATGCAAGCTCGCAACGATGAGGGGTCGGTTGTGAGCGGACTTGGGCGAACAACCGACACCCGCCGCAAGGCCCAACAGGAGGACCGCGCAGATTAAATTGCCCCGCCTCAAAGTGCTGTTCATGTGCGGCCTTCGCGCTGGGGTTTGCGCAGCATCCACTCGTGCTCGGGGTCATTGTGAATGACCCAGGCGCGACGTGGTCCGGCCATCACGTTCAAGTAATAAAGATCATAGCCATGCGCCGCGCCGACCGGATGATAACCGCGCGGCACCAGTACGACGTCGCCGTCATGCACGCACAGGGTCTCGTCGAGATCGCGAGCATCCGTGTACACGCGTTGGAACGCAAAGCCCTGCGACGGATTCATTCGATGGTAGTAGGTTTCCTCCAGGGCGGTTTCTCCACCCGGGGTCGCGGTGTCGTGTTTGTGCGGAGGATAGCTCGACCAGTGACCCCCCGGCGTTATGACCTCGACCAGGATCAGGCTGTCTGCGCTGCGCTCTTCCGGAAGCACGTTGCGGACATGGCGCGTGTTGGTCCCCGTGCCGCGCACGACCTTGGGCATGTCGCTGGAGCCGATCGCGCGTGGCGGGCGGCCCGGCTCCCCGGGCGCGGAGCAGACGGCCAGCTCGACCGCGTCGCGCGCGGTTACGGCGAACTGCATGCCGGCCGGCACATATACCGCGCCGGGCGCGGCGTCATCGAACACGCTCGAGCGACCGCCGATGCGCTCGAAGCGATGGGTCCCGATACTGATGTCGGCCGTCCCTTTGAGTACCAGCAAACAACTCTCGCGGCCCTTATCGCCGCCGGTTGCGTGCTGTCCAGGGGACAGGTGGTGCACCCGAAATCCGACTCGCTGCCAGCCGGCACTCTTAGGCGTGATGTCGAGCACGCAGCCGCGTGCATCGGGTACATGTGGTCGAACTAGAAGATTGGGCATCGCTACTCCGCCATTCGCAATCCCGCTGCCAGCGCTTCGCGCCGCAGCGTTTTCAACCCGAGTTCCCCGTAACGCCGCGGGTCGGCGATGGCGGGGTCTTGCTCCGCTTCGACGATGATCCATCCGCTGTAGCCGATCGCGGCGAGCGCCTGCATCACCTGCTTGAAGTCTAAGTCACCATCCCCCGGCACCGTGAACATCCCGTCCAGCACGCCGTGCAGGAAGCTGCCGCCGGCGGTCTTGATGTTGCGAAACACCTGGCCGCGAACGTCCTTGCAGTGTACGTGCGCCACGCGTTGTGGGTGCTCGCGGATCAGGGCCATCGGATCCACGCCCGCCAGTGCCGCGTGCCCGGTATCGACGGTCATCCCCACCGAGGGCCCCGTGGATTTGAGAAACCGTTCGATATCCTCGCTGGATTCAACCACCGTACCGAGGTGGTGGTGATACGCGAAGCGCAGACCCTGGGCGGTCACGTAGTCGGCGACCTCGGTCAGTTTTGCGCCGAAGGGGCCCCAGCCCAAGCGATCCAAGCGCGGGGTCGCGGACAGCGGCCGGGCGCGATCGCCGTGAATCGCATTGCTGGTCTCGGCGTGGATGAACACGCGGCAATCAAGCGCCTTCAGCAGCGCAAGGTGTGATTGCAGGGCGGTAATCTCTTCGCGGGCACTACGGGTAAGCAGGCTGGCGCTGTACCAACCACCCACCAGAGTCAGTTGGAATCGGGCGAGCAGGGCGGTCAAGCTTTCTGGATCGCGGGGAAATTTTCCGCCGAGCTCGATGCCGGTAAAGCCGATGTCGTGGGCCTCGGCGAACACGCGCTCGAGCGGCGTGTCGCCGCCGAGCTCGGGCATGTCGTCGTTGATCCAGGCGATGGGGCTGACACCGAAGCGAATACTCACGTCAATCTCCGCGTTTCTTGATCTGATCGACATACGCCGCTCGTGCGGCCCGCACTTCGGCGCGCTCGGAGACTTCCGGGATGGCGACGTCCCACCAAGCACCTCCCGCTTCGGTCGTCATCGCTGGGTCGGTTTGTATCACGATGACGTGAGTCCGATCGGAGAGCCTCGCTTGGCGGAGTGCCTGTTCGAGCTCCGCGATGGTGGAGACTTTTTCAGCGATCGCTCCCAGGCTCGCCGCATGCGCCGCGAAGTCGATTTCAGCCGGGGTTTCAAAGTGCGAGTCTGCCCACAAATTATTGAATGCGGCGCCACCCGACGCTCTTTGCAGGCGATTGATGCAGGCGAAGCCCCGATTGTCGAGCACCGTCACGATCAGCTTCTGCGCCAACGTCACCGATGTCGCCAGCTCCGAATTGAGCATCAAGTAGCTGCCATCTCCGAGCATCACATGGACATCTCGGTGCGGCTCCGCCATCTTCACGCCGAGTCCGCCCGCGATCTCGTATCCCATGCAGGAGTAACCGTATTCGACGTGGTAATCGCCGGCGCGGCGCGAACGCCACAGCTTGTGAAGCTCGCCGGGCAAACCGCCGGCGGCGCAGACCACCACCGAATTGTCACCGGCGCTTCGCCACACCGCGCCGATGACCTGGGCGTCTGAGGGGAGCGATGTCTCAGATGCGACCGTGATGGGCGCAAGCGTGGCCTTCTCCCAAGCGGTATTCCACGCAGCCACAGCCGTCGACATGGTTCGAGCGCCGGCCGGTGCACGCCAGCCCGAGAGGCGCTCGCTCAAGGCTCGAAGCGCTGCGCCGGCATCCCCGACGACCGGAACCGCAGCATGTTTTGCGGCATCGTAGGCCGCGACATTGACTTGCACGAGCCGGCGCCCGGTCGCGCTGAACAGAGCCCGCGACCCGGTGGTGAAATCCTGCAGTCGCGTGCCCATGCCCACCACCAGATCCGCCGCGGCGGCAGCGGCGTTGGCCGCACTCGATCCGGTCACGCCGATGCTGCCGAGATTGCAGGGGTGATTCCACTTGAGCGCGCCCTTGCCGGCTTGAGTTTCAGCGACTCCCAGGTCGGTGCGCTCGGCGAATGCTGCGAGCGCCGCCTCCGCGCCGCTATAAAGGACGCCGCCTCCGCAGACGAGCAGGGGGGAGCGTGCGGCCTTCAGCAAGCGGACCAGCTCATCGATTTCCCGAGCGTCCGGAGGCTGCGCCCGAATCGTCCATACCTGCCTTTGGAAAAACGCTTCCGGGAAGTCGAACGCCTCGGTTTGCACGTCCTGACAAAGGGCAAGAGTCACCGGTCCGCAGGACGCCGGATCCAGCAGCGTCGCCATGGCGCGCGGCAGGGCATCGAGGAGCTGTTCGGGCCGTACGATTCGATCGAAATAACGGGACACGGGACGGAAGCAATCGTTGGCGGAAATCGTGCCGTCGGAAAAATTTTCAAGCTGTTGCAGCACCGGATCGGGTGCGCGCGAGGCAAAGACATCGCCGGGCAGAAACAGCACGGGCAGGCGGTTCACGTGAGCCAAGGCTGCCGCCGTGACCATGTTGGTGGCACCGGGACCGATGGAACTGGTGCAAATCATCGCGCGGCGGCGCCGCATCTGCTTCGCGTAGGCGATGGCGGCGTGGGCCATGCCCTGTTCGTTGTGTGCTCGATACGTGGGAAGCACATCGCGCGCTGCATAGAGGGCTTCACCGAAGCCCGTGACATTGCCATGGCCGAAGATGGCCCAAACACCGGCGAAATAACGGCTCTCACCCGCGGGATCCGCCACGTACTGGCCGGCAAGATAACGGACGGCGGCCTGGGCCGCGGTAAGTCTGACGCTTTTCAAGCCACCGCCTCGGCGCGCACCTGCCGCCACGCGCGCACGAGCGCGGACAGATTCGCTGCCATTCGTTTCACGGCCGCCTCATCGCCCGTCACGCCAAGAAACCACTCGCGCGCGACCTCGCCGAAGATCGTGCGCCCCACGGCAAATCCCTTGACGATTTTGAACGGGGCTGCAGCGGCGAACGAAGCGGCCAGCTCGCTTTGCGGCGCAGACAAACCCAGCAACACGACGCCCCGGCAGTAAGGATCTCCTCGCGCGATTGCGCGCTCGATGTTCTTCCACGTCGCCGGGCTCGAACTCGGCTCGAGCTTCCACCAGTCCGGGCGAACACCGAGCTCGTAGATGCTTGCGATCGCCCGCGCCGCGGTATGCGCATCGACCGGCATGCCGCTGGGGAGAATGACTTCCATGAGCAGTTCATGCCGGGTCTTGCGGCAGGCATCGAAGAGACGCCTGAGCTGGCGGTCCTGACGATCGCGAAGATCGGGCTCATCATCGGGATGGTAGAGAACCAAGCACTTGACGACGTGATTCAGAGGCCACGCGGCGAGCTCAGTGGCCACGTCCGCGGAGCTTTCGAACTCGAGTGGACGCGACCTCGGCAGCTCGATGGGGCGGCCCACCCAATAAGGATGATCGGCCGCCCGCGTCAGCGCCTCGAATCCGTAACGCCCGTCGAGCAGTACGCCGAATCGAGCGTCGCCCTGCGCGACGGCGTCCACGGCGCGCAGCCCCAGCACCTTGAACCTCGAGATCTGCTGCCGATCGGCGCCGACCTCGGCGGCGAGATCCTCGAATTGGCTGCGATGATCGATAGCGAGAACCATCAAGTCTTCATAGGTCCCTGCGCGCGTGGTTGCCCAGTGTACATGCTCGAGCTGCGTGTCTTCGCGCAGTCGAAATCTGAGTTCGCGTGCCGCGAAGAATGATTCCAATTCCGGCCACGTCGGCATCGCGGGCGCGCAGCCATGGCGCGAGACCACGATGGCTCCGCAGGCGTTGCCGAGACGACAGCATTGTTCGACCGGCTCGCCGCGCAGCCAGCCGCGCAGATACCCTCCCATGAAGGCATCGCCGGCGCCTAGCACGTTGTACACCTCGACGGGAAAGCCCGGAGCGACGATGCCTGCTTCGATGTCATCCGGTACGCGATCCGGAAACGCCACACATCCCTGCGCGCCGCGCTTGCAGACCAGAGTTGCCCGTGTCAGGACACGAATGTTCTTGAGCGCGGCAACCGTGTCAGCAGCACCGCCCAGGATGCGGATTTCCTCTTCTGTCCCGACGATGAGATCGCATAGCGGCAACACCGTTTGCAGCCGCCGCGTCACCTCTTCGTTTGCGACGAAACGGTTTTCGCCGAGATCCTTGGGTGCAAGCCCCCATAACACGGGCCGATAATCGACGTCGAACACGACCCTGCCGCCCGCAGCCTTGACGTGCCCCGCCGCGCCCACACTGGCCGCAAATACCCCGGGCGTGGACAGGTGCGTGCCGTTGATGAGCACCGCGCGCGCCGACTTGAGCCAGGTGCCGTCAAGATCCTGCTCGCACAGCGCCATGTCGGCGCAGTTCTCCCGGTAGAAGATCAGGGGAAAGGTCTCACGATCACGGATTCCCAATACGACCAAGGCGGTCAGGCGTTGCGAATCGGTCAGTACACCGCGAACGTCGATACCTTCCCGGACGAGTTGTTCGCGGATGAAGCGTCCCATGTGATCAGCGCCGACGCGCGTCAGCAGACCGGTGTTGAGTCCCAGTCGAGCTGCGGCCACGACCGTATTTGTCGGGCTTCCGCCGACATACTTGGCGAATGAGCCCATATCTTCCAGCCTGCCGCCGATCTGCTCGCCGTACAGATCGACGCTCGAGCGTCCTACCGCGATCAAATCCAAAGCCGCGCCTGTTCCAGCCACTATGTCCCTCCCTGTCAGACTATAATCTTTATTCGAGCGTCGAACTCGATCAAGCGGAGCGTTCAATGTTCAATGTCGCGTTGTTCGGTGCCGGCCGCATCGGCCAGATTCATGCCAGAAACGCAGCCGCAGGCTCTGACCTCAACCTAAAATACATTGTGGATCCTAATCAAGTAGCGGCTGCGGCGCTGGGCCATTTGACGGGCGCGACGGTGGTCGATGCCGACGCGGCATTCGGCGATGCGGCAATTTCCGGCGTCATTGTCGCGAGCGCGACGAACGCGCATCTCGATCAGGTGCTGCGAGCGCAAGCCGCGGGCAAGGCGATTTTTTGCGAGAAGCCGCTCGATCTGGAGTTCAAGCGCGCACGCGGCGCGGCGGCGCAGCTTCAGAAGGCCACGCTGCTGATGGGTTTCAACCGCCGCTTCGATCCGCACTTTCAGGCGTTGAAATCGCGCCTCGATGCGGGCGCGATCGGGCGTCTGGAAACCCTGAGCATCGTGAGCCATGACCCCGCGCCGCCGCCCATCGAGTACATTCGCGTCTCTGGGGGGCTGTTCAAGGACATGGCCATTCATGATTTCGATACGGCGCGTTGGCTCTTGAATGAGGACCCCGAGGAAGTGTTCAGCAGCGCGAGCTGTCTGATCGATCCTGCCATTGCAGCCGCCGGCGACGTGGACACGGCGAAGACGATACTGCGAACCACGACGGGCAGATTGTGCGTGATCAGCAACAGCCGTCGCTCAGGCTATGGCTATGATCAAAGAATCGAAGCGTACGGCTCGATGGGCTCGCTGCGCGCCGACAACGTCATGGAAAGCACGGTCGCGACCTGGGGGCAACGGGGCTGCGCCAGCGATGCGCTGCAGAATTTTTTTCTTGATCGCTACGCAGAAGCCTATCGGCGGGAGATGGCGCATTTTGCGGCGATGCTGCGCGGTGAAACCGCGCCCGCCGTCGGTTATCAGGATGCCGTGCAGGCGCTGGCGCTCGCCGAGGCCGCCGGCCTTTCCGTAAAACAAAACAAGCCTATACTCGTTCGCTCGCTTTGATGGCGCGCGGCGGCCCCGAAACCGGAAAGTAGGTACATGAGATCAGTGATTCCCGTCCTGGCCTGGCTGGCGTTGGCGTTGGCACTGGCGTCGCCGGGTCCGGTTCTGGCCGACCCCGATTCAACTTTTACCTTGAGCGCGAGCGCTGCGGATTTCGACCGCTACTTTCCGAGCTATCTCGCCAACGGTTATTTTTCCACCATGACCGCGCCGCGCGGCACCGAAGGCAATCTCGCCTACATGGTGGCGTTCATGGACTACGCCAAGGATGACATTGCGCGTCCCGCCGCGATTCCCGGCTGGAGCGAGATCGACTACTCGACCGGCGACTCGGCTGCGGGCCATTTCTGGATGAATCAGGTTCCGCTTCATCCGGCGCTGTTTCAGGACTACAGCCAGACCTTGAACATGCAGGATGCGACGCTGACCACCCGTTACCGCTACGTCGATCACCAAAGATCCACGCAGATCAAGGTCACGACCTTCGTCAGCCAGTCATCGACGCACCTGGCCGCGACGCAGATTTCGCTGACGCCGGACTTCGACGGCACCGTGCAGTTGTCCTTTGCGTTCAATCTTTGGGCGCCGTATCAACCCCGGCTGCCGCTGGCCAAGCTGACCGGCGATGAAATGCAGGAAGCGGTTGCCGCGCACAATTTGCAGCTGATCGCGATTCCGCCGGCGACGCCCGACCGCGCTGCCATTTGGTATCACGGCGACACCCATGTGCCGGCGGCTGACGGCGACGTCAAGGAGTTGACCCTGTGGCTCGACGGCCGCGCCGAGCAAGGTTTGGCCATGGCCGAAGCGGCGGCACTGCGGCTCCCCGACGGCGTACAGGCCACGAATATCACGCTGTACAAAAGCCAGTATCGCCTCGCCTTGAACTTGGGCGTCAAGGTGCAGAAAGACAAAACTTATACCTTTACCAAATTCATCGCCGCCTCGCGCGAAGACTGGGGTGGGAATGCGAAGTCCGATCTCGCTCTTGCGACAGATGCCCGCAAAGCCGGTTTCGACGCTCTGCTCGCCCAGCACCGCGCCGCCTGGCGCGATCTATGGCGGTCCGACATCGTGATCGACGGCGATGCCAGGGCGCAGACGGCCGTGCATTCGGACCTTTACTATCTGCTTGCGACCTCGACGCCCGATACGCACTGGCCCATGGGCGCGTGCGGCCTGACCCCCGGTTATACGGGGCATGCGTTCTGGGACAGCGATACCTGGATTTTTCCTGCACTGCTGTTGCTGCATCCCGAGCGCGCAAAATCGCTGGTGATGTTCCGATATTTCACCCTTCCCGCGGCGCAAGCGCGCGCGCAGACCGCCGGACTCAAGGGCGCGAAGTATCCCTGGGAGGCCGATCCGGAGAATGGCAGTGAGCAGACGCCGCATTTCGCCCATGTGCTGGGCGATCGCGAGATCCATGTCAACGCCGACATCGCCATCGCGCAGTGGCAATACTGGCTCGCGACCCATGATCGCGACTGGCTGAAAAAATACGGCTGGCCGGTGCTGCGCAATGTGGCGGACTTCTGGGCCAGCCGCGCCTCCTGGAATGCCGGCGAAAAGCGCTACGAGATCTTGCACGTCACGTCGGTCGCCGAAAGCTACAACGATGTGCCGAATGACACCTTCACCAATTCTTCCGCGCAGAAGGCTTTGATCATCGCCGCCATGGCCGCGGCGCTCGTCGGCGAGCGCGCCGACCCGCATTGGGCCGAGGTTGCCGCCAAGCTGTATATTCCGTTCTCAGAAACCGAGCAGCGTCATTTGGATTTCGATGCGGCCGTGCCGCGCGAGCCCCTGGAGGGCAGCACCTTGGGGTTGCTGATGTACCCATCGCTCGATTTTGCGATGACCCCGCAAATTCGCCGCAATGACTTCAACTACACCATGATCTCGGTGAGGGAAGGACACCGTGAACCGCATGGCATGGGCATGGCGCCGGCGTCGATTGCAGCTGCTGCGGTCGGCGATGCGCCCCTGGCGGTGGCTTGGATGCAAAACAACTTCACCAGTAATCTCATCAAGCCGCCGTTCAATGTGCGCACCGAAACCTCGAGCAACAACAGCGGCTACTTCATCACGTCTTCCGGCGGCTTTCTGCAGAATCTCATCTATGGCTTCAGCGGGCTGCGGATCCAAGAAAAAGGTCTCGTCGGAGCGTACGCGCCCGTGCTGCCGCCGGAGTGGAAATCCATGACGCTCAAGGACATTGCGTTCCGCGGACGACACTATGACATCACCATCGATCGCGACGCGAGCGGCGGGGCTACACTCACGCGCAAGGCGTTGTCATCGCAACCAGAAAAGAGGTCTTAGCAGCTTATGAAGAAACGGATGCTCTATGCATGCAGCCTGATGGTGGTCGCCGGCGGCGCGTATTCGCAGGACGCGTCGCCCGCCAAACCCGAAGACACTGAACAATGGCAGCCCGTCCCGGTCATAGTGACACCGGGTGAGAAGGGCGGCGCGGCGCCTTCCGATGCCATCATTCTGTTCGACGGCAAGAATCTGGATCAATGGGTCATGGCCGGCGACCATTCACCGGCTCGATGGCATGTTGAGCACGGCGAGATGGTTGTCGATAAGGCCGTCGGCAACATCGAAACCAAGCGCCTGTTCAAGAATTATCAATTGCACCTCGAGTATAAAATTCCGGCCAATATCACCGGCGAAGGTCAGGCTCGCGGCAACAGCGGAGTGTTCCTCGCGTCAACGGGGCCTGCTGATCAAGGATATGAGGTTCAAATTCTCGACTCGTTCGAAAACAAAACGTACGTCAACGGCCAGGCGGCCAGCATTTACAAGCAGAGTCCGCCGCTGGTCAATGCGTCGGGCAGACCGGGGCAGTGGCAAAGCTACGATGTCGTCTGGACGGCGCCCGTGTTCCATGCGGACGGAACGCTGGAGACGCCGGCGTACGTCACCGTGTTTCACAACGGTGTGCTGGTGCAGAATCATTTCAGTCTGGCCGGTGAGACGCTCTACATCGGCAAGCCGGTCTACAAGAAATACGACCGCGCTGCGATCAAGCTTCAGTCCCATCACGATCCCAGCGCGCCCATCAGCTTTCGAAATATTTGGGCGCGCGACTTGAACTAACCCGCGAAGGACGCGCCAGCCCGCGAAGGACGAGCTAGCCCGCGATGTCTTGATAGGCGCTGTAGCGCTGCCCGCCAATATCGGCGAAGGCCCGCAATTGCAATCGCTTCGAGTCATGGCTGACGGTCCACTCATGCTTGTTGCCGGGAACGCGCTCGGCCGCGAGCAGCGCGCTGCGCGACAGCGTTGCGGTGTGCGCGGGTTCCTCGTCGAGGATTCGCATGAGCACCAGCGGACCTGAGGACAATGCGACGACGTTGGGGTGTTCGGCGTCAACTGCCTGCAGCCGCCGGCGCAACGGCAGATCCAGTTCGACTCGATCACCGGAGCGCCATTCTCGCTCGATGCTCGCGAATGTCCCCGGCATCGGCGCCGCGCTGCGCTTGCCGTTGACGGCAACGCTCGCGCCGGTCGCCCACGCCGGGATGCGCAGCTTAAGTGCAAAGTTTCGCGGCTGGGAGAGTTGCAGGGTCATCGCAACGGTGCTGTCGTACGGATACCCGGTCGCGATCGATAAACGGCAGGCGGCCGTGTCCTGGCGCCAGTCGATGCTTCCGGGAATGTACAAATTCACGTAAATGCCGCGCGGATCGGCGAAGCAGGCGCTGATGGGGTAGTCGGCGGCCAGCATCGGCAGAGTGCCCGAACAGCACGGCCAGCGATCGGGATGGAAGGTTTTGCTCGCCGAGCGCGTGTAATCCGAATAATAGAACGCGTTGCCGTCGGGCTGGATCGGCTTGGCGCCCAGCGCGCAGTTGTAGAGCATGCGCTACATGCTGTCGCCATAGCGTGCGTCGCGAGTGATCCGCAATAGGTAGCGCGTCAACTTGAAATGCGCGTAGGCCCCGCAGGGTGTCTCGAAGCTCTTGTGTTCAGCGGCGAGGCTGGCGCCGAGCGCGCCGCTGCCCGGCGTGACGAAGTGTTCGTCCGGCCCCCAGCCGCCCGTGGCGAAACTTTGTGCGTCGATGAAATCGAATCCCCGGCGCGCGGCTTCGAAATGAGCTCGCTGGCCCAGGGCGAGGTAAGCCTGAGCTGCCGAACTCAGTCCATTGACGTGGCTGTAGGCGTGCTTGCCGGGAAGCGCATTGTCGCCGCGCGCCAGTGCCAGGAAAAAATCGTCGTACATGAATCGGCGCGCCAGGGCGAGGTGAATCCGATCGCCGGTCAAGCGCGCGGCAAAGAATTGATTTTCAGGAATCGTATAGCTCTCATCCCAGGCGTGCCGGCTGAAATCCTCGCCGGGCTGCGCATTCTCGTTGCGCGGCATGGCATGCGGCGGCAGATAAGGAATCGCCGCCCGCGTGGCCCTGTTCAACGTCGCGACGGCGATGTCGTCGTCGGCGTAGCGCTTCGCATCGATCAGACCGCCGGCGAGCTTGTCGTAGATATACGCCGGAAAGCGATTGTCGCGGTAGAACTTGCCGTCGGTGTCGACGGTGGCCGCGAAACCACGCACCAGGCGCTGCACCTTGGCGCGCGTCGGTTCATCGCCGTCTGCTGCGTGGTAGCGTGCCAGCGCGCACATCCATTGACCGAAGGTCGCGCCCGGTGCGAACGCATACGTGTCGTACCATCCGCCGAGATCAGCACCGGGGGCCGGCAGTCCGGCACGCTCACGAAACGGACGCAGCAGCGAGTCCTCGTCGAGACTCATGACCAATTGATGATTTTCCCGCGCTTGGGTGTACACAGGTCCGGGCTCGAACTTCACCTGGGCGTAGCGAAGTTCAGCGAGCGGCGCTTGCGGCTCTACGGCCAGCGCGCGACGCACGCCGGCAGCGCCGATCGCGCCGCCACACACCAGCAGCCCGCCGGCTTTGAGCATTTCCCGCCGTCCACGATCGAAGTCCCTGATCACTCAATTCTCCGCAGCCTGGATCCCTGCTATTGGAGCATACTCTTGCGATGCTGAGTGCTGTTCGATGCTGTCGCAGATCCCTCCGGTCTGGGGCGGCGATACTGCTGCTGGTTTGTCCCTGGCCGGCGCAGGCTGCGAATCACGGAGCGGCGTCGAAGGATTCAGTGCCCATCATCGATGTCCAGCTGGGGACGCCGACTTACTTCGACTACGGCGGTGACTCCTGGGATCCGGCTTGGGCGCGAGATGATGATCTATATTCCGCCGTCAACGATGGGCCCGGCTTCGGCACCATAAAACAGAATATTGCCTTCAATCGAATAACCGGGAATGACCCCCTCGCCCTGACCGGGCAATTGCAAGACGTGATGGCTGACTATGGCGTAATGAATGCGCCCATCGCGACCGACGGGCGGAACTGGAAAAGCGGTGGGAGTATTTCCATCGATGGAGAGCTGTACATGTCGATCGGCATGGATCGATATGTGGATGCCGGCTACGGCGGACGGCAGACGCGAATTGATTCGAGCATCATCAAGTCAAGCGATCATGGCGTTCACTGGTCAAGGCCGATGCAGGCAAATCGCGACCATCCGATGTTTCCCGGCATGAGGTTTGCCACGCCGTTTTTTATCCATTTCGGCAAGGAATATGCGGCGGCGACAGTCGACAACGCCGACCGCTATGTCTACGCGACGTCGAACAACGGTTTCTGGGACAACGGGGACAACTACATACTCGGGCGTGTCTTAAAATCCAAGATCAGCGCTCTCAATCCCGCCGACTGGACCTTTTACACAGGCGGCGACGGAATGCAGGATTGGAACTGGACCAAAGACATGAGAAAGGCAGCGCTCATCATCAGCGCGCCGGGACAGTGCGGTGAGAGCGGGGTGACTTACCTGCCCGCGCTGAAGAGATATGTCATGGCCGGCTGGTACTACCCGGTCGGCAACGGACATGTCGGCAAGATCGAGGCGACCGTGTTCGCGTTCTACGAATCGCCGAAGCCCTGGGGGCCGTGGAAGAGGATCAGGGAGATCCCCACCGAACCCAAGGGTTGGTACATCCCAAGGGTGTTGGCCAAATTCCAATCACTTGCGGGCAAGGACCTTGACGCTTTCATCGCCGTGGCCGGAGACTGGCGAAACCCCCTGTACTACCGCTACACCATGGTGCCCGTGAAATTTGTGACTGCGGCACCGTAAGGAAAAACTTCAAATCGCCCATCCGGCACGATACTCGCGCGTCAGGTACTGATTCGCCTCCGGGGCATTGGTGATCTGTCCGCGCTCGCCGTCGTACAGGATCTTCTTGCCCTGGCCCGCGCGCAGAGCGACGAGACCCAGCAGCATGGTCTCGGTGAGCTGAGCCGCATATTCGATCGGCGAACTCGACTTCGCCTCGCCGCGGATCGCCTTGATCCAGTTGAGCTCATGACTCCACGCGATCCGCGGGATGCTCTTAGGTACAGCCGCCGCCGCTTCCCCGAGCGACTGTGGATAGAGCCGCGGATTCGCGCCGTAGGTGTTGTGCAGGAGAATGCCCTTCTCGCCGACGAAGATGACGCCGCCTTCGCTGGCGAGCACAACCTCGTCCGGCAGAGCGTCCGGGCGGGGCGGATAGATGCCGCCGTCGTACCACGACAGCTTCACCGGCGGCTGCGAACCGCGCGCCTCAAACTGGTAGTGCACGGAAGTCGATATCGGATACGACACCGGAATGCGCTGCACGCGGTTGGGTGGGGTGGCGGGATCGGTGTTGGCCGCAGGAGTGGTGCCCCACGGAGTCGAGGTTGCCTCGATGCTGGAAGGGTAGGTCAGACCTAAGGCCCAAAAGGGATGGTCGATGAGATGAGCACCCATATCGCCCAGCGCGCCGCACCCGAAATCAAGCCAGCCGCGCCAGTTGAAGGGATGGTAGACCGGATGATAGGGAACATTTTCCGCAATCGGCCCGAGATACATGTTCCAGTCGAGTCCCGCGGGCGGCGAGCCACCGCTGCCCATGGCTGCGGCGAGCACATCTTGCACATGACGAAACGTCCAAAGATTGCCGAAACCGCCCGCAACACCGGCCGGCGTCATGCCGGTCGGGCGCGGCAGTCCCTGCGGCCAGTAAACCACCGGTCGATTGGTCCAGACGTGCACCTCGTGCACCGGTCCTATGATGCCTGCGCCGATCCATTCGTTGATGAGGCGGGCGCCTTCGCTGGAATGACCTTGATTCCCCATCTGGGTCATCAGCTTGGGTTTGCCAAGCGCCAGCTCGCGAAGAACGCGGGCCTCGTGCACCGTGGCCACCAGCGGCTTTTGCACATAGACGTGTTTGCCGGCATCCATTGCCGCCTTGGCGACCACCGCGTGCAAGTGGTCGGGCGTTGCCACCAAGACGCCGTCAATACTCTTGTCTTTCGCCAGCATTTCGCGAAAGTCCCCGTAGCGTTTCGCCTTGACGAACTGCTCCTGCAGCCTCACGCCCTCGGGCCGCGGGTTGCCTTGCGCATCGGTCAACAGGCTCTTCACCCGATTTTCGCTGTAGGCGAAGTCGACATCGCAGACAGCGCCGATGTGGTCGGTTTGCGCCACCCTCAGCGCATTCTGCGATCCCATGCTGCCGAATCCGACGACGGCGATATTCGCGGTATCGCTGGGCGCCTGCCTGCCTCTGCCCAGTACGCGGCTCGGAAGAATCAATGGCGCACCCGCGACCACCATGGCGCCGAGTGTTGCCTTGCCGGCGCCCGCGACAAATTCGCGGCGAGTCAGATCTTTCTTCGTCGACATCAGAACGCTCCTTGACGCAATGGCACGGGGTAGCAAACCACTAAGAATACTAGAGTCGGCAGCGCGCCGGTGGTAGCGCGAGCAAAGGTGCCGATTTCGCCGGGTGTTTTGACTTCACAGCCCGAACCCACCACGATAGCGAGCGTTTTGGGGGGTGTTCATGAGTCCTGCTCTATCGATATGCCGTGGGTCGGCCGGTGTCGCGCTATGCCTGGCACTGGTGTCGGCCACATGGTCGCAGCCGCAGCCGCAGCCACAGCCACAGCCGCAGCAACAGCAAACGCGGCCACAGCCGCCGCAGCCGGTCGCCGCCGCGGCGATTCCTCAACCCCCCCAGGTCCTGTTCAAGGATTTGTTCATTGCGGTGCAAACCGCGCGGCTTTTTGCGGACAGCAAGACCTTTGCGGACGCCATACCTAAGTTCGCGCCCGAGGAAATCCTGGCGCGCTATCGCGAGGCCAATCCGGTCCTTCCTGCGGCGCTGAAGAGCTTCGTCGCGGCCAATTTCTCGTTGCCGGGTGATGCCGCGACGCCCGCTGATGCCGCATCCGCGGCCGCGAAGCCCGCGGACGAGCGCGCCGCCATTACCCGGCATATCGACTCACTGTGGGATCAGCTGACGCGTTCCACCAAAACCGCACCGCGCTATGGTTCGTTGTTGTCGCTGCCCGAACCCTACGTCGTGCCGGGCGGGCGTTTCCGCGAAATGTACTATTGGGATTCGTACTTCACGATGCTGGGATTCGCCGAGAGCGGCCGACAGGACCTGGTCGAGCACATGGTGCGCGACTTCGCCTATTTGATCGATACCTATGGGCACGTGCCGAACGGCACGCGCAGCTATTACTTGAGCCGCTCGCAGCCGCCTCTTTTCTACGCCATGGTCGGATTGCTGGACCCTAAGGATCCCGCGGTCTCATACGCGCGCTACCTGCCGGAGCTGCGTCGTGAGCACGCTTTCTGGATGGAAGGGGAGGCGGGACTGAAGCCTGGTATCGCCCATCGCCGCGTCGTCTCCATGCCCGACGGCGCCGTTCTCAACCGCCACTGGGACGACGCAGACACGCCGCGCGATGAATCCTATCGCGAAGACGCGGAACTCGCGCGCAGCAGCGGGCGCAATGCGCCGCAACTTTATCGCGACTTGCGTGCCGCGGCCGAAAGCGGCTGGGACTTCGGCTCGCGTTGGTTCGCCGATGGCCATTCTCTCGCGACCATCAACACCACCGAGATCATTCCGATTGATCTCAACAGCTTGTTATTCGGCCTCGAACAGGCGATCAAGGCCGGGTGCGCGCGCGCCAAGGATACAGCCTGCGTCGGCGAGTTCACGCAGCGCGCGGCGGCGCGGCGCAAGGCGGTGAATCGCTATTTGTGGGATGCGGCCGACGGTGTGTATCGCGATTATGGCTGGGTGAAACAGACTCAGGTGCCGCGAGTCTCCGCGGCGACCGTGTATCCGCTCTTTGTCGCGATGGCGGACAAGCCCCAGGCTGTGGCCGTGGCCCGAGCCGTTTCGCGGGATTTGCTCAAGGCCGGCGGCATTGTCACCAGCACGCTGACCACCGGTCAGCAATGGGATGCTCCCAACGGTTGGCCTCCTCTGCAATGGATGAGTGTCTCAGGGTTGCGTCAATACGCTATTTTGCCGCTGGCCGAGACCATCGCCTGTCGTTGGATGCTGAGCGTCAATCGCGTGTATGCCGAGAACGGCAAGCTGGTGGAGAAATACGATGTCGTGGCCACGGGGCGCCCGGGCGGCGGCGGTGAGTATCCAAATCAGGACGGCTTCGGCTGGACCAACGGCATCATGCGCAAGCTGATGTCGCTTTACCCTTCGGATGCGGCGTATACCGCAGCGGATCAGTGTCTGGCGCCCGCTGCTTAAGATAAGAGGCCACCCATGCGGGACGGGCGCCTGCATGCCTATGTCCACGCCGCGCGCCGACGGCAAAGGTCTTTCCTTGATCAATAACGTGGATCTATCGATTGATAACTCCCGTTTATCGAAAGATGGAATCGATTGGACACATATATCAGCGGACACCATACTGAAAGCCCCATTGAGCGGAGTTGATCAGTGACCAGTCCGGTGATCCCCATGGCGCGCGCAGGCGCGACAAAACAGCGGAAACGCCAGGCCCCCAAGGGCCGGCCCGTCATTCCTCAGGCGCTTGCCGAGGTGGAAAGTTTGATGGGGCCGCCACCGTGGCGGCGCGATTTGTTGATCGAGTATTTGCATCGCATCAACGACCGCTACCATCAACTCGGTGCGCCTCACATGGCGGCCTTGGCGAAGCTTCTGGGGCTTGCGCAAACGGAAGTGTATGAGGTGGCTACTTTCTATCATCACTTTGACGTGGTGAAGGAGAAGCCCGATGGATCGCTGCCGGCGCCGCCGGCCTTGACAGTGCGCGTGTGCGATGGTTTGAGCTGCGAAATGGCGGGTGCGAAGGCGCTGCTCGAGAAGCTGCCTGCAGTGCTGGGCCGCGAGGTGCGCGTGATCCCGGCTCCCTGTGTCGGGCGCTGCGAACAGGCGCCGGTTGCAGTGGTTCACCAGAAGCCGGTCCCGGGCGCCACGGTCGAATCGGTGGGCCGCGAAGTCAAGGCTTCGAATCTTTACGACCAGCCGGTCAGCCATATTGATTTCGACGCGTACGTGAGCGGCGGCGGCTATGCGTTGCTGCGCGACTGCGTCGAGCATCGACGCGATCTCGAGAGCGTGTTGAAGACCATGGAGGATTCGGGTCTGCGCGGCTTGGGCGGCGCAGGGTTTCCGACGGGTCGCAAGTGGCGCATCGTGCGCGCCGAAGCGGCGCCGCGATTGATGGCCGTGAATATCGACGAAGGCGAACCCGGCACCTTCAAGGATCGGGTGTATCTGGAACGCGATCCGCACCGCTTCCTCGAGGGCATGCTGATCGCCTCGTGGGCAGTCGGCATTTCAGCCATTTATATCTACCTGCGCGATGAGTATCACGGCTGCCGCGCGCTGCTCGAAGCCGAGCTTGTCAAGCTGCAGAACAATCCACCGGTGCCGTTGCCCGAGATCGAGCTGCGGCGCGGAGCGGGCGCCTACATTTGCGGCGAAGAATCGGCGATGATCGAATCGATCGAAGGCAAGCGCGGCATGCCGCGTCTGCGGCCGCCCTATGTGGCGCAAGTCGGCTTGTTCGGCCGTCCCACGCTGGAACATAATTTCGAGACGCTGTTTTGGGTGCGCGAACTGCTCGAGCGCGGCGCGCCTTGGTTCGCCTCTCAAGGGCGCAACGGCCGCAAGGGCTTGCGCAGTTTTTCGGTCTCCGGCCGCGTGAAGAATCCCGGCGTGAAATTGGCGCCCGCCGGCATTACGGTGCGGCAATTGATCGACGAGTTTTGCGGCGGCATGCAAGAGGGGCACACCTTTTATGGCTACCTGCCGGGCGGCGCGTCGGGCGGCATTCTGCCGGCATCGCTGGGCGATGTCCCGCTGGACTTCGATACCTTGCAGCCCTACGGCTGCTTCATCGGGTCCGCTGCCGTGATCGTGCTCTCGAACCAGGACACCGCCAAAGCGGCCGCGCGCAATATGATGCGTTTCTTCGAACATGAGTCGTGCGGCCAGTGCACGCCATGCCGTGCGGGCACGGCGAAGACCAATGTGCTGATCGCCACGGATGACTGGGACAAGCCGCTGCTGGCCGACCTTTCGCAGGTCATGCGCGATGCGTCCATTTGCGGCTTGGGTCAAGCGGCGCCGAATCCGGTCGATACCGTCATCAAATTCTTTCCCAACGAGCTGACTTAAGACAATGAACGCCGTCACCCGCGAGATGCGCAACCTCAACGATGCCCCCACCGTCACGTTCGTGCTCGACGGCCGCGAGATCACCGCCCCGGCCAACGAAACCCTCATCGAGATCGCGGATCGTCTCGGCATCGAGATACCGCGACTTTGCTACAAGGCGGGCATGGAGGCGGTGGGAAACTGCCGCTCCTGCATGGTTGAAATCAAGGGCGAGCGGGTGCTCGCCGCGTCGTGCTGCCGGACGGCGACTGCCGGCATGCAGGTGACCACGAACAACGAGCGCGTGCGCAAGTCGCAGCAGCTGGTGATTGAACTGCTGCAAGCGGATATGCCCGAAAAGGAGTACACGCGCCACAACGAGGTCGACGACTGGGCGGTGAAGCTCAAAGTGGGCAAGCCGCGCTTCGCGCCGCGTCCCACCGTGCAAGCTGACCTTTCGCATGCCGCCATCGCGGTGAACCTGGATGCCTGCATTCAATGCACGCGCTGTGTGCGCGCCTGCCGCGATGAGCAGGCCAACGATGTCATCGGCTTAGGCTGGCGCGGCCAGCACGCAAAGATCGTGTTCGACATGGACGATCCGATGGGCGCTTCCACCTGCGTGGGCTGCGGAGAGTGCGTGCAGGCATGCCCCACCGGTGCGTTGATGCCGGCGCGCGATGTCGCGCTGTCGATCCCCGACAAATCGGTGAAATCCCTGTGCCCGTATTGCGGCGTCGGCTGCCAGCTCACCTACCACGTGAAGAATGACAATATTCTCTATGTGGAGGGGCGCGACGGACCGGCGAATCATTCGCGGCTGTGCGTGAAGGGTCGATATGGATTCGATTATGCGCGCCACCCGCAGCGTCTCACCGTGCCGCTCATCCGCCGTGTTGACGCGCCGAAGTCCGGCGAATTCGTCATGGATCCCAACAATGTCATGCAGGTGTTCCGCGAAGCCACCTGGGAAGAAGCCATTGCCCTGGGCGGCGGCACGCTGCGCAAGCTGCGCGACAGCTACGGGCCGAAGTCGCTGGCCGGCTTCGGCTCCGCCAAAGGCAGCAACGAAGAGGCCTACCTGTTTCAGAAATTGGTGCGGCTCGGGTTCGGCAGCAACAATGTCGATCACTGCACGCGCCTGTGCCACGCCTCCAGCGTCGCCGCGCTGCTCGAAGGTATCGGCTCGGGTGCGGTGAGTAATCCGGTCATGGACGTCACCAAGGCGTCGGTCGTGATCCTGATCGGCGCGAATCCCACGGTCAATCATCCGGTGGCGGCAACCTTTCTCAAGAACGCCATGCGCAACGGCACCAAGCTCATCGTCATGGATCCGCGGCGCAGTGAACTGGCGCGCACCGCCCATCGTTTTCTGCAATTCAAGGCCGACACGGATGTGGCGCTCCTCAATGCCATGATGCACGTCATCATCGAGGAGAACCTGGTCGACGCGAAATTCATCGCCGATCGCACCTTGGGCTATGCGGAATTGGCCAAGAACGTTCAGGGCTACAGTCCGGAATTGATGGCGCCGATCTGCGGCATTGCCGCGGACACCATTCGCGAAGTCGCGAGACTGTATGCGACCAGCCCCGGCTCCATGATTTTGTGGGGGATGGGCATCAGTCAGCACATCCATGGCACCGACAATGCGCGCTGCCTCATCGCGTTGGCATTGATGACGGGACAGATCGGCCGGCCCGGCACCGGGCTGCATCCGCTTCGCGGCCAGAACAATGTGCAGGGCGCTTCTGACGCGGGGCTCATCCCGATGATGTATCCGGACTATCAGCGCGTCGATAATCCCAAATCCAGAGAGCGCTTTTCCAAGGCGTGGGGCGTGCCCATCGAGAAACTCGATGACAAGCCGGGGCTGACCGTGGTTGAGGTCATCAAGAACATCCTCGCCGGCAACGTCAAGGGCATGTACGTCATGGGGGAGAATCCCGCCATGAGCGACCCGGATGCGGATCACGCGCGCGAGGCGCTGGCGAAGCTCGACATGCTGGTGGTGCAGGATATTTTCCTGACCGAAACGGCCTATCTTGCGGATGTCATTCTGCCGGCATCCTCGTTCGCCGAGAAAACCGGCACCTTCACCAACACCGATCGCTTCGTGCAGCTCGGCCGCCAAGCGCTCAATCCTCCGGGCAAGGCGCGCCAGGACCTCGAGATCATCATCGATCTGGCACGTCAGCTTGGGCTCTCGTGGACCTACGGCACGGGCGTGAAGGCGGTTGCGGCGGTGTTCGACGAGATGCGCCACACCATGCCCAGCATCGGCGGCATCACCTGGGAGCGGCTGCAGGCCGAGGACAGCGTCACGTACCCGTGCGAGAAGGAAGGCGATCCAGGGGACTCAGTGGTGTTCATCGATTCCTTTCCGACGCCGACGGGCAGAGGGCGCTTTGTACCGGCGGACATCATCCCGGCGGATGAGCGTCCCGATACCGAATATCCGATGGTGCTGATCACCGGCCGCCAGCTCGAGCATTGGCACACCGGCAGCATGACGCGCCGCTCCGGCGTTCTCGATTCCATCGAGCCGGATCCCGTGGCGTCGCTGCATCCGGTGGACATGGCGGCGCTTGGCGCAAAGCCCGGACAGCTCATCACCATCGAGTCACGGCGCGGCAAGGTCAGCCTGTATGCGCGCGCCGACGAGAGCTCGCCGCATGGCGCGGTGTTCGTGCCGTTTTGCTACTACGAGGCCGCCATCAACAAGCTCACGAACTCAGCGCTCGATCCTTTTGGCAAGATCCCTGAGTTCAAGTATTGCGCGGTGCGCCTGACGCTCGGCGGTACGGCGCCGACCCAGATCAGTTTCGGCGGCGGCCAGATACTCGAGCCGGCTTGAGCCAGGCTTAAGCCTTCGAATTGATTTGCAAGTCGGCGAGTTCGTCGGGCGTGTTGGCGTTGGCGAAGGCGGCAGGATCTTGGAATACGACCCGGGTGCTGTGATGTTGTGCGGCAAACAGTCCGGTCTTGCGCTCTCCGCGGCGGATAAAGGCGTTCAGGCTGTCGCGCAGCGAGGCCTTCATGAGGCAAAACACCGGCTGCGCGCGCAGCCCCTCGGCCTCCTGCGTGTACGCAGTGGCCATCTCGCCATCGACGGCTCCAAGACCATCGGCAAGCCGCGCCACCAAATCGAGCGGAAAGTTCGGCGTGTCGCAAGGCACGGTGACCAAGTAGGGCGTGCCGCAGTGGCTGAGGCCGGCGAGCATTCCCGCCAGCGGGCCGGGATACTCTGCCATTTCGTCCGGCCAGACAGGCGCGCCCATGGCGCCGTAGGCGGCGAGGTTGCGATTGGCGTTGAGCATCAGAGCGCCGACCTGCGGCCGCAACCGTTCGAGCGCATACTGCGCGAGCGGAATGCCCAAATGAGTTTGCAGTCCCTTGTCGACGCCGCCCATACGGGTCCCGCGGCCGCCTGCGAGGACCAATCCGGTAACGGCATCTTTGTGAATGATCATGGCGCGCGCTTTCCTAACAACATCGTAGCGCTTGCCGGCGGAGGCTGCCATCGAGACCCATAAGATTGAAGCGTTCGAGGTGCAGCCGCAGGCGCGCCTGATGCAGCCGATCGCGAATGCGCCGCGGCTCACCGCGGCATCTTGCGAGGCGGTGCGCGAAATAGAAATTCTCGATGAGACCGGAGTGCGCCGCTCGATCTATATCCCCGCCGAACGCGCGCTGACGGTGATTGTGGATGATCGCGAACTCGTAACGCTGATGACGCTGGGCGCCTCGCCGGAGCTCTTGGTGCTGGGGTTCTTGCGCAATCAGCGGCTTATCAAGGACGCCGCGGCTCTGGAGTCCATTTCGGTCGACTGGCGGTCGGGCACCGCCGTCGTCAAGGCGCGCGCGGCGCTGCGCGATCCAAAACCGGCGCCGCGAAGCGTCGCCGGCGGCAGCGGACAAGGCTCGATTTACGCCGCCATGATGTTGCAGCTCGACACGATACGGCTGCCGGACGCGGGCGAGTCTCGCATCAGCGGCAGCACGCTGCGCGCCGTGCTCGACATCATGCGCCAGCATGACACCATCCATCGCCACGCGCGATCAGTACACAGCTGTGCGTTGTTTCAGGATGACCGCTTGCTGGTGTCGGTCGAGGATGTCAGCCGGCACAATGGCCTGGACACGGTGAGCGGCTGGATGGCGCTGCACGGCATCGACGGCGGCGACAAGATCCTGTTCACCACCGGCAGACTGACCGGCGAGATGGTGATCAAAGCCGCGCTAAGCGGCGTGCCGATCGTAGTGTCGCGCAACGGTGTGTCAACCATGGGCTACGATCTGGCAAAGAAATTCGGCATGGCCTTGTTCGGCCGCGCGATCAATCGGCGCTTTCATTGCTACGTCGGCGCGGAGCGATTCGACGCAGAGTGACCGGGGCATTCGCATGTTCTCGCAACATATGCTCGGCCGTGCATATTGTTGACCCTTGCCTCCCATGCTAGTTTTCCGGGGCTTTACCTGCTTGTCGAGCACAGCTCACAAGTGGCCATCGTGCCGCCATCAATCCATTGCATGAGACCTTAATGAGCCGATCGATTCGACCTGCACTATTTGCCGTTCTGATTTCCATAGCCTTGGCGCAAATGGCCGAGGCCGAAGATGCCGCCGCCGTGTCCGACGCGCCGCCGGCGGCGCTGCCGCATGTGACGGTGATAGGAAACAAGGAATCCGAAAACAACTACCGGGTCGAGTCCGTGGATTCGATCGGACCCTTGGGCTCCATGAAAATACTGGATGCGCCATATTCGATCGGCATTCTTTCCTCAGAACTGATTCAAAATTCTCAGGCGACGAATTTCAAGGACATTTCCAAATACCTGCCGCTGGTCGCTTATCAAGAACAGCAGGGAGCCGACATTCTGCGGCCGCAAACACGCGGCATGCAGGGCGGCAACTTCCAGAATTCACGCATGGACGGCATGACCTTTTTCATCACCGTGGCGAATGCCATGGAGCAATTTCAGCAGATTGAAGTCATCAACGGGGTATCGGCGTCGCTGTATGGTCCGGCCAACCCGTCGGGCATGTTCAACTTCGTCTCGAAGCGTCCCACGGACTCCGACTTGCGGGAAGTGACGGTGAGCTACGCCAGCGACAGCATCGGCACTGCGCATGTGGATTTAGGGGGCAAGATCGACAGCAACGGCGTGGTGAGCTACCGCTTCAACGGATTGTTTGGCGAGGGCGATGCCTGGGTCGAGCACAGCCACGCCAAGCGCGTTCTCGGCAGCCTCGCGGTGGACGTGCGGCCCTTGGACGACACCGTCATCGAAACCAACTATAGCTACTACCACTTGATCGATACGGGTTACCCGGGCTGGTTCAGCTACAGCGAGAAAATCAACCTGCCGCCCGCGCCGGATCCGAAAAACGTGGGCTACGGCCAGAATTACGCCGGCGTCGATCTCTTGACGCGCACGGGCAGCATCAGATTGAAGCATGATTTCAATTCCGACTGGCATCTCGTGGTCGGCGCCTTGAATCAAGACGCGTCGCGCGACATCAACACGCCGGTCAACAACCTGACCAACAACAACGGCAACTACACCTCATCGCTCGCCAATGGTTTTGCGCCGCGTTTCATCATGACCAGCGATGCCGCCTATCTCGACGGCAACTTCACCACCTGGGGAATGGCGCATGACTTGACGATCGGCACGGCCGGCTATAAGTCGCAATCCTATTCGGTCATTACGCCGGCTACGGCGGCTAGCGTCCTGTTGGGTACGGCGAACATCAACAGCCCCAAGATATTTCCCTTCCCCAAGGCCGGATTGCCGAACACGGGCCTGAACTTCGATTCCTCGACCACCTATCAGCAGGGCATCAACATCGGCGACACCATTCGCTTCACCGATCAATGGGCGACGCGCCTGGCGGTGAGTCAGGATTGGTTTCACGTCGACAACTACAACGCGAAGGCAGCCGCACTCCCGGAATACGCGAATCATGGTTTGAGCCCCACCGCGAGCCTCATGTACAAGCCTCAGAGCAACATGACGGTGTACGCGACCTTTGCCAGCAGCTTGCAGGCGGGGGACCTGGCCCCGACCGGCACGAACCCGCCCCTGGTCAACGCAGGGCAAAGCCTGCCGCCTTACAGAAGCAAGGAATACGAAGTCGGTTACAAAGCGTCGCTGGACAAGATCGACCTCACCGCAGCGTTGTTTCGCATCCAGCGGCCGTTTGCCAACATCAATCCAGCGGACAACGCATTTGAAATAACCGGTTTGCAGGTGAACCGGGGATTGGAATTGTCCGCCGTCGGCGAAGTGGTCAGCGGCTTGACGGTGTACGGCGGTGTGACACTGCTCGATGCCAAGCTCGAGAACACGCCGCTTGCAACGACCAACGACAAGATTTATGTGGGCGCCCCCAAGTTCAAGGGCAACACGCTGTTCGAATACCATTTCCCCGCGATTCAAGGCCTGGTGGCCAGCTTCGATTGGCAGTTCACGGGACCGCGCGCCGCCAACGACACCAATTCGTTCTTCGTCGCCGGCTACAATTTGTTCGACTTGGGCGCGCGCTATACCTCGACCATTCTCACCAAGAGCGTGACCTGGCGTCTCGCGGTGGACAACCTGGCCGACAGACACTACTGGTCGACGGTCGCACCCAGCAACCTGACGGGCGCCAACACCGGCAATCTGCTCGCGCACTTCGGCTCGCCGCGCACGCTGCTGGCTTCCGCGAGCATTGATTTCTAAGCATGCCCGATAACTTTTCAGCCCTGCATCTTGTGCTGTCCGCAGACCCAGCGCTGTTTGCCATCGTGAAACTGTCGCTGGCGGTCAGCTTGAGCGCTGTGATTTGCGCCGCGCTCATCGGAATCCCGGCTGGCGCCCTGTTGGCCCTGACCCGGTTTCCTGGCAGAACGGGCCTTATCGTGGCGCTGAACGCCATGATGGGGCTGCCGCCCGTGGTTGTCGGCCTCGCGGTATTTCTGGCACTGTCGCGCTCGGGACCCCTCGGTTTCCTGGGGATTCTATTCACCCCCCAGGCCATGATCGTTGCGCAAACAATTCTGGTCACGCCGATCATCGCTGCGCTGGCGCGCCAAACCATCGAAGATTTGTGGGCCGAGTATCGCGATGAACTGACCGCCATGAATGTCGGTCCGTTGGGCCGTGTCGCAACGCTGGTGTGGGAAGCACGCTTCAGTCTCGTCACGGCCATGCTCGCCGGATTCGGACGCGCGGCCGCGGAGGTCGGCGCCGTCATCATCGTCGGCGGCAACATTGATGGCTTTACCCGTACCATGACCACGTCGATCGCCCTGGAGACCTCGAAGGGCAATCTCTCGCTCGCGATCGGACTCGGTATTGTGCTCATGGCCATTATTGTCGGCGTCAACGCGGCCGCGTGGACGGCGCGCCGCGCCGGTGAGCGGCTGGTGGGCTGATGCTCCGGGGCTACCCAAGGTGAGAACATGATTCGCTTGCTGTCGGTATTGATGGTTTCGTTGATTGCGGCGCTGGTCGCGGCATCGTCGGCCGCTGCGGATACGGCCGTGGTGCGCCTGCATGCTGCCGGGAGCCTGCGCGCGGCGATGACGGATATCGCGAAGGCGTATACCGACATCTACGGGACGCGCGTGGAAGCGGTGTTTGGGGGGTCGGGTGGTCTGAAAGACCGCCTGTTCCAGGGAGAGGCGGGCGATGTCTTCGCGTCGGCCGATATGGGCAACCCGCAGTCGCTCACCGAGGCCGGCAAGGCAGGGCCCACCGTCCTGTTCGCCCGCAATCATCTGTGTGCGCTCCTTCGACCCGGACTGAAGGCGACGTCCGCGACGCTGCTGGCAAAGATGCTGGACCCATCCATCAAGATCGGAACATCGACGCCCAAGAATGATCCGGCGGGCGACTATGCCTGGGCGATGTTTCAGAAGGCAGATCTGCAGCGGCCGGGCAGCCGGGCCAAGCTCGAAGCCAAGGCGCTCAAGATCGGCAATGTGCCGGGATCGCTTGCCATTCCCCCAAGTGCGAGCAATGCCGTGGTCTGGCTGTTCCAGGAGAAGCGCGTAGACATTTTCTTTTCCTACTGCACGGGCGGCCCCGCCGCGACCAAGGAGTCTCCCGGCATCACAGTCATTCCCTTGCCGCCGGCACTGGCCATAGAGGCACACTATGGGCTCACCATCCTGGCGGGTGCGAATAAGGATCAAGCGGGTCAGTTTGCGCTCTACATTTTGTCGCCCGCTGGTCAAAAAATTCTGGCGCAACACGGTTTCGACGCACCCTCGCTGCCTTAGACTTAAGCGCCAAACAGAAATCCGGGTGTAGAACCAGCGTGGACTCGCCGCCTGCTGAGCTGCCGATTGCGTTCGAAGACGTTGGTTTCACTGCAAATGATGTGACCATTCTCGATGGCATCAATCTGGTGTTTGCGGCGGGCAGGCCAACTGTCCTGATCGGGCCGAATGGTTCAGGCAAGACAACCTTGCTGAGAATCGCCATGGGCCTTCTCGCGCCCTCGAGCGGAAGAATGACCTGGGCCGGGCGAGAGTGGCATCCACCCTCGCGCCGGGGGTTCATGTTCCAGCGCCCAACCATGCTGAGACGCAGCGCCGCCGGCAACATTCGCTACGCGCTCAAGGCGGCTTCTGTCCCCCCGCATCTTCTCGACGGCCGGGTTGATGAGTTGCTGAACAGGGTGGGGCTTAGCGGTCTCGGCGGGCGTCCGGCCCGCCGCATGTCCGGTGGAGAGCAGCAGCACCTTGCGCTGGCGCGCGCACTGGCCCGCGATCCGGCCGTATTGTTTCTTGATGAGCCGACGGCAAGTCTTGATCCGGCGGCAACCAAGGCCTTCGAGGATGTGGTTCAATCCATCGTCGCGCAAGGCATCAAGATTGTGATGTCGACGCATGATTTGGGTGAAGCTCGGCGATTGGCAGGAGAAATCGTCATGCTGCACAAGGGACGCGTCATCGAGACCGCCACAACAGTGTCCTTTTTCAACGCACCGCAATCAGCGGAGGCCAGGAAATTTCTTTCCGGAGATTTGCTCGTATGATGCGGCGCGATTCAAGCATAGGCATCCGCAGCCGCTTCTTTGCCGCCGCCATAGCCGCCATTGCCGCCATTGCCGCCATTGCTGCCATTGCCGCCATGGCCGGCCTGCCATTGATCGGCCAGGCCGTCGCCGCAGAGAAGTCGATCATTGTCGCCTCGACGACCTCGACGCAGGATTCCGGGCTGTTCGACTACCTCCTGCCGCTGTTCAAGGCCAAGACCGGCGTTGACGTCAAAGTGGTGGCGCTGGGCACGGGGCAGGCGCTCGACACCGCGCGCCGTGGAGATGCCGACGTTGTCTTCGTGCACGCAAAATCGGCGGAGGAGAAATTTTTGGCGGAAGGTTACGGCGTGAAGCGCTACCCGGTGATGTACAACGACTTTGTCCTGATTGGGCCGCGCAGCGATCCCGCCGCGGTCAGGGGATCGAAGGATATCCTGGCATCGCTCACGGCGATCAGGCTCAAACGCGCCACATTCATTTCGCGCGGAGATCGATCCGGCACCAACATCGCGGAACTTGATCTGTGGCGCCTGGCCGGCATCGACATCGCCGCAAGCAAGGGCACTTGGTACAAAGAGATTGGCCAGGGCATGGGGGCCGCGCTCAACACGGCTTCCGCCGACAATGCGTACGTGCTCGCGGATCGCGGAACGTGGCTGGCATTCAAGAACAAAGGCGATCTGGTGGTTGCAGTGCAGGGCGATGAGCACCTGCGAAACCAGTATGGCGTCATGCTGGTCAACCCGCAGAAGTACCCGACCGTGAAAAAGGAGTTGGGGCAGCAATTCATCGACTGGTTGGTTTCCCCGGAGGGACAGCGGGACATCGCCAACTACAAGATCAACGGCGAGCAGCTGTTCTACCCGAACGCCACAGCCCCCGACGTGTGAGGCCCTGCGAGACGGCCAATTCCTGAGGCCCCTGCTACAATCAGCGCCACAAGAAAATCTCGATTGGAAGGGGCGCGCATGCGGTACAACAAACTGTCGATGAACGCCGACTCCGCGCTTGGTCTGCACCTACGCTATGGTTTCGAGCCCGGCGAGCAGCGCGGCGCAACTCTCGGCAACCCGTTGTTTGATCTGCTGACCGCGGTACTGGAAGTCGGTTCGATTCGCCAGGCAGCTCAAGAGCTAGGATGCTCTTACCGCTATCTTTGGGGGACGCTCCGCAAGTGGGAGCAGATGCTGGGCGAGCCGCTGCTCATTTGGTCTCAGGGCCAAAGAGCGCGGCCCACGCAATTTGCAGAGAGACTGCTGTGGGCTGAACGGCGCGCGCGCACCCGCATGCAGCCGCACATCGAAGCCTTGCGTTCCGACCTCTCCCGCGTCGTCGCAGAAGCCAAGGATCAGCGCCACCAGTTGCTGACCGTGCAGGCCAGCCACGATATGGCGCTGTCGGTGCTTCAGCAGCACGTCGCGCAGACCGCGGACCTGCACCTGGATATCCGCTTCCAGGGCAGTGCCGATGCGCTGCGGGGATTGAGCGATCGGCAATGTCTGGTGGCAGGCTTTCACGTGCCGGTACTGCGGGGCGCGGCACCGGTATTTGCAAAAGCCTTGAAACCACTGCTCAAGCCGGGTCGGCATAAGCTGATTGGCTGTTCGCGGCGCATGCAGGGACTCATGGTGCGCCGTGAACATGCGGCGCTCATTCGCACCTTTCCCGATGTGATCCGTCATCGCTTGCGATTCGTGAATCGCCAGCCCGGGTCCGGCACACGCATGCTCATCGATCACCTCATGCACGAGCAGTCCATCGAGCCTGGAGAACTGCCGGGCTATGACGGGCTCACGGAGGAAACCCATGTCGCGGTGGCGCTATGCGTGGCCAGCGGATTGGCGGACGCCGGTGTCGGCGTCGAGGCGGCCGCACTCGAATTCGGCCTGCATTTTGAGCCGCTGGTCGAGGAGAATTATTTTCTCGCGTGCCTCAAGGCTAACTTGGCGCATACGGCCGTGCAGCGTTTGTGCGCAGCGCTCGCCGGGGCCGGTTGGCGCGACATTTTGGCGAATCTGCCGGGCTACCGGCCGGCCATTGCGCCTGGGAAAGTGCTGGTCATGACCGAGGCGCTGCCGTGGTGGCCCAAGATCAAATCCAAGCCGAAGCCCCTGAAACCCGCCGCCGCGTCGTTGAAACAGGCTGCCCTGCCGCCGAGTACCGCGGTGCTTCCCGAACAATTGGCGTAAGGGGCGGGCGCCGCACTATTTTTTTAAAGACCACTCGGCATTCGCGCTAAAGCGTTGCGGACTCGAATAGACATTGCAATGTCTTTCCCGCAAAAATCCCACCAACGTCAGACCTGACGCGACCGCAAGATTCACCGCGAGGCTCGAGGGAGCGCCGATGGCAGCGAGTATGGCGACGCCGGTGCGCAGCGCTTTTTGAGTCAGCTCGAAGCTCGCCCGTCCGCTCAACAAGATGATGTGTTCTTTGAGCGGCAAACGCCCCGCCATCAATAATTCGCCGACCAGCTTGTCGATGGCGTTATGGCGCCCGACGTCCTCGGCCACCGTGATGAGGTTTCCGGAAAAATCGAATAGCGCGGCCGCGTGTATGCCGCCGGTGTCGCCGAACTTGGATTGAGCCGCGCGCATGCGCTCAGGCAAACTGAATAACAGACTTAAGTCGATTGCACCGGTGTCAGCGATGCGGGTCGCCGCGGCACGGGCGATGGCGGCATCCAGCCCCGTCGTCCCGCAGACACCGCAGCTCGAGCCGGCCGAGAAGCGCCGGGTCGCGGTTTGTATTTCCATTTGCACATCGGGACGCAAGCGCACATTGACCACGTTGGGCCGGCGCGTGCTTGATTCGACCGCATCGATGTCGCCGGCCCGGTTGACGATGCCTTCGCCATACAGCAATCCCACCGCCAGGTTTTCATCGTCGCCCGGCGTTCTCATGGTGGTGCCGAAAGACACCGGCTCCAGCCCCAGCGCGGGATGATGCAGCATGTACTCGAGAGGCGCTTCGACCGCGACGCGATCCTCTTTCTCGAGGTGAGAGTCGAGACCTGCGCGCACGATGCGCACCTTCATGGTGCCGCCGGCCACAGGCGGCTCTTGGCCAGGCGCGATAAATTCTGCGGTGCTCACGCTGCATATGATACCGCTGTTCGCTTTTGCAGGCTGCGAAACCGTTCAGAAACAGTATGTTAGAATATTGATACGACGCCGTCCGCGAGTAGCCATGATCAAACTCTTGTCACGCCTGCCCTGGGCCGCGCTCTACGCATTTTCCGCGTTTTTGTACTTTTTGGCTTACTACGTCGTTCGCCATCGCGACCATGTGATTCGCGAGCAGCTTGAAAAAGTGTTCCCTTCTTTGAGCGCGGATGAACGCAATGACATCCACAAGCAGTTCCTGAGGAATTTTTGCGACGTCCTGATCGAGCTTCTGAAATCGGTGTCGATGACCGAGGACGACATGCGCCGCCGCATGCGCGTTACCAACCCGGAACTGCCGCGTCGGTATCTGGATGCCGGACAGAGCGTGATGCTGATGACTTCGCATCTTGGCAACTGGGAATGGCTGCTGCATGGCGTGGTGCTGCAGCTGGGGTATCCGGTGGATGCGGCGTACAAGCCCCTGCACGATCAATGGGCGGAACGATTGATGCTCAAGCTGCGCTCGCGATTCGGGGCGCGGATGGTGCCGGCAAAGGAGTTGCTGGCGGATTTTTTCAAGCGCCGCGGCGTGGTACGCGCGATCGGTATGAATGCCGACCAGGCGCCGATGTCGACGGATCAACGCTATTGGACCGGGTTCCTGGGCCAGGATACGGCGTTCTATATCGGGGCGGAGCAAATCGCGCGCGCCACGCGCCTGCCCATCTTGTACGCGCATGTGCGCCGCGTGCGGCGCAGTTTCTACGAAGTCGAATTTCTGCCGCTGTGGGACGGGCGAGAGCCTATCGAGCCCAATCAGGTGACCGAGCGCTACGCGCGCGCCTGCGAAACCGATGTGCTCAAGAGCCCCGCCGACTGGCTGTGGTCCTACCGCCGCTGGCGGCTGAAAAAGCCGTTATACG